>ENA-OPCS01001457-OPCS01001457.1-human-gut-metagenome-genome-assembly--contig:-NODE-1457-length-12971-cov-1.710514_pt1 | contig 12971 bp, 14 predicted proteins | sample MGYA00241256_ERZ501492 | MGnify/ENA primary metagenome ERZ501492 (study PRJEB25962, sample SAMEA2042512) | human gut metagenome | biome: human gut; feature: human-associated habitat; material: faeces... | reverse complement strand
CTCCGATAATAAGCACAGGAATCTTCCTATCCACGTATTTGGCAAGACTGGCTGACTCGTCGTGCATGAGCGTAGGCAGAACAGGAGATACGGTTCTTTCCCCCTGCTCCTTGTGCTGCTCATCAGCTTCGTATGTTTTCTTGTTGCCAAATAACTTGCTTAGAATACTCATGCAATTCTGCCATTTCACATTTATAGACATCAATCTTTGAAATCCAATGGAAGAAGATTATCTCCTTCGTCGAACTTATCAAAATCCGATTTAAACAAACGGTCTTGTATGATTCGGTATTTCTCAAATTCACTCTCTGCATATTCCTTAGCATATTCTGCCGTCACCTGACCAGCATCATTCAAAACGGCATCTCCACCGGCTTCAAGAACTATGTCTATTCGTTTTGCCCAGTCCTCCATTGTCATAGGAATATGTCTGTCTGCCATACGTTGTGCAAAATCCAGGATAGAGTTGACCAATTTACCCATATCATCAAGTTCATTCTCTTTTAGATAATTCTTGGCAATGCTCACGTCAGCCTTGACAATTTTACCGTCTGGTGCTTTCTCCCAAGTTGTAAGTCCCATGTGTTCTTTTGCAGCATCAGCTCGCTCGACAATCAACTCTGCTGCTGTATGACCATGCACGGCAAAGTGCATTTTGTTCTGCATCTTCTTGTAGAACATTCTTGTAGTCGGAGCATCCCTGTTATAGTCAATACTGGTAGCATATATGTCCGTGAGTTTCTGATAGAATCGCCGTTCACTCATACGAATCTCACGGATTTCAGACAGCAGATGCTCAAAGTAATCCTCGTCAATGAACGCTCCGTTCTCCATTCGTTTTTTGTCTATGATATAGCCTCGGAGTGAGAACTGGCGAATTACGAATGTACACCATTGGCGGAATTGGGTCGCACGGATGGAGTTGACACGGTAACCAACGCTGATAATAGCATCAAGGTTATAGAGTTCCATCATACGTTTGACTTCTCTGTTGCCTTCCGTTTGAACTATTTCCATTTTGGAAACAGTTGCCTCTTTCTTCAATTCACCCTCCGCAAAAATATTCGTAAGATGCTTGTTTATTGCAGGAGTGCCAACATCAAACAAAGCTGCCATTGCCTTTTGGGTAGCCCATATAGTCTCGTCCTTATATAATACCTGTATGCCATTCTCCCTTCCTTCGGCTACAAAGGTAAGAAACTCAGCAGTACTATTCCGTATTTCTCTTTTCTTTTCCATATGATTTATTACTCAAGACTTGAATTATTTGAAATTTTTGACAGCATGTATGTTTCATACTCTCTAACTATCAACTCCTTAATATCCACTTCTAATAAATCTGATATTTTTAACAAACTTGCAATATCTGGTTGCGATGAGTTCGTACACCACTTAGACACGGTAGAAGCGTTTACGCCAAGTTGCTCTGCTAACCATTTACTGGTTTTCTTCTTCTCAACTAACACCAGTTTTAAGCGATTAATATCTGCCATGATGATTATATTTTATGATTTGAAACAATTCTATACACTTTTATTCCCATCAGTTAACAGGAAATGATTACCATCGGAATAATACCATTTTATAGTTTCTTTTAATCCCTCTACAAAGTGAACCAAAGGCACATATCCCAACAACCTTTTCGCTTTTTCTATATTTGCTTGTGAATGAGGAATATCTCCAAGGCGCATAGAGCGATATTTAACCTCTACGCTGGCAATATTAGAATCAATTTTTGATTGCATGGCTTTTGTCAATTCTGCAAGTTGTGAAATCGTAGTTCTCTCTCCACATGCAGTATTATAAATCTGACGGCTTTATAGAAAGACTTCCTGACGGCTACAACGCTGTTCGTTTATGGATTTCTCGTTTTGATTGCTAATAAATTCATGTGTAGCACATTGTCGATGTAAGTAAAATCACGGCTATGCGTACCATCTCCATTTATTACAGGAGATTCGTGTTGCATTAACTGTTTGATAAATAGTGGTATTACAGCGGCATAAGTGCTATTAGCATCCTGCCGTCTTCCATATACATTGAAGTATCTTAAACCGATATATTCTAATCCATATGTCTTGGAGAACACTTCTGCATACAATTCATCTACATATTTGGTTAATGCGTATGGAGATAGAGGTTTCCCGATATTTTCTTCTACCTTGGGCAAGTCTGTATTGTCTCCATAAGTTGAGCTGCTTGCTGCAAATATGAATCTTTTTACTTTACAATCCCTCGCCGCAACTAACATATTTAAAAAGCCACCAATATTAACGTCATTTGTCGTAATTGGATCATTAATGCTTCTTGGTATGCTGCCTAATGCTGCCTCATGTAGAATCATATCAACACCTGTTGTCGCTCTAATGCATGTGTTTAAATCTCTAATATCTCCCTCAATCAAAGAAAACGCATCAGAATGATTATTAATTAAGTGCTGAATATTTCTGACATGACCAGTCGAGAAGTTGTCTAAACAAACGACCTCAAATCCTTTATGTATCAAGTATTCACAAAGATTTGAGCCTATAAATCCTGCACCACCTGTTATAAGTATCTTATTCATAATTATTTATTTTCAATTAATTAAATCCATTCACTAATATCTTTTTTTGAAACACCCCACAGAATCTGTTCTTCTTTATTTGGAAGACAGTATCTACAGCATGGTATTGGCTTATTTAAGAATTCGACAATTTCATCAATATCCTTAGCCTTATAGATGTCAATAGAGTTTTGTTCCGTTGTATCAAAAACATTTGATTTGAAATAATTTTGGAAGAATTTTGCCTTGAATGGAACGACGCACGAAGAAACTCTCCCTCGTTCTAAGACAATGCATCTTGCCTTCCAGAAACACGAATTAAAATTCTCTTCAACATTCTGGTTGCCATTCTTATCTCTTGGATTTTTAAACCATTTCTTTTCTGATTCTCCAACAGTTTTTATTTGGTATAATTTTGTTCCATAGAAATTTGCTTTTCTGTTAATCTCATTCCAATCAATATTAATTGGATACATAGTAACACATATGGTTGTTCCTGTCTGAGCACACAGTTGATATATCCTATCAGGAATCTTGGAGAGAAGAACCCCATTTGTACAAAGATGTTTCATTCCAGACACATATTGAGCCGTTATGTCTATAAAATCCTCTAATTGAGGATGTAGTAACGCTTCTCCACCCATAAGTTCAAAACAATAGATATTTCCATTCAATAGTCCATTCAATCGACGCAAATCGTTTTCAAAAGTTTCTATGTCAAGAAAAGACTTTGGCGCCAACGGAGAAAAGTGACCACAGCCTTTACAATTCAAGTTACAGTGATCAACAATATCTACTATAAATCTTATTTGGTTCTTATCTACTTTCATTTTCTTTGCAAAAGCATAGTTTGTTATTCTTTACTCAGAATGTATTCGCTAATTATATATCAAGACAGAGATATAATAGTTACTCCCATTATGGAAATTCCAGTCATCTATAGAAATTGTTTTGTTATCACAATATTGTCACCATCTATTTCTATTATATTAAACCCCTCCTCGCCATCAGCTATTTCAAATTTGTGCAAATTGGGGTTAAACGCAAAACCTATCGACGGGGCAGAACTATAAACGATTCCATTTATAGCTTCTTTAGTGTGGAAATGGGTGTGCCCATATAAAACCAATCTAATATTCTCCTCATGTTGGATTATATCGTTAAACTTATCACGATTCTCCAATAATTTTTGATTAAGCCAACCTTCTTGTTCTATTGGTGGATGGTGGAGAACAAGCGCAACGGACCCTTTACATTGATGAATCAGATTGGACAGCTTTTCCGGACTAAAAAAACCTCTCGACATATCACGCACTGCGGAGTTTAGCATGATGAAATTCCATCCGCAAAGTTCAACCATTTCATTATTACTATAAAATGAAGGTTTGTAACCATTATAGAACTCATCCAAGTTATCATGATTACCAGGACAGCAAAACGTTGGAATTCCAATCTCCGCAAAAGCTTGTCTATGAATTCATAAGTCCACCGGCTTCCATCATCAGACAAATCTCCACTAACAAAAATACCATCAATACCATCAAGATCTTTTATTCTCCCAATGGCTTTATAGAAATGGTCAAGAGTGTTAACGCCCCATATTTCACGACCATTTTCTGTGAGGTGAATATCACTTATGTGGATGAACTTCATATCTGCATAATGTATTTTATAGCTTCGTCATTTCCGCATTGAAAATGACAAGCCCCCCTTCCCCCTATCATTTTAACACACAACTCGGCAAAATCCTCTGTTGCTATTTCGAGATTTGCAAGTACAATGGTAGGTATATTTAAATCGTTTATATTGTTGGATTGTTCGACTTTTCTGTATGAACAACCAGATACAAATGTTATTGCCGGAATGCCTAAAACCGCAAGTTCGCTCAATGTGTTGCGACCAGACCTTGTGATTACAAGACTAGCATCGTTGTAATACTTTTGAGCAGATAAGATACTTTCGTGAAGTATTACGTTTTCAGTGTTATTATTTACTTTTAACGCATTAAAAATATTCTGGCTTGAGCAGATTATGTGCATAGTGTAATCGGGCAATAATGAAGCAACATTTTGGCAAAGTTTGCCAATTCTTAACGTGGAATCCTCGAACTGTTGTGCAACATTGACTGTTCCACCACCAAGTACACAATAAATGTTATTATTCGGAATATTCTTTACGGAGATGATTTCACGTCGAATAATCGTATTAATTGAGATTAAGTTTTTATATCTCTGGTTCTTTTCTACCAATCTCAAACCGTGAACAATTGCCAAATCGCTTAAAGAGTACAAGGCATTGAAATAATCCATGGCTTCCTTGTCATTGTGAGAATTATTCACGTCTGCAGGATTAAGTAAAGTTATAATCTTTATACATGGGTGAGAGATCTTAATTGATTGTAAAATTAAAGGTTCCCCATCAATGAGAATCGCATCTGGCATAAAACCTCTTATAGTGTCATGAATATATACCCCCATTTTGTTTGTGGGCAATAAGCCGATAGAACAAAAGTCCATCGGAGTAGCCTCTGGAAGATCCACGTAGCCACGAGATTCCAGATATTTGTTACCTTGAAGATAACTAATTACTCTCACATCGCAATTATAATTATCCCTTAGCGTCTCCAATAAAGACACTCCTGCTACAACTCTTCCCAAGCCAGGGAATCCGCGAAATATACCTAGTATTTTTTTCATACTGTCATTGTCATTTAATTATAACGGGACATTCATAATATCATTCATAATGGTGTTACAGATATTATCTATTTCATTCATGTTTAATATATCTTGACTATTATCGCAATCATTATATTGTAATAAACTCACGACTTTTTTCTCTATATTTTTCAATATTATCTATATGCTAGATAGACACTATTGCTCAATAGTAATTGATAACATGCTATAGATTTCTGTTATTGAGTATCTTCTTATCTGTAATGCGTCTGAAACAAGCGAGGTTCCGCCTTTAGTTACAGAAAAGGCATACTTATAATATTTTCCCACACAACTTTTTATGAAATCACTATAGGCCCCATAAGGATAAGCGTAAGTTAAGGTCATCCCCCATTTACTAGAAAGAAAGTCATACGACTCCTTTAGCTCATATTCCATTTCTTCATCTGTGAGTTTAAGAAGGTTGAAATGAGAAACTCCATGGGAAGCTATCTCCCAACCATGTTGATGGAGGTTTTGCAGCTCATCCATATTTAGATGCTGCCTGAGCACTGCATCTTTGTTATTCCATTTATTATCTTTTCCAATAAGACCGGTGCATACAAAAACGGTTGCTGTAAAACCATACTTTTTCATAATAGGCAAGGCGTAATCATTCAATCCACTATACCCATCGTCAAATGTGCAAACAATCCAAGACATTCTTTCTTCTTTATTTTTCGCCAAATAATCATTCATTGAGCACAGACCATAACCAAACTGATGTATCTTTTCCACAAATTTATGGAAGACAAGAACTGGCGTAGTGATACTGTCGTGCGAATCACCTTGAACATCATGAAGACCAACAGCAATGATGTGCTCAATACTGTTTGTTACTTTTTTACTTATATCACAACGCAACAAGTTTGTCCATCTATCAATTATTTCTTGTTTATCGCAATTAAGCTGTATCGTATTGAACACTTTTGAATAAATAATTTCTTTGTCATCTAAAGAGATTAGTTTCTTTAGCGAAATCGCCATAGAAACGGGATTCCATTCTTTGAAGAACAATTCAGGAAACTCCGAAGATACAATCTCTGCTATATAGCCTGTATTTGTACTAATAAAGGCACAACCGTTTTGCAAAGCTTCAGAAATAGCGTTTGGATGGCCTTCACAAACAGAGCATTGAACATAGAAATCCCAGTCTTTCATCATAGATATCAAACTCGTCCGTGATGTCTTGTCACGAAACTCAATATTGTCTTGCAAGCTCAGCTTATCAATAATCTGTTGATATTCACATTTCAAGTCATCGTCAATACTTCCCACTAACATTAACTTTATTGGAAGTTCTGATATTTTCTTGAATTCAGCAACCATGCACAAGAGATTGGCAATTCCCTTTTTCTCGTTCAAATGAGAAGCTGCACAGCCAATAACTACTGATGAAGGGAGGTTAGGAAAGGATACTCCAGTATAATCGCCCTCTAACGGATTAGGAATAATGACGACTTTGTCTCTTACGGAACTATTAGACAGAAGAAGATTCTGTCGCATTTCATTCGATAAGCATACAATCTTGTCTGCACATTTCGATGATTCATGAAGATACCAGTTGTCTTCTTCTGACCATTTCGCCAAATTGACATCACTTCCTCTTAAGCAAAGTATATATTTTGCTTTGATCTGTTTCGCCAATAATGAGGAATAATAACCATTAAATTTTCCTCCGAAACCTATTACGAAATCAAATCCATAGTATTTTCCCGACTCTTCTTTTAACTTATATTCCATCTGGATCGATTTTCCTAACAACGGGAATATTCCACTTGACGCAGCGAGAATGGATGTAGCAGAAGAGTTGACCACTTCTACAACATTGTTTTGTGATAATATCCTTGTCAGTCTGGTACAAGATAAAGACATACCTCCGCCGTCCAGACCTATTTCTGTTGTAACAATCAGTATCTTCATTGTCTTTCTATCAAATAAAGTGTTTTGCTTTTACTATTTTGGGGGTATCTGTAAGTTACCCAGGAACTAATTTTACAATTACGGAAAAGACCTTCTACATCTTGACGGTTCAGTCGAATATGTTCAGGAAATTCACTGTTCTTTTCTGTGTATGACGAATCAATGACTTCCATTAGGAAATGATTGGGCCTACTGGCATATATATAATATTTTTGAATCAAATCCAAGTATTCTCGCTTTGTTTTTGTTTGACCGGCATATACGCAATTAACTAGGATTAGAATATCAGCTGTATATTGTTTGTTGCTTGGATAATTCTCATTCCTTACGACTCCATTCATGTTGAACATGTCTACAATCCTCCTCTGTGCTGCACGGGAAATTAGTTCATCTTTTTCAAGGGAAGTGACGTGCTTAAAGCCGAGATAACACAATATTGCCGTTACGTCACCCAATCCGCAGCCTATCTCCAAGACCCTACTGTTCTTATCAAATAATTGCAAAATAGAATAAACAATCTCCCAATATTTGGGAAACTCCTCTTCGCAATACTGCTTGCTCCATGGAGCAAGCATCAGATCCTCTTTATGTGACAGATTGTATTGTCTTAACAGTGACTGAAGTTGTTCCATAATCTTTCAAATTGGCCAATTACATAATCTTTTCCTTTTTCCAAACAAATCCGTTCATTTGCTTCTTTAAGAATGCAACTTTGCATCATGAAATCTGGAAGAATTCTTACTTCTCCATAATTTCTACAAGTCTCAATGTCCCAGCTGAAACATGGTGAGTCAATGTATAAAACAGAAGTTTGATGACTATCGTTCCCAATAGTCCATCTTAATGCCCCAGTTCCCTTGTTGACAAACTGCAAAGAATATCTTTCCAATATGGGCTGAATGTTATCTAAGAACCGTTGGCTTCCTTCCAACCCGATTTGTGGCAAAAGTTTCAAAGGCAATTCATTTCGCAAGGCAAATGTTATCATTTGTTCAATAGAATCAGTATTAGGAGATTGAATCACAGTATTTAATCCAATCTTTATGCCTGCAGATTTCACCGCCTTAATCTTTTCAAGAATATTGCATAGTTTTCCAGTACCCGTACTTCTTGCAAAATCATTTTCGGTAACATACGGAAATTACTGTTTTTACAATCCAGTTTCATCATCCCCTTTACAATCCCGTCATCAAAAACATATATATCGTCCAAAGCTCCTATAACATCCTGATAATATAATGCAAGACGCAATACCGACATTTCATTAAAGGAAACATCATCGTTTTGAAAAATAGGGCGAAAGGCTTTTCTTTTAGAGAAAATCTGTATTTCCGCAAGTCTTGAAGCATCCTTTATCGTGGCAACTCTAATCATTTTTTTGTTTTTATAATTTTGTATTTACATATTATTTTCCCAAAAGTTTCTGTTCTTCACATACTATCCGGCACTGTTTCCAGTATGTTTTTTTCAGAAGCAAATATATAAAAATCAATTCCACAAGGTGCCATGAACGACTTTTTTTATTAAGATTCACAGGAATGTGATATAAAAGAGTTTAACTCCTCCGACGTTCCTTTGCAGCTGCATAGGGTGTCGTGTGTCTTGCCTTGATTTGTCGGGTAACGTCAGGAGCAAAAACGGGAAACGCTATCGGGAGGTAGAAAGGAATGGAAATGGGGTATAAGGGTTATAACAGGTGGACGTCCGCTTAAAAAGGAATTTCTTGTGACATGCCGGGTATGGCATATAACTGGAGAGACGACCTTGCGGAATAAAGCCCCCGAAACCGGCTTTGCAGGTTCGGAGGCTTGTGCCGCATGAGGCTATTTATCAGCGTTTGCCGTGCGCCTGTCCCAGAAGATAGTCTTGCAGGGATTGGTAGCGGTTTTGAATATTAGCGTTTTCATTGAAACCGTTCAGGCAATGAAGCAATGCTTTTTCGAGCGTGATGTATCGGCGGCTGAAAGTCTGTACGTTATCCAAGCAACAGGCTTCCAAAGCGTATTTGAACGGTGCAAAATTTTCAGGTTCTTTCCGAATCCGCACATGCCACAGGAAGAACAACTGAATCGTGAAACTGTCGGATTCACCTGCTTTCATCAAATGTTCTTCATCGAGCAACCGTCGGACAAGCTCCGGGGTAAGCTGGCAATCATTTTTCCGGTAATACATGCGTTTTGCCGTATTATAGGCTGCAAACTGTTCGATGTCCTGTGCCGTCAGCCTGTATACTTCCGAGTAAAATGCACGTACTTCTTTACCTGTAACAACGATTTTCTCGTCTCCGAACTCGTATTCATACGCTTTTTCATCGGAGATTTCCTCTTCTGTTAAGGTCTTGAACCCGTAACATTCCGTTACGATGAACGGTTCTTTTCCGAACTCCGCCAGAGATTCGAGGGCATGGAGGCTGATGATTGCAGGAGAAGAACATGTCGTTTCCAATACTTTCACCGCTTTCCAGCAGCCGGATTTTTACGTCTTCGGAATCGTTGGTGTACTTCCATACTATCCGACAACTTGCATAATGGGGCTTCCTGCCGTTCGCCTCGACAAATCCGGCAAATCCGCTCTTGATGGCGGCCTTTGTCTTCTCTACATCCGTCAGGACGCTTCGTGCCTTACAGGTTTCGCACCGGCCGAATTGCAAAGAATCGTCGGAAATTTCCGTTATCACTTTGGTGTTGGGGTTTACTGTGGCTTCGCATACTACCTGCGTACCGCCACATCGTGTACATATTATACTCATATCTTGTCAAGATTAAAAATTAATATATCTTTCTATCCGCTATATTGAACTTGTCGATAAGGTTCAGCCAATGGCTGCAATTCCTTTTCAACAAAACAATTTATCCAGATTCTGCTTAAAGCGTAGCATTAGGCGACACTTCCCATCGCATTTACGAACCGACCCCATATAGGCGCATTGACCGCTTGTTTCATCAAACAAAAAACATGACTGCCGGAATGCCTCAAAAATTCTTATCTTAACCTGTTCGTCCAGAACTTTCCCTTCCATAATTTGATTACCATTTGCGTGCATAATACATAAAAGTTAAATTAAACTCCGAGTTATTTATTTCCCTCCTCTCGGAAGCTTTTCAGCTTTCCTTGCCGGGAGAGATTTTACATGCAGATCAGACAGCGGGGAAAGGACGGGAAGGCAAGCAAACAGCCGGGGATTTCACGGAATACCCAACCCGACAGGCGCAGCAAGGAGGGAACTGAAAGGACATCTTCGATTTGGGAAGGCTGCCGGGCAAATCCACGAGCGGTTAGCATGGCGGTACTTGACACCGGACGACCGCTGTACCTTTGCATGGGAAAATCCAACCGGCGAGAAAGTGGCGGAAACGAGATAAGGGAAAGAAGGAGATACGATAGTGGAGTAAAAGGGGAAGAAGCCGGACTGTATAAAAAAGCCGGAACATTGGCTAAAAAAGGAGGTCGTTCCGTGGAAACGGCGTACAGAGAAAGTCCTCTCGAACTTTTACTGTCCGAGAGGGCTTATCGTCTACTCTATAAAATGGTAATGGGCATTTTGGCATTCTCCGTTCGATTGTGTCTTTTGCAAAACGTCATCGACGCTGGAATATCGGCTAAAACAGCCGTTATATATCTGCTTGCCGTCGAGCGTTATCCGTTGCAGGTAACAGCCGCATACTCCGTCACGGCTACGGTCAGCGACAAAATAGAACACGATACCGTTGCTGTACGACAATCGCAATTCCGTATAGTTTATCTCGGTTTTGGGCTGTTCGGTCGGCAGACGGGTATTGAAATAACCCGTAGCCAGCATGACCTGTCCGGCGAAACGCATGGCTTCTGCCCGATATTTTTTCATGGCCGAAGCCACGGGGCTTTCGTCCCGACCGTTTCCGACAAACGATGCGGGCAGGCTTCTGTTCCTGTAAGACAGTTTGAACATGCCGACCTCTTCCTGCACCACGGGCAGGCCGACAGCTTCGTACTCCTCTTTCGTCATTTCGATGAAACGTGTGCGTTCCTCGTCCAGATAGAGGCGGTAAGCGGGTTTCACCCGCTCCCGCTTCTCTTCATATTCCGCCTGTTCCCGTGCGTTCATGCAGTTATAAACGTGTCGGGACACTCTCCGCACCGCATTGACGAAAGTCGGGCTTTTGCATATCCCGAAATGCCGGGCGAAGTCGGGTACAGTCCCGATAAAGCCGTACTCTTTCCAATGATAGGTTCTCATGGCTGTCTGTCCGATTTAATCCACGACCACATATTCATTGATACTGCAGCAAGAATCGGGGTTTTCCTGCGCCCATTCTTCAAACAGAGCCTTGGCATCCTGTTCCGAGCGGACGGTTTTTCCTGCGACCTCGCCAAGCCACGCAAACAGGCTCTCCCTGTCGGCAAAATATTCGCAGAAGTATTTGCCTTTGGCAGTACATAAATCGACTATGTATTTGTCGGTAAAATACTTGCCTTCGCTGTCGTTGGTCTCGTAGAAGCCCATTCCCGGCTCTTCGGTCTGGTAATAATAACGGAGCGATGGGAATTTCTCGCACACGAGGTCGAATGTCTCGTTGCATGGCCCCCATGCCGTCTCCGTCGTAAAGCGGAGGGTTTCGCCCACCATTTCGAGGTTTGCCCAATCTCCCCGACAACTCACCTTGTCCCAGTCCTTGCCCAAGGCATCCACAAGACACCCCAGCCATGATGTCCCGAAGCCGTTTTTCACGGCAGGCGTTTTTCTGTCCTGCAAATCTTTCATCAACTCATAGAGGCTTTTGATTTCCTGCGCGTCGCCCTCTATCACATACGCTGTTGAACACCAGTTTGGCATAATCGTTAATTTTTATTCGTTAAACTTTTTCTTCCCTTTTTTCGGAAGCTGTTCCGGCTTCCTTATCGGGATAGATTTTACATGCAGGCCAGACAGCGGGAAAATGAGGAAAAGGCAAGGAAACCGCCGGGGATTGAACGGAATACCCAACCCGACAGCGCAGCACGGCGGGGACCGAAAGGTCATCTTCGATTTGGGAAGGCTGCCGGGCAAATCCGCGAGCCGGTTAGCGGAGCGGTACTTGACGACCGAATGACGCTGTACCTTCGCATGGGAAAATCACACCGACAAGGGAGTGCGGCAGGGAGCGATAAGAACGAGAATAAATAAAAAGGAGAGGTGAACGGGATATAACGGGTATAGAATATGGACTTGAAAAGGAAATTTTTCGGTATAATTATAATAAGGTGTTTCCGGACACGAGGCCGGGTAGCCGTCTTGTCTCTGCCATAACCGAAAGGTCCAGCGAACAATGAATAACGCAGCATCGTTCAGCAGTCAGAAACAGTAACTATGCCGTCGTACTGATTTACGACAATGCCGATAAAATAAGGAAAAGCCGAAAAGAGGGGCTTGCCTTCTTTCCGGCTTTTCGTGAAAGTCCTATTATCCGGGCTTCCCGTTATTCTATACGGTCCAGCCTGCGGACTTCTCTTGAATCGTCCACAGACGGGCATAAAGCCCCTCGTGCCGCATCAGTTCGTCGTGCGTGCCTTGTTCTTTTACCCGTCCGTCTTCCAGAACGACGATCCGGTCCGCATTCATGATCGTCTTAAGCTTGTGGGCGATGACGATGACGGTGCGTCCCTTGATAAGCGTGTCGATGGCTTTCTGCACCTCCACCTCGTTTTCCGGGTCGAGCGATGCGGTCGCCTCGTCCAGCAGGATAATCGGCGCATCCTTCAAGATGGCGCGGGCGATGGATATGCGCTGTTTCTCGCCGCCGGACAGCGTGCAACCGCCCTCACCCACC
>ENA-OPCS01001436-OPCS01001436.1-human-gut-metagenome-genome-assembly--contig:-NODE-1436-length-13182-cov-2.577664_pt1 | contig 13182 bp, 7 predicted proteins | sample MGYA00241256_ERZ501492 | MGnify/ENA primary metagenome ERZ501492 (study PRJEB25962, sample SAMEA2042512) | human gut metagenome | biome: human gut; feature: human-associated habitat; material: faeces... | reverse complement strand
GGAAACTGGCTATGGGTGACGAACCTGGTGCTGGATTATGGTCTTTGCTGACATCCATAATAAAGACTACGATCATGAAGTAGACCGCAAAGTAGCCAAAGCTATCTTCCCGGTATATGCCGAAATTATTCCGGCAGAACAACGCCCGGCTTTCTATCAGGCTATTGAAAAAGAGTTTAAAGGCGACTATAATGCTTATATTGATGCCATGTATGACAATTCCATCCTGGCAAACCAGGCCAACTTTGACAAGTTCATCAAGAAACCTACAGTAAAAGCTATCGAAAAGGATCTGGCAACTCAATATTCACGCGCCAAGATTGAAAAACTGAGGTCACTGGCACAAGAACTGAACAGTACTTCCAAAGAACTGGCATTACTGCACAAAGCATATATCCGCGGACTGGGCGAAATGAAAGAACCCGTTCCTTCTTATCCGGACGCTAACTTTACCATTCGACTGACGTATGGTAACGTGAAATCATACAATCCGCGTGATGCCGTACATTACAAGTACTATACTACTACGGACGGTATTCTGGAAAAGGAAAATCCCGAGGACCGTGAATTCGTAGTTCCTGCCAAACTGAAGGAGCTGATACTGAAAAAAGACTTCGGACGTTATGCTCTGCCAAACGGTGATATGCCGGTTTGCTTCCTCAGCACAAACGACATCACCGGTGGTAACTCCGGTAGCCCCGTGCTGAATGCAAACGGTGAATTAATCGGTACTGCTTTCGATGGTAACTGGGAGTCTCTTAGCGGTGACATCAATTTTGATAATAACCTGCAACGTTGTATCAATCTGGACATCCGCTATGTACTGTTCATCCTTGAAAAACTGGGAGGATGCGAACATTTGATTAAAGAAATGAAAATTGTAGAATGAGAAAAACAATCTTATCCCTATTCATAACATCACTTGCCTTCGCCGCACACGCTGACGAAGGCATGTGGATGCTGACCGATCTGCAAAAGCAGAACGAAGTCGCTATGACGGAACTGGGATTACTAATCCCGGTGAACCAGATTTATAATCCTGACGGCATCGCCCTGAAAGATGCAGTGGTTCACTTCGGTGGCGGTTGCACAGGTGAAGTGATCTCTGCCGAAGGATTGGTACTGACTAACCATCATTGTGGCTATGGTTCTATCCAACAGCACAGTACAGTGGAGCATGACTATCTGACAGATGGATTCTGGGCAATGAACCGCGAAGAAGAGCTTCCCTGTAAAGGACTTACCATTACTTACATTGATGAAATCCTGGATGTAACAGACTACGTCAACGAACAGTTGAAGATAGATCCGGACCCAAACGGTACAAACTATCTGTCACCCAAATACCTGAAAGAAGTAGCCGAGCGCTTCTCTTCCGAACAAGGCATTGCCCTGACACCGGGACGCAAGCTTGAACTGAAAGCTTTCTATGGTGGTAACCGCTACTACCTGTTTGTTAAAACCACTTACAGTGACATCCGTATGGTGGGTACACCTCCCTCTTCTATCGGTAAATTCGGTGCGGATACCGATAACTGGATGTGGCCGCGACATACAGGTGACTTCTCTTTGTTCCGCATATATGCCGACAAGGACGGAAATCCGGTGGAATACTCCAAGGATAACGTTCCCCTGAAAGTGAAGAAACATCTTACCATCAGCCTTGCCGGATACAAAGAAGGTGACTTCACTTTCGTCATGGGATTTCCCGGACGCAACTGGCGCTATATGATTTCCGACGAAGTGGAAGAACGCATGCAAACCACTAATTTCATGCGCCATCATGTACGTGGTGTTCGCCAGGAAGCATTGATGGAACAAATGCAGAAAGATCCTGCTGTACGTATCCATTATGCCAGTAAGTATGCCTCTTCTGCCAATTATTGGAAAAATGCCATTGGTATGAACGAAGGGCTTATCCGCCTGAAAGTACTCGACACGAAACGTGCCCAGCAGGAACAACTCTTGGCTCGCGGACGTGAACAGGGTGATGATTCTTATCAGAAAGCATTCGATCAAATACGCAGTATCGTTGAGCATCGCCGCCCTGCCCTCTATCATCAGCAAGCCATTCAGGAAGCATTGGTGACAGGCCTGGACTTTATGCGCATCCCCAACACTTCTGCCATGCTGGCTGCCCTGAAAAGCAAGGATAAGGCACAGATAAAGGCTGCCGCTGATAGCTTAAAGATTGCCGCTGACAAATACTTTGCTTCCGTACCTTTCCCTGATGTGGAACGTACAGTTGCCAAGAAAATGTTGCAGACTTATATGCAATATATCCCGGCGGAACAACGCATCAGCATCTTTGAGGTCATTGACAAACGTTTCAAAGGTAACAGTGATGCCTTTGTCGATGCTTGTTTCGACCACTCTATCTTCGGCAAGAAGGAAAACTTTGAAAAGTTCATCCGAAAACCGGGCTCGTATAAGTTGGGATTTGACTGGATGGTACTGTTCAAACATTCCATCACAGACGGACTGTTGCAGACCGCCATTGCTATGGCAGACGCCAACAAGAATTACAATGCCGCACACAAAGTATGGGTAAAAGGTATGATGGACATGAAACGGAATGCAGGTACTCCCATTTATCCGGATGCCAACTCCACCCTGCGCCTCACCTACGGAAAGGTGTTGCCTTATAAACCGGCTGACGGAGTGGAATATGGTTACTATACCACCCTCAAAGGTGCCATGGAAAAGGAAGATCCCGACAATTGGGAGTTTGTGATTCCCGCCAAATTAAAACAACTGTATCAGTCCAAGGACTTCGGACGCTATGCCATGCCGAATGGTGAAATGCCTATCTGCTTCATTGTGAATACAGACAACACAGGCGGTAACTCCGGCAGTCCGGTATTCAACGCCAAAGGTGAGCTCATCGGTACAGGTTTCGACCGCAATTATGAAGGACTTACAGGAGATATAGCCTTCCGCCCCTCTTCACAGCGTGCAGCCTGCGTAGACATTCGTTACACTTTATTTATCATAGAGAAGTATGCCGGTGCCTCACATATTATCAAGGAGCTGACTATTGCGGAATAAATAAAAAGAAGTATAAAAATATCACTCGGATATTCAAGTGAACCATAATTCGCCCCTGCAAGTAAAGTGAATAACTAAAGTCAATCACAATGTTTGCAGGGGCGAAATGTTTTCATTCAACCATAGTACAACAGTTACCCACAGAGCACCCAGGAAAGAAATCAGAATCATTTGATAAGTTTTCCGATGGAAAATGTTTCAAAATTGAAAGTATTCTAAAAAATACCCAAATATGCCATTTAAATAGTATGAAAAGCAATAGATCGTGAACAAAAGACACCACAAACTGTTTCACTATACAGACAACAACACTAATATTGTATTTATACAAAAAAATGAATTAATAACAGAAAGGAAAAGATTATGGAGAAATTTGAAGAACTTATACAATCAGAAAAACCTGTTTTAGTAGACTTTTTTGCAACTTGGTGTGGCCCATGTAAGGCAATGCATCCCGTATTGGAAGAGCTGAAAGGACAAATCGGTGATGGTGCCCGCATCGTGAAAATCGATGTAGACCAACATGAGGAACTGGCTGCTAAGTATCGTATACAAGCGGTACCCACTTTTATCGTATTCAAGAAAGGTGAAGCCGTTTGGCGTCATTCCGGAGTTATTAAGGGCAGTGAGCTGAAAGGCGTCATTGAACAAAATTCATAAAGAACAAACATTATGAAGAAAGTACTAACCTTTGCCATTCTGATTTTTGCCAGCGTACTGACATTCGCCTGCAAGGATGGAGCAAAAGCACAACCCAATGAACCGGAACAAAAAGAAGCCAAGAGCGGAGAAGTAATCGTAATGAACAAGGATATGTTTATTAAAGATGTATTCGATTACGAGAAATCCCAGGACTGGAAATATAAGGGTGACAAACCCGCCATTATTGACTTGTATGCCGACTGGTGTGGTCCCTGCCGCATGACAGCGCCCATCATGAAAGATCTGGCAAAAGAATACGCCGGAAAGATCGTGATCTACAAAGTGAATGTGGACAAAGAACGTGAACTTGCCGCATTATTCAATGCAAGCAGCATTCCTCTCTTTGTATTCATTCCGATGGAAGGAGAACCTCAGCTTTTCCGTGGTGCAGCTGATAAAGCCACTTACCAAAAGGCAATTGAAGATTTCTTGTTAAAGAAGAAATAATATATAAGAAAAAGTCACTGGAGTTATGTATGAATGAGGAGTGGCATATCTTTCCACTCATTATTGTACATCTCCGTGACAGTGTGATAACCGGACGCTTGCAGGGCCATCAAAGCTTGCAGGCGTCCGTTGTTTATACGCTCCGGGTAGTGGGAATCACTATTAACCTGTACACGGATTCCCTTTTCAAGCAATACAGGGAAGTAGCGTTCATTAGGATAGAAAGTGCCCAATTCCAGATAAGATTTTGTATTAATCTCTACGATATATCCTTTTCGGGCAATAGCATCAAAATATCCCTGAATCAAAGCATCATACCAAGGTTCATCCAGTAAGCCGGGATGATAAGCAGATGCGTTATAGTGCATTTTGTCAGCATGACCGACAATATCAAAACCGCCCAGTTCCACCATACGCATCAAACGGTCATAATAAAGATGCACCACTCTCACCAGATCACCATTGAAATGTTTATCCACAACTCTGCAGAATTTATCAGCCGTCACATCCACATCCACTATTTCTCCCTTATCATCATAAAGCAAGTGCACAGAACCGATACGGTAATCCAACGGTAATTCGCGGAAACGGACAACAGACGGATTGCTCTCTTCATTCAGATAGTCAATCTCCAGACCGATATAGAGTTCTATTTGTCCGGTATACTTAGCCTTCAGACGATGGAATTCGGCCAGATAGTCATCCATAGCGTCCCACTCCATAGTCCACGCTGTAGAAAACGGCAGAGGGGCATGGGAAGAAAATCCATAAGAAGTAAATCCTTCACTCAGGGCAAAGCGGATAAAGTCTTCCATATTAGCACGTCCGTCGCAATATAAGCTATGACTATGATAGTTCGTTAAATTTCCAGTTCTGTTGCTCATAATTTTATCATCTTATCATTTATCATCTTATCAACCATCTTATCACCCTATCATTCTTCTATTTCACTAAGTTCCAGCCAACGCATGGTCTTTTCATCAATCAAATCCGTGATCTCGGGCAAACGCTTTGATTTCTCCGTGAGTTCTTCTACGGATAAGGTGCCACTGCACAGGGCAGCTTCAATGGTTTTCTTTTCGTCCTCCAATGTAGCTATTTCCTGCTCCAGCTGTTCAAACTCCCTTTTCTCTTTAAAGGACATCCGGCGTTTTTCATTCAAACGCACTTTAGCGGTTTTATCTTCCTGCGGTTTAGAGGCTTCTTTTTCTTTCTCCTTTTCCAGTCGGGCTTTTTCTTCCTTCCAGTCACGGTACTGGGTATAATTTCCGGGGAAATCACGGATATCTGCCTGACCGTTGAAGACTAACATGTGGTCTACTACTTTATCCATAAAATAGCGGTCGTGGCTTACTACGATAACACAACCCTTGAAATTCTGTAAATACTCTTCCAGCACATTCAGGGTAATGATATCCAGATCATTGGTAGGCTCATCCAGCACAAGGAAATTAGGATTACGCATCAATACCGTACACAGATACAGGCGACGGCGTTCTCCACCACTCAGTTTATAAACATAGCTATGCTGGGTTTCGGGAGTGAAGAGAAAATGTTGCAGAAACTGGGAAGCGGTCAGCTTTTTACCATTACCTAACTCTATGACTTCGGCGATATCCTGTACCACATCAATCACTTTCATCTGCTCATCGAACTGTAAGCCATCCTGCGAATAATAACCGAAACGTACCGTTTCTCCGATATCAATCGTTCCGCTATCGGCTTTCTCCTCTCCCATCAGTATTTTGATAAAAGTAGATTTACCGGTACCGTTATTACCTACAATGCCCATCTTTTCATAACGGGCAAAAATGTAAGAAAAGTCTTCTAATATTTTAAGGTCACCAAACGACTTGTACAGATGGTCTGCTTCGAATATCTTGCTACCGATGTAGGAGGCCTTTACTTCCAGTTTCACATTGTCGTTATTAAACCGCTGTTTAGCTACTTTCTCCAGTTCATAGAAAGCTTCTTCGCGATAACGCGCTTTATGCCCGCGGGCTTGCGGCATACGACGCATCCATTCCAACTCAGTGCGATACAGATTGTTGGCACGGGTTATTTCAACATTCGTTGCATCGATACGCTCTTGACGTTTCTCCAGGTAATAGCTATAATTTCCCTTATATTGATAGATCTGACGATTGTCTATTTCAATGATTTCGGTACAGACACGGTCGAGGAAGTAACGGTCGTGCGTCACCATGAGCAGACTCAGGTTTGTGCGGCGCAGATAATCTTCCAACCATTCAGTCATATCAAGATCGAGATGGTTGGTCGGCTCATCCAGAATCAGCAGGTCAGGCTCAGTGATAAGGGTATTGGCAAGCGCCACGCGCTTCAACTGTCCACCGGAAAGATGCTTTACTTGCTGATCGAAGTTTCTTATCTTCAACTGGGAAAGAATTTGCTTGGCCTTCTGCTCATACTCCCATGCTTTTTCATGATCCATGCGCACCAGGATTTCGTCCAAACCAGGATGTCCTTCTGTTTCCATGCAGCGTTCGTACTCCTTTATCAGTTCTACCGTACTGTTGCCATGATGGAAACAAGCTTCCAGAACGGTCAGTCCTTCGGGATATTGCGGGTCTTGTTCCAAATATCCTACCCTAAGGTCACGACGAAAAGAAATGGTTCCACTGTCATAGCCTTCTTTTCCGGCAATGATATTCAACAAAGTAGTTTTACCACTGCCGTTTTTGGCAATCAGTCCGATACGTTGCCCTTCGGCCACACCGAGCGAAGTATTCTCAAGCAATACCAAATCACCGAATGACTTGGTCAAATTTTCTATCTGAAGATAACTAATCACAGTTTAAGATTTATAATTTATAATTTATGATTTATGGCTGGTTGGCAAATGATCAGAGTAAGGATTTGTAGGTTTCTGCCAGATTGCAAGGTTCCCCTGCCTTCACTTTGCTCCACACTAATTTCATGGGGTCAATCCATTCTCCGGTAGTAAGATTCTGCAATACAGGAGCTTCACGATTACCATCTATCAGAGTCATCCATTCTAACCCATCTACTTCATTGGCAAGAATCACACAGATGGCAATACCAAATGAAAGCCATGCTTCTTTCTTCTTCGGACCGATAGTCCCACTATCAATGATCTGCTGCATGCTGTCCAAATCTTCTTCCATACCCTGGAAATCTTTTTTCAGTTGTTCTTTTACAGTAGTGGTCACCCACTCAAAAGCTTCATTAATCTGGTAGATTTCGGACAGGCGAACCGGTATAAGCTCTGCCGGATATTTCACTCCCTCTTTACGTATTTCCAACGAGGCGATAACGGCTTCGGCCTCTGCCACAGATGCTCCCTTGCTTACCGTAAAGGAACATTCAAAGGCAACATCATCCACACCGGTAATCCAAAGATGAGAAGTATAATAAGCTCCTTCTTCTTCAAACATCTCCTTACTGTAAGCACATGCCAAGCTTCCTATTTTAACGGAGACTGCCGAAGGATTGTCTTTCAATTCCTGACGGGTAACTTCCCGACCATACATAGCGTTACCTTTATATGCAGAAATACGAAAATTCCCAGTCCATTCACTTGGATTATAGAAGAGAAAAGAGCCTTCCCCATCTTCAAACTCATTCCAGTCCGCGGGATACAACATGGAAAACCATGCTCCCGGAGAGATAAATTTCTTGCTTTGTGCCATTGCTATTCAGAGATTAATAACGAGGCCACCTGACCTCGTTCGGCAAAAGTAACATTACATCCGTTGATATGCAAACAAACAGAAACAAAAAACAGCCGATTCTCACGAACCGACTGTCCCAATCATCATCTATGAATGAAGACCGTTACAGTCTTCAATATCTTATTAAATCTCTATGAAACTTCAAAGAAAATCATATTTCTGTTTCCGAGCGCAAAGATAATCAATGAAATATATAGATTCCCAATATTTTAAGATATTTAAATTAACGTTCTATAAACTATGGAATTTTATAGATTAATATGCAAAAAAGGAGCCGATTCTCACGAACCGACTGCCCCAATCATCATTTATGAATGAAGACTTAAAAGTCTTCGCTTGTTTTATTTCAAATTAAACATATTATTTTCAATCGGCTGAATCCCACCATACAGGATATGTCCAGATGTCATCATCATTATAGTTGGGTTGAATGGCCCTAAGCTGATCTGCATTATAATTGATTTCATGAGAACATTGCTTTATACGACGCCATTGTTTACCTTGTGGAATACCCTTCAGTGAAGCTGCATTTACAGAATATTCATAAGGCATTTGCCATCCCATATAATTTTTATAATCATGACGACGCATATCATTCCAATTCACAGTTGAGTAAAGCATCGCAATAAACTTCTGACTCATAATCTTTTCCAATGTTATGTCTGATGCAGTGCCAATGGCACCATTTAGGAACTCGTCTATTTTTACCTGTTCCATTTGTCCCATTGAAGGACAGTCAGTATAGGCTGCATCGCCGGTCCAAATCGTCAACATCTTGTTTAGTTCATCGATATTAGCCTTGATGCCGTCCTTATAGGCATTAAAAGCTTCTGTTTTTTTACTTTGCTTAAAGAGTACCTCAGCCTTGATAAAGCAGGCTTCAGCATAAGTAGCCCACAGATAAGGACTATTAGGACGGACATAAACGTTACCCGATGAAGGATACCAATTATCAATAGCCCGATAGAAAATATTAGGTGTACTGTAAACGCCTACAGAACCCGCATAAATACCTACATAAATGGAGTCTGATGCACGAGTGTCTATGGATGGATTCCAACCGCCCTCTTTACGGCTGATAAAATTAGCCATACCATTGGGTATACGAACGTCCGATTGCATATCAACTCCTGCACCACGTTTCCAAATTTTAGTTCCATTCTCACTGAATTGACGCCAAGCAATAATCTTATCTGCACGCGGATCTTCGATGCCCTTATTATCAAAATCAGTCAATAGATCTACAAGCCATTTTGTTGGTAATGTGATATGGCGGTTACCATTGTAAGTTTGATTCCAGTTATAATTGGTCTGCATAGGATCAGTGGAAATAAAATCTTTTGAAGACTCTCTAATATCCTGACATTCAATATATGTATCATCATCAATGCTTTGTTGCGCCTTGTTTAAACAATCAAGAATAGTTTCAGGATCATAGTATGCAGATTTCTTCGACATTTGATTGATAGTACGAGCCTTTAACAGGTAGGCCATCTTAACCCACTTATCAATATTACCACCATTCCAGCTATCACCTTCGGACAATGCCGGTTGTCCTACCGCCTGAGTTTTTCCAAATTGTTCAATAGCTTCATCAATGTCTTTTAAAGACTCAGTATAGATGGTTTCACCTGTATCATATTTGGGATGAGGGCTAATACTATTAGCCTCAAAATAAGGCATTTCACCATACATATCAGCCATTAAAAGGAAGCCATAAGCCTTAAGCAATTTAGCAGCACCTGCATAGTGCCATGCTTCTGAAGCAATAGCCTTGTCATACATATCTACCAGATTGGGACCCGCACCAACAAAGAATTGTTGATAGGAGGTAGTACTCAATGAACTAGTAGCCTCCCATTGTGCAGAACAACCATCACGATGTGTACGAGAAGTAGCAGTAAACGCCTGGCAAATAAATTGCGAGCGATATCCATGTGCACCGGTTGCATAAGCCAAGTGATATTGAATCCACGGAAGCAAAGTCTTTACAGAAACGGCAGCTTGGGCGGGAGTATTGGGATCCTCATTGACGTCCAGCCAATCTGTACAAGAGGCAAATGTCATTAACCCTGCTACACTTAATATAATTGATTTAAATAGTTTCATATTTCTAAATTTTAGCAGTTGAAAAATTAGAATGTTACATTAAAGCCAAACGCAAAACTTGCAGTTGGCGGTACACAGCAGTAATCAATACCCGTTGCACCGGAACCGGAAATACCGGAACCTGCAGAAGAAGATTCGGGATCACCACGATAGTTAGTAAACAAAAGCAAATTATTGGCTGTCGCGGATACATTGGCACGCTTTATGCCTATTTTGGCCAAAAATGCCTTAGGAAGTTCATAGTTCAAAGAAATAGTACGAAGACGGAGCGAGTTGACTTTAGTGATATAATTAAGACCTTCACGATAGTAGTAATCTGTATAATATTTTTGGATTACTTCTTTTCCTGAAACCTGAGCTCCATTGAGGTTATAAGTTTCATTAGCATTGAATGTATAAGTTACATCTTTATAGGTATCACCATCTTGCTGGGCACCCGCAATAGTCAATGATTCACGGTCAGCTGTTAAATCACTAAGCCCCTTACCAACCAAATAGTAATCAGTACCGTTATATATATCACCACCTATCCGGAACTCCCACAACATATTGAATGTCCAATTCTTATAGCTGATAGTATTATTAAAACCACCTTGGATTTTAGGTTCACGATTACCTATAAGCACGCGGGTATCCTTATCATACGTAGGCATTCCATATTGGTCAAGAATTACCTTGCCATCATCAGTATATTTATAGTGATATCCGGAAATACCCAAGAATGGACCATTATTGAATGACGCAGCCTGAGCATCACCAAATTGCACATCCGTAACATACAGCACATCTGTGCCTACTGGCAATTTTTTAACAGTACCACGATTCCCGTAAAGATTCAAGCTTGCATCCCAAGTCCAGTCTTTAGTTTGTATCGGAGTACCACTGATTGTAAGTTCCATACCTTTGTTATAGACATCACCGATATTCTGGGCAAAGAATATGAAACCCGTGGATTGCGGACCACGCGGAGAAATAATCTGATCAAGTGAGTTATTAGTATAATAAGCATAGTCTAGGCGCAAACGATTCTTTAAGAAACGTAACTCAAGACCTATTTCTGTTGATTCCGTCATCTCGGGTTTCAATACCGGATTACCACGGCTCCAGCTCGTTCCATATCCGGTTATTCCCCCAAGCATTGTTGCTGCATTTTCCAAATAAGTAGTTGTAGCATAAGGACTGGCATCTTTACCTACTTTGGCCCAACTTACACGAAGTTTACCAAAGCTAAGAAAGCTATCATCCATCAATCCCCTGTCTTGCAAGAACTGAGTAAATACCAAACTTCCGCTGACAGATGGATAGAAATACGAACGGTTTTCCACAGGCAGCGTAGAAGACCAGTCATTACGACCTGTAGCTGTTAAAAATATTGTATTTTTCCAGTCAACACGGAATTCGCCAAACACACCGACAAGACGGTGCTTGCTACGATTTACAACAAGATACTTATCAGCTGTTGAAATATTACCAAATGAATAGAACCCCGGAATAACAAAATTCCAACCATAACGATAGTTAGTCGTCGACTTCGTGGCATCTGTTGCAGTGCCAAGCATCAAGTTAAAATTAAAATCACCAAACGACTTGCTGAAGTTAGTCATCAAGTTAGTAGACAAATATTGGTAACGAAGAGAGTTTTCACTCATCATTCCATTTTGCCACAGATCTTTCACAGCTGCGCCTTCAGCAATACGATTACTATTTTCTGTCGTATATGAATCAACACCCATACGATAAGAAATCCACCACCAATCTGTAATATCAGCTTTCACACTGAAACTACCCGTAAAACGTTCTGTATCATCCTTCAGTCTGTAATTATCAAGCATCCAATAAGGATTTTCAACATCAGCGGATAGCTCTTGGCGACCTTCGAATATACGATATTTTGAACCATCTTCATTTAAATAATGCTTCATATCATCACTGCGTGCCCATCCATAAAGAGCAACCATGGAACCCGTCCCTGATGAATCATGAAGACCTGCAGAAGTTAAAGTTTTGCTTGTACGAGCCTGAGAATAGGCTACATTAGCATTAAATGTTAGCATTTTCCATCTTTGCTCGGCATTGAAGCGGAAAGTCGTCTTTGTATAACCGGTAGTCGGAATTATGCCATCTTGGTCATAGAATGAACCGGACAAGAAAAAGTTACCAGTCTTATTACCACCTGATACACTCACATTAGTGTCCCATGCACCTCCGTTTTGAAAGAAATCTCCAACATTGTCATAAGCTGTTTCTCCAGCTGCATAAGGTTCTCCCCAAGAATTTGTAGTAAAATCATCTACTATAGCCTTACCACTCGAATCAAGGCCGTTGTAAAATCCTCTCTTATACATGGATTGAGTTTTCGGGAGCGATTTGACCCATGAAGTAAGATACTTTGCACTCAAATTTACTTCCACATTACCTTCTTTACCTTTCTTTGTCGTAATAAGAATAACACCGGCTGCAGCACGAGAACCGTATAGAGCCGATGCTGCAGGTCCTTTAAGAATTGACATATTCTCAATATCTTCCGGATTAATATCCATAACACGATTAGAGCCTGTTGTAGCTGAAGCTTTCATCCCATCATATGCAGAGTTACCGATTATTGAAGTTGAGTTATCATAGATAACGCCATCAACAACGAATAATGGCTGATTGTCGCGTTCGAGTGATGTTCCACCACGAAGGATAATCTGAGAACCTGCACCAGCCGCACCTGACGTCTGCGTAATCGTCACACCCGCCACCTTACCAGCCAAAGAATTGATCGCATTGGTACTCTTGTTCTTCATCAATTCTTTCGCATTTACATCATCCACAGCATACCCCAAAGATTTGCGTTCTTTTTTGATACCCATCGCTGTTACTACAACTTCCTCCAGCGCCTGAGTATCATCTGCCAAAGTCACATTATAGATACTTCCCGCACCTACTTTTATTTCAGCCGAAGTATACCCCACAAATGAAATTACCAATGTGCTACCTTGCTGGGCATCCACAGAGAAATTACCATCCACATTTGTCACAGTACCCGTACCTGTGCCTTTCACTAACACACTGGCGCCAATAATTGGTTCGCCTGTCGCATCCATAACTTTACCTGTGATTTTCTTTGCCTGCAGAGTACTTTGGGTACTTGGTATATTATCTCCAGTAAAAGCCTTAG
>ENA-OPCS01001404-OPCS01001404.1-human-gut-metagenome-genome-assembly--contig:-NODE-1404-length-13473-cov-1.705917_pt1 | contig 13473 bp, 7 predicted proteins | sample MGYA00241256_ERZ501492 | MGnify/ENA primary metagenome ERZ501492 (study PRJEB25962, sample SAMEA2042512) | human gut metagenome | biome: human gut; feature: human-associated habitat; material: faeces... | reverse complement strand
GCCAATATCACCGGCGTCGAACTTGAAACCATCCGCCCCGTATTTCTCTTGCATGCTGCGCAACTGTTGTTTCAGATGTTCAGCAGCAGCCGGATTACTCAAGTCATAGCAGGCACTATAGCCATTCCACCACGGGATGATGGCTGCTTCATTTGTTCCCTTCTTCTTGATCAGATATCCTTTCTGCTGAAGCTCACGAAACTCCGGGCTATCCGGGCTGACGAACGGGCAAATCCAGAACATGATCTTAAATCCCTGCTCGTGCAGACGATCGATCATTCCTTTCGGATCAGGAAAGCGTTCAGGTTTAAAGTCGAAATTGCCATAATATTTCTGCCAGTTATCATCCACCATGAACACACCGACCGGAAAATCATTCTCCAATACATGATCCGCATATTTCAGGATATCCTGCTGATTCTGGTTATACATCAGTTCGATCCAAGTATTATACTGCGGCATGGAAAAGAACAACGGGTCCGGCAAATCACCGGAAGGCGGGAAATGTTTGGCTGAAGCAGCCATATAGGCATCTTTTAACGTACGGCCCGCCAATACCGGTTCCATCTTCTCATAATCGGAATACAAACGCAACTCTCCATTCTCGACCTGAAAAGAAAACGGCTTGTCACTCCAGATATACCGTCCCTCCGAAGAAAGCAGAAGCGGCACGTTCTGATTGTTCAGATTCTCAGCAGAAAGGTCGAACAAACGCAGGTCACCTTCAAAAGGCATCCTCGCTCCCAGACCGACTGCACCGCCCCACCATTTCTCTCCTTCAAGAGACGTTATTTTCGATTCGTACTTACTCGCGGCAAAGCAGGGCAATACCAAGAGAACCAAGAAAAGAAGAGAGATTGTTCTATGTGTCATGATATATTCAATATTGTTATGTTATTTCCCGAATATTTCTGCAAATATACGTTGTACTGTCGGAATACAATCACCTTCCGGTTCGTTTGAATAAGGATTTGTCTGCTTGGTCCAGGGTTCCTCGATTGCATAAAAGTCGATCGCCGCTGTTTTTTTACCATCCAAAAGCCGAGTCTGATAATCGAACCAGGTTTTCCAACGCATATAATAGAAATCTTTCAGGATGCCATTCCATTCGCGATGGGCATAATCGCGCAAGCCTCCTTCGTCGGCCGCCAACCGGTTACCCCAAGTCGTAATCTGCACACGGGCGTTCCATTCGTACAGATCCTTTTCTTCAGAGGTATTTCCGAGGCTGCGAGCGCGGGCGATCCAGGTTCCGACCTTAAACTCAGGACGTGTTGCCAGCAGTTCATCCTGCAACAGGATCAAACGCAGAAAACGATCCGAAGCATCTTTATACAGCTTTTTATCGCCGGCGGCAAAAGCGGCCTCAACCACCTTCTCCGTAAGACGTCCTTTCTCGGCGATTGCCTGGCGGACAATATCAACCAGATCATACTCGAAATTATTGTTTCCCTTAAACTGATCGGAGACAGACACCATCATGGCAGCAGCACGGATCACATCGTTCGGATCATAATAGTCTTTCATCTCCGACCAGCTCGAAACCTGATACGGATGTTCGGTAGGACGGGCACAGAATACCGACTCATGGGTTCCCTGCTGCGTATTTGCGTCTGGGCAGTTATAGATGGAATTGCTCAACAGTATCCAGGCGTCCTGCACAACGGGGTTGCTCTTTCCGTAACGGGCAACCGTATACGCTTTCAACCACTGATCCTTGTCGAAACGCTGCGGGCGCCAAGGCAGTTCCGTCAGCAGTTCGAACATAACCGGATTGTTTTCACTTCCTTCCATTGTCATACCGACTCCTTTCAAGGTTGTACCGAACGGACTTTCCTTCGCTTTATAGAACTCGTCGATCACATGCTTCATCTTCCCATGCAGCCCGATGTTTCCACCATAATTCAACAACATACAGTAAATCCAGTCATGCTGTCCAAATCCGTCCTTCCGATACCAAGTAGATGCAGGATCTCCCCACTGCGGACGGCTTTCCGCAAACAGATCCAACGCGATCAGGTCTCCTGCCTCCAAATTCCCGATCATCTGCGGACGTGGGTTCGCCTGCCATGCCTGAGCCACCCAGACGGCTTTGGGATTATTATTCTTCATCGCCTGCATGATGGCCTTTCCGGCAGCATCCAGATCCACACCGGCCACACTTCCGCCTTCGTGGAACGGGTCCATGCTATAATAGTTCGCTTTGCCATACAATTTGTTCATCTCCTTATAATAGAGGGAAGCGATCTCTTCGAAACGCGGATCTGTCGGCTGTAAAAATGCCGGACGGCGATACCCATTCCATAATCCCGGATCAGAAACATTCAAGCCTAACTTTTCTTTTGCGTTATGAGGAACCATGCCGGAGTATCCGGGGAATACCGGTTCGATACCATATTCACGCATCCGCTTTACGATCTGTTGCTGCAAAGCGATTTGCTGCTTATACCAGCTATCCGGATTCGGACCGCCCCAGCCTTCCAGATTGTTCATCAGCCACCAAGCCTGAAAACCGGGACCGGCTATAAACTCATTGATTTCTTCTTTCGTATAACCTAACTTGCTCAGCACATTGAACCAGACACCATCCGTCCCGACCATCGCCAACGGCAAATTAATACCGTGCAACGCCATCCAGTCGATCTCTTTCTCCCAACGTGCCCAATCCCAAAAAGCCATCGTATAAGAGAAGGTACAATAGTTGAAGTCATAGCGGTATTTCATATCCGTCTCATGGCGTTCCTTCAGCTTCACTGCCGGCAAGACTTCCGGCAATTCGGCTTGCATGCCGTTCCAGGAAAGATGAATTCCGGCATGATATTTCAGATACCAGTTCAGCCCAGTCGCGATACTCACATAATTATTACCCCGAATCACGACCTTATCACCTTTCTGGTCGAGCTCAAAGAAATCGACAGGAGATTTCACCTGTTCAATCACAAATTTACGCGACGCACCTTTGTCGATACGTTCCAGCAACCCTTCGATAGGAGAAGCTGCATTTACGGCAAGCGCAATGAGCAGCATGCCAAGGATATGGATGATTTTCATTTGATAGAGATTTTATTCATTAAGATATTGACACCATATTTTCCGTCAGGAGACACCCACCACTGCGTATCACCGTTTGCACAACGGATCGCAAAACGATTGTCATACTGCAGACGGTCAGAGCCATCGGGAATCCAGAGACCGAGACGGTACGTTCCCTTTGCCAGGCCAGCCGGAATCTGCAGGTCGGTAGCGATCGTATGCAGCAACGGAGTGCAGGTGCTGTCGCCCGGTTCATACGGTTGCCAGTCATTCACATTCGTATCCGTCAAGGCGACATGGCAGACCTTACCGGACTCGTCGATCAAGACCAGATAAACAGGATGTTCATTAAACAATGTCGAGAAACCCCGATTTATCAAAGATATTTCAACAGGATTAGCCTGTCCGGCAAGCAAAACCGCCGGAGCCGTCATCTCCTGCAACTCGATACGGTAACCGAGGTGGTCCCGGATATAATCGAATACATTCCGTTCCGCGACAGAACCATCCTTCCTGGTGAAATATCCATCCGATACCGGCATCTTGTTTTCCCGCAGGAATTCTGCGGAAACAGGAGTTTCCTTCCAATACATCATCGAATACTTATCTTTCGTATTCTTTTCTTTATAGTTATGGATTGCGCTAAGTGAAGTGAAATGTTGCAAGAACAGGCGGCGTGCCGTCTGCAATCCATCAATGATCCACCCGGCTTCGGGATTATCAGGGTCCTCGTTCATGCTCCAAGTTCCCCAGGGCAGTTCTCCATCGACCGGAAGACAAGGAGACTCACGCACAATCTGCTCATAAGCAGGCGTACCTTCCGACATTCCGCCATCCCACTGATGTTTTTTAATCACAATAAAATCATCATGGAAAGAAACCCGTTTATAATCGCCAGAAGCCATATCCAGCAGATTCTTATATTCGGGAACCCGTATTTGGATAGCCCGCCCTTCCGGTGTCATCCGGCAGATATGTTGCAAAACAGTCCGCTTCGTGTCATCCGATTTTTCTAGACCATGAAAAGAACTGTGCCACTCCCCCCAGGCACCGATCATGCCAGCCTGTACAACCTGGATCACATCCTTATTCTCTTCAAGGAAAGGCTTGAGTTGTTCCGTATGACGAATGATGTCTTCCAATGTAGGACCGGTAGCTGCCCGCCCCAGGAACTGGGTTTCATAAGCAAAACGGAGGACTGCTTTCTTGCCTAAGGCCCGCAATTTGTCAAAAAAAACGCCCATCGTCTGGAAATCCTCTCCTGCCAGCTCTTTTCCGACTGCTCCCGTCAGATAGAAATAGGTCTGCACCAGTGAAACGCTGTCGGAAGCATAGAGTTCGGACTGTTCTTCCAGATAGGAAGTGATGTCAGGAAATTCTTCAGGGGCCCAGACATAGTTCTTTTCCGTTACATCCAATGCCACTTCAAGGCGAAACCCTCTTTCGGGATTATACAGCCCTTCCATACCTGCCGGATCATCCGCATAAATACCTCGGAAAGTACGATGCTGAACACCGGAACCACAAGAGATGAAAAGTCCAAGCGTCAATGCGGTAGCCAGCATAAGGGTCATAATATTTTTCATATCAATCTTTTTTAATAGTTGTTATAATCAATGTAGCCTCCTGCCCCTTCAACAAATCATCCGGAAGACCGGTAATCTTCCCGTTCACGATAATCGTTCCGGCGTCTTGAACCAGTCGTAAGGCTTTATCACTCAACGGCTCCCATTCCACAAACTGTTGTGTTACCGTTCCGTCGTTATAATGCACATTCACAAACGAAGGTGTATATAACAACTCACGTGTCACATGCCCGTCAATATCGCGCAAGGTAGCTTTTCCTTCGGAGACTTGCAAGCGTGCCGGTTCGATAGAAGTGATGCGCAACTCATTTTCCGATACCGCCCGATAGCCGTCGGGTATCTTCTTGTACATACGGATATAGTCGATATCAAAACTCTTCGGATACGGGACGGAAGGATCGTAAGTTCCTGTCCAACCGTTCTTTGCTTTTCGATTGTCATAGAAAGAGATAATCTGGATCAGCGGATAAGTGATCGCAGCCTTATGTGTCATCACCTGTATGCCATCCACATACACGGTCACACCTTCCGGTGTCCAATCGAAACCATACACATGAAATTCTTCCGCCAGTTTCTTATTGGCAAACCAGGGATGTTCCGTGTGATACTGGATCGTCGAATCTTTCCAACTGTGAACAGTAGACCAGATACGATCGACATCAGTCCCCAATATCTCAAAGATATCGATCTCGCAACTCTGGTTCGGATCATCTTCAAACCCGATCAACCACCAGGCACAATGCACACCACCTCCTACTTGCATCTTGGCACGCATTTCGTAATAGCCGTACTGGTTTATTTGTGTAGCTTCCGTCTTGATCGAGTGAAGGGCTTTCTTTTTCGGATCATAGTGATGCATACCTGTGCGGCTGGCACTCATAAAACCCGATATATACATACCCTTATCAAACTCATTTTTTGAATCCCGGTCGATCGTCAGACGGACCACTCCGTCTTTCATCTCGTATGTCGGTGTACAGACGGTCCGGTCTTTCGGCCAGGATGGCAGATACTCGGGAATCCATTTCGTCCGGTCGATCTCTTTCCCATCGAATTCATCGTGAAAGATCAGACGGTAGCCCTCTTTCTCCAAAGGATTGGCAGGATAATCCTGGGCCTGTATGTTCTGCAAGTTTCCCTGTAAAAGGAAACAGGCAAGAAGTGTACTGAATAGATGTTTATTACTCATGATATTTATTTGTTAACGGAGAGAAAAAAGGCCGCAAATGAAGCGGCCCTTTCTCAATTAATATAGACTCTAAAAGAATCGGATCAATAGCCCGGATTCTGGACGATCTTACCCTTACCTTCGTTGATTACAGCTTGAGGCAACGGGAATAAGACAAACTCGTCTTTGGTAGTCGTACAACCACGGTCTCTTGCATTCTGGATAAACTGTCCGTGGCGAATCAGGTCGGAACGGCGGACACCTTCGAACCAAAGTTCGTGTCCTCTTTCATCCAATACTTTCTGCAAGAAATCGTCTACACCTTTTACATCACCCATCGTATATGGATTCAGTTTGGCACGTACACGAACCTGATTCAACAGATCCAGTGCTTCAGAGGTTACGGCATTTCCTTTACGGACGATTGCTTCAGAAAGCAAAGTCAGAACATCTGCATAGCGGTAAACAACCAAGTCGATCTGGCTACCGTCACCTGTAGATTCGGGGTCTTCGCCATATTTTACAGGAACAGCTCCTGAATAAAGGTTACCATGCTTGGCAATATCAGACTCTTCATTGAACAGTACGCCATCAGTACCTACATATTCGCCAACCAAAACAGACAGACGGTCATCTCCTTCCTCGAAAGTGCGGTAAAAAGGCCAGGGAACTTTGTAACCATCCCATTTCTGGATAGCAGTATTCTGAGTCGGGTAATTGCCCGGTAAAGCGTGATCATGCCACAACTGAAGATTTGTACCTCTTTCTTCCGTACAAGCAAAGATAATCTCCTTGTTACCTTCATTTTCAAGCGTAAAGATATCTGCATATCTATCCATCAATCCATAACCATATTCGGCTTTCAACAATTCACGACCGCATTCTTCCGCTTTCGCCCAGTTTTTCTCATGCATATAGTACTTCATCAGAATCGTATATGCCAAACCTTTGTCAAAGCGTCCGAACTGTGTCGTACGGGTAGGCAGGCCTTTCAAAGATTCAGTCAATTCTGTTTCAATGAAATTTGTCATCTCTTCCTGAGTTGCACGCGGCTCAATTACTTCATCCAACGGATTCTTCAAATCTTCCAGCGTCGGAATTGGAATAGGTCCATAGAAATCATACAACAAGAATGCCAACCAACCACGACCGAGATGAGTTTCAGCCACCAGTAAAGCCTTCTTCTCGTCACTCATTTCTACATTTGATATACGATCCAATGTCAATGTCATTGTACCCAGATATTTGGCATAATCCGTATAATTGAGGGTCGTATAAGAATGATTCGGAGTCCAGTTATGAGTTGTCAGCGGAATCCAGCTATCATTCACCCAGCAGCAAACAGCAATATCGGTTGACATATCTCCAATAACCTGGAAACTGTGAGCCGTACTGAATACACCGCTATACTCCGCACTACGGAAAGGGGCATAGACACCACCCACGACAAGTGCCTCCGCATCTTTTTCATTCGTCGGGAAAAAATCCGGATTGATCGCATCATATCTTTCCGAATCCAAATTAGTACATGAGGCCAATGCGCAACAGCACATTACTGTATATAATAATTTCTTCATGACTTTATCTTTATTTTTAACTGTTTATACTATTAGAATGTAATATCCAAACCGAAGCTGTAAGTACGAACATTCGGGTAAGCCCATTGCAACTGAGATGGAGCACTTTCTGAACTTGAAATGTCAGTTTCCGGGTCAAGACCTGTATACGGAGTAATCGTAAACGGATTGTTCACGTCGAAGTACACACGTATGTTAGACAGAATATGTTTGCTGGTCTTAATTGGAATATTATAACCTAAAGTAATATTACGACAACGGATAAACCAAGTCTTTTCATAATAATAATCACCGACTCCATATGCGCTTTCAGTCTGGAAATATCCGGGTAACGTACCGTTCGGATTGCTGGAAGACCAAAGATCCGATATTGAAGTAGGCTGATTATAGCCACGACGCAAGTCATTAACGTTATTACTCAACCATTGTTTCTTATAACTTCCGGCAGAGAGTTTATCAAACTGTCCATAGAAATAAACATTGAAATCAAAGTTTTTCCAACGCAAAGTATTATTAAACCCGAACAAATAGCCCGGATCGGCAGATCCGTAGATCACTTTATCTGCATCATCCAGCTTACCATCAGGTTTTCCAGTCTTCATCGGAATACCATGTTTATCGACCTTAATGGAACCATCGGCTTCATAAACATATCCGTCGATATCTTTGATCTTTACCTGTCCGGGTAATGCACCAGGCATATGGTCGATCGTTTCACCTACCTGGACCAAACCATCTGACAAATAGCCGGAATAATAACGCATCCATCCGTTATATTGGTCATAAGCATTAGGTTTCCATTTCGGATCACGTTCTTTCCACTTGTCACGATACAGAGAGAATGTCAAGTCTGATGTCCATTCAAAGTCCTTATTACGGATATTAGTCGTATTGATTGTCAATTCAAAACCTTGGCTCTGAGTTTTACCCACGTTTGCAATGATTTTATTTACCTCGTTATAAGACAGCAGAGTCTGTTCGTTCAACAAATCGGAAACGACTTTGTGATAATATTCAGCAGTCACATTAACACGTCCGTCCAAGAAACCTAAATCCAGACCAACGTTCCATTCACGGGCTGTTTCCCAAGTCAAAACACTGTTTCCGAACTGATCCAAATAGACACCATTAATCATGGAACTGCCAAAGATATTGTTGTTGCCTACCTTATAATAGCTATATGCTTTATCTCCTACATTGGAGTTACCTGTTTCACCATAGCTTAAACGCAATTTACCATTAGACAATACACTTCTCAAAGGAGCCAAGAATTCTTCTTCCGTAAATCTCCATCCGGCAGCAACTGAAGGGAAGAACCCCCAACGTTCACCCGAAGCAAAGTTAGAAGAACCATCGGCACGCAATGTAGCTGTCAGCAGATAACGATCTTTAAACGTATAGTTCAAACGACCGAAGAATGAAGCCATACGAGATTTGGTCGCACTCGATTCGACCGTCGGACGTTTCGCATTACCCGCACCCAAGTTATTGTATAAGAAACCATCTGTAATGAAGTCATTGCTTTTTCCAGAAAACATTTCATACGTAAACAACTGATAAGAATGACCAACCAAAGCGTTGAAATTATGATCGCCTACCTGTTTCGTATAATTAGCTGTCAATTCCATCAAGTAGTCAGAGTTATCACCCTGCGCAATAGAAGCCGCACCATTTTCACGTTGTCCATAAAGAGTCGTCGTAGGCATATATTGTTTCAGTTTCTGATAATTACGGTCGATACCGAAATTTGCCTTCAATAATAAACCATCGATCGGACGGACTTCAAAAAAAGCATTTGCCAACAAACGTTCCTGAGTCGTTTTATCTGTAATATCCAACAGTGAAACTGGGTTCGGTAAGAAAGAGGCATCGGAGTTCATCGAATAATTACCATTCTCGTCCCGAACAGGTAAAGCCGGATTAAACTGAGCCGCAGAAACCAGGATTCCCGCATTTTCATTCTGGCCACTACCTAAAGGCACATTGTCATATTCATTACGTGTCGCCGTCAAATTAATCCCCATCTTTACATATTTGCTCAATTTCTGGTCTAAATTGGCACGAAGGGAGTATCTTGTCATTCCATTATTTTTAATCACCCCATTCTGATTAAAATAGTTTCCGGAAACCAGGTATTTCGTATTGTCGTTCCCACCTGTTATAGACAAGTTATGAGATGTCTGAAAACCTAAACGGGATATTTCATCAAACCAATTCGTATTATTAGCCGGATTGGCAATCTGAGCATCCGTATAAGGTAACGTCAAAGCCGGCAAAGAAGGATCTGTAGCCTCTTTTCCTCCATAAATGCCAACACCGTTCGTACGCATCCACTGTTCACGAGTGTAATCGTTTGTTGCCGACATAAAACCGGAAGCGTCTAACATTTCATAAGATTTGGCAATCTGCTGTACAGAAGCCGATCCGGAATACTGCACCTTAGCTGCTCCGCTCTTACCTCGTTTTGTAGTCACGATGATCACACCGTTACCAGCCCGGGCACCATAAATTGCAGTCGAGCTTGCATCTTTCAGCACTTCGATAGACTCAATATCGTTTGGATTGATAGAAGCCAGGATATTATCTTTATTACCTCCCGAATATTGGTTACCACTATCCAATGAGCCCGGAGAATTCACGGGGAAACCATCAATAATGATCAACGGATCATTACCTGCCTTATCAGAAGAAGCAGCACCGCGAATACGGAATGTTGATTGTCCACCCGGCTGGGCGCTAATCGTGCTGACCTGCAAACCGGCAGCTTTACCAGCCAAAGCGTGGCTAACTGTAGACACTGTCGCTACAGGAGTATCATCCATCTTTACAGAGGCAACCGCACCTGTCATATCCTTCTTCTTCATTGTACCGTAACCGACAACGACTACTTCTTCCAAAGCCTGCGTATCTTCTTTCAACAGAACGTTGATCACACTCTGGTTCTTCACAACAATATCCTGCGGAATGTATCCGATAAAGGAAATTTGCAAAGTCGCGTTAGCCGGAACTTCAATGGAGAAGTTTCCATCCATGTCGGTAGTCGTACCATTAGTCGTACCTTTCTGGATAACGTTTGCGCCGGCAACAGGACCGAATGCATCGCTTACAGTACCGGTCACCTTACGATCCTGTTGTGCGGCGGCGGTAGAAGCCGGAGCCGGTTCGGAAGTCAGGACGATGTGACGGTCCTTGATAGTATATTTCAGTCCTGTTTTAGCAGCAATGGCGTCCAACACAGTCTGAATATTGGCATTCTTCTCATTAATTGAGATCTTTTCATTCTTGTTGATCTCTTCCAGATTATAGAAAAACAGGAATTCAGACTGCTTTTCGATCTGTTTCAACACTTTTTCTAACGTTTCATTCTTAGCTGAAACATTTAGAGTGGCAGTTTGTGCATAGGTGGAAGCAACCACGTTCGACAGACAAACAGCCAACATTAACACGGTTAATTTCATGATTTTTATAGTTCTTTTCAGGTTAAGAGAAACAACTATACGTTGATTATTCATACTTTTGAATGTTTTTAAGATTAAACATGATCCCACGGCAATGGGAGTTTAATTGTTCACACTTTCAGAAGAGGAGATCCGGCAAGATTTTCTCTTCTTTTTTTGTTTAAGACTAACTGGTGTTCATATTTCCTACTAAGATTAGCAATTTGTTTTTATTTAGATTTCTGATATTGTTACATGATGATCATCGATCTTGTACCGGATCGGGATTGACAAATGGATAATCTCCATGATGTCTTTGATACTCTGCCCGCGATAGAAAGTCCCTGTAAATGTCCGTCGGTTCAGGGCTTCCGACTTGACTGTGAACTGCACGCCGTAGACATGGCTCAACCGGTACAGAATAGCATCAAGACTTTGTTCGGGGAAATAATAATATCCGGTTGTCCACGAAACGAACCGGTTGGCGTCGACTTGTTGCAGGAGGGCTGATTGCGTTTTTTTGTTATAGACAAACTGTTCGTTTGGCCTCAATACCGTAGGATGTAACAAGCTCTGCGTGGTCAACAGGACGGAACCTTCCAGCAATGTTGTAGTCAGAAGTGAATCGGTCGGATAAGCAGAGACGTTGAACTTTGTTCCGAGCGCTTTGATAGATTGCTCTTTCGTATTGACAATAAATGGCTTATCTTTATCTTTGGCGACTTCAAAATAAGCTTCTCCTTCCAGTTGCACGACACGTTCGGATTGACCATAACGGGAATCATAGGAGAAAGAAGTCCGGGTTCCGAGACTGACACGGGTTCCGTCCGGCAAGACAACTACATCCGCTTCAAGCCCGTCTCCACCTACATAGCTGGTAATCCAGCCATCATATTCTCTTGAAAAAAATAGAAATACAGTAGAAGTAATGGCTGCGGCAAAGATTGCCACAGCCGCATAAGTACTTATGCGCGTTAACAAGGTAAACCTTTTACGCTGGCGGGACTTTCTCTTATGGAGAAGGCGAAGCCAGCTATCGTGTATTTCAGAAACATCACGGGAAGGTGCACAGGCTTCATAAAGTGCTTTCGTCTCGAAAAACAGTTTTTTATTGTCTGCACTTTCATTCACCCAGGCATAAAAATCGTCCAAAGACCGACCTTGCAGCCGTCCTTGCAAATACCCGATGATTAATTCCGAATGTTCGTTTTCCATTTTTTTAATTAATTAGATGTAGATACAAAGTCGACACATGGTTAACTTGGCTCTTACATATACACAACGAACGGGAAAGAAAAAGTACTCACAAGAAAAATGATTTTTTTATAAAATATTTTCATCATACAATTAAGAGTCGGTACAACCAACCTCTCCTTATTGTCATATTTCTTGAAAAAGCCATTGGTCCGAATCGAAACTACTACCGCATCTAATTCACTTTTATACTCCATCTAATTCAAATTACCCGCAAGGGTAATATTTTTTAACAAACTAATATTTCCATATATCACTAATAAACAAAGATTTAAGAAAAAATATAATTTTAAGGGGGGGATACTGTCATGTTTGCAAGCACAAAAGAGGATTCAAATGCCTGCCGATCTTCCCGAAAGCTCCGATGCTGCCGAACTTTTTCCGGCATCAAGTCGTCTGCCGACAATCGTCGACAAGTCTGCCCACAGTTGTCGACAAGCGGCTAAATACCGATTGGTTGGAAAGGATGAGGAGAGAAAAAGACCCACAAATCCTTTATAAAAGAAAGATAAGCAGGAACAGATTCGAACAGTTCTTGCGCAGATAAAGGAGGGAACGATAAAGCAGGTTCTCGACCGTTCGGACGGAGAGATTCAGGCGTTCTGCTATTTCGGCTGCTTTCAGACCTTCGAGATAGGACATACGGAAGACTTCCTGGCTTCTTTCAGGCAGTTCGGCAACCTTTTTCATCAGTAAATCGAGCAGATCCTTTCGCATGAAAAGTTCGTCGGAAGCTTCAAAGAAATCAAGTTCGTCCAATTTTAACTGAAGGGCACGGTGATCGATGATCTCCTGCTCCATATTCATCCGGCGGAGGTAATCCAGGCAGGCATTCCGTACGGAGACATAAAGCACCCGTTTCAGGTCACTCTCCGGAAGGCGGAACACCTGCTTGTCCCACAGTTTCAGGAATACATCGTGAACAATATCTTCTGCAAAGAAGCCGGAAACAAACTTCTCCGCAAAGCGCATCAACATCGGGGCATACTCCGTATAAATATGTTGATAATGATCTATGTCCAAAGATGCATTCCCCATACTTGCAAATATAGAAAAAAAATCTAATTATTCATTAACAAACACTTCATGCACACCCGGCTTATCGAATTTTATAGGTTCGACCTTCCCGGTGACAGCATTCATACATTGAACAACATCGTTTCCAGTAGTCTGGGCCTTGACTGCCCATCCATTTTCTTTCTTGCAGACAGACAGGATATCCGTCGTATTAGAAGCCGGCATAACAGCCAATCCATCAGCGCAATGTATGGTTTCGATATGATAGCGGCGTACAGCTATCGGGAATCTCTTACCTTTATATATGAAGGTAGCCAGACGCTGTTCTTGGTTGCTCGTCCAATCAGCGTTCAACAGATAGATCGTACGGCGACTTTTCCACATGCAATTCATACTCCTCC
>ENA-OPCS01001375-OPCS01001375.1-human-gut-metagenome-genome-assembly--contig:-NODE-1375-length-13755-cov-9.921971_pt1 | contig 13755 bp, 8 predicted proteins | sample MGYA00241256_ERZ501492 | MGnify/ENA primary metagenome ERZ501492 (study PRJEB25962, sample SAMEA2042512) | human gut metagenome | biome: human gut; feature: human-associated habitat; material: faeces... | reverse complement strand
TTTTATTTACTGCCAGAGCCGCTTAGGCTGGGCTAATTTTTAACGAACTATTGTAAGAAGCCTTTCCATTTTGCAAAAGAACATCAATTACGCTACTATCTATTTTCAATTTTTACAAAGGATGATAATATGGCAAGGGGATTGAACAATTTCAATCCCAAAGAATATATTATCTCCATAGAAACAAATCTTGATACTGAGGGGTCTAGAAGAGATTTAAGAAGTATTTACGATTATGCAAATGAGAAATTGGGCAAAAGAAAATTTCTTAAATGTTCTCGTACCAACTATAAGGCCGACATAAACCAAGCATCATTTATTTATATAGGTACTCCTAGTAATCCCGACAAAACGACTTTTGAAAATTTTATCAACATTTTTGATTCAAGACCATACCAAAACTCAACTAATAATGTTAGTAAACAAATGGTCAATGAATTAAAAATAAGTTCAGAATATATAAAATATACCGATATCATTACTGCAGCTAAAACTAAACCGTTTCTTTTGCTAGCTGGTATTTCCGGGACAGGGAAAAGCCGGATTGTGCGCGAATTTGCCTTTAAGTCATGTCCAAAATACTTGCAAGACAAGGCTGGCACAACGCCTGGCAACTATTGTATGATTGAGGTAAAACCCAATTGGCATGACTCAACAGAATTGTTGGGATATTACAGCCGATTAGGGAAGGGTGGTTATCAGTTCACTAAGTTCGTCAAGTTCTTGGTAAAGGCCAAGATGTTCCCTACCGTTCCATTCTTTGTTTGTCTTGATGAAATGAATCTGGCGCCTGTAGAACAATACTTTGCAGAGATTTTGAGTATATTGGAAACTCGCAAGCATCCAAAGAATGAAGAAACTGGCGAGGTTGATATGACCATGGTTAAAACAGAGCCAATAATTGATACGCTGTATTTCCGTGAATTGTCAGAAATACCCCACACAAGGAATGCACAAACGGGAGAGCTTTTCAGCAGCAATTTGACCGACAGGGAGATCTACCTTAAACTCTTTAATATTAAAACCGAAAGTGATATTAATGAAGAGGTCGGCAAACGTACAGACCTGACGACCGAAGGACTAACCCTTCCTGACAATGTAGTAATTATTGGTACAGTCAATATGGATGATACCACGCATCAGCTCTCTCGTAAAGTGATTGACCGTGCTATGACCATAGAAATGAATGGAGGTAATCTACGCAATATGTTCGGTGGTAGCAAAAACTTGGAGTATTTGTCTGGCGAAGAGCAACAAAAATGGCAGAATGCTTTCGCTCGTCGATATGTCACTGCCGACGAGGTTCTGGAGGCACATTCAGATGTCGCAGCAGAATTAGTAGAAAAACTTCCATCACAGTTGGAGGAAATCAACAAGGCATTGAAAGGCACTCCTTTTGAGGTTAGTTATCGTGTGCTGAACGAACTGACCATTATGGTTGGTGTGATGCTCGATGAAGGCAAGGAACTGGATGATGCCATTACACAATCTGTAAATAACATTCTGTTAATGAAGATTCTTCCACGCATTGAGGGCGATGCAGAGATGTTTGCGTTGTCAAGAGAATATAAAAGTAAAGTTGATGTACCTTATGACAATCGTTTAGAATGGCTGAAAGAATTGGCTCCAGACATCAAAGAAATATCAAGCGACATTACAACATCCGAAAATGATGAGGCAGAAGAACTGACAGAAAAGGACAAGGGACATCAACAAATAGCCAAAGAGAAGATACAAGAAATGATTGACCGATTGAATAATCAAGAGTTCACTCGTTTCTGGCCATAATCATATAGAAAGGACATATGCAGACAGAGGTTTTAAGATTAATTCATCCTGATTACGAGGTAATTGTTCGCACACAAGACATAAGCTATTCGTGGGAACGCTTCAAGGGTCGCATCAATTATTCAAGGAGAGACAATCCAGATATTGATGCGCCAGAAACATATTGTCGATATACCTCAAAAGATGAATGTGAACTTCGCCTATACAGTCCAATTACAAGGAAGAAAACTGAAGACGAAGAAGAAACAAAACTTGCAGCGGGCAAGGTTTGGGATAAGTTATGGCCTGTCATCTTTGAAACTTGTAAATATCAAGTTCGCTTACTATTCCATGGTGTAGATAAAGACTCTGTACCAGAAATTCGCCATGTACGAAAAGACATAGAGGACAGCTTCTTTGTTGATGAAGAGTTGAATGGATGGGAAGAAAAATCCCTCACGGGAGAGTTGGACTTTTTGAATGAGCCTGGAGTGTTCAAACTAGATTTCTCCTATCAGAAGAATGGTGTCCGTAGACTCAGGTTTGTAAATATCGAATAGAGCAAGTAATTCAACTTTTGCAATTGGATGGAACTGAGTATCTTCTTCATTTATACTTCTATTTGTTATTTCTGTTCTTTCCCCTTGAGGAAGATTCAGTTCAAACACCCTTCCTAAGAAACCGTATTCTTGACCTTCAATAACAACAAAACTGCCAACAGAGCCACCCGAAAAGATTTCTCCATTAAAATAGAATGTATGTAATAATTTTGCAGAAGGAATCTGCAAACGAACATATTGTGGAGTTACCTCACAAACATATCCAACAAATTTGTTATGGTCGAATGGCTTCATAATTATTGGGATTATCTACCTCATAAGAGCTATTATACGGATAGTTTTCTACAAAGGCTTTAAACTTAGAGAAAATTATTGTTACATTTTGAGTGACAGTTCCATCTTCTGCCACAAAATCAGGAACTAAATTATGTGTTATGCCACTTTCTTCCCATTTATCTGCTTCTCCATCTTTGGCAAAGTTTTTCATGCCAAAACAAACAATAAGCAAATGAAAGTTAGGGTTTTGAAGTGCAGCCTCCTTAATAACATTTTGAATATGCTTGTCTTGAAATCCAAAACCTGCAACAATTAACAGAGTTCCCTCTTTTCGAAGGGTACTCTGTAAATGTGACATCATTTCAAAATATGGTTGTTCATAACTGCTTTCATATTTCTCACTTGCAGGATATATGATGCATGGATGATCTGTTGTTTCTTTTTGATATATTTTACCATCTTTCTTTTCCCAATCTATACTACCATGCAATTTAAACAGTTGTATTACATTAGGAACAAAACTTTCTTCGTTCTTAATCCTAGTACGTTCCCTATATACAACGTCATGATCAAAGTTACTTCCATTGAACAATCGTGGATAAGAGAATGAAAAACCATCTATAATGGTATAATTCATTCTTTGAGCAGCTTGCTCAAATAATGTATCATAATTTGTCGTATATAGTTGAACTCGTGGTTCTGCGGGCTTACGCGCTGTTAGTTTTCTAATAAAATCCTGATGGTGTCTATTATTCTCGTCAAGAGGCAACTTGCAAGCATCGGCAATCTTCTTTTCTAATTTACATCTTAAAGAATTGCCTTCGTCGTCTTTAATCTCACCATTCAACTTTTCATACAAAATTGTAAAAGACAAAAAGTCTTCAATATTCTTAGATTCAATAATTGACTGGCATTTATCTTTTAAAATACCATCATTTTGTGTTAATACAGAGCTAATCGCATTTATTTCCTCTTCATAGCTTTGCCATAATTCTGTACGAGTTTTCCCTCCATGAGCCCCATTTTCCATAGAAGTGCCAGCTGCTGTCAAAACTGCAATATTTTTAAGATGACTAGTATATTTACTAATATCATTCGCTATTAAACGAAATGCTTCAGAAGTGGCATACTCCTTGAACTGGGCAACTCCATCTCCATCATTTTGTTGTTGAGGATTATTATCAATATACCAATGTTCCTCATCGTAGGCAACAGATTTGGTTATCGTTTTATATAAGAATATCTTTTCCATTATAATATCCAATTTAATTTACACTCTATCAACGATAGTCTCTAAGTCATTCAACTTAACCAACATGAATGCCATTCGCTCGTTTCCCCAGTATTTATTAGGAATGTCTTTGACATTGAATCGCAACTTTTGCAATTCAGCATCTGTGTCACTCGGCTTTCTTATTCGAATCATGAAATATGATGAGTTGTGTGGCTCACTTGGATAATTCGACTGAATTAGACGCTCTTTCGTCCATACATCATGCTTTGTTCGGACAATCTTGCAGAGGTTACCGACATATATCTCTCCTTTGACATACAAGAGCAAATACTTTGCTTTGTTCCAAGGAGAATCTGCAATTTTATCCAAAGGAATGTTGTACCAAAGATTGTCAAATGTCCATTGACGTTTCTCTTCACTACCAGCAACCGCCACCATTACCAAATCGTCTGGCAACATTCCAACCTTTTCTTCTTCAGTGATATATGCCAATGTGCGTTGTGGCTTGGCTTTAGCCACATGAGTATCAGCTGTCGTGAATTTCATCAAGATGTCATCCAAATGCACTCTCAGCAAGGATTCGCTATTGGGTAAAAGAGGGAATGCACCGATATTCACACTTTCTATACTAGCACTATAGTAACGTCTCTTGATGTATTCATCGTTACCACGACCAGGAAAGAGGATATAGCCACCAATTATTTCTTTGGAGCGATATGGTTCATGCTCTTTGCTATAATAAATAGCGTCACGGTAGCGATGCATCTGATTGATAGCATCAGTTGGGGGGTAATCACCTCCTGGAAAATTTAACATTTCAGCAATATCTTGCTCCTCAAAATCTTTATCAAGCTTTTTGTCGTTAATGACACGATATTTCGCATCATACAAATACGTCAAGACAACTTCTCCAGATGCCTTGCGAATATTAAGCACAATGTCTGGACGTTGCTCTGTTGTTGCTGTATTAATGCCCATGCTATACTCATCCTTACCGCTTGTTCGGTTAAATGTATGCTGATAATGAAGAGTTACTACGTCTCCTTCATGTGCTGCCAGTTGCGCCTTACGTTCATCCTTATCATCGTTCTCTGCTTTGGGGTAATGATATTCCACAATATGCTCCAAAGAGGAATTTGTAAATGGATTGAGCAATGTTCCTTTAGGCTCTGTCACCAGTTGTTCATGTGATGGCTTGTTATAGTCAATACCCATGACATCAGCCACCAACTTCTTCATCTTTATGAAGCACCATAGCTCATAAATCTCCCATATTTGTAGAGTTCCAATGTTTGCAGCTCCATTATACAAGTCAATTCCTCGTTTCAATTTCAACCAATCCTTGTAAATTTGCTGATAACCTAATCGGTTTTGCAGTACAAGACTGTCTTGTTTTATACCATCGAAACGACCTACTGTTTTGAAGAAAGGGTGTTTCGAAAGTTTTCTCAGAGAATCCTGATAGTCTGTCCACATCTGGCGATGACGTTCTGAAAGTTCTTCTTGGGAGGAACTGAGAACTGTCGTTATTACAGAAGAAAGTCGTTTTCCAATACTTTGAAGAGTATATTTCACGAAACGGTTTTCCATCGTGTCGTGTGTAGAATGTGCTTCATTATAGCCAAAGTAATATTCTTCCAGTTTCCCTTCTTTTTTTACTTCGCTATAGCGTTCTTCCATGGCAGGTGTCCAGAACTTAATCTGTTCTGCCTTTCTTGATGTGCGGAAGTTCACAATTTGTGAATGTGGATTCTGTATCACACGTTTTACGTTCTTCACATAGTCATCCACAACGCTTTGAAATGCAGCCATCCATGTGGCATCGGTATTAATCCGTCCTCGACTGAATTGCTGGAGAGTAATGCTCAGATAGCGATAGATGACGTTTTCGTACTCCTCGTTAATCTCCCGTAATAGCGACTTGTAATCGTTTTTTGTGTCGAGTTTGGGTGATACTACATCAAAAGTTACATAGCTATCAAACAATATAAGTAATGCAAAGGATGATATAATATCATCAAATATTAATGCGCCATCTAATTTACCTATAAATTACAATACAGCAAATGGTACTGAATATCAATTAATTAATGGTGGATATGAAGGTGTTTCTTTGTCTGTAGATGAAAATTCTCTTTTTTCTCCATATTTAAAATATGGATTAAAACTTGAATCTGCAAAAGGATATTTCTCTTTTCAGAATCCAACAGAAGTAAAGAAAGCTATATTAGATGGAGCAAAAGAGTTAATACTTTCGTTTTGGATTAATACTGAAAATATAGACGAGTCATCTACATTTATTACAATAGGAATATTTGGATCTTTTGTAACAAATAAATTTCTTAACAGTTTAGATGGGTTATCTGATAGTTATGATGGAACTTATGTAAGTTATGACTACGAAATTAAGTTTTCCAAAACAAAGGGGAAATATAAGAATTTATTAATAATGTTGAAAAATATAATTAATAAATCTTTGGATGAATCGAGTAGTGCTTCAATATCAGTAAGTTCTATTTCAGCCATTAATTCTTTCATAATCAATTTAACTATATTAGTAGGGAATGATTTGACATTCAATGAATATCTTATATATCCAGACAAGAATGGCGCATTATTTTACAGCCTTCCTTTAGCAAAACAGGAATTAGAGGAACAAAAAAAATTAATACAACAAAATACCTCTTCAATTAAAGATATAGAGGATTCTAATGTTTCTATTACAGAAGAAAATGTAAATAAGAATGTCGGAACTGATAACGAAACCGCATTAGTTAATAATTCAAATTTGGCTTTGTCGGAAGATACAGATTCACCTTTTTCTTCGGTATTAAGAAACTGTTTAAAAGGGTTGGGTAAACCTAAAATCTTATTGATAGATTATAAAGAAAAAGATTTTGATACTATTATTTTTTCCACATGGATAAACGCAAATAGCGTAACATCTTCAATAGGGTTATACGCTTCAATAAGTTTATCCATCCGTTATCCTTCGTATTTGAACATTACCTTTGGAAGCGGTCAAAAGATGTTATCTACATTAAAAGAAGGAGACATTTTTATTTCTGAGATAGATAATGATGTTATGACAGCAGATACAACATTTGAATGCTGCAACATAATTAACGGCTGGTATAGACTTGTAGGTACTCTCAAAAATATAAATTGGAAAACAGAAAAATCCAGTTTTACAGAATTAACAGTCGCTTTTGTGGCGAATTTCGCTGATAGCGGGTTTATGTTATTCCAAAATACGACTGTTCTTGTTGGTAATAAATTAGAATACAGATACAATCCTATTAATTTAATTTACCCTGATGGAATTAATCAAGTTCAATATCCATATTCAGCAGCGTCTGTAGCAGAAATTGCACTGAAGAATAAAGACAGTATAAAGAAAATTGAGGAAGATTTATCTAATTCAAGTGGTTCTCCTCTTAAAGGGAAATATATAGCCTGGATTGCGGATAGCCTGCTTCAGGCATGCGCCAACATAGTTAATGGTACAGCGGTTCCCCAGAATTTCAATACATTAGATGAAAAAGATAAGGATGAAAAGGCGTTAGGTTATGCGGCCGGATGGGTTGCAAATGGGAGTAATATCAGCGACAACGTTAATTGGCCTTATTGGATATCCAGACGAACAAGATGTATTAATCATATATTTGGACAATCTGGAGCAGCCATTTTCCAATGGGCAGCTGACAATTCAAAAGAATATTTTTATTGGTACTACAAAACTGTAGGACGAATTGTTGGCTATAAAAGCAGTTATGACCGCGAAGGTATATCTTATATTAAAGACGATGGTACTTACGCTTTAAGACAAGAGTATGTTCCAGACTTTATTATACTTTCGTTTGGTACTAATGACAATGTTTCTTTGGTGGATGTAGATAGCTTGCCAACACTCGATACACTACCGCCAGAAGGAGGAGATGAGTATATTAATAAGACTTATAAACTTACAACAGACGGAACATTCTGGAGTTGGAAAGATGATGGAACAGGTGGCGAAGGAATACCACATTACTCTTGGGTTCAAGTTTATCCAAAAACAATAGGTTCTTATGAAACTGCATGGAAAGAAGGTAAATGGGATGAAACTACTCTTTGGGGATGCTATGCTAAAGTAATAACTTATTACAGACAAAAATGGCCTAACGTAAAAATGGGTATTATATTGGATGGAAATACTTCGAGAGAGCAGAGAAATGCATTTCTAAGAATTTGTAAAACATTTGCTATTGGTTTTTTGGATTTACAAACTCTTCCTTATCCACCGATGTATAATAATATTAGGGGTTACTCTATCAGCGGAGAAACATATAAACAAGAGAATGATTTTCCAAAAGGCTGTATTGTAAAAAAGAATGGAAAGGATTACATTTCTTTGTGTGATATTCCAGCTAATTCAGAATGGGATGCAAGCAAATGGGGGTATTCATTGGATAACACTCTTAAAACAAAATCTCCTGTAGCTTTAGGTCAAGCAGATAGGGATAATATGCCCTCTATCACAGGAAGAAGTGAAGGAAATTATTCAAAGGGAGAAGATATATTTATATGGGGAGATTATCAAGCTATGTTGTGTAGTTATGACCTATTCGTTCATCCAACATTACATAATGCTAAGGTTAAGTCTCAGATTGTGGAAAACTGGCTACTAACATTGTGGAAAAACCAAGTAATTTTCTTTCTACTCAATTATAGGCTATATTGTATATAAATTATTATTATAGATTTATTTATCTATATTTTATTATTATAGATTATTTTACCTATAATCATTGGCGAAATAAAAGAAAATTCATACATTTGCCATCGAATCAATGAACCATAATATGTTTGCAACAATTTCAGCAGATATAGTAGCATCCACTTCCTTGTCTGTGAATGAAACTATAGGATTAAAGCAAAGGATAGAATCATTATTTGGCTTGCTAAAAGTGAGTTATCCTGGTTTTGAAGGTCGCCAAATCAAAGGGGATTATATAGAGTGCGTAATGCAAAGTGTATCAAACGTATTCCGGATAGCCTTTATAATCAAATCCTGCATCAAATCTTTTTCCACAGCTAAAAATGAAAAGACGAAAAATTTCCATACATACGGAATAAGGATGGCTATTGGTATCGGAGATATGAGAATAGTGGATACCGAACAAGGCATTTGGGATGGTGAGGCCATATATCTGTCAGGACGTGCACTTGAGGAAATGAGTTCCTTAAATAAGGGAACCATGTCTGTACAAACAAGTAACAAGCAATTATCTGCCCCATTACAAACTATAGCCCTATTGGCCGATGCCATATTAAATGATATGACTGTGCGCCAAAGTGAAGTCGTTTACTATAAATTGCTTGGTTTCAAAGAGGCAGACATTGCTAAGAAATTGGGTATATCCCAAGCCAGTGTAAATAATGCTTCTACAGCCACAAAATGGTATTGTATAGAAGAAGCCATAAAATATTTTGAACAGGTAAATTTTGAGGAATATGAATAGTTGGTTATTCTTAAGTCTGATATTGGCACATGTCATAGGCGACTTCTACCTGCAAAATGATAAATATTGTACACAGAAAGAGGAAAGGAAATTCAAAAGCTGGTTCCTGTATGTGCATTCGCTTATTATCGGTGTGGTATCATGGGTAGTTGTTCCTGTTTATGAATTCAGATTTTATGCCCTTGCCATTGCTTTTTCCCATCTGGTGATAGATGTTATCAAAACATATAGCCCAAAAGGATTATGGAATTTTGTGATTGATCAGATTGTTCATTGGGCGATATTGATTATAGTGACATCTTCCTTTGACACTACAACAAAGCTACCAATCCAATCAATGGATTGCAATGGCAGCTTCTCAATACCTCTGTTCATATTAGCGATATTATTGTGCATCAAGCCTGCAAACATCCTGATTAAGTTGGTCTTAAAAAAATATCAAGTTGGAGAAACACAATCCTGTGAAAACATCAAAAATGCAGGAGCGTTAATTGGAAATTTAGAACGAATTCTTACCATCATATTCGTTATCCTTGGGCAATATGAAGCAATCGGTTTTATCATAGCGGCAAAATCCATACTTCGATTCAAAGACACGGATACAGCAAAAACAGAGTATGTCCTTGCCGGAACGTTTCTAAGTTTTGGAATTGCATTGCTGTGTGGTTTAATGGTAACAAAATAACAGATGGACAGTTTTCAAGAGAAATACAATGCGCTTGTCATTAAATACAATGCTCTGCTTGCCGAAAATGAAGAACTGAAGTCAATACTTTCACAGCATGGTATAGTGTATTCCACCATCAAATGTGCTGATGAAAGCACAGCATTTTCTTCCATAATATATCCTCCAATCAAACTCTCTATTGATGAGAAAATTGCATTGTTCCGTAACTTTTTCAAGGGACGAGATGATGTATTTGCACGACGATGGTTCAGCAAAACCACAGAAAAAGGTGGTTATCAACCTGTCTGCATCAACGAATGGCGTAGAGGAATATGTGACAAGAAAAAGCATAAATGCGCAGAGTGTCCCAACCGCAATTTTGCCCCGTTAACCAATCAAGACATATACCGACATCTGGAAGGTAAAGATGAGAACGGATGTGATGTTATCGGTCTGTATGTCGTTACTTCTGATAATAAATGTTCTTTCTTGTGTGCTGATTTTGATGACAAAAATTGCACTCATGGATATAAGAACGACGTATTGGCATTTATTTCCATTTGTAGAGAGTGGAGAATTCCGTTCAGTATAGAACGCTCACGCTCTGGCAATGGTGCGCATGTGTGGACTTTCTTTAATGAACCCATACCGGCCTGCAAAGTAAGGAAATTAGGCAATACAATTCTTACAGAAGCCATGAAGCGCAATAGACGGATTACATTCGATTCATACGATCGTTTCTTTCCCAATCAGGATAAAGTACCAGAAGGCGGATTCGGCAATCTCATTGCATTACCATTGCAGGGAAAAGCCAGGAAAGCAGGAAACAGCGTTTTTGTAGATGATCAGTTTCTTCCGTTTCAGGATCAATGGGCATACCTATACAATGTAAGAAAAATAGATGAAAGTACCGTAGATGCATTATTGACACAGCATCAGCAGGAAGATTTTGGAACATTGGCCACATCTTCAGAAAATAAACCGTGGGAAATACCAGTCGTACAAGATGTGAGCCAGGAAGACTTTAACGGCAGACTTATAATACATAAATCAGACAGGATATATATTCCTTTAAAGTCTATTTCAGATAAGGCTAGTAATCATTTGAAACATATTGCGGCGTTCAAAAATCCTGAATTTTACAGCAAACAAGCGATGCGTATTTCCACATATAACATTCCTCGTATTATCTGCCGTGCAGATTTTACCGATGAATATCTGGCAATGCCTCGGGGGTGCGAGGATGCCATTATCGACATACTGTATTCCCTCAAAATTGATTATGAAATAGTTAATAATACAAATCATGGTAAACCTATTGGCGTAATATTCAAAGGAAAGGAACGCGATGAACAGTTGGATGCCATTAATGCCCTCATGCCATATTCCAACGGAGTGTTGTCTGCAACAACAGCCTTTGGAAAGACTGTTACAGCCGCGGCTCTGATTGCCAGAAGAAAGACAAATACACTTATTCTGGTACACTCCAAGGCATTGCTTATGCAATGCATGAATGTCTGTCTGAATTTCTTGACATAGATTTTACAGAAGAGGAGATTTCCAAGAAGCGAGGCAGGAAGAAGGCTTTTTCTCCGGTCGGGTGTCTTGATTCTACCTCTAACACGTTGCATGGTGTTATTGATATAGCCCTTATGCAGTCGTGTTTTGAAAATGACGAAGTCAAGCCTTTTGTAAAAGAATACGGGATGGTCATTGTAGACGAGTGTCATCACGTATCTTCCATCACATTTGAGAATGTGTTAAAACACGTTACGGCACATTATGTCTATGGGCTTACTGCCACTCCAATCCGTAAAGATGGTTTGCAGCCTATTATCTTTATGCAATGCGGTCCGATTCGTTTTTTTGCCGATGCCAAGGCACAGATACAGAAGCAGTCGTTCCAGCGTTATCTTGTGCCGAGATTTACATCTTATAGACCTGTTACCGATGACAAACAATCGTTTACGGCACTATCACAATCCCTCGCTGAATCGGAAATACGGAATAATCTTATAATAGAGGATGTCCTTAATGTTGTGGCTGCAGGCCGAACGCCTATAATACTTACTGCCAGAACTTCTCATGTAGAATTGCTTGCCGAAATGTTGAAGCAGCATGTAGCCAACATCATACAACTCACAGGAGAAGGGACTGCAAAGAACAAGAGAGAAACGCTGCAAAAGTTACAGGATATACCCAAAGATGCCCCTCTTGTAATAGTAGCCACGGGAAAATATGTGGGAGAGGGATTTGACTATCCACGACTTGATACACTGTTTTTGGCACTACCAATCTCATGGAAAGGATTGGTGGCACAATATGCCGGACGTTTGCACCGTGAGAATGAGGGCAAGAAAGATGTTCGTATTTATGACTATATTGATATACACGAACCTGTTTGTGAGAATATGTATCGTAAACGCCTAAAAGGATACTCTGCCATCGGTTATCGTGTACTGTCAAAAGATACTCAGACACTGTTTGATAATACAGATGACTTACAAACATCATCATATGAAGGACAGATTTTCAATGGTAACACATTCCGTTTGGCATTTATGCAAAATTTGAAAAGTTCAAGACAATCTATTGTCATATCCTCTCCAAAACTCTATCGTACAGAACGAAACACATTTGTTAAAATGCTCAGAGAGTTTCATGTAAGTGGTGTTCAAATTGCAATTCTTACATCAGAGGAAAGCAGTCAGACGAATTATCTAAAAAGTTTAGGATTATATGTAAAGATTGTACCTAAACTATCTTTATCCTCGTGTATCATAGATAGGTCCACGGTCTGGTATGGCAGTATCAATATACTTGGCTATGTAACAGAAGAAGATAACATTATTAAAATCACAGATGGTAAACTTGCAAATGAGCTACTTGATATCATGTACGATGAACATATGAATCCACGTGGTTCTGACATTCGTATATCCCATTAAATATTTAATGGCATCCATTTTCCAGCAATAGTGAAGAAATACGATGGTGAAAGCTATGGAAAATTTTGGACAGTGTCTTATATTATGACGAATTCTTGGATGACACAGAAATAGAATAATAAACTACCCAAGGGACGAATAGAAAAACGCTATGTCTTCGTCATCTTTTATGTAAGATACTTGATTATTTTTCTCTGCTATTTGCTTTAATTGTTGTCTTTCTTTATCACTCCAGTTATTGAAAGCCTTCAATTTTGAAATAACAAAATGAGTCCGCGCAAAACTATTACTGTTTTCCAAATCCAATATGAGTTTTTCTTTTTCTTTAACTTCTTGAACCTCTACATTTATATTCTGATTGAGCTGCTCCTTTTGATTTTTATAATGAAAAGACACAAGTTTTTCATTTGAAGCCGTTTGTTCAATTATAGTTTTTACGAGAATATCCAATTCTGAATTTTCTGTATAATCTGCCGGAGCAAAATATTTAATCCTTTTATCTTCCATCATTTTGTACACTTTTCTCTTATCTTGAGTTTCCGGATTAAAAACTCCTATTGAATGGCCGGAATTGGTATTAATAAGTTTCATACATGGCATATCAGTATCGCTGTCACCTATATAAATCATGTTTCTAAAAGGAATACGAATATTCTCGGGCTCAAAATAATCATTGACGGCGAAATCATTTACATCCAATGTTCCTTTTTCTATTCTAAAAAGAAATTGTGTCTTGCTTGTATAATTGCTGAATTCAACTTGCAAATGCAACAGAATTCTGATTAATAATTTGTTTAAA
>ENA-OPCS01001361-OPCS01001361.1-human-gut-metagenome-genome-assembly--contig:-NODE-1361-length-13880-cov-1.434286_pt1 | contig 13880 bp, 12 predicted proteins | sample MGYA00241256_ERZ501492 | MGnify/ENA primary metagenome ERZ501492 (study PRJEB25962, sample SAMEA2042512) | human gut metagenome | biome: human gut; feature: human-associated habitat; material: faeces... | reverse complement strand
CTCTTCCGATCTTTGCCAAAGAACACTTCAATCTGGATGTGAAAGCTTCGTATATCGGATCGAAGATTTTCGAGGCGGAGCATGTCTCGAAAAGTTTCGGTGATCTGAAGATCGTGGAAGATTTCAATTATGTATTCGCCCGTTACGAAAAGATGGGGATTGTCGGGAATAACGGAACGGGAAAATCCACTTTTATCAAGATGCTGATGGGGGAAGTGGAGCCTGACAGTGGCCGTTTTGACGTGGGCGAAACGGTTCGGTTCGGTTATTACAGCCAGGACGGCCTCCAGTTCGACGAGCAGATGAAGGTGATCGATGTGGTCCAGAATATCGCGGAATATGTCGATTTGGGTGACGGGAAGAAGATGGGTGTTTCACAGTTCCTGAACTATTTCCTTTTTGCTCCGGAGAAACAGCATAACTACGTTTACAAGCTGAGTGGGGGAGAAAAACGCCGTTTGTATCTTTGCACGGTCTTGATGCGTAGCCCGAACTTTCTTGTGCTCGATGAGCCGACGAACGACCTGGATATCGTCACGTTGAACGTGCTGGAGGAGTATCTGCGTAATTTCAAAGGATGTGCGATCGTCGTGTCGCACGACCGCTATTTTATGGATAAAGTGGTTGATCATCTGCTGGTGTTCCGGGGGAATGCCGATATAAAGGATTTTCCGGGCAACTACACGCAATATCGTGAATGGAAAGAGGTGCAGGACCAGTTGGAAAAAGAAGCTGAAGCGGCACGTCAGGCAAAAATGGCTTCTGCTGTGGAGAAAACGCCGCGTCCTGAAAAGGAGCAGAAAAAGAAACTGACTTTCAAGGAACGCAAGGAGTTTGAAGCGCTCGAAGTCGAGATTCCTCAGCTCGAAGCCGAAAAAGCCGAGTTAGAAACGGCCATGAGCAGTGGCACGTTGAGTAATGACGAGCTGCTGGCCAAATCCGGACGAATCGCAAAAGTAATAGAAGAAATAGACGAAAAGACAATGCGCTGGCTGGAATTAAGCGAGCTGGCGTGAATAAAATGGAAGATCGTAAACCCATATTGTGGAACCGGAATTTCGTGCAATGCTGTATTTCCTATTTCCTGATGAACTTCTCTTTTTATATGTTGATGCCGACGATGCCGGTCTATCTGGTGGAAGTTTTAGGAATCGATACGGCGAGTGTGGGGATCGCTTTGTCCAGCTATACGATCGGCTTGCTCTGTGTCCGGCCTTTTTCGGGTTTTTTAGTGGATTGTTTTTCGCGTAAGCCGTTATACCTTTTCGCCTTCTTTGTTTTTGCTTTCATGTTCGGAGGATATCTGATCGCCACGACGATGCTGACTATTATGGCTGTCCGTTTCATTCAGGGTGGCTTTATGGGGTTGACTTCGGTTGCCGGAAATACGATTGCGATCGATGTGATCCCTTCCTCCCGGCGCGGCGAAGGAATGGGGTTTTACGGTCTGACGATCAACCTGGCGATGTCGCTGGCGCCGTTGGTGGCCGTTGCCATCTATGGGAAAGGCGGGTTTCATCCGGTTGTCTCGATCGGTTGGGCGGCAGCTTTTATCGGAGTCGGTTCGGTTTGCCTGATCCGCTATCCGAAGCGGGAAAAGGTGCCGCGGCCGCATTTTTCCCTCGACCGTTTTATCCTGGTGAAGGCGTTGCCGGCTGCGCTTGCTTATATCCTGGTGGCTATTCCTTATGGGATGATTACCTCTTTTGTTGTTTTGTACGGAAAGGAAATAGAGGTGGCCGATCCGGGCTATTTCTTTATTTATATGGCGATAGGAGTAGGAACGTCGCGCCTGATCTCCGGCAGATTGGTCGATCATGGGAAGATACATTGGGTGTCGGTCTGCTCTTCGGTCTGCTTGCTGGTGACGTTTACCGTGTTTGCGACTGTCCACCAGTCTTGGGTTTTCTTTGCCTGCGCCTTGATGATTGGCATCGGGTACGGAGTAGGGGTTCCGGCTTTCCAATGCCTCTTTGTCAATGTCGCTCCGCATAATATGCGCGGTACGGCGACCTCTACTTATCTGACCTCTTTTGATTTTGGGGTCGGTATTGGAATGCTTTCGGCCGGTTTTATCGCTTCCTGTGCCGGATTGGCTGTGGCCTATGGAGTGGGAGCCGGTTGTTGCCTGGCTTCGCTTGGCGTTTATCTGCGTTGGGTGAGGCCCTCGTATGAGAAGCATAAATTATTAGTATAAGTTTATTATGAAGAAAGAGAAAAACAATAGTATTAAGGTACAACATTACGAATCGCCTTGCGGCCTGCTGTTGCTCGGTTCGTTTGGTGATAAACTCTGCTTATGTGACTGGCAGGTGGAAAAACATCGCGATCATGTAGACCGGCGGTTGAAACGGATGCTGTGTGCCGAATTCGAGGTTGGCACATCGGAAGTAATTGAGAAAGCAGCAAGGCAACTCGACGAGTTTTTTGCCGGAAAGCGTAAAGAGTTCGATTTGCCGCTTCTTTTCGTTGGTACGGACTTTCAAAAGGCTGTGTGGAACGAACTGTTGAAAATACCTTTCGGAAAGACGGTCTCTTATGGAGAAATGGCCTTGCGTATCGGTATGCCCAGAGCTGTCCGTGCGGTTGCCAATGCCAACGGCGCAAATTCCATATCGATATTCGCACCCTGTCATCGGGTGATCGGCAGTGACCGTTCGCTGACAGGTTACGGCGGCGGGCTTTCGGCTAAAAAGTTCTTGCTTGAATTGGAGTCCCAACCCAGGCTGGCTCTGTAAATAGAAGGTCGTCTGGTTTGCAAATAGCCATAACGGAGTTTTCGACATTAATACCGGAGCGTTTATTAATTTGGTCTATTAATAAAGAATATGGTATCTTATTTGTAGTAAATATTGCATTTGTACTTCAAAAAGATTTCTTAATTGTTAAATAATATCCAATTTGCTAATCGTTAACAATATTTGAGTATATTCAAGAACAATGTTATAAAACATATTGTTATATTTGTAGTAACGAAAAGATAAAAGGTAAAAAGAAAGGGGCAGATGGCCCCTGTGTTTAGGTTTAACAATTTAATGTTTAGGTATTATGAGACGTTTAGGTATGGCTGTTGCAGCCGTTTTATTATGTGCAACAATGGGTTTTGCACGCGAGAACCGTAACAATGTGAGTAAAGAACCGTTTGCTATTAACTTTGAAAAATTGAGCAACTATTTGCAGTTGTCCTCTTATCAGGCCAATGAAGTAGCAAATATCAACGAGTATTTTCTGGATATGCAGGGAGAAAGTCTCCGGGCAAGTGAAAAAATGCGTGACAAAAAGATGCGTCAGGCTGTTTATGGAAATCTGAAGTTGATGAAGAAGGTTCTTACACCGGAACAGTATCGCAAATATGTGGTTCTGTTGAATGTGACAAATAACAATAACCGCACTTTGAATTTCTGATAATTCAATCTGAATCAGGTTATTTTTGATAGCGGGAGAGATTGTATGCTTTATGTGTACAATCTCTTCTTTTTTATCTATCTTTGCGCTGTTTTAACAAATAATGAACAACACAAAAATCGAACAGCAACGCAAACATGGAACAACCGCTTAATCTGGTTTCTAATACCACGCTGAGAAAAAATGTAGCAGACTACACTTTGATTGTTATCGGTGCTTTTTTACAGGCACTTAGTTACAGTTTATTTCTTGCACCTTATAAAATCGTACCGGGAGGGGTGTATGGTATATCGATTGTTTTGCACCACGTGACGCAGGGGCTTTTCTCCTTTATGCCCGAAGGATTGCCGATGGGAGCGACTGCTCTTTGTTTTAATGTGCCTTTGTTACTTTTGGCCATGAAAAAACTTGGTTTGGCATCGGGACCGAAAACAATTGTGACTTTTGTCTTGATATCCATTTTTACAGATAGTTTTTCATATCTGTTTGCCAATCAGCCTTTGGTTGAGAATGACAGTTTTATTGCTTGTTTTTATGGTGGCGCAATTTTAGGACTTGGAGTGACGTGTGTGTTCCGTGCGCAGAGTACGAGTGCCGGTACGGATGTGTTGGCCCGTGTGATCGCCCAAAATTCTAATTTGAAGGTAAGCAATATGATTATCGTCATAGATTCGACTGTGGTGATGTTGGGGTTGCTTGTATTCCAGGATTGGGCGGTGCCTTTGTACTCCTGGTTTGCTATCTTCGTATTCGGAAAAGTGGTGGAAATGTTTCAGACCGAGAATCCCAACCGGGCGGTGTTTATCGTTTCGAAGAAAACGCAAGAGGTAAAAGAACTGATTGTCGGAAAGATGGGGATGCGCGGTACTTTCCTGCATGGTCGCGGTATGTATGAAGGAAAGGAAAAAGAGATCATCTTTACCATTGCCGAACGTAAAGACCTGCCCCGCCTGAAAGATGAAGTGAAGGAAATCGACCCGAATGCCTTTATCTCGACTATGCATGCAAGTAAGGATTCACCGCGTCCGGGAATTTAAAGAGTTGAAAGTTGAAAGTTATTTTCGCTCTCAACTTTCAACTCTCAACTTTCAACTTTCAACTAAAATGTATACCTTTGCCTCATTCTAAAAACAAACCGTAATAGTAATGCCTAATATTTCACAACGAGGAGTCGATATGCCGGCTTCCCCAATTCGGAAACTTGCCCCGTTGGCTGATGCTGCCAAACAGAGAGGTGTTCATGTCTATCACTTGAATATCGGTCAACCTGACCTGCCTACCCCGCAAGCGGCATTGGATGCGATCCGGACGATCGATCGGTCGGTGTTGGAATACAGTCCCAGTCAGGGATATCGTAGCTATCGTGAAAAATTAGTAGGATATTATAAGAAGTATGATATAAATCTGGCGGCGGATGATATTATCATTACGACTGGTGGTTCGGAAGCCGTATTGTTTGCTTTCCTGAGTTGTCTGAATCCGGGTGATGAAATTATCGTGCCTGAGCCAGCTTATGCCAACTATATGGCCTTTGCTATTTCGGCGGGGGCGGTGATCCGTACGGTAACGACGACGATCGAGGAAGGTTTTTCTCTGCCGAAAGTAGAAAAATTCGAAGAGTTGATCAATGAGCGTACTAAAGCGATCTTGATCTGTAACCCCAATAATCCGACCGGGTATTTATATTCTCGCCGTGAAATGAACCAGATACGGGATATCGTAAAGAAATATGATCTTTATCTGTTCTCGGATGAGGTGTATCGTGAGTTTATATACACCGGTTCACCCTATATTTCCGCTTGTCATTTGGAAGGGATCGAACAAAATGTTGTGCTGATCGACTCGGTGTCGAAGCGTTATTCGGAATGTGGTATCCGTATCGGTGCGCTGATCACAAAGAATGCCGAGGTCCGCAATGCCGTTATGAAGTTTTGTCAAGCCCGTTTGAGTCCGCCGCTGATTGGTCAGATTGCAGCCGAGGCTTCTTTGGATGCTTCCGAAGAATATGCCCGTGAGACGTATGATGAATATGTCGAACGGCGTAAATGTTTGATCGACGGCTTGAATCGTATTCCGGGGGTGTATTCTCCGATTCCGATGGGAGCTTTCTATACGGTAGCCAAATTACCGGTGGATGATGCTGATAGGTTCTGTGCCTGGTGCTTGAGTGATTTCGAATATGAAGGGCAGACGGTTATGATGGCCCCGGCTTCCGGTTTCTATACGACCCCGGGGCTGGGGAAGAATGAAGTCCGTATGGCTTACGTTCTGAAAAAAGAAGACCTGGCGCAGGCACTCGTGGTGCTTCAGAAGGCGCTGGAGGCATATCCGGGGAAAACAGTATAAATGAATTGATAATTGACAATGAATAATTGACAATTAAAACCTGTCAATCCAAAATTGTCAGTTGTCAATAGTTAATTGTCTATTGCTTTGAGCCTAGAGTATTTTATAGCAAAACGTATCTATTTCAGCAAAGAGGGAAACCGGCAGGCTACTCCTCCTGTTGTTCGTATTGCTATGATCGGAATAGCCTTGGGACTGGCTGTCATGATCCTTTCGGTGGCTATAGTCATTGGTTTTAAGAAGGAGATCCGGAATAAGGTGATCGGTTTCGGCTCTCATATCCAGATCACGAACTTCGATAATAATGCTTCCTATGAATCGACTCCGATTGCTGTAAGCGACTCATTGCTGGATTACTTGAAAGCTTTTCCGGGCATTACGCATGTGGAGGCTTTTGCTACGAAGCCGGGAATCCTGAAAACAGATACCGACTTTCAGGGGATTGTCCTGAAAGGAGTAGATGAGAACTACGACTGGACTTTTTTCCGTAATAATTTGAAAGAGGGTGAATTGTTCACCCTTCCTACCGATAAGGCGTCTACGGATGTGTTGATCTCCCGTTATCTGGCTAATCTGTTGGGCCTGAAAGTGGGTGATTCCTTTTTAACTTATTTTGTGCAGGATGAAGTGCGTGCCCGTAAATTCCATATAACAGGTATTTATGAAACGGGTTTTGTCGATTATGACAAGCTGTTTGTGATAGCCGATATCCGTCAGATACGCCGCTTGAATGGTTGGGCACCCGACGAGGTGAGCGGTTTGGAATTGCAAGTGGCTGATTATGATCATTTGGACCGGATTGCCGAAGATTTGTATTTTGATATTGCCGAGAAGCAGGACCGGAATGGCAACACATATTATACCCGCTCCATCAAAGAACTGAATCCGATGATATTCGACTGGTTGGAGGTGCAGGATATCAACGTGGTGGTGATCTTGGTACTGATCCTGGCCGTTGCCGGCTTCACCATGATTTCGGGGCTATTGATTATTATTTTGGAACGGACGAACATGATCGGTATTTTGAAAGCTTTGGGTGAAAATAACACCAGTATCCGCAAGATATTCCTCTATATATCCTTTTTTCTGATTGGAAAAGGGATGATATGGGGCAATTTGATCGGAATCGTACTTTGCCTCGTTCAATCTTATTTTCGTGTTGTAAAGCTCGATCCGTCCGTTTATTATTTGGATGCGGTTCCTATCGACTTGACCGTCTTTTCCATTGTTTTGCTGAACATCGGTACATTGACCGCTGCTATGTTAATGATGCTCGGACCTTCTTATCTGATAACCAAAATCCATCCGGCAAAAAGTATTCGGTTTGAATAATAATGTGCCAATTGGTATATTGTCTGATTGGCATATTGTTTTATGCTACATTATTGGTAAAATCTTTTTTCCCGTTGAACATTCTGTAGATACGGACATATATGTCATAGGCCGGTTGAGCGATTTCCAGCAAGGGAAGCGGAAGCCAGACAGTCAACGGGTTTTGTTGCAGGAGTAGAGCTGATTTTTTATAAACGAACGCTTTGACTGTGAACCGGAAGATCAAAAGTAATCCTGTCAGTATCGAAAGTAGCCAGTTTCCTAAAAGCCCGGCGATGAAGGCGGAAATTGCCGCAATCCCGAAAAATAGATAACTGACGATTTCCATCCGATAAAAAGTTAAGGAACATCCTTTGTAAAAACGTTTGGTGGCGGAGCGGGAGGCTTTCATTTCTCTCCAGGTTCCGGAATCCTCTATTTTGTTCATCTCGATGATGGAATCAGACGAGAGTTGTACTTGTGTATTGGTGGAATTCGAGACTTCGTTGATGAACAGATCATCTGCTCCGGCATGAAGGTTGAGGGACTTGGAGTAACCTTTGTGGTCAAAGAATAGTTTCTTGCGATAGGAAAGGTTCCGACCGTTTCCGGTGAAGGGATGATGGGAGAGGGCCGAAGATATCATTTGTAACCCATTGGTCAGGTTATCATAAGCAATGAGCTTGTGTAGGAACCCTTTTGTATGGCGATACGCGCAAAAACCTAAAACAATATCTGTTTCGGTATTGTAGGAATCGACCATTGCCTTGATCCATTTAGGACTGATCGGACGGCAGTCTGCTTCGGTGAAAAGGAGGATGTCATGTCGGGCAGCCTTGATCCCCATAGTGAGCGCAAGTTTTTTATGGCTCAGGTATTGAGTGTCTACAGGCACGTATGTATAATAGAGGTTCTTGTATTCATTTGAAAATAGTTTCAAAATGTCTTCACTGTCGGCATCGGAACCATCGTTGACAACAATGACCTCATAATCCGGATAATCCTGGTTCAGCAATACCGGCAGGTTATTGCGTAAATCTTCTGGTTCGCCGTGAGCATAAACAATGACAGAGACTGGTTGGGCTTCTTTGTCCACCGTAGCCTGTTCCGTGCTTTCGGCTGTCTTTGCGGCACGTAACGGGCGTGCATATGTAACCAGATAATAAAGTATTTGTATGATAAACAACACACCTGTAATTCCGGCCAGGAGTAGTTCAAGGGTAGAGAATGTAAGTAAATTTTCGCTCATCGATATTATATTGTCTTTGGTAGTGCAAATGTACGGATGATTTTTGGATTTATTGTTTACGTTAGGTGAAACAGTTACTTTTGCAGGCAGAAGTATATTATTTGAAGAATAAAAAAAGCAAGATGAAAAAAGTATTATTTTTTTGTTTAGTAATGATGAGAGTTGTGCAGGTCGGCCAGGCACAGAGCCTTCAGAAAATGAACTGGTTCAATGAACCTCAGCAATGGGAGATAAAGTCTCCGACGGAATTTGTGATGCAGGTTCCCGGACAAACGGATTATTGGCGGGTTGCCCATTACGGTTTCACGGTCGATGATGCTCCGTTCTATTATGCTGTTTATGGTGGGGAGTTTGAAGCTAAAGTCAAAATCACAGGCGAATATGTGACTACTTTTGATCAAATGGGGATGATGATCCGTATCGACCATGAAAACTGGGTGAAGGCAGGAATTGAGTTTGTGAATGGCAAACAGAATGTGAGTGCAGTTGTTACGCATAAAACCAGCGATTGGAGTGTGGTTGAACTGAATGATGCTCCGAAATCTATTTGGATCAAAGCTATCCGCCGGTTAGATGCCCTTGAGATTTTTTATTCTTTGGATGACCGGAGTTATACAATGATGCGTACTTGCTGGTTGCAGGATAACTGTCCGGTGATGGTCGGACTGATGGGGGCTTCTCCTGATGGAAAAGGCTTTAAGGCAATATTTGAGAATTTCCAAGTGAAGCAACTTCCTGATCAGCGCCGTTTGGAATGGGCTGAAAAGCAGAAGTAAAGATCTGAAAAGTGGAAATGTGTCAAAAATGAAATGAACCCCGAAAATTAGATAAACAATTTTCGGGGTTCATTTCATTTTTGACTCCACATATTAAAAGGGAAGAAAGAAATCATACGGCTTATAACGTATCCGAGTAATAAGCCACTGGCAATTTCCGGCAGTTATATTGCGAAGCCATCACTTCGCCGTAAGCGCCTGCGGAACGGAGGGCGATCAGGTCGCCACGATGGGCACGGTTCAGTTCGACATCTTTACCGAATACGTCGGACGATTCGCAGATCGGGCCGACAACGTCATAAACTTCAACTTCTTCGTCGCTGGTGATATTTCCATGCGGTGGTATGCGTCGTACATGGCTGGGCGGATCAGCTCGGTGAAGCCGGCGTCTAAAATACAGAATTTCTTCGTTTCACCGACTTTCACATACAGCACTTTAGAAATTAGCGAACCACATTGTGCGACGATGGAACGTCCCGGCTCGAAATGAACTTGCTGTCCCGGACGAAGTTGCAACAGTTTGTTGAATACGGCAAAATAGTTGTCGAATGCCGGGATAGGCAAATGATTCGGGTGATAGTAATCGATTCCGAGACCACCACCGAAATTCAGATTCTCAACTTTTATTCCACGCGCTTCCAGTTCTTCCTGAATTTCATTGACACGGATTACCAAGCCACGGAAAGCAGCCATGTCTGTAATCTGTGAACCGATATGGCAATGGATGCCGATCAGTTTAATATGTTCCAGGTGACTGACCAAGTCCAACACCTGTCCGAGCTGACTCAGGTTGATACCGAATTTGTTTTCCTTCATGCCGGTTGTAATCTTGGCATGTGTATGAGCATCTACTTCCGGGTTGATACGGAGGGCGATCGGGGCTACTTTGTTTTTGGCGGTAGCCAGTTCGTCCAGGATTTCCAATTCGGCAGCCGATTCTACGTTGAAGCAGAAAATATCGTTGTCCAGCCCTAAGTTGATCTCCCAATCTGCTTTGCCGACACCGGCATAAACGATTTTGCAGGCAGGGAAACCTGCATCGAGTGCAGCCTGTATTTCACCGCCACTCACACAATCGGCTCCCAGGCCGTATTCAGCGATAACAGACAAGATACGGGGATTAGCGTTCGCCTTGACTGCATAGTGGGCATGATAGCCATACTTTCCGGCTTCCGTTTTCACCATATTGAGCGTTTCTTTCAGCAGCTTTATATCGTAAAAATAGAAGGGAGTTTCCAGTGATTTGAACTTTTCTATAGGAAATGTACCTTTTAATATCATTTTTTTTGAATTTCTTTTGGTAATTAAAAAAGTATATCTATATTTGTAGCACGTAAATTTTTTCATAGTTAAGGTTTTGGTCAGAAAGGGTCATCTGTGAAGACGGCCCTTTCTTTTTTGTTGTACCTTATGAAAAAGGATGGCGTATTGATTGATTCGATACGCCATCTTTTTTGTTTATGCTTTATTGTTGAATAAATGATCGCTTAATGCTTGCAATGCTCGTGTTTTGTCGGAAGCTTTAACAAGGAGCGAGACGTTGTAGTTGCTACCTCCGTACGAGATCATTCGTACCGGGACATCCTTCATTGCCTGGACAATGCGGGCTTCGAAACCGACATTGTCCCATTCCAAATCGCCTACTACGCAAACGATCACCATATCTTCGTCCACCGTAACCGTTCCATATTTTTTCAGGTCGTCCACAATCTCTTCCAGATGTTTGCGATTGTCGATCGTAACGGAAACGCCTACTTCGGAAGTCGTTACCATGTCGATAGGAGTCTGGTAGTTTTCGAATATTTCGAACACCTTACGCAGGAATCCGGTAGCCAACAGCATACGGCCGCTCTTGATCTTGATGGAAGTGATATTGTCTTTTGCGGCGACGGCTTTGATTTTTCCTTTTTCCGTCATGTTGGAAATCATGGTGCCCGGAGCTTCCGGCTGCATCGTGTTCAACAAACGGACAGGGATGTTATTCAGCTTGGCCGGTAGGATGCAGGTAGGATGCAGGATCTTGGCCCCGAAGTAGGCCAGTTCGGCAGCTTCTTCGAAATGCAGGTGGCGAACCGGCGATGTCTTTTCAACGATACGCGGATCGTTGTTGTGCATACCGTCGATGTCTGTCCATATCTGAATTTCTTCTGCGCCGATAGCCGCACCGATCAGAGAGGCGCTGTAGTCGCTGCCGCCACGCTGCAGGTTGTCGATCTCGCCGTAGGCATTTCGGCAGATGTAGCCTTGTGTGATGAAGAGATCTGCGTCCTTGTGTTCGTCTAATAATTTGACAAGTTTTTCTTTAATATACACAGGGTCCGGTTCTGCGTTCTTGTCAGTACGCATATAATCCAATGCCGGAATCAGAACGGAGTTCACGCCGCATTCGTTCAGATAGAGGTTCATCATACCGGTAGAAATCAGTTCGCCTTGAGCCAGGACAACCTTTTCTTCAAACAGTGTGAAAAGATCTTTCGTAAACGTGCGGATATGATCGAAATGATGTTTTATCAGTTCTTTGGCTTTCTGCTTATATTCGTCGGTGCTGTAGAGTTCTTCAATATGGCCATAATATTTCTGAGCCAGTTTATTGATGACTTCGTTTGCTCCGTCAGGGTTTTTCTTGTACAAGTAATCCGAGATTTCAACCAATGAGTTGGTTGTACCGGACATGGCAGACAAGACTACAATGTTACGTTCTCCCGTAATCAGTTTTGCTACACCTTTCATTCTCTGTGCAGATCCCACAGAAGTACCGCCAAACTTTAAAACTTTCATTTTCTTTTACTATATTAATTTGTTCTTCTTCGCTTTAAATGCGTGTGCAAAGTTACATAAAAAATTATTCTCCAACATCACTTAGGCAGGCATTCTCACATTTTACTATACGCGCGGGATAATTATGTACCAGCGTGTAGTTGTGAGTCGTCATGACGACGGCCGTTCCTTTGCGGCAAATGTCGTGCAGCAGTTGTACGATTTGCCCGCTTGTCTCCGGGTCTAAATTTCCGGTCGGCTCGTCTGCAAGGATCAATACCGGATCATTCAGCAAAGCGCGGGCGATCACGATACGCTGCTGTTCGCCTCCCGAAAGCTCGTGCGGCATCTTGTAGCCTTTGTCCTGCATTCCGACTTGAAACAGCACGTTGTCGATACGTTCTTTTATCTCGCTTTTCTTTTTCCATCCGGTTGCTTTCAGGACGAATTCGAGGTTTTTGTGTACCGAGCGATCGGTCAGAAGCTGGAAGTCCTGAAAGACAATTCCTAATTTCCTGCGCAAGTAAGGAATGTCTTTTCGTTTCATCTTGCAGAGGTTATAGTCCAGCAGCCATGCGTCCCCTTGGTTGATGGGAATTTCGCAGTACAAAGATTTCAACAGACTGCTCTTGCCGGAACCGACTTTTCCGATCACATACACAAATTCTCCATTGTGGAGCGTAAAGGAAGCTTCATGAAGGATCACATTCTCTTCACGGCAGATTTCCACTTTATCCAGTTTGAGCAGGGTTGTCTCTTCCATTGTTATTATCCTTTATGTCTGCTTTTTAGTTCGCGTGCGAGGTCTTCGATTCGAAGTCCTTTGCTTGTCAATAATACGATCAGGTGGTAGATCATGTCGGCAGCTTCATAAACGAGGCGCTCGTCTGTCCCGTTAGTCGCTTCAATAACTGTTTCGACGGCTTCTTCGCCTACTTTCTGTGCCATGCGGTTGATACCTTTCTGGAACAGGGTAGTGGTGTAAGAACCTTCCGGCATTTCCTGGCGACGCTGTTCGATGAAGTTCTGCAAGTATTTGAAGAACATGATATCTTCCACATTCTTTTCGCCGAAACAAGTGTCGGCGCCTGTATGGCATACGGGACCGGCGGGAATAGCCTTGATCAACAGTGTGTCGTTGTCGCAGTCAGCTGTGATGGTGACTACCTGCAGGGTGTTTCCGCTGGTTTCACCTTTCATCCAGATACGGTTTTTCGTTCGGCTGAAGAATGTCACTTTACCGGTCGTTTTTGTTTCTTCGTAAGCTTCTTCGTTCATAAAGCCCAACATCAATACCTTGTTTGTGTTGTAGTCCTGAACGATGGCGGGAATCAGGCCGCCCATTTTTTCAAAATCTAATTTCATTTTTTATCTGACTATTATATTGTTCTTAATTCATCCGTATGCGTTTCTTTATCTTTCAGCATCCGTTTTCGGTTTCATAGGCATGGAACAACAGTTCCATAGGTATGTAACAACAGTTTCATCGGCATGTAACGAGAGTTTCCCTATAAGGAAACGGTTGTTTTCTGCCGTAGCCGTCAGAGACGGACGTTGATCCCTTCTTCGTGGAGATACTGTTTCAAAGTTCCTATGCCGATTTCCCCGAAATGAAACACGCTTGCCGCCAATGCCGCATCCGCCTTTCCTTGGGCGAATGTGTCGCGGAAGTGCTCCATTTTTCCGGCTCCTCCCGAAGCAATGACCGGAATGTGCAGGTTGTCAGCCAGTGTGGCCAACGCCTCGTTGGCGTAGCCGTCTTTCACGCCATCGTGTGTCATGCTGGTAAACAGGATTTCCCCGGCTCCCCGGCTTTCTGCTTCTGCCGCCCACTGAAAGAGATGTTTTTCCGTTGGAATACGTCCGCCATTCAGGTAGCATATCCAGTCGCCCGTTTCGAAATTTGCATCGATGGCCACCACACATACCTGGCTGCCGAAATTTTTGGCAATCTCTTCGATCAGTTCCGGATTACGCAGGGCTGCCGAGTTGATGGAAACCTTATCGGCTCCGGCACTCAACAGGCGGTCTACATC
>ENA-OPCS01001337-OPCS01001337.1-human-gut-metagenome-genome-assembly--contig:-NODE-1337-length-14064-cov-2.710115_pt1 | contig 14064 bp, 7 predicted proteins | sample MGYA00241256_ERZ501492 | MGnify/ENA primary metagenome ERZ501492 (study PRJEB25962, sample SAMEA2042512) | human gut metagenome | biome: human gut; feature: human-associated habitat; material: faeces... | reverse complement strand
TGCGGTTGAGAGCCAGCGAGATCTGGCAGTGGATGTTGGCCCGCAGGGCCTGCTCGGGCCACGGGGAGCAAAATAACCCAACTGGCCAAAGCCGCCGACCATCCAGAAATATCTCTGATGCGGACAGAAGGCTGCGGCACATAAGAATACTGGCAGACCGCCTCACCCTGTGCGTTGATACAAAAAGCTGCATCGACTGGCGCAAAGAAATCGGACGAGCTGCTTTTATGAATCAATATATGAAATTTTATTGAAAATCCATCATGGCGGTGGTAAAATAATCCTATAGTTCTGTCATGCTGTATCGATGCCTTTTTGTGGTATTCGGGATCGCAGAACGGCAGCTGCCCAAGAGTTGTGAGGGAAACGATTTGATGAACAAAAGAACATTGCACCGCCTGTTTTCCGTGCTTGTGGCACTGGTGATGGCGGTCTCCCTACTGACCGGCTGCGGAACAAAAACCGCCGAAAATGTGGAAAAGCAGGAGGATGCCCAGACCATTCAGGTGTATCTGTGGAGTACCAGCCTGTACGAGAACTATGCGCCCTATATCCAGTCCCAGCTGCCGGACGTGAAGATTGAATTCATCGTGGGCAACAACGATTTGGATTTTTACAAGTTTTTGCAGGAGAACGGCGGTCTGCCGGATATCATCACCTGCTGCCGCTTCTCGCTGCACGATGCGGCTCCCTTGAAGGACAGCCTGATGAACCTTGCCTTGACCAACGAGGCGGGCGCTGTGTACAACACCTACCTCAACAGCTTCAAAAACGAGGACGGCAGCGTGAACTGGCTGCCGGTCTGCGCCGATGCCCACGGCTTTGTGGTCAACCGCAGCCTTTTTGAGCAGTACGATATTCCTCTGCCCACCGATTACGAGAGCTTCGTTTCGGCCTGTCAGGCGTTTGAGAAGGTGGGCATCCGCGGCTTTACCGCCGATTATACCTACGACTACACCTGCATGGAAACGCTGCAGGGGCTTTCCGCTGCCGAGCTTACCACGACTGATGGGCGCAAGTGGCGCACTGCTTACAGCGACCCTGCCAGCACCGCACGGGTGGGTCTGGACGACACCGTGTGGCCGGGGGCGTTTGAGCGGATGGCGCAGTTCATTCAGGATACCCACCTCACGGCAGACGATCTTGCGTTGAATTACGACGATGTGACCGGGATGTTCCGGAACGGAGAAGTTGCCATGTACTTTGGCAGCTCTGCCGGTGTCAAGATGTTTCAGGATGAGGGCATCGACACGATCTTCCTGCCCTTCTTCAGCCAGAACGGCGAAAAGTGGATCATGACCACCCCGTATTTCCAGATCGCTCTGAACCGTGACCTCGAGCAGGACACCGCGCGCCGCGAAAAAGCCATGAAGGTGCTGAACGTCATGCTCTCCGAGGAGGCACAGAGCCGCATCGTTGCCGACGGGCAGGATGTGCTGAGCTACAGCCAGAACGTCCCCCTGCGCCTGACCGAGTACATGAAGGACGTGCGCGATGTGGTGGAAGAAAACCACATGTATATCCGCATCGCCTCCAACGATTTCTTTGCCGTCTCCAAGGACGTTGTCTCCAAAATGATCGCGGGCGAGTACACGGCACGGCAGGCTTATCGTGCGTTCAATGCCAGGCTTCTTGCCGAAGAAACGCCTGACGATGACGAGATCGTGCTGACCTCCGGGAAGAGCTATTCCAATGTCTTCCACGCAAACGGCGGCAGCGCCTCCTTCTCCGTTATGGCGAACACGCTGCGGGGCGTTTATGGCACCGATGTGCTGCTTGCCACCGCAAACAGCTTTACCGGCAGTGTGCTGCAGGCAGATTATAACAAGAAAATGGCCGCTTCCATGATCATGCCCAACGGTCTGATGTCCCGCCAGCGCACCATGACCGGCGCAGAGCTGAAGGAGACTGTCCGCGCCTTTGTGGAGGGCTGCGAGGGAGGGTTTGTGCCCTTCAACCGCGGCTCTCTGCCGGTGGTCAGCGGCATTGCCGTGGAGGTCAAAGAGGCAAGCGGCAGCTATACCCTGACCGGCATCACCCGGAACGGACAGCCGCTGAAGGACGACGACACCGTTACCGTGACCTGTCTGGCAGCGGAAAAACAGATGGAAGCGCTGCTTGCGAGCGAGAGCGGCACGTCTTTGGACGGAGATACATGGGTAAAAAACACATGGCGCGATTATGTCTCCGGCGGCGGCGCAGCGCTTGCAGAGCCTGAAAACTACATTACGTTGAGGTGAGCGGGATGGTAGACGAAAAGCACGAATCCAAACGAAACTGCAATCCCCGGCAAAAATGGCTCCCTGTTGCTGCCATCCTTCTTCTGGTCTTTCTGGCAGTCGGTTTCAGCGTCCAGTACATCTCGTTTGTGTCCCAGACCATCTATCAGGAAAGCACCTCGCATCTGGAAGAGGTTCTGCATAAATCCAATAATATGCTGAAAGAGATGGTGCGCAAGAACCTGACCTATCTGCATCTGTACAACGGCTTTCTGGAAAGTACCTCGGATGAGGCCGAAATACAGGCGTATATCAGGGCGGCACAGCAGGAGGCTGGGTTTGCCGAATTCTACTTTCTTACCTATGACGGCAACTACATGACCGTGACCGGGAAAACGGGCTACCTTGGCCTGCAGACAAATCTGGACGAAAAGCTCGCTCACGATGAGGATATCGTCGTGAACACGGCGCTGCCCGGCAAGCCCCAGATGCTTGCGTTCATCTGTCCCGAAACGCAGGGCAGCTACCGGGGCTTTGCCTACGATGCCGTTGCCATCACCTATTACAATGATGAGGTGCTGAGATTACTGGACAACTCTGCCTTTCAGGGCAATGCCAGTAACTATGTCATCTACCCGGATGGGCGGGTGGTCATCGACAATTCTGTAAACCGCAAGGAAACGATCTACAACTTCATTGCGATGCTGCGCGACCATTCCGATCTTTCCGAGGCACAGATCCTGGATCTGTCCAATGCCTTTGCACAGGGCAGCAGCGGAAACATGAAGGTCAAACTGGGCGACATCAGCTATTATCTGGTTTACGAGGGTACTGCTGTCCAGAGCTGGACGATGGTGGGGCTTGTGCCGACTAAGATCGTCAATGCCAATCTGGATAAGCTGTGGTTCCATACGGTGCAGATCGTAGCGGGCATCGCCGCAGGTCTTGCGGTGCTGGCCATTCTGCTCATTGTGCGCAGAAGCCATGCCGCACTACGCCAGAAGAACACCAAGCTCCTGTACCGGGATGAATTGTTCCAGAAGCTCTCGCTGAACGTGGACGACGTTTTCCTGATGTTGGACGCAGAGACCTCCAAGGTGGATTATGTCAGCCCGAACATTGAGCGGCTGCTGGGCATCCCGTGGAAAGAAGTCCGGCAAAATGCCTTTGCTCTGGACAAGCTGGGCGCCCCGGAGCACGGCGAAAACTTTCTGGATGGGCTTCTCAGCGGACAGCAGCGGGAATGGGATTTCGAGTTTGAGCATCTGGAAACCAAAGAGCGCCGCTGGTTCCATAACATCGCCATAGGCAGCGAGGTGGAGGGCAGGACCAAATACATCCTTGTCATGTCCGACCGCACCGCCGACAAACAGGTAAATCAGGCGCTTTCGGATGCCGTTGCCGCCGCCGAGACTGCCAACCGCGCCAAGAGCACCTTCCTTTCCAATATGTCCCACGACATCCGCACCCCCATGAACGCCATCATCGGCTTTACCACACTGGCGATCAGCAATATCGACGACAAGGAGCGGGTGAAGGATTATCTGGCCAAGACCCTTGCTTCCAGCAACCATCTGCTCTCGCTCATCAACGATGTGCTGGATATGAGCCGCATCGAAAGCGGAAAGATCCATCTGGAAGAGGTGGAAGTCAACCTTTCGGATGTGCTGCACGATTTGAAAACCATTGTCAGTGGGCAGATCTACGCAAAACAGCTGGAGCTTTATATGGACGCGATGGATGTGACCGACGAGGATGTCTACTGCGATAAGACCCGGCTGAACCAGATCCTGCTGAACCTGCTGTCCAACGCCATCAAGTTCACCCCGGCGGGCGGCACGGTCTCGGTGCGGGTGCGCCAGCTTGCCGGGCAGGTGTGCGGCTGCGGGCAGTACGAGTTCCGCATCAAGGACAACGGCATCGGCATGAGCCCGGAATTTGCCAAAAAAATCTTTGAGCCGTTTGAGCGGGAGCGCACCTCCACGGTCAGCCGTATCCAAGGCACCGGCCTTGGCATGGCTATTACCAAAAACATCGTGGATATGATGGGCGGCACCATCGAGGTGCAGACAGCGCAGGGCAAGGGCAGCGAGTTTATCATTCGTGTGCCGCTGCGGGTGCAGGCAGAGCACCGCCCGGTGGAAAAGATCACCGAGCTGGAAGGCCTGAAGGCTCTGGTGGTGGACGACGATTTCAACACCTGCGACAGCGTGACAAAGATGCTGGTCAAGGTGGGAATGCGCGCGGAGTGGACCCTTTCCGGCAAGGAAGCGGTGCTGCGCGCGCGGCAGTCCATCGAGATGAGCGATGTCTACCACGCCTATATCATCGACTGGCGGCTGCCGGATATGAACGGCATCGAGGTCACCCGCCAGATACGCAGCCTGAACGACGATACCCCCATCATCATCCTGACGGCTTATGACTGGTCTGACATTGAGGTGGAGGCAAAGGCCGCCGGTGTGACCGCCTTCTGCTCCAAGCCCATGTTCTTGTCTGACCTGCGCGAGACCCTGATGAGCGCCCTCGGCCAGAAGCTGACAGATGCGTCGCAGGAGCTTCTGCCGGAAAAGAACGCCGACTTCAAAGACAAACATATCCTGCTGGTAGAGGACAACGAGCTGAACCGCGAGATCGCGCAGGAGATCCTGCGCGAGTACGGCTTCCGGGTCGATACGGCGGAAAACGGTGAAGTGGCGGTGGAAAGGGTGAGCACCGCAGCGCCGGGCAGCTATGATCTGGTGCTGATGGATGTGCAGATGCCGGTGATGGACGGCTACACCGCCACCCGGAAGATCCGCGCACTGGATGACCCTGCCCGGGCAAAGCTCCCGATCCTTGCCATGACCGCCAACGCCTTCGACGAGGACCGCCGCAACGCATTGGAAAGCGGCATGAACGGCTTTTTGTCCAAGCCCATCGTGATCGGCGACCTTGTGCAGGAGCTGCGCAAAATTTTGTAACAAGCCACCTGTCAGGCATAAAAAAATAAAGCACCCGCAGCAATTTGCTCACCGGAGATTCAAAACCTCTGTGGCGATTGCTGTGGGTGCTTTTGCTTTTGGGCGCTGTTTATTTCAGTACATCTGCAAGGACCTGCAGCAGATGCGGAATATCCAGCGGCTTTGCAATGTGGCCGTCCATACCGGCCTTCAATGCATTCTGACGGTCTTCTTCAAAGGCATTTGCCGTCATTGCAAAGATGGGAATGTCTGCCTTTGCAGCATCCGGCAGGGCACGGATCTGCCGCGTTGCCTCGTAACCGTCCATCTTGGGCATCTGGATGTCCATTAAGATCAAATCGTACTGCCCGGGGGCCGCCTGCTTCATCTTCTGGACAGCGATCTCGCCATCCTCAGCAGTGTCTACCGCAAAGCCCGCTTCCTTCAGGATCTCCAGTGCGAGCTCGCGGTTCAAAGGATTGTCCTCCACCAGCAAAAGTTTCTTTCCCTTGAGCTCGGCGGCAGCTGGCTGCGCTGGCTTACAGGCAGGCTCTGCACCGTACGGTTCTGCCAGCACTCTGCGCAGTTCGGAAAGGAACAGCGGCTTTTCGCAGAAGGCGGTCACTCCGGCAGCGCGGGCTTCCTCTTCAATATCCGTCCAATCGTAGGCCGTCAGAATGATGATAGGGCAGCTTTTCCCGATCACCTTGCGGATCTGCCGCACGACCTCGATGCCGTTCATATCGGGGATGAGCCAGTCGATGATGTAGACGCTGAATTCGTCGCCCTGCTCCATGGCGTATCGGGTGCGGATCACCGCTTCCCTGCCGGAGATCGTCCACTCCGGCCGCATCCCGATCTTGGACAGCATGGTGCTGACGCTCAGGCAGGTGTCGGTATCGTCGTCTGCTACCAATGCGCGCAGCCCTTCCAACTGCGGGAGCTGCTTGGGCTCCACCTTTTGTCCGCTGAGTGCGAAGCAGAGATCTACGATGAATTCGCTGCCCTTGCCCGGTTCACTTTCAATCGCAATGGTGCCACCCATCATATCCACAATGTTCTTGGTGATGGACATGCCCAGACCGGTACCCTGAATGCCGCTGACGGTGGAGCTTTCCTCCCGGCTGAACGCCTCAAAGATGTGCTTCTGGAACTCTTCGCTCATACCAATGCCATTGTCCTTGATGCGGAACTCATAGCAGCCACGGCCCTTGGGCGCACCGTTCTTCTGGGCAATGCGGATGCTGATCGTACCGCCTGTGGGAGTGAACTTGATGGCGTTGGACAAAATGTTCAGCAAGATCTGGTTCAGCCGCATCGGGTCGGTGATGATGTCCTCGTTCTCCACGTCCATGGTATCGATGAAAAGCGACAGCCGCTTTGCCGAAACATCGGGTTGGATGATGGAGCGCACATCGTGGACGAGGTCCGGCAGATGCACCGCTTTTTCTTCAATTTTTACTTTTCCGCTCTCGATGCGGCTCATATCCAGCACATCATTGATGAGGGAAAGCAGATGATGGCTGGAGGTAGAGATCTTTTTCAGGTAGTCCAGCACCTGTTCCTTATTATCAATATGGGTCGCAGCCAGCGAGGTGAAGCCGATGATGGCGTTCATGGGGGTGCGAATATCGTGGCTCATATTGAACAGGAACTCCCGCTTGGCACGGTTTGCCGCACCCTCGTGCTGGAGTGCGATCTCCAGTTTGCGGTTCTGTTCCTCCAGCTGAGCCTGATACTTCTTCTCCTGCTCTTTCTTCTGCTGCTCCATCTCCTGCACGGAGCGTCTGCGCAGCACCCAAAGGACCATTACAAGCAGGATGTAACCGGCCAGCGCCATCAAAATCAACGGAAACGATTCACAGAAGACGGATTTTTCATCCGTATACGCGTAGAGATCGAAAGACCTTCCGTGGCAGTACATTCCAAAATAGCAGCCGGAGCCGTTCCAATCGTGGGTATGGGTCAGCGTTTTGGCAGCCCCGGCTTTGCGGATCTCCCGCACCAGCGGACTGTCCGCAGCATCCTGCCCAATCAGCTCCGGGCGGTTAGAGGCAATGACCTGATTGTTCTGCACGATGAATAATGTGCCGCTGGTCTCAACCGAGTAGCCGTCCAGTACGCTCTGGATGGACAAGGCCGTTCCCTCTATAAATTCTGCCGGGGTATAGCGGTAGGCAAGCAGGATGACCTCTTTGCTTTCTGCCCGGTGTGCCGCAACATCCACGGCAGACCCATCCTCCAGCAGGACCCGCTTCAGGTAGGTCTTTTGCGGGTAAGAGAAAACGTCCAGAACGGCATCATTCTTGAGCTGCTCTCCAAACCGGGCATAGCCGATGCCGTTCGTTGTGGATTCGCACAGGAGCGTACCGTCCGGAGACAGAACGGAAATACCTGTGAGCCAGAGCAGCTCTGCCTGCCTGTTCAGGCACTGCGGGTCGGAAAGGTCGAGCGCAGGGTCCTGTGCCAGCTGATGCACCGATACCGCCGTGCGGCGGAGCGTTTTGGCCACAACGGTATCGTTGTACTTTTCAAAGCTGGTGGATTGGGATTTGACAAAATCAAGAATCTGACAGAAACGAGCCTCCGTTGCGTGTAGTGCCTGCCAACTCGAGAAAAAAACGACGCCGGCCATAAAAAGCACGCCGATGACCAGATAGATCCCCCATCTCCATGTATCCGGGGTGGTTCTGTTTTTACGTGCCAATGGTGTCCACCTCCAGATACTGCGAAGCATGTTCAAGATACCTGCCAACGATCTGCTCCAGCGTGCCGTCCGCGCGCATCTGCGCAAGGGTGTCGGTCAACTGGCTGTCCAGACCGCGTCGGTTGGTCTAAAGATAAATACGGAAAACTCTGTTACCGTATGGCACTGCAAACCCGCGAGCAACATATCAAACGGGAAAAGGCTACTTCAAATATCTGTACCGCACAGGCTCTGCTGGCAACCATGGCGGGCTTTTATGCCGTGTACCACGGTCCGGAAGGTATTCACGCCATTGCAGAACGTATCCACAGCATCGCTGCATATCTGGAAAAGTGTATCAAGAAACTGGGATACAAACAAGTGAATGACCAATACTTCGACACCCTGCGCTTTGTGTTGCCCGACAGTGTATCTGCCCAACAGGTACGTACCATCGCATTGAGCAAGGAAGTCAATCTGCGCTACTTTGATAATGGAGACGTAGGTATGAGTATTGACGAAACAACTGACGTATCCGCTGCCAATGTGTTGCTCTCTATCTTTGCCATTGCCGCAGGAAAAGACTACACCAAAGTGGATGATATTCCCGTAAGCAATACTATTAATAAGACGCTGAAACGCCAGAGCGCTTATCTGACACATGAAGTGTTCAATAAATATCATACGGAAACGGAGATGATGCGCTATATCAAGCGCCTTGACCGTAAGGATATCTCCCTTGCCCACTCCATGATTTCCCTTGGCTCTTGCACCATGAAGTTGAATGCTGCGGCAGAAATGTTGCCCCTCAGCCGTCCGGAATTTATGTGTATGCATCCGCTTGTACCCGAAGACCAGGCAGAGGGATACCGTGAACTGATTAACAATCTCAGCGAAGAACTGAGAGTCATTACAGGTTTTGCAGGTGTCAGTCTGCAACCGAACTCCGGTGCTGCGGGCGAATATACCGGTCTCCGTGTGATCCGCGCTTATCTGGAGAACATCGGACAGGGACATCGTAACAAAGTGCTGATTCCCGCATCTGCTCATGGTACCAACCCCGCATCTGCCATCCAGGCCGGTTTCACTACCGTGACTTGTGCATGCGATGAGCAAGGAAATGTCGATATGGCTGACTTGCGTGCCAAAGCGGAAGAGAACAAAGACGATCTGGCTGCACTGATGATCACTTATCCTTCCACCCACGGTATTTTTGAGACGGAAATCGTAGAAATCTGCCGCATCATCCATGATTGCGGTGCACAGGTATACATGGACGGTGCAAACATGAATGCGCAGGTGGGCTTGACGAACCCCGGAGTTATCGGTGCCGACGTTTGCCATCTGAACCTGCACAAGACCTTTGCTTCACCTCATGGCGGTGGTGGTCCGGGTGTGGGTCCTATCTGCGTAGCGGAACATCTGGTTCCGTTCCTACCGGGACATCCGTTGTTCGGTAATCCTGTAAATACAGTGTCTGCCGCTCCGTTCGGTAGTGCAGGTATTCTGCCTATCACTTACGGATACATCCGCATGATGGGTACGGAAGGGCTGACCCGCGCAACGAAAATCGCTATCCTCAGTGCCAATTATCTGGCTGCTTGTCTGAAGGATACTTACGGCATTGTATATCGTGGAGCTACGGGTTTCGTAGGTCATGAGATGATCCTGGAATGTCGTAAGGTTCACGAAGAAACGGGCATCAGTGAGAATGATATTGCCAAGCGATTAATGGATTATGGTTATCATGCTCCTACCCTCTCCTTCCCTGTCCACGGCACACTGATGATAGAGCCTACGGAAAGTGAAAGCTTCAGCGAATTGGAAAACTTCGTGAAGGTGATGCTCAATATCTGGGAAGAGATTCAGGAAGTGAAAGAAGGAAAAGCGGATAAGGAAGACAATGTTCTGGTAAATGCTCCGCACCCTGAATATGAGGTGGTAGCCAACAACTGGGAACATAGCTATACCCGTGAAAAGGCTGCTTATCCGATAGAAAGCGTACGTGAAAATAAATTCTGGATAAATGTAGCGCGTGTAGATAACACGTTGGGCGACCGTAAGCTGTTACCGACGTGCTACGGATGCTTTGAATAATCTCATTTTTCGGCACATCGTATTAATCAAGAAGCGGAACTACATGATGATAGTTCCGCTTTTTTTATCTCCTAATAACTAAAATAGCATCTCACAAAAACCGGTGACGGAGAATTTACGCAGCGCAGCAACATAATAAAGAAAAAGTTGTTACCTTTGCATCTGTACCTATTTTTAAAGCAATATTCATCATGGCTACAAAAGAAATTCCATACGGTCTGAGTGACTACGCCCGCCTCGCCCTCGAAAACTATTATTACGTAGATAAAACCCACTTTATCCCACTGATAGAGAAGGCCGCTTCGTTTTTCTTCCTCATCCGCCCCCGGCGTTTCGGCAAGAGCCTCACGCTGAGTATGCTTGAAAGCTATTATGACATCAACAACGCCAATCGCTTCGAAGAACTCTTCGGAGAACGGTGGATATACCAACATCCTACAGCACTGCGGGCAAAGTTCCTGATTCTGAGATTCAACTTCTCGGCAGTAAGTTCCAACATCGACCGGATGCTTGACTCCTTTGAGGAGCACTGCAAAGATCGCTTCATTGATTTTGCTGACCGCTACGAGCACCTCTTCGCTCCCGGCTTCCGCCAGGAACTGATGGAACGCGAAACGGCAGCATCCGGCCTAAGCTACATCAACACCAAAGCCAGCTTCCTAAAACTCAACCTCTACCTTATTATCGATGAGTACGACAACTTTACCAACGCCATACTCTCCACCTACGGCACCGAGACCTATCAGAAGGCCACCCACGGCGAGGGATTCTTCCGCTTCTTCTTCAACGTGATAAAAGCCGCCACCACCGGCAGCGAACAGGCACTGAAGCGAATGTTCATCACCGGAGTGTCGCCCATCACGCTGGACGACGTGACGAGCGGATTCAACATCGGCTCCAACTTCAGCACCGACCCACAATTCAACGGCATCGTCGGCTTCAGCGAAACGGAGCTACGCACCATGCTCACTTATTACAAAGAAGAGGGCACGCTGAAAGCCGAAGTAGAAGACCTCATCACGATGATGAAGCCCTGGTATGACAACTATTGCTTCGCGGAAGAAACACTGGACGAGTCGATGTTCAACTCGGACATGGTGCTCTATTTCCTCTCCACTTTCCTGCGCCTGGGCACTCCACCAAAGGAGATGATCGACAGGAACATCCGCACGGACTACAACAAAATACGTCACCTCATTCGCATAGACCGAGAGTTGGGAGCCAACTTCTCCATCATCCGCGAGATTGTGGAAAACGGACGCACTACGGCCAACATCAACAGTAGCTTCCCCGCCGACCGAATGGTAGACACCAACAACTTCAAGTCGCTGCTCTACTACTTCGGATTGCTGACCATCAGCGGCACGGAGCGGGGAAACGTTGTACTCACCATCCCCAACCAGACGGTACGCGAACAACTCTACACCTATCTCGTCGACACCTACCACCAGGCCGAACTCTTCGCAGTAGATCTCAACAAACTGAACAACCTGATGGCAGGTATGGCCTACGACGGCGACTGGCAACCCGTCTTCACCTACATCGGTGAAGAATTGAAACGCCAGAGTCGCATCCGTGAGTTCATTGACGGCGAGGCGCACGTGAAAGGGTTCCTGCTCGCCTATCTGGGATTGACTAATTATTACTATCTGCAACCGGAATACGAATCGGGCAAGGGCTATGCCGACTTTTACTTCCGCCCCAACCCCTCGGTAACGGGTATTCCCTATCTCTATCTACTGGAAGTGAAGTACGCCAAGGCCTCCGATCCCGCCGACAAAGAGCAAGAGCTCATGACGGAAGCCCGCACGCAATTATTGCAATATGCCGCCGACCCCATCGTGACACAGAGCATCGGAACGGCAAAACTAAGACTCATTACCGTTGTCTTCCGTACATGGGAAGTGATAGCAATGGAGGAGGTAGAAGAAATAGAATAAATTTATCAGCGAAGAACGAAAGTGTAAACATCGCATTTCTATAAATGAGCATCACCCGAAAAAAGAAACAAAACGGACTTTTCTACACAAAAGCCGAAGAGAGAATAAATACCCTCTCGCACGCCGCAGGCATCCTGATGGGGATTATTGTCGGCACGATATTTCTCGTGAAAGGCTATCAGAGTGGAAACTTCTGGGCTGTATTTGGCATCTGGCTCTATCTCTTCGGTATGCTTGGCTCTTACGTCTCCTCTACCCTCTACCATGCGCTGAAATACCATAATCCTTGGAAGAAACGGTTGCGGAATTGGGATCATGCAGCTATTTACTGGCACATTGCAGGCAGTTATTCACCCGTCACGCTGATTGCACTGCGGAATGAAGGTGCCTGGGGATGGGGATTGTTCGGATTCGTCTGGCTATGCGCCATAATCGGCACTATCGTGAGTTTCCGCAAGATGGAGGAGCATAGCAATGTGGAAACCATTTGCTTCATTGTCATGGGATTGTCCGTACTGGTTGCCTTCAAACCTCTATATGCCATTGCCGAAGGAACTTGCTACTGGATGATTGCCGAAGGAGTCTGCTACATCACCGGAGCCGTATTCTACTCTTTCCGACAGCGATATATGCATTCTGTCTTCCACTTCTTCGTACTGGCAGGATCGGCATGTCACATAGTGGCGGTGTGGCTTATCCTATAAAATAAATACGCAGGAAATTACATTAATCCCCTTACAACACATCACATACACACCCATCCGAATTTACGCACAAGTTCCGCCAACAGGCTACGGTCTTTTACAGGGAGATTAATTACCACATTCTCACGCATATCTCCTGACAATATATATCCCTCAGCAGGCAATTTATCTTCAGGCAACGATTTCTCCATGAGCCTCTCGTGTTGATATTGCCCCGTCTGAAACACTACATCAAAATATTCATGTTTGTTTTCAGGATGAATGAAAAGTGAGCGTAAATCTATACCGCCACTCAAAAAGTCTTCCAAACGCCGGGCAGAAATACGAATACCTGTATAGCGACAAAGCAATTCATCTTCATATAGCAAACAAAGATACAAAGTATCAAAGGCATCACGTGCCACAAAAAGCTGTGGTACATCACAGAAATCCAATATCTTTTCTATCCTTAATACATTTTCCATAATCAGATTACTTTAGCTTGTGAAACATCAAAATCTTTCGTTCTCCACCAAGAATAATGTGCAGTGCCGAAAGTTTTCTTTATCATCCCATCTTTAGGCTTCAATTCAACCAAGGCAATATTTGCATTCCTGAACTTTGGAAGCTTCAATCTTTTCTCAGCCTCTTTCCTGTCAGAAAACAAAGAAACGGCTCTTGTTATACACTCATCTACGCCCAGCCCCTTAAACACTTTGTCCGGTTGCAGTCTTCTCTGCGAAAAAAAATCTACCGATTGCGCAGGATTGCCGTTTGCTATTCTGTAATAATAACCATCACACTGTTGAGCATCTTCGGGTGGACATTGTTCTGGCAACAACTCAAACCATTCTACTTCCATTATTTCCTTATCTGTGTATTTCTCGCAAAGTTACTGCTTCTGTACAAGTAAACAAATATTTCTCAGAATATTTATCAACCCAAATATATCACCATTTCACAAGATATTTATGCAACAAGTTATCCTGAATCGAATTCAACGCATGTTCCATTTTCACTTCTTCGTACTGGCAGGGTCGGCATGTCACATGGTGGCGGTATGGCTTATCCTATAAACATCCATCTGCTAAAATATATTAATTAAAGTCTCTCTTCCTTGCTTTTCTCCTTAGCATCATTTACGTTTGCAGTGTTGTACATCAGTGCAACACCTATAAAGTTATGATAAAGATAGAGAATATAAGCTACGGCTATAAGCCTAAACAACCTATTTTCAGTGATATATCTCTAAAAGTAGGCAGTGGGATATACGGACTCCTGGGAGAAAATGGTGTAGGAAAAACAACACTGATACATCTCATTTGCGGACTTCTTTTCCCTTGGAAAGGTGAATGTAGCATCGATAACAGTAACTCCGCCCGAAGAAGTCCGGAATTGCTGAACCGCTACTTCTTTCTACCGGAAGAAATGCAAATGCCTACTGAAAGTATCTATCAGTTCGCCGCCCGAGTAGAGGGTCTTGTATTGTTCGTATTC
>ENA-OPCS01001314-OPCS01001314.1-human-gut-metagenome-genome-assembly--contig:-NODE-1314-length-14322-cov-2.036097_pt1 | contig 14322 bp, 6 predicted proteins | sample MGYA00241256_ERZ501492 | MGnify/ENA primary metagenome ERZ501492 (study PRJEB25962, sample SAMEA2042512) | human gut metagenome | biome: human gut; feature: human-associated habitat; material: faeces... | reverse complement strand
TAAATCGGAAAATAACAAAGCGTTAACACCTTTGTTTTGATATTCCGGTTTCACTGCAACGAGTAGCAGATCAAGCATTTTGGCACGGCGTTTCATAAATAGTGCCTTTAACAGATAGAACCATCCGAGTGGCAACAGACGTCCGTGTGATTTCTGTAAAGCCTCGGCAAGAGATGGCATGGAGATACCTACACAGACCAATTCGTCATTGGCATCAGTAATCAGTGTAACCATCCGTAAGTCAAGGATCGGCAGATACATTTTCACGTATTGGTCGATTTGCCGCTGTGTCAACGGAGAATAGCCATAAAGAGGACTATATGCTTCATTCATCAGCTCGAAAATCTTCTGTCCGTAGTCTTTGGCTATTTTTCTTCCGGAAGTATATTTCTTTATCTTGAGGTTATATTTTCGTTGGATCAGTTCGGAGATACGTTTATGCTTGTCGGGAATGGCATCCGGTATGTAGATTTTGTATTCCACCCAGTCGGCGTCTTTCTCGAAGCCTAACTTTTCCATGTGTACAGGATAGTATGGGTAGTTGTAGATAGTGGCCATGGTACTAAGTTGGTCGAACCCTTCAACTAACATACCTTCCGCATCGAAATCAGTAAATCCGAGAGGACCGGCAATGTGAGTCATGCCTCGTTCTTTTCCCCATTCTTCCACCGTTTTGATGAGTGCGGATGATACTTCGGGATCGTCGATGAAGTCTATCCATCCGAAACGAACGTTTTTACATTCCCACTTCTCGTTCGCCTGATTGTTGATGATTGCAGCTACACGTCCTACTATTTTATCGTCCCGGTATGCGAGGAAATAATCTGCTTCACAGAATTCGAATGCTGCGTTTTTCTTCTTGTTGAAGGTGTTGAGCATGTCGTCATAGAGGTCAGGCACAGAGTAAGGGTTACCCTTGTACATTCTGTAATTGAAACGGATAAATTTCTTAAGTTCTCTCTTTGTGGAGACTTTCTTGATTGTAATAGCCATATCTCGTATTTATGATTTGAGCAGGCAAAGATACGTGATAATCTTTAAATTACAACGTGTGGGGTGGCAAAAACTGTATCTATATAATTTTAGTGCTTATGTACCATTTGAGTTTATGCATTATGATAGTGAAGAGGGAGTTTACTTCGATGAAAAGCAATAAACATTACCCGCAAAATCACAAACAATCATCTTATTCCCGGATACGGCTACGGTTGAAAATATAGGCGCTCCAATGTGTCGTTTATCTTTTATAATTCCTGTAGTTTGGTCGATGGCATATAGATAACCGTCGGAAGCTCCGATGTAGACAATTCCTTGTGATGCAACAGGACTTGTTTCAACTCCGGCTTGCGGAGTGGTGGAATAAGGAGCAGTATATACAAGTGAAGGTGACGTTTCTGCTTTCCATTTATTGAAAAGTGTAGATTTGTCCAATGCGAAAACTCCCCGGTCGGCAGTACCGAAAATGATTTCCTGTTCGGTGATGAGTGGGGTGGATGTAACATCCAGATTGGCTGATAACTCTTTTTGTTGCAATACTTTTCCGGTTTGTGGCTTTATTGTGAAGAAGCTCTTGGAAGAGATAATCCATAATTTCCCGTTTTTATAGACAGGAGAGGCTCCCCGGTTGCCAAGTCCGTTATCAGATAGTTTCCAGAGTTGCTTTCCTGTGTGGATATCATTGCCGTATAAACCTCCCCATTGGGTTCCGCTGACTAATACATCTCCGGCAATAGTGAGTGTTGTAGTAGAACCTTCCCGCTGTTTCCAGTCCTTGTTAATCCATATCGTTTGTCCTGTTTTTAGGTTGTAGGCAGATAGTCCGGCGCCGATTCCGGCATAGACCACTCCTTTGCCTACTGTCAAGCCTTCAGTCAGATAGGGATAGCTGTCCAAATTAATAGATTGTTTCCAGAGTAATTTCCCTGATTCACTGTCTAAGGCATAGAGGTTGCAGGAGGCGTCTTGAGCCACTACAATTCCATTTTCACAGGCTATTGTGTTCTTAACAGAATTTGCAGTACGGAATTTCCACAACAGTTTGCCGGAATTAAAATCAAATGCGCAGATAAATGTGTTCAGTGATACATTATCGTCGGTGGTAGCGATAAATACTTTCTGTCCGGCGATAATGGGAGAACACATAAAAATGTTACTGCCTGTATTAGCTGTCCATTGTAATTGCAGGGGGAGCTTGATTTGAGAGTTGTTGACTCCGCCGGAGTGTGCTGCGTTTTGAAGTAATGTATTCCAGTCTTCACCTGCAATAGTGGATAATTTGAAGTCCTTTTGATAGATAAACTGGCTGGTAGCAGTCACTTTCTTTCCGTTGCTGAAGAATGAAGTCACTGTAAGATTTAGTTTTTTCCCCATTTCATTGGCTGGCATTTGAATGTTTCCACTCCAATTCCATTCAGTACGGGAGGCTAGATCGCCTTTTGCTATTTCTTGATTATTTTCCGAATCGCTTAGGATATAAGAAACGTGAGACGTTTTTGCCTGCGAATAATATGTATTGACGGAAACAGGAAGCTGATCTTCAGTGATGGTGCAGGCTGCGGCCGTCTGATTATTCATCGGAGAGACTATTGCGATTTGTGGCTCGATGAAAGCATATCGCAGTTGGGTGGTGATATTGTCGTTTGCGTCTACTTTTATTTCTCTAAAAGAAGAAGGGGAGTGGTCAATGCCTCCTTTATCCAATGTGCCGGTACAGATTGTATAAATCCCATTTTGGTTGCGGACATAGTTGTAATGCATGTGTCCGTAGATTTGGGCTTTGGTATTGAAAGAACGAAAATCAAGCAGATGATCGTCATCTGCTTTAAAGACGAAAGAGTCATTTGGAGTAAATAAGTCGTGATTGAAAAGGATAAGTGCCTGGTCTTTTTTTATGAGAGCAAGATCGTTTTTTAGCCAGTTGTATACATCTTTTTGGGTATAGTTGGTCGGGTTATCTCCGTGGTCGATTGGGGTGACTACATAATGAACGTTACCTATATCAAATGAATACCATGTCGGACCATAGAGAGATTCGTAAAGCTCTTCGCCATAGTTGCCTTTCACTAAGTCATGATTACCGATGCAATAATAAACAGGACAATCCATTGTTTGTGCGTTTACCACTTGATTGTGGATGGTGAGTCCCGGTTCGTAGCAGATATCTCCGGTGTGAATGAGGAAGGCAGGCTTCTCATTGTGAATGTATTGCTGGAGATCGGTTACCCAACGCCCCATTCCACCCGTCACTTCGGTGTCGGTGATTTGCACGAAAGAATGTTTTCTGGGTTTTGTCCGCTCGCTTTCAGTTAAGATAAAATCGTAGCTTTTTCTGTTCTCTTTGGTAGAAAGGTAGAATTGTTGTGTTTCCCGTGGGAGTTGTAATACTTATGAATCTTGTTTTCTCGAATCCCGGCAAAGAGAACCGACCTTTCTTATCTGTTTTTACTACGTTCAATCCATCTGTTACCATAACTCCCGCTAGCGGCTTATCGCCTTTATCAACTATGCCCGATTGATTAGTGTCGACAGAAACTGTTCCCTTAAATTGAGCGCATAGAGGCAGATATAGTAAAAATGATACCAGAATTACAGATAGTCTTTTCATGGTCGGTTCTCAATTTTTAGTGTGTTAAGCTAATTATTCCTTATTTTGTTTTAGTTGTTTTATTTCTTCATTGTATCTGATTTCTTCTTTACACAGAGGCTTGTACCAAGTCTTTCTTAGTATCAAGGTCGTAACCAGAAGCAATGCAATAGAGCTCCAGAGCCCCAGTTGCTGGCGGACCACGAGATACATTGGGATAATGGTAAGGCTGCATTGCCACACAATGCCGATTGCCACGTTGAATGCGTCTCTTTTGAAGTTGCGGTTTGGCTGGATATGAGGGTAACGGGCCAATGCTTTTTCTTCAATCGGCTTCCACCATCCCCATGGGCGTACACGGGTGTAGAAGTTGATGAGCGTCTCTTCGTCTGTTGGAGGTGCGCTATAGGTTCCTGCGATGCATCCTATCAGGGAAACTCCGAACAGTACGGGGAAGAAATAGAGTACCCATGCGTCGGGAACAGTGAACTTCATGACGATGGCTGCTATTACTCCGGCGGTCATTCCCCAGAAATAGCCTTCACCATTGAAGCGCCACCAATGCCATTTCAGTACGTTGGCCGCGATGTATCCTCCGAAGAGTGCTCCAACAATCCATTGGAATATTTCATTGATGTCTTTCAGGAAGAACCCTATGACAGTGCTGATAACTACTACTGCGACAGAAATAATATAGCTACTGCGTATTTGTGTTTTCACACTCGCTTTCGGATTGATATATTTCAGATAAATATCATTCACGATATAAGCCGGTGCGGCATTAACAGTGGACGCAAAAGTCGACATGAAAGCTGCCAGTAGTCCGGCTAGTAGGATTCCGGCTAATCCTACAGGTACGTAACGTGTGATTAGATGGGGGAGGATGGTTTCAAAATCCGTTCGTGTCACTTCCATTTGTGTCAGACCGCCATCTTCTTTAAAGAAGTAGATAGCCAGCAGAGCAAATCCCATAATCATCAGGTAGCGGGGGATTAATAGTACGACTGATACGGAACCGCTCATCATAGCCGCTTCTTTGGGGGATTTGCAAGATAGAATTTTCTGCATATCATAGTTGGGCGCCGGTCCTGCCATACTCATAAATATTCCTTTGAGCAAGGCCATCATGACGAAGATGCTAATCAGGCTATATGGTTCATTCGCCATCCGTTCCGTCAAGAGGCTCATCCGGCTGCTCCAGTCGATATCCAGCGTCCATCCGAAGAAAGGAGGGTCCCAGCCGGCCGGAACGAAAGAATGAATCATGTCCGGCGCTACCATTTGCATTCCGATAACAACAATTACGATACCTGCCACTGTCATAATCAGGAACTGCACAACGTCTGTCCATACAATACTCAACATTCCTCCGAGCATTACATAGAAAGTAGCGATTGTGGTAAAGAAAATACCATATACATGAGGAACATATTCTGCAGGCACATTGAAAGGAATGAATGGAGATACTACTTCCCAGGGGATGAATATCTCCATAAATTTACCAATACCTATGAATCCATAACTTAAAAAACCGAGTACGCTAAGTAATGCAAAGATGATAACAATCGTATGTGAAAGAGTCGATCCTTTACCTTTACCGAAACGTGTCTTAATCCATTCCGCTCCGGTGAGTACATTGGAACGACGTAACCACACGGACAGATAAACCATTAGAAAGATTTGGTTGAATACTGGCCACAACCAGGGAATCCAAAGGCTTTTGAATCCGTAGGCAAATGCCCAATATACCATCAACATGGTTCCTGTGATGTCAAACATTCCGGAAGCATTGGAGAGTCCGAGCATATAAAATGGCAATGATTTCCCTCCCAGGAAATAAGAATCCATATTTTGGGCAGCCCGTTTCTTCAGGATAAGTCCGATGACAATCATGGCAATGAGATAGGCACAAATGATGAGAATATCGATTTCGTGTAGTTTCATATCGTTATTTCGATTAGGTTTTTATATATCATTATTTTATTTGATGCAAAAGTAGGGCGAAAGTAGTGGGGAAACAAATATTATTTTAACTCATTCTGATACTATATTAATATATCTGTGTTTACTTCAACTTTGGTTTTCCTTTGAAAAGTCGGTTTTCCCCTGTATAAACGATAAGATATGCGATTTTATCGTTTATAAAAAGGAATATTGTTGAGGCCTCAATCTTATGAATAAAATGAAAGAACCAGAAAAAGCACGCCATTGTCAAATTCCGGAAGGAATGGCGATGGTGTGCTTTCCATATTGAAAATTCAGTTACTATACTTTCACCTTATTAGCTTCTATCAGTTGATAAATATTATCTACGGACGTAGCGGATCGAAGTTTATCTTCCGGAGTATGCAGGCAATAATCTACAAGTCGTTCGATTGTAGAGGTAGCTACATGCATCCGTGTATCTGAAGAAGCATAATAGATGTAGACCGTTCCGTCTTCATCTGTAATCCACCCGTTCGAAAATAATACGTTGGAAACGTCTCCGATTCTTTCTTCTTCTACGGGTGCCATGAAGTAACCTCCTGGTTGGGCAATCACTTTATTGGGGGCATCTAAAGAGGTCATGTACAAATACAACACATACCTGAGTCCTGCTGCGCAAGCACGGACTCCATGCGCGAGGTGCAACCATCCCTGTGGCGTTTTGATAGGATGAGGCCCTTCACCGTTCTTCACTTCTTTGATGGTGTGATAATAACGTTGTTCTACCACCGTCTCTTCTTTAACTATTGCATGAGTGATATCATCTACTAGTGCCCAGCAAATTCCTCCACCAGTGCCTGCTTCAATAAACCCGTCTTGAGGGCGGGTGTAAAGCGCATATTTCCCTTTGACAAACTCCGGATGGAGTACCACATTGCGTTGCTGGCTTTTAGAGATAAGATTAGGCAGACGCTCCCAATTTCTTAAGTCCTTGGTGCGTATGATGCCTGCTACCGCAACGGCAGAAGTCAGATCTCCGGCGGCTGCGTCCGGATCTTTGCTTTCCGAACAGAAAATGCCGTATATCCATCCGTCCTCATGCTGGGTAAGGCGCATATCGTAGACATTCGTTTCTTCCGGGTATAAGTCGGGAAGCTGGATTGGATATTCCCAAAAACGAAAATTATCTATCCCATTCGGACTTTCGGCTATGGCGAAAAACGACTTACGGTCGTAACCTTCCACTCGTGCCATAATGAGATATTTTCCGTTATATTTGATAGCTCCTGCATTGAATACAGCGTTAATACCGAAACGTTCCATCAAAAAAGGGTTTGTTTCCGGATTAAAGTCATATCTCCATTCGAGTGGAGTATGGGCTGCCGTCAGAATAGGATATTTATAGCGTTCAAATATGCCATTGTTGGATCGTATTCTTTTATTTTCACGTGAGATGAGCGTTTCATATTCTTCTGTAAGAATACGTAATCTGTTATCATATCTATTCATATCTGTTCAAAATTTATAAAAAGAGACTGATTACAATACAGATAGTAATAAGGAATATACTGTGTTGTAAGGACAGTCTCTTTTTATGTTGGTCACTTCAAAAGTATGGGGGTACTTCCGAAATACATGTGTGTCAAGTTTATAAATTATTCTTTGGTTATAAAATAGGAACGTACAGTGTATCCGGGCTCCAGGAAACTCACCCAATACCAGCCGTCTTCTACTTTATCAATCCGGCAATCTTCTATCGGATATCCTACATTCTTGTCTACTGCGTTTCTTGTCACCTTATAAAGTGTTGCATTCGTCTTGCTGCCTACTCCCAAATCGCCGGTAAACTGAACCGCGTAACCGGATGCGGATGAAGTTGTCGAACTCTTAACAAGCAATTGCGACAAGTTGAAATCCGCCGAATGCATTATTTCTCCTACTTTTGAAGTAGAAAGGCTTTGGTAAGAATAAGAACCTGCCAGCATATAGCGATATGACGGGTTCTCCAGGTAAGGATCGTCAATAGCGGTAATGGTCACTTCTATCTTTTCACCGTCCTGGTCGGCGATAGTGACTTTGTTGTTGTAACGGTATCTTTTAAGTCCTTCAATTATCACTTCTGTACCGTCTTCAGACATGGAGCATTTCAGGTAAGTTGCAGAACCGCCTGCTGTGCAGGTATATCCACCATTGCCATCCAGGATTTTGATAGTAGCCGGAGTGCCGATAACTAAGTAAGGGATATTTTCACTATTGTCGACTACCATTCTCTTTTTCACTTTTACGATGAGTTCTGTCGTTTTGTCCCGTCTGTCTTTTACGGTGAAAGTGGCAGTACCCGGAGCCAGCGATTCAATTTGAATCTGCCCTTTATCATTTATCGCAGCCTTTGCTATTGATGGATTATCAACAGTGATACTGTATCCTCCATTGCCTGTATAGACCTCTATGGTCTTGTCTTCATTCGGATACATAACTGTAGAAGATACTTTCAGAACCAAGTCTACCAATTGGTCAACAATTACTTTTACGTTGGTTGACATCCTGGCCCAGTCGGTAATAGTCACATTTGCGTCACCGGCTTTCAAACCTGTCACTTGTATTTGGTCATTGTCGATTGTAGCGGTAACCACATCTTCGTTCGAACTGGTAACCTTGTAGTTACCGTTTCCCTGAATAATCTGAATCACTCCTTCTGCTTTTTCATCTAGATTGATTGTCAATTCCTGCTTGTCCGCAACCAGATTGGCATAGGACGGATCATCTTCACTGCAACCGGAGAACAAATTGACGGCTGCAAGCAGGAATCCTGCTATATATAATCGATTCTTTTTCATGATATTCTAGTATTATTTTGACTATTATTCTGCTGCAATATCTTTTATCTTACCAGTAACTGTCACCACACTGAGCTTGGGAACCGTAATGGAACGTAACCCGCTTAAAGAAGGATTGAACTTCTTGCGCTGCCATTTTACGTCTTCGCTGGATGTGTATGCAATCATGTTCTGAAAACTTTTTCCTTCAATCTCAACTAAAGTGGAGAATGACTCCTTCTCCGAACTGTTCACTAATACGATGGTATAAGTATTATCCTTAACATAAGCTGACATCAGAAGTTCTGCAGGGAATTGATTCTCTTCAGAAGGAATAGCCTCAACATCTACACGATGACTGCCGGCTTCGATGAATCTGGTGAACTGCCCGTATGTATAATAGCGGGGGACTCTGTAGTAGGTAGTGCCCGGTATGGCTTCTTCCAACTGGATAAGGTTCTCGCCTGTCGTGCTGCAAGGACGGGCTCCGGCCCACCAGATATAAGCATTTACATTAGCTTGTGCCAGATAGTAATGGAAGTTTCTTGCCCATTTCATGGCATCATTCCAGTCCTCCGAACGTTTTAAGTTGTCACAGTTCTCGGTCATCCATACAGGAATATTGGCATTAACTGCTTCATCGAAAGGTAAGATATTATCTAAATTGGACATACTGTATCCGTGTCCGGCCGCTATGACGTTGTCATTTGCCAATGAAGCTTCGCTTTCCAGACATTTCTTGAAGAACTGATTGGATGCAGTGAGGAAAGACGAGTAACTTGCTTTCCACCATGAGGAACATTCTCCCATTATAATCTTTTTATCATTATATCCGGCCGCGTCCAGAGATTTCCGGAAAGTGTTATGGCTGAAATCTGCCAATTGTTCAGGAGTCCATTTACAAGTAGACCATGCAGTGAAAGTATTATCAGGTTCATTGGTAGGTGATAAGCCATAAATGTTTATTCCGAATTTCTTTTCGTATTCTTTGACGAAGTCTATCAGATAATTGGCGTAATCTTCATAATGAATAGCTTTCAGAGAGCCACCGGAGTTGCTGTCTTTATCTTTCCATTTTTTAGGTGGACTCCATACGGAGAACATATACTTCATGCTTTTATGCTTTCTGGATAGATAGTCCACCAGCCACATCTGGCCTAGCTGTACCTGTTCGGCACATTCCGCACCGTGATATTTGAACCAATAGTTGTTCATGTATTTAGGTTCGTCGGCAGGCAGGTTGAAGTTACGGTCCATGCCAAATTCTATTTCACCCGTGACGTCGTCCTGATAGTGCGGGAATACTTCTCCACGGAATATGTTTAGCTTCAAGCCATTGTCACCGAATAGGTCTGCCATAACGGCATCTCTGTGGTTATTGTTCCAGATACGGTGAGACCATTCTGCAAAACCACATCCAAATCCGTCAATCATCTGATGCTGATGTCCTTCGCCGATAGACATCCTCACAACAGACGTTGTTGTAGGCTCTGTCGCAAAACCATCATCCTCGTCCGACTCTTCCACGGGATCCGGGATGTATACATCACCATGGCTCAGGCTACCGTCTTCACAAGAATATCCTATAAATAAGAGTAAGGATACGAATAATAGTGCATATATTTTTTTCATAATTTTTCTGTTATAAGTTATTGGAAAGATTATTTCCATAAATCTATTTGTTGCATTGCAGAGTTGTTGTTCAATTCGCCTGTCGGAATCGGATAATACCTGTTCCTTTCCTGAAAATTGTCTGCCCCTTGCTTGTCATTTGCTTTGAGGATTGTTTTGATTTCATTGGTTGTGTACCAACGTTTCAGGTCGTCAAACCGGTGCCCTTCTCCGAAAAATTCGAGTAAACATTGATGTTCGATCTGATCCATAAGCTGATCCTGGGTGAATGTTTTGTCTGCCAGTCCGGCTCTTTCGCGGATAAGTTTCAGGGCATAGCTGGCACCTGTCACATCGTTTGTTTTGGCGCAAGCCTCGGCATACATAAGCAGTACTTCTGCAAAACGCATGACACGTACATTGTTGGCTTTTCCTTCTTTGTTTCCCATATTGTCTGCCGCTTCGTCGTTTACATAATAGGCAGTGTATTTCTTCAGAAGGAATTTACCGTCACCCATGCTGAAAGTTGGAGCACCGCCGGCCATTTTACCGGCATTGCCTTCCCCCAGTTTCTCCATGGAATAAGTTCCGCCGTACCAGCTCTCGTTCTTCACAACATCGCCAAGTGCTTCGGGGTTAAAGAACAGACTGGGATACATACGTTTGTCAAACTTGGTATCGGCTCCCGCAGGGCGTTCTTCAGAAATGAACTGCCCGACAATAAATGAAGTCGGCATGATTTTTGCCCAGCCACCGGAGTTTACCGGGCCGATGAATTGCGGAATAGAACTTCCTAAGTTGATGCCGCTTTCATTCCCCCACGTCAAGTCGCCGTCGCTGCTGTATTGCAATTCGAAAACAGATTCTTCGTTGTTTTCTTTGGCAGTAGTGAAATTCTCCGCGAAGTTTTCCATTAGGTTATAACGTCCCGGATAATAAGGCGCTTTTAATAATAAATCCAATTGAGCTTTAGCTTCCGGATATTTATGCTGTGTCAGATATACCTTTGCCAGCATAGCGATAGCAGCTCCTTTCTCAATACGTCCTTTTTCATCTGCTACACGGGTGACGGGCAGGTTGCATTTGATGGCCTCTGTCAAGTCATCTTCCGCTTGTTTCCAGAGTACCGCTTCGCTGGCTGCCGGTTTGTTCGGCTCGTCCTCATTAGAAGGAATGATACGCAGGGGCACTTCTTTGTAGTTATTAACTAACAGGAAATATTGATAACCTCTCAAAAAAAGTGCCTCACCTTTAATCATGGAACGGTCTTCTTCGGTGATTCCTGTAGCCGGTACATTGTCAATGTATCTTAGTACAACATTTGCGCGCTGTACTCCTGTAAAGAGTGCGCCATAAGGATCATTTCCCGTAGTCGGTGAGTTTTGGAAATTAGCGATAGCCCACATGCCCGGTTCTTCATTAGTGATTGTGAAGATATCGTCTCCACGTCCATTCAGGTTTAGCCAACCGTCAAAAGCCCCAAAATAACCATACATCTGGTACTTGATAGGAGAATATGCGGCGGCAAGAGCGCTCTCGGCATCTGCCTTGTTTTTCCAGAAGTTATCCCCCGTGAAATGATTGGGATCTTTCAGATCCAGAAAGCTGGATTCATTGCACGAACTAAGTATTCCTGAAAGAAGGACTGCCATGCATATATATGATAACCAATTTTTTTTCATACTATATTCAATTATACGTGTTAGTTCTTTCTTATAAATTCACTTGGATACCAAAAGAGAATGTACGTGGGAGCGGGTAACGTCCCTGGTCGATTCCTCTTGTGAATACATTGTAAGTGGTACCTAGATCTACACCGCTTTCACCGAGGTCGGGCGTGTAGCCGGAGTATTTGGTTAACGTAAAGAGATTTTCTATGGAAGTATAGATTCTCACATTTTCAAGCTTGATCTTTTTTAGCAACTGTTTGGGTAATGTATAACCGATATCGAGTGTTTTCAAACGTATGTATGAACCGTCTTCGAGCCATCTGTCGGTATAAGCCCATTTGTTGTCCGCACCGTCGGTAACGGAGAAGCGGGGCATGTCGGTATTCTGGTTGTCGGGTCTCCACGAGTTAGCCAGCGTCGTACTGTAGTTACCGTTGAAGTTTCCTGATTCCAGGCGATAGCGCGGGTAGTTATAGATTTTATTTCCTACCGTACCGTCAAAGAAGAGGTTAAAGTCGAAATTATTCCAGTCTCCACCCAGTCTCAGGCCGAAAGTCATATCGGGGAACGGGCTGCCTACATCATGCTGGTCGTCGGTGGTTATTGAGCCATCGCCATTCCAGTCTTTGTAACGTACGTCGCCTACTTGGGCGCCCGGCTGAATCAGTTTGCCATCGGCTGTTCTATAGTTCTCAATTTCTTCTGCACTGCGGAAAATACCATCTGTTTCAATTAAGTTAAAATAAGACATGGCATGACCTTCCTGGAACATATTGATACCACGTCCGCCCTGACCATGCGCCGAATAACCGGAGATAGTCATATTGTCACCACCTGTAGATATTTTGATAACTTCGTTCTTGTCCGTGCTGATATTAGCCCCTACATAGTAGTTGAACTTATCTTTAATAGAACCACGGTAGTTCACCGCAAACTCGAAACCTTTATTACGTATTTTTCCTGCATTCTGTATCGAGAATCCGCTGATACCGGCAGAACCGGCGTAGGGGATAGGAAGTAGTACATCATTCGTGTTTTTCACATAAGCATCTGCTGTCATTGTCAGTCGTCCGTTCAGTAGGCTAAGATCTAAACCGATGTTGTAAGTCTCTGTATTTTCCCAAGTCAGGTTAGTCGGAGATACGGCGTTTACATAGGGCATTTGTCCGAACCAGATATTGTTGCCTTGAAGATAGTTCATACCACTACCCACCACACTGATAGTCGGGTAATAATTGTCCCCAATTTCCTGATTACCCAGTTTACCGTAGCTGGCACGAATCTTTAGTTGGTCGAATACATTCTCTAATGGCTTGAAGAATTTTTCGCGATTGATGTTCCAGCCTACAGACACGGATGGGAAACTACCATACTGATGTCCTTTGCCGAAGCGTGAAGAACCGTCCCGACGAATAGATGCGGAGAATAAATAACGGTCATCATAAGAGTACATAACACGTCCGAAGAGAGAAACCAGTGCCAATTCTTTGAGATTGCTGGAAGCGCTCATGGTGGTTGTGTTACCTGTCATCGTCTCAATAAACTGCGGAATGTCGGAGTTGCTTCCGTTCAGGCCGTAATGTTTGTCTTTTTGGGCGGAATAACCGGCTAACAAAGAAATATTGTGTTTGCCGAAGACTTTATCGTAGTTCAGGGTGTTTTCTATTACCCATGAATCGTATGTGGATGAACCTTCTTTTAAGTCGGGAGCATCATTCTTCCCAAAAGTTCCCAAGTCATATATACCCGTATAGGTACGTGATTTGGTATGGTCCTTTCTGATACCTACGTTAAACTTATATTTTAAGTCCTTAATGATTTCGGCTTGCAGGTAAGCATTCAGGAAAATTCTGGTGCTTTCGTTAGTGTTGTCTATTACATTAGAGTATCCTAGAGGATTCGGCAGGTTGATATTGGCAGAAGTACCCCATCCGGTTGCATTGGTCGGATCATATACCGGAACTACTGAAGGGAATTGCAAGATACCGAACATTGTATCCTGATCAATATTACCTTTTCCTTGAGCCAGGCGAACAATCATAGACTGTCCGATAGTTAGTCGGTTATTCAGGAAAGAATAGTCGCTTTTCAGGCGGATGTTATAAGACTCGTGGTCGGTATTGCGCAGGATACCTTCTTTGTTCAGGTAGCTTATAGATGCGCTATAGGCTCCGGTTTTAGAACCGCCGCTGATGGTTGCGTTGGCCTTGTAGGTCATGGCTGTATTCAGCATGACATCCTGCCAGTCTGTTCCTTCTCCGACGAAAGGAACTGCACCCGTTTCAGCTCCGAAGCCGTCACCAGCCAATTTATAGTAACGGGCAAAGCGGCTATATTCTTCTCCATTGAAAACATTCAGCTTTTTAGGATTATGGCTGATACCTGTAAAGAGGTTGATGTCCAGTTTGGTAGGAGTGTCTTTGCGACCGCTTTTAGTCGTGATAAGGATGACGCCACCTGCCGCGCGTGAACCGTAGATAGCTGCTGAGGCGGCATCTTTCAATACCTCAATAGACGTGATGTCGTTAGGATCGACCATACTGATGTCACCAAATGATCCGTCGATTACATAAAGCGGGTCATTATTAGATAATGAACTGATACCACGTACATTGATCGTCATGCTTCCATTGGGGTCACCGCTGGAACTTGCCACTGATACTCCGGGAATCTTTCCTTGTAAGGCTGTTGCGGCATTGGAAGCCACCTGTCCGTT
>ENA-OPCS01001292-OPCS01001292.1-human-gut-metagenome-genome-assembly--contig:-NODE-1292-length-14598-cov-2.958193_pt1 | contig 14598 bp, 10 predicted proteins | sample MGYA00241256_ERZ501492 | MGnify/ENA primary metagenome ERZ501492 (study PRJEB25962, sample SAMEA2042512) | human gut metagenome | biome: human gut; feature: human-associated habitat; material: faeces... | reverse complement strand
ACGGTCAACGGTAAATGAACAAGTAATCTTATTGGTACTCATAATTTTATCACCCTTCAGAAAAATATTGCTAAGCTAACAACTAATGTTGCTTAGTAATATTAGTATCTCACTAAGTTAGAGTTTGTCAACCCTAAAAAGTAAAATTTATATGTAGGAGGAAATATTATGAAAACAATCAAAGAGCTTGTATTGAGTGCTAAAAACGGCAATAAAAAAGCATTTGATAAGCTGTATAAACTTACAAGCAATGATGTATGGTTCACTTGCGTTTCTTTGCTCAAAGACGAAGAAAACGCAAAAGACATAATGCAGGAAACCTACATCACCGCATTCTTAAAACTTGATACACTCAAAGATGAAGAAAAATTTTGCGGTTGGCTCACGGCAATAGCAACAAACAAAAGCAAAAATAAATTGAAAGGAAAGGTGGAATATCAGATTGACGATGAAGTTCTGATTGCGAAAACTGAAACAGATGAGTTAATGCTCCCCGAAGAGTACATAAACAAAGCCGAAAAAAGAAAGGTGCTTTTACAGATTATAGAAGACACACTTTCATTCAATCAGTATCAGGTTGTTTTGATGTTCTATTTCAACGAGCTGTCAATTTCTGAAATTGCACAGGGACTTGAAATTTCAGAGGGAACGGTAAAATCTCGCCTTAACTCTTCAAGAGCAAAGATGAAAACTGCAATTGAAGATTACGAAAAAAAGAGCGGTGACAAGCTTCACGGCGTTGTTGTTGTACCTTTCTTTACAACTATTTTCAAGGAAGAAGCAAAGAGCCTTGCAGTACCGAACATTACAATCAAGCTCCCGAACGGACAGACACTTGCAACATCTGCAACAAAAGGCTTTGCGACAGGTGCAAAGTCAACAGTTTCATCTATCGTAAAGGCAACAGCAACTGCGACAGTAAAAACCAAGGTAATTGCTGTTGTCTGCGGTGCTACAATACTTGCAGGCACATCAGCAGTCGGCATAAGCATTCTTGCAGGCTGTAACGCTGAGAAAGAACCGACAGAACCGTCAGTAATATCTTCAACCGTACAGACTTCAACCGTACAGACTTCAACTGTATCATCTGAGGTCAGCAAGGCTATTGAGGATAACGGTCTAAAAATCGACAAAGACGGCAACATCACTGATAAGAATGGTAAGAAAGTCGAAGTAAAAGACGGAAAAGTAGAAGTAAAAACCGATGACGGTAAGACAGTTACAGTTAAGGTTAACGATGTAAAAACTACGGTATCTAACAACAATAACAGCAACAAGGGTAACACCGAAAAGAAAGAAGATACAAAGTCAAACACATCTTCAAAGAAAGACAACACTTCTTCAAAGGCTGATACTAAGAAGGACAACAGTTCTTCAAAAGTAAATACTTCAAATAACAACCAGAAACCAGCTAAGCCGAGCGATACTTCAAAGGTTCAGCCAGCGACTAAAGACCCCCACGAAGGTAAGACATATCACGAGGCAGTATACAAGTACTACAAGCACCACGATGCTGTGACAAAATATCACGAAAAAGAGTGGATTGTAACAGGTACTCACGAAGAAGATGTATATGATTATGATTGGGTAAATGTTTGCAATGATTGTGGTGTACAGTTAGCAGATGCTGACTTTAGAAGAGAGCATCTTCTTTGGGAGTTAAGAGAAAATGGTGGCTCAGGTTCATATCACGCAGAGAAACAGAAGATTAAGGTTGGTACTAAAACAGTAGAAGACGGCTATTGGAAAGAAGCTTATACAGAAACCGTTAAAAAAGCCTATGACGAAGAAGTATCTGCAAATGATAACTGGGATAGAAAAGTCCTCGTTAAAAAAGCAGGTTGGTATTAATTTGATAACAAGTTAAAATCGAATAAATCCTTAAAAGTTATTGGGAAGAGAGGGTTCTTTATGAACCCTCTTTTTCTATGTTAAAAATAAATATTATACTAAAGAAAGTATTCAATTTAATTATAATATATGGTATAATATAAACATATTAAAGGAGATATTTATATAAAAAGTTATAACCCGATGAGGGTAGTTATGATATGGGAATGCTCTGTAATCAACAAAATAAAAAAAGAGGTTAAGCATTAGAAAAAATTGCTTAACATCTTTGTTGTTTTAATAATAGAAAAATCTTTTGTGTTACGGTGTAATAAATTTTAAAAATATATTATCTTGTTTTCTTGAAAATCGGCAGGCAAACTAAAATGACAGTAAGTTTGACAGTAAGTTTGACTGCATTTTATCTTGTTTTAACTTAATTTAAAATTACTCAACTGAATTTTTGAAATCTCAAAAACCCAGTGCTTAAGCCACTTTTAAGGCATTTTAAGTAATTTTGGCAAAAAATAAAAGGTGGTTAAAAAACCACCTTTACTGGTGCGGGCGACAGGACTTGAACCTGCACATCGGTTGACACTAGAACCTAAATCTAGCGCGTCTGCCAATTCCGCCACGCCCGCTTATTAAATTGAAAGTTGAAAATTGAAAATGGAAAATTATTGGTTCTTTGCTGACTTTAGTATAGTAACCAAAATTTTTTCAATTTCAACACAATCATCTAAAATAGATTTCGTTTGATTTTCAGACAAATATTCTGTAGCACCCAACAATTTTATCCAATATTTTGTTTCGGATGCTTCTTTTAGGGCTATGCTTATTTTTGATACAAAATCAGGCTTGCTTTGTGCCTATTGGGATTCGGTGACATTAGCACCGATACTTGTGCCTGCACGAAGTAACTGTTTGGACAGAATGTATTCTTTTTTCTCTTCACACAAAAATTTATATAATCGTACAATTCTTATTGCAAACTGAAAACTTTTGTTTTCTATAACATTATCCATAATATTCGTGTATATCAAAATTGCGATTATTGCAGAGAACAGAAAATTAAAAATTTTCCACTTTCCATTTTCAATTTTCAATTTCTGCAAGACCTACCGTTAGATAATACTATAAATATCAGCAAAAGTCAAGTATAAGCAAGCAGTATATTATTACTGCTTGCAGAACACGATTCCGTCTTTTTTGCTGATTGACTTGATTTTTGCCAAGGATTCAACTCTTATGCCCATATCACGAATGAGGTTGCCACCGCCCTGATAAGCTTTTTCGATAACAATTCCCGCACCTGCTGTTTTTGCGCCTGCTTTTTCAATAAGCATAAGCAGTGCCGTTAAGGCGCTGCCCTTTGCAAGAAAATCGTCAATGATAAGCACATTGTCTTCTTTGCTCAAAAATTCCTTTGAAACAACTATGTCATAGTCCTTTTTATGAGTGTATGAGTGGACGGTTGCGTTGTATGTATCGGAATAAATATTGATTGTCTTTGTCTTTTTTGCAAAAACAACCGGAACACCAAAATACTGAGCCGCAAGACAGGCAATGCCGATTCCCGACGCTTCGATTGTCAGAATTTTTGTTATGTTTTCATCCTTGAAAAGTCTGTAAAATTCCTTGCCAAGCTCACACACAAAATTGACATCAATCTGATGATTGAGAAAGCTGTCAACCTTTAATACATTGTCGGCACCAATATGTCCGTCTTTAAGAATTCTGTCTTCTAAAAGTTTCATATCAATCTCTTTTCTGAAAAATAAAATAGTAACAAACAATACGATAGATTATACTACAAATATTTGCACATTTCAATTGATTTTTGTGATATTCCATGCCTTATTTTTCTTATTTTCGGGAAAAATTAAATTCAGACACAAAAAAGGCAGTCGTGATAAAGCGACTGCCCCTGTGTTTTATACTTCAATATTTTTAATTGAATCAAATTCGTCAATGATTTCTTTTGACGGTTTTTTTGAAAGAAGAGAAACAATAACATTCACAATAAGCGCAAGTCCGAAGCCTACAACAAGTGAATAAAGATTTGTTGCCGCATAAAGCGTCTGACCGTTTACAAGCGGAATATAGTCCCATATGATAACTGTCAGAGCACCTGTTGCCATACCGCTGATTGCACCCGAAAGTGTTGAGCGTTTCCAGAAAAGCGCCAGCAGAACAACAGGTCCGAATGCCGAACCGAATCCTGCCCATGCATCCGAAACAAGTCCCATAATGCTTGATTTAGGATTAAGTGCAATGAAGAATGCGATTACAGCAACAACTGCAACTGCAATTTTGCCGACCAAAAGCGAACTCTTTTCGCTTGCATTCTTTTTAACAGCACCTTTGTAAAGATCCTCCGAAACAGCCGACGCAGTGACGAGAAGCTGACTGTCTGCTGTTGACATAATTGCGGCAAGGATTCCGCAAAGGAAAATACCGCCGATAAAGATAAGCACGCCGTTGCCTGAGAAAATCTGCTGGATTGTTCTGATGAATACAGATTCGCTTGTTGCATCGTCAAGCTGTGCTGTAAGGTAGCCTCTTGCGATAAGACCGATAAGGCATGACGCAGTAAGTGAAATAATTACCCAAACAACAGCAATTTTTCTTGATTTCTTGATTTCTTCATTGCTCTTTACAGCCATGAATCTGACGAGAATATGCGGCATACCGAAGTAACCGAGTCCCCACGCAAGGTTTGAAATAATCGAAACAGCCGAAACAGGAGTTCCGTCACCGTTTACAAAGAAGTTAAGAAACTGAGCAGGCTGTTCAACACCTTTTGCGGCAAGTGCAGAACTGAAGCTTGTGTCAAATGTGAGAATTGCATATGCAAGCACCGGAACGGTAAGGATTGCAACAATCATCATAAGTCCCTGAATGAGGTCGGTTGTACAAACTGCCTTGAAACCGCCCATGAATGTATATACAAGAATTACTACTGCGGCAACGATAAGACCGATAACATAAACCCGATTGTAGTTTTCGTCACCGCTTGCGCTGTCCGAGAAGAGCGTTGCAAAAAGCTTTGCACCCGAACTGAATGCCGACGCTGTGTAAACCGTGAAGAAAACTGCGATGATTGACGCCGAAACAATCTTGATTATGTTTTTATGGTCACGGTAGCGATTTTTGAAAAAGCTCGGAATAGTGAGCGAGTTGCCTGCCACAATTGTGTATTTACGAAGTCTTGCCGAAACAATGTACCAGTTGAGAATTGTGCCGATAAGAAGTCCTACGGCAATCCATGCCTCGCCTGTACCGGCAAGGTATACAGCGCCCGGAAGTCCCATCAAAAGCCAACCGCTCATATCAGATGCCTGTGCCGACATTGCGGCTGTCCAACTGCCGAGGTTTCTGCCACCGAGAAAGTAGTCCTCATTGTTCTTGTTGCCCTTTGAGCAAACAAAGCCTATTACGATCATAATAATCATATAAGCTATAAATGCACAAAGAACTATTATGTTGTTTGTTGTCATTATGCCCCTCCTGAAATTAAATTTATAAATCAAATACCTTTTAATTCTACCAAAAATGAATAAATAAATCAAGTGAATTGCAGTATTTAGGACTTTTATGCAGATAATTTGTGCATTTGCAAAAATTCAGGAGTAACATTTTGCACATAATTACGAATAAAATAACTTTTATATGCATTTAAAGGGGGATTTTGTGTTGATTTGAAGAATCAAAAGTATTATAATTACATTGATTGCAAATTGACTGTAAAAGGTATGTGGAGAGATAGAAATGAATATGGTAAAAAGAACTTGGGCTGAAATTTCACTTAATGCAATTGAGCATAACTATAATATAATAAGAAATAAGGTTGCAGACGATACAAAGGTCTGTTGTGTTATAAAGGCTGACGGCTACGGACACGGTGCAGTTGAGCTTTCACAGATTTATGAAAAACTCGGAGCAGATTTTTTTGCTGTTTCAAATATTGACGAGGGTATAGAAATCAGAAAAAGCGGTTCAAAACTTCCTATTGTGATTCTTGGCTACACTCCCGTTTCAGAGGCTGAAAATCTTGCTGAATATGATATTTCTCAGGCTGTTTTTTCACTTGAGTATGCAAAGGAGCTTTCCGAAAAATGTGTTGAAGAGGATTGTATCTGCAAAATGCATATCAAGGTTGACTCGGGAATGTCAAGAATCGGCTTTATGTGTCAGGAGTTCCCACGGGATGAATATTCTATTGAAGAAATTTGCGAGGCTTGTTGTCTTCCGAATCTTGAGGTTGAGGGACTTTTTACTCATTTTTGTGTGTCTGATGAAGATGCCGAGGGCAGAGAGTTCACAAACAAGCAGTATGAAAACTTTATTCATGTGCGTGACAGCCTTAAAAAGCGAGGCGTTGATATCAGCGTTGTTCATTGCTCAAACAGCGGCGCAATTGAAGATTATCCCGAAACCTGTTGCGATATGGTAAGAGCAGGTATTATCCTCTACGGACTTGCTCCGTCATCAAAGCTTGCCGACAGACTTGACCTTGTTCCTGCAATGACTCTTAAAACAGTTGTTGCTTTTGTAAAAGAGGTTCAAAAGGGTGCAACAATTTCCTACGGCAGAACTTTTACAGCCGACAGAAAGATGAAAATTGCAACCGTTCCTATCGGATACGCTGACGGATTCATCAGACAGAATGCAAAAGACGGCTATATGATGGTAAACGGAAAGAAAGCGAAAATTGTGGGCAGAATATGTATGGATCAGACAATGCTTGATGTTACCGATATTGAAGATGTCAAGACAGGTGACGAGGTTGTCGTATTCGGTACAGGTGAAAACGGTGAGCCTACTGCAGATTCACTTGCCGAAAATACAGGAACTATAAACTACGAAACCGTCTGTCTTGTCGGAAAGCGTGTTCCGAGAATTTACATTAAAGACGGAAAAATTGAGAATGTGATGTATAAATTATGAGATTACTTGCTGTTGACGGAAACAGTATTGTAAACCGTGCGTTTTACGGAATAAGACCGCTTACTACAAAGGACGGTCAGTTTACAAACGCAATTTACGGATTTCTTACAATGCTGTACAAAATTAAAAATGAAGAAAATCCCGATGCCGTGGCGATTGCCTTTGACCTGAAAACACCTACCTTCAGACACAAGGCTTATGCAGGCTACAAGGCAACACGAAAAGGTATGCCGGAGGAGCTTGCGTCACAAATGGAACCGCTGAAAAAGCTTCTTACCCTTTTAGGCTACAGGCTTGTTACCTGTGAGGGCTTTGAGGCTGACGATATTCTCGGTACGCTCGCCAAGGCTTGTGAAGAAAACGGAAACGAGTGCGTTATTGCAACGGGTGATCGTGACAGCCTTCAGCTTGTGTCGGATAAAACAAGCGTTCATCTTTGCTCAAACAAACAAGATATACTTTATACCCCCGAAAAGATTCTTGAAGCTTACGGTGTAACTCCAAAGGAGCTTATAGAAATCAAGGCGATTCAGGGCGATACTTCGGATAATATTCCCGGAGTTGCGGGAATAGGTCCAAAGGGTGCAGGCGACCTCATTCAGAGATATCACACGGTTGAGTATATCTATGACCATCTTGATGAACTTGAAATCAAGGACGGTGTGCGTAAAAAGCTGACTGCGTCAAAGGAAAATGCAATTCTCAGCCGTATGCTCGGTGAAATAAACTGCAACGCTCCTGTTGACACAAATGTCGAAAATTATGTTGTAGATATGAAAGATGCCGATGAATGTGCCGAATTTATGGCAAAGCTTGAACTATTTTCTTTAATAGAAAAATACGGCATCAAGGCTGACAAAAATGCAAAGCCCGAAAAGGTTGAGAAAAATTCGCTGGAGGTTGTGTCTGATTTTGATGAAAATGAACTTTTAAAAAATGTTAAGTCAGAGAAAAAGCTCTATCTCAACTTTGAAACAGAGAATAAAGAATTAAAATCCTTTGCCGTACTTTTTGACGGCAAGGTGTATATAAGCACTGACGAAGAACTTTTTGTTAAGTTTATTGCCGACAGTGAACTTGAAAAGTACACAAGAAACATCAAAACGCTCTACGCTTATGCCGATGAGAAAAATATTGATGTTGAAAATATTGTGTTTGATATTGAGCTTGCGGCATATCTGATTGAACCGTCGTCAAAGGATTATTCGGACAAAAATCTTTGTGCCTCTTACGAAATCGCTCTGCCTGTCTGCACTGATGAGCAGAATGAAAAATACGAGGCATTTGCCTGTTACGCAGAATTGTGCGAAAAACTCGGAGATAAAATCAAGGCTCACGGTCAGGAAAAGTTGTTAAGTGAAATTGAAATTCCGCTTGCAAAGGTGCTTGCAAGAATGGAAAATATCGGTGTCTGTGTTGACCGACAGGGCATTGAAAGCTACGGCGAAATGCTTTCTGCACAGATTAAGGAGCTTGAAACCGCAATTTACGAAAGTGCGGGCTGTGAGTTTAACATCAATTCTCCAAAACAGCTTGGCGTAGTTTTATTTGAAAACCTCGGACTCCCTTGCAAAAAGAAAACGAAGAGCGGTTACAGCACAAATGCAGAGGTGCTTGAAAGCCTGAGGTATGAACATCCCGTTGTTGAAATGGTGCTGAGATACAGAACGCTCTCAAAGCTGAATTCAACCTACTGCGAGGGACTTTTAAAGGTCATTGCAGATGACGGCAGAATCCATTCAAATTTCAATCAGACCGAAACAAGAACAGGCAGAATCAGCTCAACAGAGCCGAATCTCCAGAATATCCCCGTAAGAACCGAGCTTGGCAGAGAGATGAGAAAGTTTTTCTGTGCAAGAGAGGGCTGGGCGCTTGTTGACGCCGACTATTCGCAGATTGAACTCCGTGTGCTTGCCCATATTTCGGGTGACAAAAATATGATTAAAGCGTTCAAGGATAACGAAGATATCCACGCAATCACAGCGTCACAGGTGTTCAATATGCCGCTTGATATGGTAACTCCGATTATGAGAAGCCGTGCAAAGGCGGTTAACTTCGGTATTGTTTACGGAATCGGCGCATTTTCACTTGCAAAGGATATCGGTGTTTCAAATAAAGAGGCAAAGCACTACATTGAAAGCTATCTTGCCCATTACAGCGGTGTTGACAGCTATATGAAAAATGTTGTTGAAAAGGCGAACGCTGACGGCTATGTTGAAACGATGTTCGGCAGAAGAAGAAATCTTCCCGAACTCACCTCGAGCAAGCATATGATCCGTGCATTTGGCGAGAGAGTTGCAAGAAATATGCCTATTCAGGGCACAGCCGCAGACATTATCAAAATTGCAATGATTAAGGTTGACGAGCGAATGAAAGCCGAAAATCTCCGTGCAAGGCTTGTGCTGCAGGTTCACGACGAACTTATTGTCGAAGCCCCGCAGGATGAGAGCATGAGAGTTGCACTCATCGTTCAGGAAGAAATGGAAAACGCAGTTAAAATGAGCGTTCCGCTCACAGCCGATGCGGCAATCGGAAGGACTTGGTATGATGCAAAAGGATAACAGAACGATTGCCTTTGTATGCACGGGCAACACCTGTCGCAGTCCCATGGCAGAGGCAATTTTTAATGATATGGCAGAGAAAAACGGTGTTTGCGTCAGGGCGGAAAGCTTTGGTATTGCAACCTCAACGGGACTTCCCGTGTCGGAAAATTCCGTGATTGCCTGTAAGGAAATCGGAATTGACCTTTCGGGCAAAGCTTCAACAGCCGTGTCTGATGCCGGCATTGAAAAATACGAAAAATTTTACTGTATGTCGCAAAGTCACGCAAAAATGTTGATGCAGTTTTTTCTTGTACAGCCCGAAAAAATCGCCGTGCTCGGTATAAGCGATCCCTACGGCGGCGACATTGAGGTGTACAGACATTGCCGTGATGAAATTGTTAATTCTGTAAAGGAAATATTAAAAGCGTATGAAAATTGACAGAATGACCGAAAATCAGCTTGAGGCGGTTGCACAGCTTGAACAGCGGTGTTTTTCGCATCCGTGGTCGTTTAACAGCCTTGAAGAAGAACTGAACAACGAAACCTCGCTGTTTTTTACCGCAACGGAAGACAATGCCGTTGTCGGATATATAGGAATGAGTGTTGTTGTTGATGAGGGTTACATTTTCAATGTTGCCGTTGACGGTACACACAGAAATCGGGGAATAGGTTCGGCGCTTGTTGAAACTCTTGTGACCTATGCCAAGAAAAATAACCTTTGCTTTCTCACTCTTGAGGTTCGTGAAAGTAACGGGAACGCCCGTTCTCTCTATGAAAAATTCGGATTCATCAAGGTGGGAGAGAGGAAAAATTACTACTCCTCTCCAACCGAAAACGCTGTTTTAATGACACGCTGTTTTTGACATATATATGTAATAAAACATTATATTAACGATATTACGGAACTTCATCATAAATGTTTCGTAGTGAAAGGAAAATTATGAAGATACTCGCAATAGAATCGTCCTGTGACGAAACTGCGGCAGCGGTTGTTGAGGACGGCAGAAACATAATCTCCTCGGTGGTTGCTTCTCAGGTTGAGGAACACAAGCTTTACGGCGGTGTTGTTCCCGAAATCGCATCACGCCGTCACGCAGAGGCAATTGTTCCTGTTGTAAGACAGGCTCTTGAAGATGCAGACTGCAGGCTTTCCAACATTGACGCAATCGGCGTTACATATGCCCCCGGACTTATCGGAGCGTTGCTTGTGGGAGTGAATTTTGCAAAAGGACTTTCACTTGCAACAGGAATTCCGCTTGTTCCTGTTCACCATCTTCGTTCACACATTGCATCAAATTATATTTCAAACAAAGAATTAAAACCGCCGTTCCTTTGCCTTGTTGTGTCGGGCGGTCACAGCCATATTGTTATGGTTGAGGACTACACAAAGATGAAAATTATCGGCAAAACCCGTGATGATGCCGCAGGCGAGGCTTTTGACAAAGCCGCAAGGACAATGGGAATGCCGTATCCGGGCGGAATTGAAATGGACAGAGTTGCGGAAAACGGCAATCCGTTTGCATTCAAGCTCCCTCGTCCCGCAGTTCACGATGCGCCGTATGATTTCAGCTTTTCGGGACTTAAAACAGCCGTAATCAACCTCATTCACAATTCGGCACAAAAGGGTGTTGAGCTTAACAAAGCCGATGTCTGTGCATCATTCCGCTATGCCGTTGTTGATTGCCTTGTTACAAACTTTATCAAGGCGGCTGAAGACTTGGGACAGAAAAAGCTTGTAATCGCAGGCGGTGTTTCGGCAAATTCACTTCTCAGAAGAACCCTTGCAGAAGAGTGTAAAAAGCGTGATTGGGAAATGTATATGCCCGAAAAATCTCTTTGCGGTGACAATGCCGCCATGGTCGGTTCACAGGGATATTACGAGTTTCTCAGCGGAAATATTGCAGGAACAGACCTCAATGCTTTTGCTACAATGAGCATTGAAAAAGGCTGATTTATTCGCAAATAATCACTAAGACACTTGCTATTTTATCAAGAATATACTAAAATAGTGTTAATAAACCGAAAGGACGATTTAAAATGAGCAATCCTATTGTTACTTTTGAAATGGAAAACGGAAAAACAATCAAAGCGGAGCTTTATCCCGAAATTGCTCCGAATACTGTAAATAATTTTCTCAGTCTTGTAAACAAGGGTTACTATGACGGCCTTACATTTCACCGTGTAATCTACGGTTTCATGATTCAGGGCGGTTGCCCCGAAGGCACGGGTATGGGCGGTCCCGGATATTCAATCAAGGGCGAATTTGCCGTGAACGGCTTTGAAAACAATCTCAAGCATACAGAGGGTGTTCTCTCAATGGCTCGTTCAATGATGCCCGACTCAGCAGGCTCGCAGTTCTTCATTATGCACAAAAACGCTCCGCACCTTGACGGTCAGTATGCTGCATTCGGCAAGGTAATTGAGGGTATGGATGTTGTCAATGAAATCGCAGAGTGTGACACAGACTATTCCGACAAGCCGCTTGACCCGCAGGTTATGGCAAAGGTTACAGCAGAAACCTTTGGTGTTGACTATCCTGAACCCGAAAAGTGCTGATATAATCAGGAAAGGAAAATTAGTATGAATGTTTTGCTTGCAGGCGGTGCCGGATATATCGGCTCGCACACTTGTGTTGAACTCATCAACGCAGGTCACGATGTTGTAATTGCAGATAATTTTTCAAACAGCTGTCCCGTAGCGGTTGAAAGAGTTGAAGAGCTGACAGGCAGAAAAATTCCGCTCTATGAGGCCGATGTATGTGACAGAGATGCCGTTGAAAAGATTTTTTCGGAGAATAAGATTGATGCGGTAATTCACTTTGCAGGTCTTAAAGCAGTAGGTGAAAGCTGTGAGAAGCCTGTTGAATATTACCGTAACAACATTGATTCAACGCTCACACTGCTTGAAGTGATGAAAAAACACGGTGTAAATAACTTTATTTTCAGCTCAAGTGCCACGGTTTACGGTACTCCGGAAACTGTTCCGCTTGTTGAAACAATGCCAAAGGGTTCTCCTACAAATCCGTATGGCTGGACAAAGTTTATGATGGAACAAATTCTTACAGACACCGCAAACGCAAATCCCGATATGTCTGTTGTTCTTCTTCGTTACTTTAACCCAATCGGCGCTCACGAAAGCGGCAGAATCGGTGAAGATCCTAACGGAATCCCGAATAACCTTATGCCGTACATAACACAGGTTGCCGCCGGCAGACTCAAGTGTCTCGGTGTTTTCGGCAACGATTACCCTACGCATGACGGCACTGGTGTGCGTGACTATATCCATGTTGTTGACCTTGCAAAAGGTCATGTAAAGGCTATTGAATATTCCGCAGAGCACAAGGGAACTGAGATTTTTAATCTCGGAACAGGTGTGGGCTACAGCGTTCTTGATATTGTAAAGGCTTTTGAAAAGGCAAATTCGATTGAAATTCCTTATGTTATAAAGCCGCGCCGAGCAGGCGACATTGCAGAATGCTTTGCCGACGCAACAAAAGCCAAGAAAATACTTGGATGGGTTGCCGAGAAAAGTCTTGAGGATATGTGCCGTGACAGTTGGAACTGGCAATCTCACAATGTGAATGGTTACAAATAACAAATAAATGATATTTTATTTGTGCATTCCTACAAAAAAACAATATTTTGTCAAATAATCAGTCAGCAAGAGTTTTTAGCATTGACTTTTGGTGGTTGATTGTTGTATAATTAAACTGCTTATAGAAGCATTATCACATAAGGAGGAAAAGAAAATGTTCAAAAAAGCACTTAGCCTTTTACTGTCTATGATGCTTGTTGTGACATCACTCGTTGCAACTGTAGTGAGCGTTTCTGCTGCCGGCGATTCATATTTCGTATCCGGTTGTGAAGAACTCACAGGTTACAAGTGGGCTGAGACTGAAGCAACTTGCGGAGATAATGTAATGACAGAAAACGGCGACGGTAACTACGAAAAAGTATTTACCAACGTAGCAGTCGGCAACGGCTACCAGTTCAAGGTCGTTAAAAACGATTCAGAGTGGATTGGTGTAGGCGATACCGGCAATGACAACTTCACATTCAATGTAACAAAGGAATGTGATGTAACAGTAACTTACAACCCTACAACAAATGAAATCACTGCAACAGGTGAAGGTGTTGTAATTCCGAAAGAACTTGTTGTTGACCACATTACAGTCGTTGGTAACGGTGAAGATGCATGGCTCAACGGTAAGGACTGGAAGGTAGATGCTGAAGCTAACTACATGACAGAAACATCTGAGGGTTCAAAGGTTTACCAGATTAAGTTTGAGAGCCTTGACGCTTATGAGAACTATCAGTTCAAGTTTGCTGCCAACGGTTCATGGGCAGATAACTGGGGCCTTCCTGAGCAGGGCACAGCTCCTCTCAATGAGTGGTTTGACCTTACATACAACGGTCAGAACATGATCATTGATACAGATGCAGCTGGTTACGAAGACGGTTATGACATCGTTCTTACACTTGACCTTTCAAACTTTAACTATGCTACAAAGCAGGGTGCAAAGGGTAAGGTTGACATCGTTACTGGTGCAGAGCCTACAACAGTAGCAGAGCCTACAACAGTAGAGCCTACAACAGTAGCAGAGCCCACAACAGTAGCAGAGCCTACAACAGTAGCAGAGCCTACAACTGCAGCTCCTGCAAAAAAGGGTCTCACAGTTACAGCTACTTCAAACCTCTTTTCTGAGAAGCAGGTTACTCTCAGCGCAGATCAGAAGACTGTAAGGGTTACATACATGTTCCAGACCAAGGACAGAGATGGTATGTTGAACTTCCAGTATAAAATGAACTATGATCCTGCTGTTCTCAAGGTCTCAGATAATACAAGAAAGAGTACTTCATTCGAATATCCAAATTTCGAATTCAACAAAAATGTAGCTCCTGGTTTACTTATGGGTATAGGAAGTGACACAAGTCTCTATTTTTCATCAGAAAAAGAAATAGTATTTTCTTCTGTTGAATTCGATGTTATCAATCCCGAGGCTGTAGCAACTACTGTTGACCTTGATGTAGAGTATCTTACTATTTCAAATCAAGACCCTGTATCAGAGTTGGAAATCCCTAGTGATGAAGTAGTACTCTTAGACAAATCTGTATTAAATCAGGATGCATTTGATAAGTATGTCGCAGTTGCTAAAACTGTAACAGTTCCCGACGGTTCAGTAGAGCCTACAACAGTAGAGCCTACAACAGTAGCAGAGCCTACAACAGTAGAGCCTACAACAGTAGAGCCTACAACAGAAGAGCCTACAACAGCT
>ENA-OPCS01001290-OPCS01001290.1-human-gut-metagenome-genome-assembly--contig:-NODE-1290-length-14607-cov-1.462960_pt1 | contig 14607 bp, 12 predicted proteins | sample MGYA00241256_ERZ501492 | MGnify/ENA primary metagenome ERZ501492 (study PRJEB25962, sample SAMEA2042512) | human gut metagenome | biome: human gut; feature: human-associated habitat; material: faeces... | reverse complement strand
CAAAGAACGTATCCGAAGGTAACGACAATGAATTGCTGCAGCTTGGTTATTACAGCCGAGCAAATGCGGTATTTGAGGTTTATGCAGATGCGGCACTCCAGAATCTGGTCGGAACGCTCAGTACTGATGAAAATGGTGAGACGGGAGAACTTCCTTTACCTTGCCAGACAGATGGTACGTATACGTATTACGTGAAAGAGACAAAGGCACCGGATGGACATAAAATCACTGATACGGTAAAACCGGTAACAGTTACGCTGCCGCAGGATGCTGGCACTACAAAAGGTGTTGAGTTTACGGATGAGCCAGAGACGGATGAGCTGACGGCAATGGTTAAGAAAGCTTCTGGCAAAGGAAACTTAATAGGTGATGTTGTGTTTAAGGTTTGCCTGTATGATGGAGTATACAAAACTGCGAATGACTGCCCGGCAAATATGCTGAAAAAGACGTGGTATTTGAAGTCTGATATTAATGGAGATGTCGCTTTTAATAAAGCTTCATTGGCTGATAAAGCAACTAATGCTTATAGAAGTGACAAGTTCTATTATGGTGCAGATAAGAATAATGATGGGGAGCCGGATATTATAATCCCAAGCTCAAAAGGCTGTACAATCACATATCAAGAGGTGGAAACTCCAAGTGAATACGTATTAGATGACACCATTAATATATGGAAAACAAAAGGTCAGGCAGTTGATGTAGAAGCTAAGATTTACTACAACGACATTACACCTTGCAAAATTTCAATCAATAAATTTAAAGAGGATGGAAGAACACCACTTCGAGGAGTTAAGTTTAAGCTGTCATTCATAAAAGAAAGTGAACCATATACAAACTTGGCAAATCCATCATATAAACCGTTATTAAAAGTTGGAGAAAGTACAGAGGGTACAACTGATGCAAACGGAAATATTACGTGGAGTAACCTTGACCAGGGCGAATATCAGATTACAGAAATACAGACTGTATCCGGTATGACGTTATTGAAAGACCCAATCAAGATAACATTACCAATCACAATGACAGATAAACAGGCAAAAGATATGTCAGCAGCAACTGACCTTGGCAAATTTGATAATTACACAAATAAATGGTACTTCTATGAAGCAACATTTGATGTTACAAACAATGTATCATTCAAGATGCCTACAACAGGAGCTGATGGTGTATGGAAGTTCATCTTCTTTGGCTTCGGAACAATGGCAGTTCTGGTAACAGGACTTGTTGTATATGACGCAAGAAATAAGAGAACCCGAAAACGCAGAAGGAAACAATAAATAAAATAGAGCACATGCGAAAGCATGTGCTCTTGGCATATAAGGAGAGAAAAATGAAATTAAAAGTGTGTGTAACAAAAATTCATTCGGTTGAGGTCTCAGAAACGGGGTTATCGCGATGAACTGTGACCTTATTGAAGATAAACCTTCCACAGATAGAATTATTTTTTTAAATAAAAAAAATGTATGAAATGGTTAAAAGAAGAGGGTATTTTTATCTTCAGACTGGACTGCTATAAAACGATTGATTGGTGCTAACATTTTTAAGAATTACAGGGTATGTATTTGAAGTAAAATAGGAGAGAATATAATAAAAAATATAAATATTAGACCAATTAAAACACAACAATTTATAAAAACTACTTTTAATTGTCCAATTGAATTGCGAGACAGGTTAGAACAAATTATAAATGATAACCCTCAATATTCAACAGAAGAAATAATATATAAAATATTGGATAATGGATTAAGGAAAGAAGGATATTAACGAAGAGTGGAAATTCCAAATAAGCATTGTTTGCTGATAAAATATTGTTTTAAGATAATAAGTGGGAATTCTCGGTAATTTAATTGCCGAGATGAAAACGCCTAGATATACAAACAAATAAAAATATCGTTTACGACTTATTGATTTCTCTACGTTTCGGCGTAGAGAGATTTTTTATTTTCATTAAAATTTTTTCGCAAAAAGACATCCCCTTTTGGATTTTTTCAGCATATTAACTATGTAAGAAAAAAGCAGGAGGTTTTTGATATGGCAAAGAAAAAGTCCATACGGGTTGATTTTGTAAAATCTTGTATTACATATAATAAACTGAATACGATTGCTAAAATTGCCATATCAGGCATTGAAAATATCTGTAAGCGATTGAACCTTGACAGCGTTTATGGTGTTATTAACGGAAGGTTTGTAATACCTTCCAAAAGACCATCAGGTAAAAAGTCTTCTTCAAAGCGTGTTGCAAAATGCGATACCGTATTTGTGGCTTACAGATTCTGCGGTCATCCGACAGAAGAGCAGGCGTCAGACTTAAACCAGAATATTGGCGCTTCACGTTTTATGTGGAACCGCATGCTCTCAGATTACAAATTGATGTGGAAAATGTACGGCATTTCAATACCGATGACCCCGGCTGATTACAAAGATGTATCCGGTCTGGAATGGCTTAATGACAGGGATTCCCTGGCACTGGCAAATGTCCAGCTAAACCTTGAAAAGGCAAGAAGTGATTATTTTGCCGGTGAAAGAGGTGCTCCTAAGCGTAAGAGAAAACATCAGTGCAAGGATTCCTATACGACAAACCGTGTCGGAAAGAATATCCGTATTGAGGATGGCGGGCTCCGCCTCCCAAAAATTAACGGTTTGATAGAGCTTTCCATGCACAGACCGATTAAACCAGACGGCACACTGAAAAGTGTTACGGTTACACATGAACCTGACGGCAAATGGTATTTTTCAATCCTGATTGAATATCCAGCCGAAGAGGTTGAATTATCAGACGGATTACAGAAGTTTTTTGCTTCCGGTGATATCAATGCGATTTCCGGAATCGGGCTTGATATGTCAGTTCCTTTCCTGTATATAGATTCATCAGGAAATAAGCCGTCTTATGAATTAAACGGAAGAGAAATAAAATTCATTAAGCAGTATCGGAAGCTTGAGAAACGTATTGCAAAAGAGCAGCGCAGACGTTCTCACATGATTAAAGATTCTAACAATTACAACAAACAGAGCGAGAAAATCGCCAGGCTGCATGCGAAAGCCAAGCATTGCAGGGAAGATTTTCTTCATCAGATTGCTGTAAGACTTGTTAGAACCTACGATGTGATTGCGATTGAAGACCTCGATATTGCAGCAATGAAAAAGGCTCTCAGCCTTGGAAAATCCGTGTCCGATGTCGGATGGGGAAGATTCACGGCAATCCTGGAGGAACTCTGCCTGAAATACGGAAAAATTCTTGTACGTGTCAACAGATGGTATCCTTCCTCTAAAACATGCCATCATTGCGGTTACAAAAACGATGATTTACAGTTATCTGACAGGATTTATGTCTGCCCGGTATGCGGGAATATAATGCCCCGTGACAAAAACGCAGCCATTAACATCCTTGAAGAAGGGCTGAGAATCTTGAAAGAGAATATATTTAGGCCATCAGTAGAGGGATATTCTAAACCCGCTCTGATTACTACAATTGCATAAAATGCAGTCTTTTGGTAACACGACAACATTACCGGTGGAACACCGGAGTAGCCTGCCGAGCTACGGGGTCACGCTTACAGACGTGACGTAATATGTCACCCGGATAGGCAGGAAAAGAGAGAGCCTGCGGGCTCGAAGCCTGTGTCTTTAGACTGGTTTCTTCGGAAGCCTGCTTCTTTAGATGCGGGTAGTTCACATATATACAGAGAAAGAAAGGAGAAAAATATGCAGACAAATATTAAATTTTCTGACAATATCCTTACAGCTGAAACGTTTGAAGACCTTGGCAATGCAATCCATGACCTTGAAATTGGCCGGCTTGAATTCTCGGAACCGATAAGAAAAGTAATCATCATGAACATGAACCGCTGCCTTGAAAAATATGAAGTACAGGATTACCTGTTTTCATCACAGCTGAAAGGACTGGAAGCGGTAGATATCATTGACTCAGGAAAAGGTCTCTGTTCTGATGACGGATTAGTCTATACGTCAGATTTCAAATATCTTGTTTTCTGTCCGCTTGGCAGAAAAGGAATAGTTAAAATCCATGAAGGCACTGAAATGGTATACAAATATGCGTGCTACGAATGCAAGTTTAATTATCTTATCATTCCAGATTCTGTGAAACGGATTGAGCAGTATGCGTTTCATAGCAATATGTTTCTGGAATGTGTAGACGGAGGGAAAGGCCTTGAAAGCATTGGTGATTTGTCCTTCAAGAACTGCACCAGCCTTAAAAATTTTTCTTTTGGAACAAATTTAAAAAGAATCGGTGGAAGTGCATTTCAAAATACTCAACTGACTAAAATTTTCCTTCCTGAAGGATTAAAATATGTCGGCTCGCATGCATTCAACACTGCAAATCTTAAAGACAATGGAGAGATATCTCATATTACTCCTGACAAAATGTATGATATTCATCTGCCAGCATCGTTAAAAGAAATTGGCAGGGCCGCATTCTGTAATGCAGCGAATATTTACACAAAAGAAGCAAATCTCAACGCTGTAAGAGCAGGCATCAGGTCGTCAGGAACATCTCTAGGGCACGACTGCGACTTCTGGAAACTCCATATCGACGGATTACAGCCGATTGTGATGTCGAAGGAAATGGACAACATTAATGACATCGCAAGGCGGGTCAGACTGTATGCAAAAGGCGAAACCACATCACCGCCAGAAACATATAGCGAAAGCAGGCTTGCAACAAAATATACGACCGCATTGGAACACCGGAAACTGTATCCAGGAGAAGCTGTAGATAAGTTCCTCAGCGATAATATCAAAAAGGTTTTTACATTCACTCTTTCAGAAAAAGGTGGCGAGAGGCTAATGGCTGATTACATCAAATCCGGAATATTTACAGATAAAGCCCTGCAGAACCTGATAAGCCATATTGAAGATGTCAATACTTCTTCCGACAATTCATTAAAATATACCTCCCTGAAAGCATACGCCCTTCAGGCCATGAAACACTCGCAGGATATTTTTGAGATTTAATTTGTTTTTGAGCAGCCGCTGGCTGCTCTTTTTTCTTTGCTGGCAGAAATCCCGCATATTAAATATGCAATCAAATTTGTTTTTCAAGAAAGGAGCAAAAAATATGTTAAAAAAATACTCAAAACCATATCCAACAATTGGAGAGATTGTCGCCGGCAAAGACTACGACTACGTTTCTTATCGTGGATACGATGAGAAAAGAAACTAATGCCAATGATAAAGATAATAGCGTTTTATCATTTATGAGAATCAGCTGCGGATGCTTTAAGGTTAAAAATGGAGAGATTATCCCGCTTGACGGTGATTCTTATGACGACAGCGAACCCGTCATTGCCACAGAAGAATGGACTATGCCAGATGAAGGTATTGGAGAAGGGTTGACCGTTATCGTAGCGATGGAATTTGTGCCGGCAGAAGAACTGGATGGATATTTCAGAACTTATCGCAAAGAAAAGGAGAAAAAGATGCTTAAAGCTGTAGATATTAAATGGGATGTAACTGATGATGATGATATTGACGAATCAGATGATGAGGCCTGCGAAATTCTGGAATCACTTCCGACAGAAATGAACATTCCTGAAGGTATGACCGACCCGGATGAAATTTCTGACTGGTTATCTGATGAAACCGGATTTTGCCATGATGGTTTCCGTCTTGTAGACCAGGACGGAAATGACGCCGACCTTATCTGAAAGGAGAAAAAAATGAGCGAAACTAAACAATTTCCCAAAAGAATTCAAGATATCCTGTACGGATTAGAGCTTCGGACCGGAAAAAGAAAAGTACAGACAAAAGAAGACTTAAAAAAATGTTTCCGGAAAGAATGTGTTAACGCCTATTCTGCAGAAGATGATGGCAAACCGAGGCTGTATCGCCGAAATGACCTGACAGTATGGGCAGCAGAAGCTTTTTCCCGCGGAGAAAAATATTTCTACGCAGAGCCGGTAGACCCGAAAGAACCGTGCGGGAAACTTGAACTCGCCAATCCGATGTATATGTATACCTGTAGCAGGGCACTGACAGAAGATGAGTTTAAGGCGGTGTTTGGAGAAGAAAAAAAATAAATGTGTTTTATAATGCCGGGATTTAAATCCCGGCATTTTCTTTGGGCAAAAAATTGCGAATGCCTGTTTTGTATGATAAAATGTAAAAAGAAGAAGAAAAAATAAAGTAAACAACAAAAAAAGGAAAAATAAATGAGAAAAGAAACTGACCTGACAGCAATTAAAAATATACTGAAAGATTTTCTCCATATGCCGGTAGAAGAAACGGAGCTTTCGCCGATTGTCGTGCAGCATCCGATATTTGAGTCTGGATTTTCGTATATTAACGATGAAATGACGAATATCATGACACCGGAAGGCTTTGCAGCGGTTGTAAAACAGGTAGAGAAAGATATTGACCGGATTGATGATGCTCTTGGATGTATGAATATCCTGAGACAGTCATACTATCTGACTTTTCTTAAATTCGCAAAAGAAAGCTTGTCCTTATCCGATTTTAGTATGCTGCTTGGAAAATTCTGGACGGAAGAGGAGAACCCAAACGGCGATGTGAACGTGCCTGTGTCATTGTCTGCAAGATGGTTTAAATCAGCTGACAAACGGTCGCTGATGTATGATGACGAATACGAAATATACAAAAATCTGCCTGCCACATTTACGGTTTACCGCGGCGTGACACCTGGAAGAAATCCTGATGGTATGTCATGGACGAGAGATTTAAGTAAGGCTGATTGGTTTTCCAGACGTTTTGGCGAGGGATATGTTCTGGAAGGAGTAGCAAACAAGAAAGATGTTCTAGCTTTCTTTAGCAGACGAGGAGAGGAAGAAATCGTAATTAAGGCTGAAAAAGTGGAGAACAAAAAAGAAATATCAATATAGTTAACAGCACATACAAAGAGATACAAAACGTATCTCTTTTTTTTCTTCGCAAAAATTGTTTTGTTTTGCTTTTTTTTGGCATATTAAGCTCAGTCTAAAAATAACAACGAAAAAATAGAAAAATTTAAGGAGAAAGAAATGCGAAAAAAAGATTTGAATGATGGCCAGCTAAGCCTTTTTGAGCCTGCTGAAGAAAAAATCATTAAACAGGAATATTCAGATATTATGAAACAGTCATATATTGACTATGCAATGAGTGTAATCATCGCAAGAGCGGTACCTGATATCCGTGACGGTCTGAAACCGGTGCAGCGCCGTATCCTGTATGATATGGGTGAAGAGCTGGGACTGGATTATAATAAGCCTTACAGAAAATCAGCGCGTATCGTTGGTGATACAATGGGTAAATTCCACCCGCACGGCGATTCATCCATATATGACGCGATGGTTGTTATGGCACAGGACTTTAAACGTGAAATCCCGCTTGTAGATGGTCACGGTAATTTCGGTTCAATTGAGGGTGACGGAGCTGCTGCACAGCGATATACAGAATCAAGGCTGCAGAAAATCACGCAGGAAAATTACCTGGCTGACCTTGACAAAAAAGTTGTTGACTATGTCCCTAACTATGACGAGACAGAAAAGGAGCCGGAGGTACTGCCAGTAAAAATACCAAACTTCTTAATCAACGGCTCTGAAGGTATCGCTGTCGGTATGACTACTTCAACACCGTCTCATAACCTGGTGGAAGTGTTGAAAGCGGAAGAATATTTGATTGATACCCCAGGTGCCAGCATTGAAGAGCTGATGGATTTTGTGAAAGGCCCGGATTTCCCTACTGGCGGCATTGTGGCAAACAGTAACGACCTTTTGGAAATTTACAAGACCGGAACAGGAAAAATCAGAGTACAGGGCAGGGTGATACATGAGAAGAATAGACAGATAAACCGCCTTGTTATTACTGAAATTCCGTACACAATGATTGGCGCCGGTATTGCAAATTTCTTAAATGACGTGGCAATGCTTGTGGATTCCAAACAGATTCCGGATATCGTGGATATTTCAAACCAGTCATCAAAAGAAGGCATTAAAATCGTTCTGGACTTAAAGAAGAACGTGTCTGAAGAAGACGCCGAAAAAATTAAGACTGTCCTGCTCAGTAAAACAAAACTGGAAGATACCTTTGGTGTCAACATGCTGGCTATCGCAAACGGACGCCCGGAGACACTTACCTTAAAATCTGCCCTGGAATATCACATCAGCTTCTTATTTGAAATCAATACACGCAAATATACAACAATGCTTGCAAAAGAAAAAGAAAAAGCAGAAGTGCAGGAAGGTTTAATCAAAGCGATTGATGTTTTGGATGCTGTGATTGAGACAATCAGAGGTAGCAAGACAAAAACAGAAGCAAAAGAATGCTTAATGACGGGCAATGTTGACAATATAAAATACCGTATCGCGGAAGACAAAAAGATTGCAAAGACCTTTGATTTCACAGAAATGCAGGCTGATGCAATCCTGGATATGCGTCTTTCACGTCTGATTGGCCTGGAGCTGGAAGCTTTAAAGAAAGAAAATGAAAAGACTAAAAAAAATATTGAAAAATATACAAAAATCCTGAGTGATAAAAAGTATATGAAAAAAGTAATCAAAGATGATTTAGAGAGTATCATTAAGGAATACGGACAGCCAAGAAAAACAAGCATTAAAAATATTGAGAAAGCAGTGATTAAAAAAGAAGCGCCGAAGGCTTTTAAAGAAGTTGTGCTGATGGATAAATTCGGGTATGTCAGGGCTGTGAGTGATACAGTTTATGAAAAGAATAAAGAAGCTGCAGACTCTGAGAGTAAATGGGTCATCCCGGTGATGAGTGACGATAAAGTGGTGTTCATTACAGAAAACGGAATGATGCATACTGTGCCGGCGAATAAGATTCCATTTGGAAAGTTCAGAGACAAAAGTATTCCGGTTGATAATGTTTCAACGCTGGATACTACGACTGACCTTATTCTGTATGCTGAAGCGATGAAAGATATGACATGCGAAAAGGTTGTCAATAATTATATTATGGTAACTAATTTGGGCGGCGTAAAGAAACTGCCTGGTATTGAATTTAACGTGAAATCAAAAAATACCAAATACATCAAGCTGAAAAATGGCGAAGTTTGCACGAATTTTGTGAAAGTAGAAAAAAGTGAGCCTGAAATCGTGCTTGTAAGTGAGGCCGGAAGGTTCTTGCGGTTTTCCGCAGCAGACATCCCAGAGAAAAAACGAGGCGCGGGAACGGTTACCGGTATAGCAATGAAAGACGGCGAAAAGCTGAGTGATGTGTTCTTTGTATGGCCGGAAGATGTAAAGAAGGCGGCTGAAGCTGGAAGAGAAGAGGCGCCAGCGGGAGAGAATGGCGACGGAAATGATGCTGGTAATGATATTGCCGGAAGTGCAGGTCTGATACCGGAAGTAATACCAGCAGGCGGGGAAGAGGTGCCTGTAGATGATGAGGCGATGGCGAAGGATGACGGATTATCCGTTTTGCCCGCTGAAAAGCAGCAACCGGCTGAGTTGATATTGACCTTAAAGAACAAGAAACAGATTCCATTTTCAAAACTGGCGAAAGCAAAAAGGGGAGGAAAAGGAACGCTTAAAAAAATATAATATAGCGAAAGCAGGAGGTGTATAGTATGTGGCTTTGGATTGTAGTGGCTGTTGTGGCGGCAGTGCATGCGGCGGTCATTGATGAGGATGAGAATAAACGGATAAGGAAGACAAAAGACGAAATTTTCATCAAGTATTCAGGAATCTGATAAGAACTGAAAAAAAAGAAGAGGAAGAATAACAGGTGCTTTAAATGCCGTTAATCCTTCCTCTTTTTGTTGTCGTGCAAAGTGAATTAAGCCACAAGTTAACAGAGAACGGAAAATCCCAAACCGAAGCCAGGTCACGAGTCCAGCTTTGCTGGCGAGTTGTTAATTTTAATCTGGTAACGAAGGCATTAAGCCTGAGTTATCAATACCATCCATGATTATTAAATTCGTCATTCTTATAAGCCTCAATCACTGCATCTCTTTCTTCTGGTGTCAGGTCAGAAAAGAAATTAAAGGCGCGGATTAACGTCTCAAATCCGATTTTCTCGTTATTAAGAAAGTCATGAGTTTCTTTAACGACATCTCGTGCTTCAAGCTGATGCTGCATTGATTCAATGATTGCCTGATATGCCTTGCAGAGGTTGTCTGGCTCACCGTTCAGGTAATCTAGGCGCTCTTTTAGTTCTCCACGAAGATACCTGATAGCAGTTTTCTTTTCCTGTCTTTCTGATTGTGTTAAACATTTTTCCATTTTAATTTCTCCTTTCGTGTTTGCGAAATGTTTTCATATCTAATATGCAGGAAACGGCTGCACGCAAAAAAAAGAGCCGTAAAAACGGCTCTGTTGTGGTTGAAAATTAATCTTCCTCCGTATCGCAATATGGCATGATATATTCCTCTACACCAAAGCAGCTGATATCATACTCTGGATACAGTTTAAGCAGCTTATTCATCGCTTTCTTCCTTGTTTTTGCATAAATCCTGTCGTAAATGATTTCACCCTTCACGTGAACCCTCCCCGCCTAATTCGCTTTCGCGAATATAGACGGGGCTTCCAAACTCCGCATGAACTTTCGTTCATGCCTGCTACTTTAGGCAGGAGTGGATTCCTGACCACAGATACAGCGCAAACTCAGTGGCTCTGTCGCGCGGCATTGCTTTCAGCCGGAGCTTCAGGCTTTTCCTTTGATGCGCAGAGTACCGCATAAGCGTTAATTAGTGTGGCCAGGCAGCAGCTGGTCCGTCTGTTGAGTTCTGGAACTTTGGCCAGAACTAACAACTCTTCCTTTACAGAAAGAGATTTAAGGAGTACACGGATGAAGAACCGTGCACCGATATTTTTAGATGCGGAAAGGTCGCAATTGTAGACCTTTCCGGTTGTAAATTTGCATAATTCATATGTGTTGAATCCTGCATCTTTGCCGCGGAGAACTTTTCCGGAGCCGTCAAACGCAAGACGTGATGTATTTACAGCGCAGATGTAAGAAACACGGATTCCGTTTCTGACAGCAAGCGCTTCAACGCGGTGCTGAATGTCACGTTTTCTCCACAGTGAAAGCTTCTGTTTATTACCCCGTTTCTTTTTCTTCATGTTGAGGTGTTCAAAAACAATAACGCTCGCCTTGGACTCCATGGCGAATCTGACAATTTCTACTGCTGTCTTAACAGCAATTGCCTCATTGTAGTTATTTGCCAGCCTCCACAGTCTTGGCGTTTTGTGATTGCCATTCTGCTGTGCCTTCTTAATAGCATTCAGTAATCCATACATACGGTCTTTTTCTACAGGATGGTTGACGAATCGCTGTCCTGTGACAGTTCCGTCTTTATGTACTACTGAACACACTGCGTCTGTATTGACGCCCAAATCTACACCAATCACAGCCTCAACTTCCTTATCTTTCTTGTACTTCGGAAATTTAGAGCCTGCCATTTCATAAGAAATGCGGAGCTCATATCGGTGATTACGTTTTATAAGAACCGGGGCAGAAGCCTTCCATGCTTTCATATGACTGTAGGCATACATAAAATTGCAGTCACGTATTACAAATGTTTCCCATATCCAGTCTTTGCCATTATATAATTTCAGGCTTACGATATTCGTTTCCTCGCTGTCAAGGAATGTATTATTTCTGTAAAAGCACGGCATTGTGTTCTGATTTCGGTTCAGATATGGTCTGCGGCCATGTTTTCCATCATCTTCCCATTTCTGTAACTGTGAACGGTAAGACAGAATCAGCCCGATTGCAGTACTGATTGCATCACGTCTGAGATAACTTGGAAATTTATAAAATTCCTTATCGAAACGTTTATATGTAGCATCATTATTTGCTGTGGAATGGATTAAGCGTTCCATTTTCTGCTGCCTTCTCTGCTGTGCTGAGACAATAACTTTTCCATCATTGCCTGTTATACTTTCAAGAGATTTCAATTCGTCGTAATGACGCATTGTAATGTCAGAGATATAATGTACGGCATTGCGGTATGTTTTAATTGTCTTGTCGAAAACATGATAGGCTTCTGTAATTTTTAACCCATAAGATACTATTGCCATACATTGACACCTCCTTCAAAAATTTCTACACATCTAATATGCTGGATTTTTGATAACTCGTGCTTCGCGCTCGTTACCAAGCCTCGTTTGACCCGCGGACGATTTTTTGTCGACTGGGGATTTCCCGTTCTATGTTAGTCGATTGCATTAAGGAAATCTTCCAGCATCGTCAATGCCTCTTCTCTTGTGCTGCACCGCTCCCATTCATATCCGTCGTCAAAAATAAGCAGCTGTTTTAACAGATTTCCATGCAGCTTCTGATATCGCATCGCACAATAACGCAGCCGAAGTGACGGGATGTCTAACAGCATTCTTTTCAGCAGCACCGCTTCTTCTTTGTTTTTACTGTCCAGCTCCGGCAGCATAAATTCGCAGTCCATCATAACCTGCTTCACATATTCCGTTTTGTACAGTGCCAGGCCATCTTTTCCCATCCTGGTTTTTTTGATATCTTTGTCTATATTTTCAGCAGCCTCTTTCGCAAAATTGCGGACCTGCTCCTTGTCGTTTGAAAGCATGCCGTAAATGTAATCAAACACCAGAAAATTATCGCCAGTTCTCTGATTAAGCTCCGTTTCGATTCTTTGCTTAAGTCTTTTCAATGTTTCTTCGTCTGTCACGTCATGTACAATGATTACTGTATCGGCCTCAATACGCGGCAGGTTCTTGTCTGTTCTCCAGGTCTTCACGCAATGTTTTTTCTTTTTTAGTTCTTTTCCAATCTGCTTTACACAATATTTTGTGCATCCGGACAGAAGAAATACCGTTTTTGTTTTTCCCATTTCGTTATCTCCTTTTTTTCTTATATATCCAATATGCTTGATTTTTTAAAATTCAGCAATTTTTCGCATTTCCGAGTTAATGCAATCCAACGCTTCTGCAGAAGCAAGGTTCCCGTAATTTTTAATAATTATTGCAAGCAGTGTATACGAGAAATCACAAGCATCCAGCAGACATTGCAGCTGTTTAATATTATTTGTGTCTATGCAAACCTTAACAGTAGCAGTTTTTCTTTTGTTTAAGTAATTTTTAAGTTCTTTCCCGTTTTTCTTTTTTCTTCTTTGTGGTTCCATATTTTCATATGCCGTAGTTGCAACTTAGATGTTTTTGCGGTTGAAAAATATTGCAAAAAAATAAAGCAAAGATTCTGAAGGCTGATGTCTAACAAATTATGTACAAAAATAAGCATCGCTTAGCGATGCTTATAAACCATATCAGAGACTGACATTGCTTTTACTTTTTCTTTTCGGCAGTTTTTCCAGGATATATGCAATAAGAGACAGGTATTCTTTTTCCTGTGCGATTTTTAGCATATGCTCCCAAACATCAGGCTTCCAGATATCTAGTGTTACCAGTTCAGCCATTGCTTCTTCACTTTTTTCTGCTTTCCTTTTTGCCATTGACCATACATTTAAGACCAGCGAGCGGCGGGAAGACTTGGTCTGATAAAGCTTGTACTGCAAAAGCGCAGCGTCTTCTTTTTCTAGGCCATTGCCTCCATATTTATACAAGTCAGGTGCTTCTGAATTTTCATGCGAGAAGAATGTATTGACATCATTAGCGAACTTGTCAAAATTGCTGCCAGGCTTTACATATCTTGGTATTGTAAGCGGCTTAAAACCTTCCACTCTGAACACGATTGCTTCAGTAAATTCCTTACTATCTGTTTCGTAGAATTGATGCATGTAATCAGATAAGCATGGATTCAGAAAACAAGAAATACCTTTTTGTTCATATAATGCTTTTGGAACTTTTACCTCTTTAATTGGGCAATTGGCGAACAGGTCGTCTTCTACTACAAGCTTTGCATTATCAGGATATGTGAAAGTCTCAATCCCTGAATTTTTAAATATTTCATACTGCATATACTCCACAGAATCAGGAAAGGTAATTTGTTTTAAGGATTTACAGCCATAGAACGCATCGCTCCTTATTTCCGTTAGTTTACTTCCTGCTGAAAAGTAAACATGTTCTAGCGATGTACTTGACGCAAATGCAACATCATCAATCATCTCAACAGAATCAGGGATTGTAATTTCCGCGATTTGGCTTGAAGTGAATGAATTTCTGAAAATGATTTTCGTTCCGTCCAAAATCCTTACATGTCCTGTTATACCCGCCGGGCAGAACAACAATTTTGAGCCATCTTTTGAATAGACAATCCCGTCAACAGTTTTGTATCCAGAATTTTCATCGCATATTATTATACTTTTTAATTTACGCATGCATAATTCCATGAGGCCACGAGTAAAATAAACATCGCTCTTTAAGCGCCTTCTGTCATTGCAGACAAGATGTTCCGCCTCTGTTCTTATTTCAGACGGCAGAAGTCTTATCTCTCCCCATTCATTCAGAGTTAAAGTCTTTGTTTTGCTGTCATATTCGTACATAGTCTTTATTTCCTTTCTTTGTTTTTTTGTTTCTTGCAATTAATATGCGTAACTTCCGCAATTTGTAGAAAAAGGCCGCTGTTTATTTTTTTTTGCATTTTTTTCTCTTGAATTTTTATTTTCCTCGAGTTATACTTACCATACGCGAATCGCGCGAAGACGCTCTTAAGAGCACTGAGCTATCGTGGGATAGTTCTCGATGCAAGGCCCGGCATAGAAAT
>ENA-OPCS01001273-OPCS01001273.1-human-gut-metagenome-genome-assembly--contig:-NODE-1273-length-14787-cov-1.315436_pt1 | contig 14787 bp, 12 predicted proteins | sample MGYA00241256_ERZ501492 | MGnify/ENA primary metagenome ERZ501492 (study PRJEB25962, sample SAMEA2042512) | human gut metagenome | biome: human gut; feature: human-associated habitat; material: faeces... | reverse complement strand
ACTCACGGAATACCACAACATCAGAATTGGCCTCGGCAGCCTCGATATCCACGCCGGAAAGATTGTAGCACATATCTGCGCCGCCGGTCTCCACCTCGATGTAGCGGTTGCCATCTTCGGAAATCACTCTGAATTCCACATTCTTGATGGCAGGCTGGCCCTCCACATAGTAGTCGTCGAAGCCCACCAGACTCACGCTGCTGCCGATAGACCATTCGCCCCAGGTATAAGGACCGGTACCGATGTCCATATTGGCCCAATCCCCGTTTCCTTCCTCATATCCCTTCTGGCTGAACATCACGCAGGTAGGGAATGAGAGGTTGGCGATTACAGGCATATAGGGTTCGTCCATCACGATGACAAAAGTCCTCTCATCCACCGCATAGCTGTTTTCCAGATCCATATGGTCGGTAACAGAGGTGTTGGAGCTCTCCCGCAGGCAGCGCAGAGAGAAGAGGCAATCCTCGGCCGTCAAAGGCTCGCCGTTATGGCACATGACGCCCTCCCGAAGAGTCATTGTCAGCTCAGTGGCATCATCGTTGAATTCCCAGGATTCGGCCAGAAGCGGCTTGTACTCTCCTTCCGGCACTGTGCGCTCGATCAGGGTCTCGTAGACATTTGCCTTGATCTTCAAAGTATCATTGGTGCTGCTTCCGTTGATAGGGTCCTTGTCTGCCATATCTGCCTGAACGGCAATAGTCAGAGTATCTTTCGCCTCTCCCCCATCATCGCCGTTTCCGGCATCTTCTGTGCCGCCGCCACATGCAGTTGTCAACATGCAGAGACACAGCACGGAGGAAAAAATCCGCAGCAACTTTTTTTTCATAACATCTCTTCTCCTTTTTCATATTTTACAATCACCGGTTTTCACCGGAAACTGCCATTTTTGTTGCCCCCTTTAAAACCGGTCATAGCTGACGATTTCTTCCATATTCTTTTTTGCCTTCCGGGGGCTGTTGTCCGCACCATATCCGAGCGCTACCATAGATACGACCCGCGCAGATGCCGGAACATGCAGCAAATCTTTGACCGCATCTTCTCTAAATGCACAGATGATACACGTATCTAACCCCTGTTCTGCCGCTTCCAGCAGAGCAAATCCTGTGGCCAGAGACATGTCCACTACATAGCCATATTGCCCGCAGGGCATTACAAAATCTGTGCGGTCCGTAGCGCAGAACACCAAAAGTACATCTGCTTCCTCCACCATGGGCTGTGTCTCAGCCTGCTGGCGGATCTGCTGCTTCAAGGCACTGTCCCGTACCACGATCACCCGGATATTCTGATCGTTATGTCGGGAAGGCGTCAGGCGGACAGCCTCCAGAACTGCATTGAGTTTTTCCTGTTCCACCTTGCGGGGCAGATAGCTCCGCACACTTCTTCTAGCCTTCATGGCCCCTATGACATCCATGCCTTTTCCTCCCAAAGCCGCTGGTCAGCGGACCATCTCCTGAATCTCCTCCAGCGTCTTGCCGGCCATCCCCAGCTTTTCTGCGGTGCGTCCCTCTTTCCAGAAGTCCCGACCGCAGACAGCACTGGCGATATTGACAAAGGCGTCCATCATCGGGGTGGGGATGCCCAATGCATGGCCCACGGAAGCCAGAGGTACCAAGCCGGACATGGTATCCTCCACGATGAACCGGTGCTTGGTATTGGTCGGGTTGCGCAGAGCGCGATAGGATTCGATGCTCTGAATCAGATCATACAGGCTGTCCTTCGGCTCCAGCTTGTAGGTCTTGACCAGCATATCCCCCAGCGCCAGCGCATCCACGCCCAGCGCCCTGCATACAGCGACACGCTCCTTGTCGCAAGCGGAGATGATATCGGCAATATGCGGGGTGATTCCCTCCATGTAATAGTCGTAGCTCTGCCCCAGATCCATCTTGTTGATGTTCATGAGGCTGGGGATGGGGTGCAGCATGGCGCCGGCGCCCTCAAAGCCGGTCTCCAGCACATTGGCCGCAGGCTGCAGGCAGGGGAAGATGGGTCCCAGCACTTTCATCAGGCGGTCGATATCACTGGCGGGCAGTGTCGCCACCGGCACGTGGACCTTCAGACCCGTGTGAAGGATATTGCCGCCCTCATAACTGCGGCAGCCATACATCAGGTCCCCCGCCTCCGCAATGATAAGATCCTTGCCGCAGCCATCCTCGCCGCGCAGGATATTGGCGATCTCCAGAGCACCTCCGCAGTGGCCGGGATTCAGCATGACGATCTGCCCATCCTTCAGATAGGGCTTGCAGGCATAGGCGATGCTTCTATGGGCATCCGTAGTAGAGACGACCATGATCACGTCCACGTCATCCATGACTTCATCGATCCGGTCCGTAATAACCGCCGGTGCGGCCTCGCAGGCAATGACGCCGGTGACCTTGATTGTTTTGAGTTCCTGCAGACGATGGATTTTTTCCTTGTCGATGTCATACAGCTTGGCGATATAGCCCTTGCTGGTGAGAATGGCGGCCATGCTCTGTCCGCCTGCGCCCGCTCCGATAATCGCAAATTTCAACATCTTGATTCCCTCCACATTTCATTTTCCTATGGAATTTGAACAAACGTATTTTGCTTTGAAAAAATACCCAAGGGCGTTTCTCCTTAGGTGTTGTTTCCATTTCCAAAATTACCGCGGCTTCTATGCCTGATTGAAGGTGATCTCGTCAGCTCTTTTCCTGTCCGTACTGCTCCTCTCTGCAAACATTGTGTTTTTTGTCTGATCCTGTCCTGTTTTGCTTGTCTTAATTTTATCACATTGACAGGAAATCCGTTTATATGGTATTGTTAGTACTAAATATATGAATTTCATATCTTTACGGGCACACTTCAGGGAGACTGTCTCTCCCGGGCGCACGCCGGATCTCCTGTCCGACTTCCGCGTTTTTCCGGACTGTGACAGGACATTGGAGAGCAATCCCAAAGGCCCCTCAGCAAACTGGGCGGAAAATGCCGAGGCTGTCTAGGGGGGCATTATTATGTACGGAGGGAGGATCCAACATGACGTTCCAACAGCTCAGCTTCGTGGTAGAGGTCGCCAACTGCGAATCCATCAACAAAGCCGCCGAGCGGCTCTATACGTCCCAGAGCAATGTCAGCAACAGCATCAAGGCCTTGGAGGAAGAATTGGGAATCCAGATCTTCCTTCGAACCAAAAAGGGCGTTTCCGTCACGGAAGAGGGGCGGGAGTTCTTGAGCTATGCAAACGAGATCATAGACAAAAAAATTTTTGTAGAAGATCTGTATGCAAAGAGCCACTTCCGCAAGCAGTATTTCAGTGTCTCTTCCATGCGATCCTTCTTTCTCAGCACGCCCATCACAAGGCTTTGGCCGCAGATTTCAGACGGCCACGGCGGCTCTATCTATATCAGGCTGAAAAAACAGTCTTTTTACGATGTTCTGGATGATGTGCAGCACTGCCGCTCCGACCTGGGGATCGTCTTCCTGATGAAATCCCACAGTAATCGGATCACGCGGCTTTGCAGCGTAAAGGACTTGGATTACCATCTGTTGGGGGAGAGCCATATCAGCATCGTCACGAGAGCGGACCACCCCATTCTGCAGGCTCAGGAGACCGTTCCGGTGGAAGACCGTATGACGGACTATCCCTATGTGATTGCAGAAAACCACGAGAATTTCGGCAGATTTTACGATGATGATTCCGAGTCCATCTCTCAACTGTTTCAGTCTCCCCCAAAATGCATCATCTCTATTAACGACAGTGCTGCCAGCCAGGATATTGTGGCCCAATCCGATGCTTTTTTCATCAGTTCTACCCGCTGGCAGCATCCGCAGCACTACCATTTTTCCTCGGTCCCGCTTAAGGGAGAAGATAGTATCCTGGCCCATTATTATGTCACCAAGAAGGGGCAGACGCCTCACCCTTTGACCGCTCCCTATGTGGAAGAACTGAAAAAAATGTTCCATGGTCTTTAACGAGGATATTCCGACATACTGAGCAAACAGCGACATGGAGCAGCCTCCTTCCATCCTCAAATCTCCCCTTCCGAAACACTTCTCTGCCCAGTCTCATCTCGGCCTCGCATCCTGTGCCTTTTATTACATAAAACCTGCTTGCTCCAGGCGGAGATTCAGAAACTGCTGATCCAGAGTATAACTTGGACCATCCTTGCCCATCCATACCCGGGATTTTTCTCAGATTTTCTTCTATAAAAGAATGATGAATGAGATTTTTTCTGGCGTGGAGGGTGTTCCGGACAGCTACTTTTCCCTGTGGATGACCGTTGGCCGCATCTAAGCGGGAACTCTGCTGGGCTATGGTATCTATGCGGCGATAGCCCCCCAGAATAAGGATGTCCTTCCGAGTCTCGTAAATACGGACAGCACCGTCCCCCCTGCCCTGTTCCGTAAAGAGTGGTCTATCCTTCAGCCCGTCTGGAGTTCCTGGCAGGTGCAGGATATGGATTTTACGGGGGCAATACACAGCAAGTAATTGGCTGGACATAGGAATATTTACACAGGTATTGAATAAGATCGGACGCCGCACCAATGGACTTTTGGCGTCCCAATATATTCTTCAAAATGACAGCCCCGAGATAGATTTCTAATGTTTCTGAGCCAATTGTTTATGAATGTGTTTTGTCTGAGGACACCGGAAATTTTATATTTCCGCTTCTAACGCTTCTGCAACCGTTTCCAGCAGATCACGGGCGGAAGCCTCTGCGGGCAATTTTCTCCCGCAGGCCACAGCGGATGCAGTCGGATGCCTTTCTGTAAGTCTGGGGCAGAGCCGCATAATACGCCTCCTGGTTGGCAGTGTAGCCCGTGTTGTTCCCCAATCGCTCCGGATTTCTCATGCCGCTTAAAACAGTCAAAGCCCCGTCCAGCCCCGCAATGAGCCGAATGGACCAGGAGGAGGCCGGTCCGGCGGTCGCATCAGCTTGGTACAGCAGCACAGCGGCCTCCTCCGGTAAGTTCATCAGAGCGCCTCCCTTCACCGGCTCCACGACCGCAATCTCTTTCCCGTATCTCCGGGCCACCTCATCGCACTTCCGGCACTGGAGATTGGGATCCCTCCCAGTCCGGACAGTTGCGCTGAAGCTGCACCAGCTCAACTATCTGGATGATCTTGGGGGATCTTCTCCAGGGCCTCCGCAGCTCTTCGGAAAGAACAACTGATATGCTGCGCCAACTCCTTGTCTCGCATTTCACGGGGAAACCGGAAGCTGCCAGCCGCTCTGCCATGGGATACCGGGATGCTCCCATGTTGTGGAGCAGATAGTTGTCAAAGCAGTCCTTAACGGAGAGCTCTATCTGCCGCCGCAGGACTAGCTCCCGATTTTCCTGCCTGTGGATACAATTTCTGTTACAAGCTGCCAACTGGATCTGGTCCGGGAGCCTGATCGAACCATGACTGTGTGGTAAAAGGGATCGTCATGTAACCCTTGTCATGCTTGCCCTCAGAGCACTTTTTCTCCATGAATTGATGCGCAGCCTCGTTTACAGGGGCATTGGGGAGATATCCACCCATCAGCAGGAAAAGTTCTGTAACGAAGCGGAATTGCGGATGTAAATATCTATTTGACCAGACTGGTAAGGCGATGCATCAATACCGGCAAAAGCCACCGACGCCGTCTTGGAGTGGAAACGGCGGACATCGCCAATCTCCGCCATAAGTTGTGAGCCGAGCGATGGACCAACACCAAATATCCTCATCACCACGGGATATTCCGGTCGTGAAGATGCCAAAGATCGCATTTGCAGTTTTGCAGTTTCAGGGCGGCCAATGCTGCACAGGCCGTCCGGAGTTGAGAGACAGCCCGTTCTGCCAGAAGTCTGGCAGTATCAGTTTTCGGCATAACATCAAAGTGACTACGGGCAGAAGCATAAATATCCAATGCCCTATCTTCGCTGAAGTTATAGCTATATTTCTTACACCACCTTTGGTATTTGGAAATAAATGCTTTTTCACATAAAACGCAAACGCACTCACAGTTCCAAAATGTCGCTGCGAAGTCCACCATTTCTCGCTGCCATCGGTACGCGGAGGGCTTGAAAACAGGCGGTTTGCGTCCGGAAAAGCTGTGTCTAACAGAGAGATCAGGTTGTTCTTCAACTTTTGAATACGGCTGGTATTGCCTGGTAGCAGTTTCTGCGCATCAATCGGGTATCTATACCTCGCCAAGGTAAGCCAGTGGCCAAGACCGTCGTTTGCCGGTTTAATGGCATCCTTCTTGTCGGTCTTGGCACGGCGCAAATTGGCACCAGCGCTGCACTGACTGCCGAAGCATAGAATCCGGAGGCATTCAGCAGTCAGGCTTCCGGTAAATGATAATTACCCGTAGACTCCATTACAACACGGGGCTTGCCTGGCAGCCCGCGAAGCAGTGATCGTTCGCTGTCTGTATGTTGCCCCATTGTGGCTGAATCTTGGGAACGAATGAAGCACGTCTGACGGGTGTGCTTCACCCGTTGTAGTAGCGTCCAAATAGGAGAAAACTGGTAGGAGCCATTTCGATGGAATCGCTCCTGTAGAAAAGGCTAAAAACTTCAAGATATAACCGTTTTCTAAGAGATAAAATCAGAAACAACATCCACGAGATGCGGGGGAGAAAGCTGGCGGGTGGAACAGGATTCAGCTAGTTGATGGGCGGTTCCGTAATCGTTGGAAAAAGGGGCAGTAACTGCTACTGTAATCCAACTTCGGCCTATTTTTTCTTTAGCAAGAATGCCGTAAGATCTGGAAGATAAAGAATGTATCTTAAATACCTCATACTTGTACATGACCAGTCACCTCAGTATCCCCGGATTCTTTTGCTGCATCGGTATGAACAAGAGACTCCTGACGTTTAGATGCAGTTATTGGAGTGCCAGAGGCTTCTACCAGATCTTTCAGAAAGCTATTCATATCAATTTCGAGAAAGACTGCAAGTTTGATTGCGAGAAAAAGCCAGGCATCTTCTTACCAGATTCAATTTTCTGAATCCATCCATGGGAGGTCCCAACCGCCTCTGCAAGTTGAGCCTGTGTCAGTCGAAATTGCGTACGTTTGAGAAGGACGTGCTTTGAAAAGATTCGTCGTAAAGTTATTTTTGTCATAGGAAAATCCCTCCTTATATAGAGGATTTTAACCATGAACTATAAAAATTTGGACGGACCTATAGTTCTTGTTGGATAGAGCAACAGAAAAACATCGGATTTTGTCGCAAAACACATAAAAGCAAGCCCGCTTCTAGCGAGCTTGCTTGCAGAGATAGATCACGCGTTAAACTGCTCTGCGAAATAGCAGTTTCGTCACCCAATGTCATCCAATTTTCACGTATTCTTGCCTGAGCCTCCATGCAAGATGTCTCTATCTACTCCCCCTGTTTCATGGATACTGCCGGAATCAGATATCCCCCTTGCAATACAACTAAGAAAATCATATAATAAATCTATAAATTGTGCATTTTATATAATTTCAGGATAAGGCTGGAGGGAATGTTTTTCACGCGGATGCTCTTTTCCTGCCTGGTAGATGCAGACTACACAGATACGGGCGCGTTTATGGACAACAGCCCGTATCTGCCAGCATCGTCCTCCTCTATGGAGGAATTGTGGCGCCGCCTGGAAACCTATGTCTCCGGCTGGTTTCCTCCGAAGGGCGCTCTGAACATGCAGCGATGTGTGATTCTGGAACAGTGCATATCGGCGGGGGCACAGTATGGGCCGGGCCTCTTCACGCTGACAGTGCCCACCGGCGGCGGAAAAACGGTGGCCTCCCTGTCCTTTGCGCTGGCGCAGGCCAAAGCCCGCAGGATGAAGCGAATCGTTTATGTGATCCCCTACACATCGATTATCGAGCAGACTGCCCAGGCCTTTCGGGAGATTTTGGGTGATGAAAACGTTCTGGAATTTCACTCCGGTGTGCAGTTCGACCAGCAGGAGGACGATGCATCCAGTCCGGAGGCCGCTCCGCTGACCCGGTCTGTGGAGACGTGGGATGTTCCTGTAATCGTCACCACAGCAGTCCAATTCTTTGAATCCCTTTATGCCTGCCAGCCTTCCAAATGCCGGAAGCTCCACAACCTGGCCCAGAGCGTCCTGATCTTTGACGAGGCCCAGATGCTCCCCCTCCCCTATCTGCGGCCCTGTGTCTGGGCGATTGCCCAGCTGGTCCGGCACTACGGCGCTTCCGCTGTTTTGTGTACCGCCACTCAGCCCGCTTTGGACCCCATTTTTCAGGAATTCGCTCCGGAGATCCCCATCCGGGAGATTTGCCCCATGGCCGAAGCGCACTGGGAGTCCTTCCGCCGGGTTTCCTTCCAGCAGGCAGGAACGCTGTCCTGGATGGACCTGGCCGCCTGCCTGCAGCAGCAGGAGCAGGTTCTGTGCGTCGTCAACACCCGCCGGGCCGCGCGGGAGGTCTTCCACCAACTGTCCGGCTCAGGCAATTTCCATCTCTCCACCCTGATGTACCCCGCGCACCGCAGGAGAATTCTGGATGAGATCCGCCGGCGCCTGCGGGATGGGCTGCCCTGCCGGGTGGTCTCCACCTCTCTCATCGAGGCCGGTGTCGATGTGGATTTCCCAGCCGTCTATCGGGAGCTGTCCGGTCTGGACTCCATCCTCCAGGCCGCTGGGCGGTGCAACCGGGAGGGCAAGCGCCCTCCGGAGGACAGCATCGTCACCATCTTTCAGGGAGAAGATCCACCTCCCCGTCTGTTTGAGACCTCCATCGGCGCCGGGAAGATCGTCCTGGATCACTGCCAGGACGTCAGTTCCCGAGCGGCCATACACACCTATTTCTCCACGTTGCTGGATTTGAAAGGCGCGGAAGCTCAGGATGCCCACCACATCCTGCCGCTGATGGAATCGGAGTTCTTCCCCTTCCGCACTGTGGCGGAGCGATTCCACCTGATTGAAAGCCCCACCACAACCGTGTACCTTCCTCTGGAGGAGGGCGCCGGACTTGTGGAATTGCTGCGGAGCGGTCAATACAGCCGCACACTGTACCGCCGCCTGGGGCAATACGGCGTGTCGGTCTATCCGCAGCATTTAGCGGCATTGGAGCAGGCAGGGGCGCTGGAGCATCTGGAGGACGGCTCCGTGGTCCTGCGGGATATTGGGCTGTATACACAGACTACCGGGCTGACTCTGGAGCCCAGCGGTGGAAATGCCCTGTTCATCGGATAGGCCGGAGAATCCATTGAAATACCTATACCAAAATCTGTCTATGGAGCGGTACGCTGCTCCACCCTTCCACAAACGAAAGAAAGGAGTGCATGCTGATGCCCATCTCTTTGGAGGTCTGGGGGGACTACGCCCTCTTCACCAGACCGGAGATGAAGGTGGAACGGGTCAGCTATGATGTCATGACCCCTTCGGCAGCCCGGGGGCTGATCGAGGCAATTTACTGGCATCCGGGGCTGCGGTGGGTGATCGACTGCATCCACGTGTGCGCGCCGATCCGGTTCACCAATCTGCGGCGCAATGAGGTGAAGTCCACTCTCTCCGCCCGGTCTGTCCGCACCGTCATGGAACGCGGGACCGGAGAGCTGTATCTCTGTACTGCCAACGACATCCAGCAGCGGGCGGCGCTGCTGCTGCGGGATGTGCACTATGTCATTGAGGCCCATTTTGATGTGACGGACAAAGCCGCTCCCGGGGATAACCCGGGCAAGTTCCAGGACATTGTCAAGCGCCGCATCCAGCGGGGACAATTCTATCATCAGCCCTGCTTCGGCTGCCGGGAATTTCCCGCCCAGTTCCGTTGGTGCGAGGAGCCGCCGCCCTGTCCGGAGGAGCTGAAAGGGCCAAGGGATCTGGGCTGGATGCTGTATGACATGGATTACACAGACCCGGAGGATATCCGCCCCCTGTTCTTCCGGGCGTCCCTGGAAGACGGCGTCCTGCGGGTCCCTGGTCGGAACAGCAGGGAGGTGCGGGGATGATCTTACAGGCGCTGACCGACTACTACCGGGTACTGGAACAGGCCGGGAAGATCGACGCCCCCGGCTGGGCGCCGGTGAAGGTGTCCTATGCGCTGCTGCTCTCGGAAAACGGCACGCTGGAGCAGGTGATTGACATTCAGACGGAACAGCCGCGGGGAAAGAAGATGGCTTCCGCGCCGCAGATCCTCTCCCTCCCCGCGCCTGTGAAACGAACGGTGGGAGTGGCCGCCAACTTCCTCTGCGACAACGCCGGTTATCTGCTGGGGATCGACAGCAAGGGCAAGCCCCAGCGGACCCGAGAGTGCTTTGAAGCCAGCAGATCGCTGCACGAACAGCTGCTAGCGGGTGTAGACTCCCCCCGGGCGGTCACCGCTTTCTTCCGCTCTTGGGACCCCGAGACAGCCCGGGAACACCCCGCTCTGGCAGAGCATCTGGAGGACATCCTCTCCGGCGGCAACCTGATCTTCCGCACCCTGGACGGCTATGTCCACAGGGACCCCTCCGTCCGGAGGGCCTGGGACGCGTTTTATCAGGCCGAGGGAGATGGTCCTCAGGGGATCTGTTTGGTCACCGGGCAGCCGGGACCAGTGGAAAGCGTCCACCCCGCCATCAAAAACGTGGCGGGTGCCCAATCCAGCGGAGCGGCCCTAGTGTCCTTCAACGCCCCGGCCTTCTGCTCCTACGGAAAGGAGCAGAACCTCAACGCTCCCACCGGCAAGTATGCGGCATTTGCATATACCTCCGCATTGAACGCGCTCCTGGCCGACCGGGAACACGTCTTTCGCGTGGGCGATGCTACCGTCGTCTGCTGGGCCAGAAGCGGAGAGCGGGGATATCAGGACGTCTTTCAGACGTTTTTCTCCGATTTCTATAACGAAACGGACCTGAACGGGCTGGTTGGCGCCTTGTGTCAGGGCTATCCGGTGATCTACGACGAGACAAAGCTGGACCCCAACATGGATTTTTACATCCTGGGTCTGTCCCCCAACGCCGCCCGCCTGTCGGTGCGGTTTTTCCTCCACAATACGTTCGGCGGGTTTCTGCGGAATGTCCAGGCCCATTATGACCGGCTGGAGATCGTCCGCCCGGCCTACGACAAATTTGAGACGCTGCCCCTCTGGAAGCTGCTCAGTGAGACCGTCAACCAAAATGCCAGGGACAAATCCCCTGCTCCCGACCTGGCCGGTGAAGTGCTGCGGGCAGTCCTGACCAATACCAGGTATCCCGCCACGCTGCTGAACGGTGCGGCCCTTCGGATCCGGGCGGAGCGGGAGGTCACACGGGGGCGGGCAGCCATCGTAAAAGCCTACTACCAAAAGCTTGCAGAAACTACCAAACACGAAAATCCAGACATACCAGAGGAGGTCTTGCAAGTGTCCCTGAATCCGGATGCATCGAACGTGCCCTATACGCTGGGCCGGCTCTTTTCCGTGCTGGAAGCCATTCAGGCCTCTGCAAATCCCGGCATCAACGCCACCATCAAGGACAAGTATTTCAACTCCGCTGCTGCTACGCCGGCCGTGATCTTCCCCATTCTCATCAACCTGGCGCAGAAGCATCTGAAAAAGCTGCGCGGCTCCAACGCAGGGCTGGTGGTCTTCTATGAAAAACAGCTGACAGAGCTTTGCAGCCGCATTGGGGAACAGTATCCCGCCCACATGAATCTGCCCCAGCAGGGTTCGTTCCAGCTGGGCTACTACTGCCAGACCCAGGCCCGCTATCAGAAAAAGGAGGAAGCGAAAGATGTCTGAACCCATCAAGAACCGCTATGAATTTGTCATTCTCTTTGACGTGGAAAATGGCAACCCCAATGGAGACCCGGATGCGGGGAATATGCCCCGGGTAGATCCCGAAACCGGCCTGGGCCTTGTCACGGACGTGTGCCTGAAGAGAAAGATCCGCAATTATGTAGAGACGGTCAAGGAAGACGCTGCCGGCTACCGCATCTATGTGAAGGACGGGGTCCCTCTCAACCGCAGCGATGCCGAGGCCTACAAGGCGCTGGATGTCGATGAAAAAACCGCCAAGGAGAAGAAAAAAGCCGATCCGGAACTGGACCGAAAAATCCGGGACTGGATGTGCGCCAACTTCTACGACATCCGCGCCTTCGGCGCGGTGATGACCACGTTTATGAAGGCCGCCCTGAACTGCGGCCAAGTCCGTGGTCCAGTGCAGCTGGGCTTTGCCCGCAGCGTGGAGCCCGTTATCCCCCAGGAGATCACCATTACACGGGTGGCCATCACTACCGAGGCGGACGCGGAGAAAAAGGGGACGGAGATGGGCCGCAAGTACATCGTCCCCTATGGGCTCTATCGGTGCGAGGGCTATATCTCCGCCAATCTGGCCCGCAAGACCACCGGTTTCTCCGAGGAGGACCTGTCCCTGCTGTGGGAGGCCATCCTCAACATGTTCGAGAACGATCACTCCGCCGCCCGCGGCAAGATGGCAGTCCGGGAGCTGATCGTCTTCAGGCACGACAGCGAGCTGGGCTCCCGCCTGGAAGCTGTTCGACACGGTAAAGATCGCCCGAAAGGACCCGGCGGACGCCTCCCCCGCCCGCTCCTTTGGAGACTACACTGTCTCAGTGGACGAGTCCGCGCTGCCCGCCGGCATCACCTGTACCCGCATGGGGTGATTGATTTTTCTGAGGACCTCCTCCCCTCTCCGGTCTGCAGCACTTCGCGTTCTGCCGGCGGCAGTGGGCACTGATCCATCTGGAGCAGCAATGGCAGGAGAACCTGCGGACTGTGGAGGGCGGCCTTCTCCACCGCAGAGCCCACGACGAGGCGGCCCGGGAGCGGCGGAGCGATACGCTGATCCTCCGGGGATTGCAGGTGGTCTCCCATCAACTGGGGCTTTCCGGCCAGTGCGACGTGGTGGAATTCCACGCCACCCCCAAAGGCGTACCGCTTCAGGGGGATGAGGGTCTTTGGCAGCCGTATCCCGTGGAGTATAAACGGGGAAAGCCCAAATCCCATCAGGCGGATGAACTGCAGCTGTGCGCCCAGGCCATGTGCCTGGAGGAGATGCTCTGCTGCTCTATTCCAGAAGGCGCTCTGTTCTATGGGGAGCCACGCCGCCGCACGGTGGTGCTCTTCACCCCGGAGCTACGGGAGACGGTGCGCAGGGACTCCGACGAAATGCACCAGCTGTACCATCGAGGCCATACGCCCAAGGCCAAGCCCTCCAAATCCTGCAGCGCCTGCTCTCTCAAGGAGCTGTGCCTGCCCCAGCTGGTCCGGCGGGAGAGCGTTCAGACGTATCTGCGCCGCGCCATGGAGGAATCGCCATGAGACATCTTCTGAATACGCTGTTTGTCAACAGTGAGGACATCTACCTGTCCCTGGACGGGGAGAATGTGGTGGCCAGCCGCGGCAAGCAGGAGATGGCTCGCTATCCCCTCCACATTCTCTCCGGTATCGTCTCCTTCTCCTACGCCGGCGCCTCTCCGGCGCTGATGGGGGCCTGTGTCCAGAGGGATGTGTCTCTGGCGTTCTGCACGCCCCGGGGACGGTTTCTCGCCCGGGTATCCGGGGAATCCTCCGGGAATGTGCTGCTGCGGCGGACACAGTACCGGACAGCAGATGATCCCGGCCCCTGCTGCCGGATCGCCCGCAACATGATCTTTGGAAAGGTGCACAACACCCGGTGGAGCGTTGAGCGTACCCGGCGGGACCACGGCCTCCGGATAGATGAAAGCGCGTTTTCCAACGCCTCCGCCCAGCTGCGGGCGCTGCTGCCCCAGATCGCCGCCGAAACCTCCCTGGAGCAGCTGCGGGGCCTGGAGGGCGCCGGGGCCGCGATCTACTTCAGCGTGTTTGACCAGATGATCTTAGGGGAGAAACCGCTGTTTGCCTTTTCGAACCGAAACCGCCGGCCGCCGCTGGACCCGGTCAACGCCCTGCTGTCCTTCGCATACAGCCTGCTGACTCACGACTGTGCCTCCGCTCTGGAGAGCGTGGGGCTGGACGCCTATGTGGGATTTCTCCACCGGGACCGCCCCGGGCGAACCTCTTTTGCCCTGGACTTGATGGAGGAACTGCGTCCCTGCCTTGCGGACCGCTTCGTCCTGACTCTAATCAACAATCGTGTCGTGCACAGGGACGACTTCGAGTTCCGGGAAAATGGGGCGGTCTATCTGACGGACTCCGGGCGCAAGGTCTTTTTGACCCACTGGCAGGAGCGGAAGAAAACTGAACTGAAGCACCCCTATCTGGGAGAGAAGATCCCCTGGGGCCTAGTCCCCTATGTACAGGCGCTGCTGTTGGCCCGGACTCTGCGGGACGACCTGGAGGAATACCCGCCCTTTTTGTGGAAGTGAGGTGTCCGGATGCTGGTACTGATTACCTATGATGTGAACACGGAGGACCCCGCCGGCCGCAAACGCCTGCGGCAGATCGCCAGGCAGTGCGTCAACTACGGCCAGCGGGTCCAGAACTCCGTCTTTGAGTGTATGCTGGACACTGCCCAGTGCAAGGTGCTGCAGGCCAAACTGCTCTCCATCATGGACCCGGAAAGAGATAGTCTGCGGTTTTACTATCTGGGAAAGCGCTATGAAAACAAGATCGAGCACTTCGGCAATCAGCGCAGCTACCAACCGGAGGCCCCTCTGATCCTCTGAGTGCGAAGGGGAAGCGAACATCGTTTTCCCGGCAGGTTCGCACTCAAATATCATCAAATGGACAGGAGATTTCCGTAAATTTAAGCGTGCGAACTGTGACACAGACACGGCTCCTAGCCATTCCGGTTTACGAAATTGCACATTTGTCACAAAACATACCTGTGCCTTTGTGCTGTTTCGCTGTCGCTCCCCTCACGGGGAGCGTGGATTGAAATCAAGCGTCTTGGCGGATCATGCCACCCGCCCCAGGTCGCTCCCCTCACGGGGAGCGTGGATTGAAAT
>ENA-OPCS01001270-OPCS01001270.1-human-gut-metagenome-genome-assembly--contig:-NODE-1270-length-14821-cov-2.211906_pt1 | contig 14821 bp, 7 predicted proteins | sample MGYA00241256_ERZ501492 | MGnify/ENA primary metagenome ERZ501492 (study PRJEB25962, sample SAMEA2042512) | human gut metagenome | biome: human gut; feature: human-associated habitat; material: faeces... | reverse complement strand
GATGAAACCGTCATGCAGTACATCGTGCGCCGCATCCATATCGCCCGTATAGCGGAAACATACCGCCAGCATCTGCTTGGAATAGAGAGTGTAAAGTTCCTTTCGGGCTGAATCCTTTCCTGCCCGACAGCCCTTTATCAGTTCTATCTCGTTTTCCAAAGTCAATTACTTTTTTTTAAAATCGAACGTATGTCTGCGTCGTTTGCTCATTAGACGCGAGAGTTTGAGGAATGCTGCAAGGAATATTGCTAAAAGAAGTTAAAGGATAGATAATAATAAACGGGAAAGAAAAAACGATGAACGATAAACGGTAAATGATGAACAAAGCTGCGCATAATCATGCTACAAAATATCCACCGTTTACTGTTTATCGTTCACCGCTTACAGTTCACCGCTTATTATACTATCAGCATGCTTTGAAACTCATGTCCAGTCCTTTCACTGAATGAGTCAAAGCTCCTACAGAGATGAAGTCTACGCCACATTCGGCATACTCACGAAGAGTATCAAAGGTGATACCACCCGAAGATTCGGTTTCGTATTTGCCTGCTACCATCTCTACTGCTTTCTTTGTCATTTCGGGAGTGAAGTTATCAAACATGATACGGTCTACTCCGCCGAGATCAAGAACTTGTTGCAGTTCGTCGAAGCTGCGGACTTCTTTTTCCTTGCAATATTCTTTGGCACGAGTGATTGCTTTGTCGATACCTCCGGCAAAGTCCACATGATTGTCTTTCAGAAGAATCATGTCGAACAGACCAATACGATGGTTTACTCCGCCACCGATTTTCACTGCCATTTTTTCGAGGATACGCATACCGGGAGTTGTTTTGCGGGTATCAAGCACACGGGTATTTGTACCTTCCAATACCTTTGCATATTTACGGGTCATTGTTGCAATGCCGCTCATACGCTGCATCACGTTCAACATCAGGCGTTCGGTTTGAAGTAAAGATTGCACTTTTCCTTCCACTACCATTGCTACATCACCCGGTTTCACTTCTGTTCCGTCATTGATAAACACTTCCACTTTCATGGTAGGATCAAAACGGTTGAAGATTTCTTTAGCTACTTCGATGCCAGCCAACACACCGGCTTCTTTGATAAGCAATTTTGATTTTCCCATTGCCGTAGCGGGAATACATGAAAGGGTGGTATGATCGCCATCACCTATATCTTCTGCAAAAGCAAGATCGATCAACTTGTCGATCAGTTCTTTTTCCTTATTCATTGATCTTGTCAATTCTTATTTGATGTATTAAATATTGATTCTCCACTTTCTTCAGGAAGCAGTTTACACGGAAGTTTCCTCTGGTAGTAGCCAATGTACCAATAATGAAACTCGATTCATCCCGTTTTCCCTGATGATTTACGTTAAATCCGCTGACTTTATTCTCCGTAAAGAAATCTTGCATCATAGCTGTTGCTTTCTGCTTGTCAACGTTTGTCGAGCGACCCTGGAGCACCAAGTTTACCTTGCCCCCCATATACTTACTCAGCTCTTGCGAACTTCCTCTTTTAAATGCCGTAATCACTCCTGCCGGTATCTCTTGCGCCATAAGCAACGAGATAGAAAGAAGCAAAGCGGTCATTCCTACAAGCACTCGTTTTTTCATAAATACAAGCTTTAAAGTTGAAGTTTAAAGCCTTAAACTTTCAACTAATGATAGGCAAAGGTAAGCATTAATTGCAGAATAACATAAAAAATGCCTATTTTTGTGCATTAATCAGAATAACAGACGTATGAAAACAATCCTGCTCGTCGTTGGACGAACCGTAGAACAACACTATATAACTGCCATTAATGACTATATTCAGCGCACCAAACGCTATATTACTTTTGATATGGAAGTAATCCCCGAACTAAAAAACACAAAAAGCCTTTCAATGGAAGTGCAGAAAGAAAAAGAAGGAGAACTGATATTGAAATCACTCCAACCGGGAGACGTAATCGTATTACTTGATGAACATGGAAAAGAGATGCGTTCTCTCGAATTTGCCGATTATATGAAACGAAAAATGAACACAGTCAACAAGCGGCTAGTTTTCATTATCGGAGGCCCTTATGGATTTTCAGAAAAGGTATATCAAGCAGCAAACGAAAAAATTTCAATGTCGAAAATGACTTTTTCGCATCAGATGATCCGATTAATATTCGTGGAGCAGATTTATCGGGCAATGACGATACTGAATGGCGGACCGTATCATCATGAGTAATACTTAACGAACAAATCACAGAGGAATGAAGTACTACCCTCTTTCATGATTTTCCTGTATACATACAGGAATATTCATGGTTTAAAATACTGAGCTAAGATAATATGAAACTGCGCTCTACTCAACAATAATTATTCCCAAAGAGAGACATTTGCCGAATATCATATAGTTTGTAAATATGAGGGAATGAGTAATTTAGTATGTATTTGTTATATATGGAAGAAGTAGTTAGTTTATTTAGTTCTTGCAGAACTTATTACATGTTCTAAATTAAGAGTTGTTTTTCACATCATATTACATTGGTTAATTAGGTTATATTTATAATAGGCAACAAATTTTATGCGCAAAGATAACTATTTATTTGAATAACACGCAAGAATGCATATTATTTTCTTTATGAATTAAAAAAAATATTTTTGCCTTGTGTCATTCCCGAATCCCCCCAATAAGCATTTTATTGTGATTAGTATATAAAATAGGTATAATATACTACATGGATTATTAAGATAATTAATTGAATATCAATACTTAATGAGCTTATCTCGGTAGAACAATAGTACCATAATCTTCTACCAGACCGCTTCACAAGGGTTTCTCATGCAACCGTGTGCTATCGGAGTCATCCTAAAAAACTTGATAATAAGGTTGTAGACATGTAATAAGTTCTGCAAGAACATATTCAACCTTTAACTCAATCTACAATTAACCAAATGTTAAATCTAAAAGAAAAAGCATGAGACAATTTCATTTTTTTTGTAAACAACGGTATTTGAAGTATACTGTTCTGTCATTGCTTCTTTGTCCGCTTTCTTCCTCTGCAGCAGAGGAATGGAAGGATGTGAAAGGAGAATCTACTACTAAAATTGTTGAATCGACTCAACAGAAAAAGCAAAAGCGTGTTATTACCGGTGTAGTAAGGGATGGCGATACCAATGAACCTATTATTGGAGCTTCTGTTTGGCTAAAAAACAGTTCGGTAGGTGCTGTGACCGATATAGACGGTAAATATTCTATCACGATAGAAGGTGTAGGTGGAGTACTTGAATTCTCTTATATCGGTATGAAGAAGCAGGAAATTGCAATCATAGACCAAAAGAGTATCAATGTCACTCTTCAACCCGATACTGAAGTATTGGACGAAGTTGTTGTTGTCGGATATGGTAGCCAGAAGAAAGAAAGTGTTGTTGGGGCTATCTCAACGCTAGACATCAAGAAACTGAAAGTTCCCGGAGCATCAATTTCAAATGTGTTGGCAGGTCAGTTATCCGGTGTTGTGGCTATGACCCGTTCGGGAGAGCCCGGCAAAAATAGTGCCGCGGATTTCTACATTCGTGGTGTATCTTCCTTTAAGGGAACTTCCACTCCGTTAGTGCTGGTAGATGGCATCGAACGTGATCTTGATCTGGTAGATACAGACGATATCGCTTCATTCTCCATTCTGAAAGATGCTTCGGCCTCTGCCGTTTATGGTGTACGAGGTGCCAACGGAGTAATCTTGATTACTACTAAAAAGGGAGAAGAAGGTAAGCCGGCAATCAATGTACGCACAGAGTTTGGTTTTACCAGTCCTACCAAACGTCCGAAGATGCTCGACTCAGCAAGATGGGCGGAACTTTACAATGAAGCTTCTTCAACCAAGTATTATTCGGACGAAGTCATGCAGAAATATAGAGAACATAGTGACCCCGATCTCTACCCGGATGTAGACTGGTTTGATGCTTTGTTCGACGACATGGCTGAAAATCAACGAGTAAATCTGAGTATCACCGGTGGTGGAGACATCGTGAAATATTATGTTTCAGGCTCTTTCTATAATGAAAGCTCTATCTACAAAAATGCAGGAAACATATATGGATACGATTCATCTATTAATTACAACAAATTCAACTTCCGTGCCAATATAGACCTCAACCTGACCAAAAGCACAGTGCTGAATGTCAATCTGGCTAATATCTATGAAAAATCGTTCGGTCCCGGATTTGGTGACAACGATAACGACATTTGGGGATATACGTTCAATGCTTCCCCTAATGCATTCCCGATAGAATACTCTGATGGAAAACTTTCAGGACCTTCTACCGATTCCGGTTTCAACCCATGGAATATGCTGGTTCACTCCGGATACCGTGAACAGTTCTGGAACTCGGCACAAGCACTTGTCGGCGTTACGCAAGATATCGGTAAACTTTGGAAACCGTTGGAGGGATTAACTGCCAACTTGAAATTCTCATGGGATGCGTGGAACACTACATTGCAACGCCGCTCCAAAACACCGACTTTCTATCATGCCCGTGGGAGAGACGACCAAGGCAATCTGATTTATGACGATAATAATGGTGACGGTGAATGGGACCCCGTACATACCGGAAATGAATCTTTGGGATTCGCAATCGGACGTAGCGGAACGATGACACGTTATTTGGAAGGCTCATTGAACTACAACCGTTTGTTTGCAGAAAAACATCGTGTAGGCGCATTGTTACTATACAATCAGAAAATACATACTAACACACAGGCCGGTAGCGGAGACGCTGCACTTCCTTATAAAAACCAAGGTTTGGCAGGACGTGTTACTTATGCATTCAAAGATACATATTTTGCTGAAGTAAATGTCGGTTATAACGGTTCCGAAAACTTTGCACGCGGACATCGTTTTGGCTTTTTCCCTGCAGCAGCTATCGGTTGGATGATGTCTAACGAGAAGTGGTTTGAACCTATAACTAACACTGTTGATATGTTAAAGTTAAAAGCTTCTTACGGTAAAGTAGGTAATGATGACATCGGCGGACAGAGAAGATGGGTATACGAATCTTCTATTGTAACAGGAGGAAACTGGCAATACGGTCAAAGTGCCAACCAGGGAGGTGATGGTATTCGTATTGGTGAAGTTGAAAACCTGAACGCATCTTGGGAAGAAGCTCTGAAATTGAACGTCGGTATCGAATTCTCTTTATTCAACAAGGTTAAAGTACAGGCCGATTACTTCCGTGAAGAACGTACCGGAATCTTCCTGCAACGTGCCGGATTGCCTGCCATTGTCGGTATTTCCACTATCCCTTATGTCAATATCGGTGAAACACTGAACCAAGGTTTCGATAGTAATATCGAATACTCACAGAAGATAGGTAATGTTTATGTAACGGCAAGAGGTAACTTTACATATAATCGTAACAAATTGAAGAACAACGACGAACCTGACTGGGAATATAAATACCAAAACAGAATAGGTAAACCTTTTGGTTCAGGTGGTTCCATGCAGCCTTTCGGACTCGTAGCCTTAGGGTTATTCCAGAGTCAGGAAGAAATTGACAACAGTCCTGTACAAAGTTTCGGAGAATACCGTGTAGGTGATATTAAATATCAGGATATCAATGGTGACGGAGTGATCAACTCTCAAGACCAAATCGCTATCGGATATACTAACTTACCGGAAATCATGTATGGTTTCGGTGCTACGGCACAATGGAAGAACTGGGATTTCAATGTATTCTTTCAAGGAGCGGCTCGCACAAGTTTCTTCTTAAGCGGATCATCAGTTAAGAGTCTTTTCTCTTCAGGAAACTTGGAACGTTCGGCTGTGAACGAAAATATATACAACAATGTATGGATGTCCACTAATACCCCCGAACAGAATGCAAATGTACTCTACCCGCGCCTCAGCAATGGCAGCGGAGGTGCCGGAGCATCCAACAACACTCAAACTTCCACATGGTGGCAACGCAACGGTTCTTTCATACGATTGAAGAATATGGAGATTGGTTATACACTTCCCAAATCGTTGACAAGTAAAACATTCATTAAGTCTTTCCGCTTTTATGTGTCGGGAAGTAACCTGCTCACATTTGCTCCATTCGATATGTGGGATCCTGAAAAAGGTGGAGGAGAAGGTTCCGGCTATCCGTTGAATCGAGTGATCACTATCGGCTTCAATGCTAATTTCTAAATCTTATAACTGTATAACTTATGAAACTTCAAATAAAATCACTTTATCTGTTATGCTTCGCTACCGGCGCGATGTTGTTATCTTCATGTGAAGATTTCCTCGACAGGCAAGAAGACGAAAAACTGACTTTCGAAAAAATCTGGGAGTCAAGAAATACGATCAAGCAGTATTGGCTCAATGCAATGTCATTTCTTCCTAACTACAATGGAGGATTCATTGGAGATAATGAGCCCTATTTGGGAGCATCGGACGAATGTACCATTACTTATGACCGTGGTTACCGTTCTATGAACTTCGGGTCATGGAATGCCTCAAATGTACCTTATTACAAAATGGACAAATACTATAAAGGTATCCGTGAATGTAATATTTTCATGCAGAATGTATATAAATGCTCAGACCCTCTGGCTACCCAGGAACAACTTGACGAATGGTATTGGCAGACGCGCTTTGCCCGTGCCTACTACTATTTTAGTATGATGTGCGACTACGGACCTATTTTCCTGATTGGAGACGAGTTACTGGACTTTGCAGCTTCTACAGAAGAATTATACCGTCCTCGTAACACATGGGAAGAGTGTGTAAATTATGTAGTCAGTGAACTTACTGCATGTGCCGAAAGTAGTGCTGTACCTGTTCAGAAGGGTCTGTCGACCAGTAAATACGGTTTAGCGACTAAAGGTACCTGTTATGCAGTCATTTCACGTCTGAAACTTTATTCGGCACGCGACTTGTTCAACGGTAATGCTCTATATCGTACGGTAAAGAACCCGGTAACAGACAAGTTCCCCGAACTTTCGGGAGTGGATCTTTTCCCGCAAACATACGATGCCAATAAATGGTTGGAAGCAGCAAAGGCTGCTAAAGTCTTGTTAGACGATACTGATTACGAACTTTATCGTGCAGGTAACGGTGATCCGTATGAAGATTATTATGGTATCACCCATGTGAACTGGAATAGTGAATTGATCTGGACAGACCGTTACAATAGCGGATATAGTTGGGGAGTAAATACAGCTCCCACCGGACTACCCGGTACTGCATACGGTGGTGTAGGTCCTACACAGCAACAGGTAGATGCTTATGCGATGAACAACGGACGCTATCCTATTATAGGGTATGAAGCATCAGGTGATCCGATAATAGACAATGCTTCAGGATACAGCAAGGAAGAAGAACTGCAAAAATCAGACTGGGAATATCCGGCAAAAGGATGGAGCAACTTTAAGAACTACAATATCACTGCTCCTAACATGTATAAAGATCGTGAGCCCCGTTTTTACATCACTGTTTTCTTTGGAGGTAACTATTGGTTGCATGGTGCTGGCAGCACAATGATCTCTTTTGCCAAAGGAGGTAATGGTAACAAGAGCCACGACTATCCTAAGAGTGGTTACCTGTGTAATCGTTTTTATGACCATACACTGAACTCCGGTGATGGACAATGGGGTAATCTGACATTCCCGGTATTCCGTCTCGGAGAGATGTATCTGAACTTCATCGAATCTGTTCTGGAATGTAAGAAGAGGAATGTTGCTTTGCCGGCAGGATATGAAGAACTGGCAATGGAAAAATGGGCGGATTTGCGCGACCGTGCGGGATTGACTCCGATTACAAGTGTATATCCCAATGCTTCCGTGGACGAACTGATTGAACTTTGTCGTAAAGAACGTCGTGTGGAACTGGCATTTGAAAGACATCGCTATTTCGACACACGTACTTGGATGATTGCGGAACAAACGGATAATGGTCCGATGTATGGTATGGATGCAACCTGTCCGCTGGAAGGTAATGATACGAAAGTAACTCCTGACGGATTTTGGAAAAGAACCGTATTTGAAACACGCGTGTTTAAATCCAACCACTATCTCTATCCGTTCTCTCAGCGTGAATTGGATCGTAATAAATTACTGACCAGAAACTATGGATGGTAGTGAGAAATACACATAAAACCACTTTATTAATAAAAAGAAAATATTTATGAGAAAAAATATATTATTAGTGTCGTTCGTATCTGCCTTCCTTTTAACGCAGACTGCGTGCGAAGATGGCAAGGATGAATTTCTGGATGATTTCAGTACTATACTTTATTTCAGAAATAGTGGCGAAATACCTGTTAGTGTATATAACACAGGGGAAGATGCCAACTACCAGGTTGTGATAAACAAGGGAGGCTCAGAACTCAACGCAGTGACGGAAGTAAGTATAGGAACGTTGGATGATGCTGCATTGGCTATATATAATGCAGAACAGGGAGTAAAATACAAAGCCATTCCCACCACTTGCTATGAATTGAAGGGCGATAGAAAATTTACTTTTGCCGCAAATGAACTGTATAAAACTATGGATATTACTCTAAAAACGGAACTTATTGACGGGCTTCCCGCCTTGAATGCCGGTGAAGAGTATGTGCTACCATTGCAACTGGAAAATTCACAGGACTCTATCAATTCAAAATTAGGAAAGGTTTTTATTAAGCCAAATGTACAAACTCCGACAGTTTTCTTTTCAAAGAGCGGCTATACTCAAAACTTTTTCTCGGACAACGGCCCTATTAAAATGAATTTCACTTTGCCATTGGAAATTCCTATTCCAAGCAAATGGGACTTCTCTTGTGAATTAACTATCGATTCGAAATTGTTAGACGAATATAATGCAGCAAACGAATGTGATTATGCAATGTTACCTTCTACTGCTTACACACTGGAGACAACTGTCAACTTTACCAACGATATGGAAAGTGTAAAAGAGGCGAATATTGAAGTAGACCGTACCGGTTTGAGTTATGGTAATTATGTGCTTCCGATTTGTTTGTCTTCATGCACTAAACCACAATTTGTTATCGATGCAGAAAGAAATACATCGTTATATGCTATCTCTTATGTACCTGATGCAAGCAAATTAACCAAAGTCGACCTGAAAGAAAATATGATTAGTATTTTCCCGGATCCGACAAATGAAGGTTCTATTGCTGAAATGCTCGACGGAAAAGAAGATACGTATTACCATAGTAACTGGAGCGGAGTAGCACCAATGCCTCACTGGATTCAAATTGCTCTGCCGAAAGAATCCACAGCAGTATCAATAGGATATCAAATACGTCATAACAACAATAATGGCGCTCCTCTGCAGTATACTCTTCTCGGTAGTCCGGACGGTACTGCCTTCAGTAAAATCACTACGGTTACAGAAAATCTACCAACGGCAACAAAAGCAAAATATACATCGCCGGTATTCGTCGGCAAACCATTTAAATATTTGCGGGTACAAGTAGATAAAACGTCAGTAGGAAACAGTTTTGCATTTGCAGAGTTCTGGATGAGCACAGACTGATTTTTCTCCTAAGTAATATTTTAATGAGAGAGAGAATGTTTTCTCTCTCTCATTAACTTTTATGGTTAACTTTGAATAATCTTTTGATGATACAATACTTTATGAAGCAATATCTGTTCTTACTATGGGGGATTACTTCTCTCATCTTTTCTTCTTTGTTCCTGGCTTGCAGCGATGATGAACCGGGTGATAAAACTCCTGTATTCACAATAAAAGAGGAGTATTTACAACAGGATTTCGATCAAAAACAATCATCGCTTGTAATACCTGTGGAAACTAATCTGGCCGCAGACGCATGGGTAGTCTCATCAAATCAGGACTGGTGTGTCGCAGCAAAAGACATGTCGGGTTCTTCGCCCGCGGTAAAAGTATTGGTACATGCCAATGAAGAACCGGACGTACGCTCTGCAGAAATCACATTAAAGAGTTCTGTGCAAAACTATACTATTCAAGTACGTCAATTAGGGTACGGTCCTGCTATCCTTGTCAAGAATCCCAATCCGATAATCGATGCGGCCGGAGGTCCTCTTTCCATTATTGTCACTTCGAATATAGAATACACAATAGAGCAATCGGAAAACAGTGACTGGATCAAAACTGTTCCTGCCACCCGTGCGCTGACAGATAAAGAATACCAATATACGGTAGATGCCAACCCATATTATGAAACACGTACTGTCACATTCACTTACATATATACTAAAGACGACAAGATAAGAGCATTATGCTCAGTTACACAAAATGCTAAAGATTCCGGTGTTTCGGATGTAGAGATAGAAGGTGATTTGAAAATAACTCCCAATGGAGGAAAAGATAGTGAGCACCAGCCGGGACAAGGAATCGAGAACTCTTTTGATGGCAAGTTTGGTGGAACCCCCTATCATTCAACTTGGAATCAAAAGGCTAATTTTCCTGTTACTCTCGAATATTTTTTTGATGGCACAAAAGACATAGATTACTTGATTTATCACACCCGTAGTGGAAATGGTAATTTTGGCAAATTGGATATTTACACGGCAACAGAAGATGCTCCCGAATATACGAAGTACGGTTCATTCGATTTTAAGATGCAGAATGCTTCAAGCCGTGTGGTGTTTGCTCAGAGTTTGAAGAAAGCTACTAAAATAAAATTTGAGGTTCACTCCGGCTTGGGAGACTTTGTAAGTTGTGATGAAATGGAATTCTATCAAAAGAATCCGGATAAGAAACTTGACGCACAATTGCTGGGCGTTTTTACAGATATAACTTGTACGGAGGTGAGAGATGAAGCTACCGATGCACAGATAAATGCACTTCCCGGCTATTTTGCCAATATAGCCATTCAATTAAAGAGAAACACATATGACGAATGGGAAAAGTCTTTCCGTATACAAGATTATCACCCTTACAGTAATGTAGAGGAATGGGCAGAAACACTGATGACCAAACGATACAGTAACTTAGACAACCCTACGGGTATTTATGTGGAAGCCGGAGATTCGGTCATTGTGTTGGTAGGTGACACCCATGGACAGAGTTTGTCTATTCAATGCATCGGTGAAGAAAAGTCCGGCGACTATGTGCAAACAGCAGCAAGCGGAGAAACCCGTTTCCTTGAAGAAGGAGTCAATAAACTTGGATTTACACAGCGAGGAATGTTGTTCCTTATGTATAACACTAACTTGCAGGATGTCAATGCAAAACCTGTGAAAATACATATTCCTTTAGGTAGCGGATATGTCAGCGGATTCTTTGATGTAAAAACGGATAAGACTAATGATAAATATAAAGAGCTTATAAATAAAGCTACTTATAAGTATTTCTGCATACGTGGTGAAAGAATTATGTTCTACTTCCATCGAGATAAGATGATGCAGGCTGTTCCCTACGATATACTGTCTGCCATTAATCTTTGGGATAATATCATTAGTTGGCAACAGGAACTGATGGGTATTGATGACGTCCGTCCGTCACAGGTCAACAATCATTTGTTTGCCATCTCTCCGGAAGGTAGCTATATGTGGGCATCAGATTATAGGATTGGATTCGTATATACTTATCTCAACAATATTTTGCTTTATGATAACGTGATGGCTGCTAAAGACAATGCCTGGGGACCGGCTCACGAAATAGGACATATTCACCAGCGTGCTATCAACTGGCCCGGTTCAACAGAGTCATCCAATAATCTTTTCTCAAATTACATACTGTTTAAACTGGGAAAATATTGTTCGAGAGGATCGGAATTAAGCGCGTTGGCAAAAGCCCGTTTTGTTGATAAACAAGCTTGGTGGAATATGGGTAGCGCCACTCATCAGAATGAGGATACGGAAATACATATGCGTATGAACTGGCAACTTTGGAATTATTATCATCGTTGTGGCTATAAAACAGATTTCTGGCAGAAACTCTTCAAACTCTTGCGGGAAGATCGTATTGTTGAATCTAATCCGGGAGCAGGTCAGTTACATTTTGCTAAGATGGCAAGTAAGGCTGCCAATGAGAATCTGACTGAATTCTTCAGGATGTGGGGATTCCTCGAACCGGTAATTAATGTGGAGATTGAACAGTATGGTAAATGGAACTACAATGTGACACCAACCATGATTGCCGAAGCAGTGAGCTACATGAGCCAGTTTCCTGCACCCAAACATGCATTTTATTATCTTGAAGACAGAAAGAATAATGATGTGGGTATTGAACAATATCAGGTAGGTGATGTAGGCTATTATACACAGTTCAAGAATGACCAGAAGATTACAAAGAATGTAACATATACCCGTTCCGGGCAACATATTACAATAAGTTCGGGTGATGAAGCTGTCGCATTTGAAGTAAAAAAAGGTAGTGAGATAATGTATTTCTCTAATTTCTTCTCATTTGATATTCCGGCATCCATTCCTTGGAATGATAGCATGAAGATATATGCAGTACAGGCGAATGGAGAGAGAAAAGAAGTGAAATCCAATTAAATGAGTTCCCCCAATCTTACAATATCCAAATGTATGATTGGGGGAAATTCATAGATTATTCTTTATATATTGATTCTTTTACATTATCATTCAAAATCACTTTGTTGTTTTTCCACCTCTTTTAACTTCGAGCGGCTGACTTTCTGCTGTCGCTTTAAGCTGTTTCCGTTCTGTCCCTTAAAATCAGTGCTCATTGCTTTCTGTCCGGAAACAGAATTCAATCGTTCCAGTTCCTTTTTATCTGCCAGCAAAATATGCTCCGCCTGATAAGTCGGAATAATCAACTCTGCCGAAACCGGAGTATGTTTGCCTTGCCATACCACGGATGCACGCACCTTGATTTCTCCCGGAACAGTAGAAGATCTTACCAATACAGGCGCAGTTCCCCAACGAACCGGAGCCGGATTTGTAAACGTCTTACTGTCAGCAATCAGTTGTCCGGGACCTTCTATTTCAAAGGTTATTTCATAATTATTCAATCGTTTGATGTTCCCATTATCATCTGCAATAGCAGCTATTACAGTCATGATATCCGAACCGTTCGCTTTCATACTCACCTTCTCGTCATCCGCCCAAAGTAGTATTTTAGAGGGGCGGCGGGCCGGCATCACCTTATGTGTTGCAACCACCTTTCCGGCTATCAGACCTTCTGCCAGAAGATACGAATCGGCCTGTTTCCTTCCTCGCGACAATTGCTTATCATACATAAAATCAAAAACATCGCTAAAGGTTATAACAGGCGATGGCATTCCGGCCTTATCGATTGGTTTATGATAAATATGCTGTTTGCCATTCTTGCAGAAAGTCAGACGAACTTCTTCACAGTTACTATACACCGTAACATCTTTCGGAGAAAAAGGAGTCATCTCATTCGCAATATACACCATAGGACCGCTATCTGCAATCAGTTCCTTGTTTTCCTCCGCAGGACGTTGCGAACAGAACATATAATAAGAGAACTTCGGTTGCCGGAACGCATCCATAATTCCTCCATAAAACGGATCGGGATGATATCCCCTCTGATGATCGAAGGAATGCCACAAACAACCTCCCATGTGCTGTCTGGAAGTTCTATACAGTACATCATAGCACGTATATTTATAATCGGGGTTTGCATATCCCTGCGCTTGTATCAACATCGGCACTTCTCCCCAGACACGGTTCACACGACTCGGAGAATTATGCGAATACCAGTCATCCACATTATCTCCCCATTCCCGGGTAAAGTAACAAACATCGGGATTCAAAGTCTCCGTATTAAAGGCCCCTCCTCCCCCCATTACCGGATGAGTGAAATGGATCGGAAAATGTTCGTGTCCACGTGCCGTAACATCACAGCCGGCATAACAATATGGATAAGGATATTCCTCATTCAGTACATCTACCACATTTTTAGCAAACTCTGCCGGATACCAGGTTTCATTTAAAATCGGCTCCCACATCCACACACAAGGATGATTGCGGTCACGGCGAACCATATTACGGATATCACTATATACTCTTTGGGCAAAAATAGGTTCATCATTCCAGAATTGCCATCCCGGAGTATTGACAATAACAAAGAGTCCCAACTCATCACACGCATCCATAAAAGCAGGATCTTGCGGATAATGTGCGTTACGGATAACACGCAACCCTGCATCGCGTAATTTCTTTGCATCGCGCCAGTGCAGGTTATTAGACAAGGCATTGCCTATCACAGCATAATCCTGATGTCTATTAGCCCCAATCAACGGATAGGGATACGGTTCACCGTTCAGCCAAAAACCGTCTTTTCCTTTAAACTCCACACTCCGGATACCAATGCGACGACGATATCCGTCAACAATGCTGCCGGCTTTATCCTTCACATAGACGTGCAACTGATAGAGATAAGGACTGTCGGGCGACCAAAGATGCGGACTGTCAACCTTCATACGAGAGGCCACTTTTGCCGCATGCTCATTGCCCACGGACAATCGTTTCTCTGTTGAAAGCACAAGACGGTTATCACGGTCATACAGTTCATAGCTGACTTTTCCACTGAAGAACTTTCCCGAAGTATTACGTATATGCACATCCAAATTTACCAAAGCCGATTGCCGCGACACTTTATCATAAGAAACAAACAGCCCGCCGCCTGCTACTTCATCTTCATAATTGGGGTCGGTAATAAATACGCGGTTGTGAGCTATCATCCAACAGTCACGATAGATCCCGCCAAAGTAAGCAAAATCCAGTGTTTCCTGCGTCTTACCGGGAGGATAGGAAGGATCGTCACTATTATCAGCCCACACCGTGACCACATTATCTTCACCAAAGTTCAGGGCAGAAGATACATCAACAATAACAGGCAGAAAGCCTCCGAAATGCTCTTTCAGCAGTTTACCGTTAACCC
>ENA-OPCS01001254-OPCS01001254.1-human-gut-metagenome-genome-assembly--contig:-NODE-1254-length-14931-cov-2.634378_pt1 | contig 14931 bp, 9 predicted proteins | sample MGYA00241256_ERZ501492 | MGnify/ENA primary metagenome ERZ501492 (study PRJEB25962, sample SAMEA2042512) | human gut metagenome | biome: human gut; feature: human-associated habitat; material: faeces... | reverse complement strand
ATAACATAATATTAAAATACAGTAAAAAATAAGAAAGTTTGCACTGTTCGGCTTAGCTAAAATACTGCGGCTTCTCCGATTCCGTCCGGGCACAGCACCGGCCTCCCGTACAAAATGCCCTAAATTCAGCCGCCGCTGTTTTTAGCTAATGCCTCACAGTACAAATCTTTCTTATTTTATATCTACACTATTTAATTAAAAGCTGTATGTAAGGTTTACCATCCATTTGTTGGCTTTAACGGTATCGCCTTTCTGATATTCGTAGCTTAAACCATAAGTTACATCAGATTTTTCAGCTTCAATACCAAGTCTGCCGATAAAGCTTCCGCTGTCAGCAGTTTCAAAACCGAAGGTATCGCTTGCGCCATTCAGGCTTACAGTCTGGTCAGTATCACGGTCGCCCATAGTCCATACATAGCCTACTTCTGCAATCGGTTTTACAGTCCAGTCGCCGCTCTGCACTTCTGCGCTGTAAGTTACGCCAACCGGCAGGAGCCACAGGTTCTGGTCATCGGCATTGTATTCCATACCAAGGCTGTTGCTGTAATCGCCTGCGCCAAGGTGCATGTAGCGGATGCCAGCATACGGTACAAATTTGCCTGCACCGGCTTTATAAGCCTGTTCTGCACGGATACCAATGCTGAATGCGTCAGCGTCGGCAGAAGCGATAATTTCGTGACCGCTGTTGTTTTGGGTAATATCGTTATCGCTGTGCATGTAGCTGATATCGCCAAGAATTGCGCTGTCACCGTTGTCAATGCGTCCATACAAGCTTGCGCCATAGTATTCTGCATCATTTTTAGTACTGGAAGCAATATTGCTGCCGTTGATGTTGCCGTCAGCATAGCTTAAAGCAATACCTGCTGTAGTTTTACCGTTTTTGTACAGGTCACTGCCAACTACAATGCCGTTGTACTGTGCTTCGTAGCTGCCATCAATGCCGCCGAAATCCATACCGTCAACATCTTCTTTGTTATGGATATAATGTGCCCAGATGTCTTTATCCTGTTCGCCGTGGGTTGCAAGGCTTAAATGATGTGCAACAGCGTCGGTCATGGCATTGCTCATGCTGTAAGTGCCGTGGTTAACGCCTGCAAGTTCACCCATGTTTGCTGCGCTGTTGAAGGCTGCAATTTGAGCGTCTTTAGTTGCATTGTTATTGCTGTTGGCTGCGGCATTAAAGAAGTCGAACGCTGCGTCGCCTTCTTTACCAACTTCCAAAGTTTTATCTACAACACTATCAATTACAACTGCGTTATCACCGTAAACATTGTTAATTTTATCGTAACTTGCAGTTACATCAAATTTAGTATTACCAGTGTTATCACCGGTGAATACTAAAAGTGCATTGTCGCTGATAATATTTTCATTTGCCCATCCCTGGTCAATTCCTTCACCTGCTAAAACTTTGTAAGTATCACCTTTCTTAGCGCCATCTACATAAAGTATAGAATCACTGCTAATAGCTACATCAGTTACTCCGCTGACAGCAGCATTTTCTTTTATAGACTGCCCATCTACCATTACAACAGAATTATCTGCCGCGGTAAAGCTGCCTGCTACAACTGTTCCAAAATCACTGTTGCCGGTTTTGCTGCCGTCTACAGAAATTGCGCTGTTATTGGTTTCCAAAGTCTGGTTTCCGGCAATATACAAAACTGCTGTAATATCATTTTCACCAAATGTTAAACCGGTTTTACTAAACATTTCTTTTGCAGCGTTTTCATCGTTTGTGCCAATGCCAACATAGTTGTTACGTGTAACTAACATAAAACCATCAACACTGTTGTTTTCTAAAACAATTCCATGCGTGCCTGCTGCCTGGTTCCAATCCGGGTCAAAGCAAATTGTCGCGCCGTTTAAATTTGCTTCGCTGATAGAAGTGCTTGCTGTTGCATTAGCACTACCAACATTAATTACCGTACTGCTTCCGTTAGCTTCTTCAACAGTTAATTTGCCAATATCCGCGCTGCCGGTAATTTCTACATTACCTTTTGCGCTAATATCACTTACTAATGTGCCGCCCTGTGCATTAAGTTCTGCATTATCAAGGTTCACACCATCAGTAACCGTAACTATGCCGTTTACGTTTAATACACTGCCTTCATTAACAGTTACGCTGCCGGTTAAGTTATATTCTGTATTTTCGTTAGCAAGCGCGTTGCCAATCGTAAAAGAACCTGTTTCATCGGTTACACCATCAACAGTAGTGTTATCATCCAACCCAACAATTACTTGCACGCCGCCTTCAGCAGAAGGAGTTTCTTTATTAACAGTAATAAGCTCACCACCGCGGCTGCCGCCAAGCGTTACATTTTCGCCGTCAGTAATAATAACACCGGTAGAACCGTCTGCAAGATTAAGCGAACCAGAATTAAAGCCGTTATTAACGGAATCTCCTACTTCAATGTTATCAACATATGTATTTTCTTTTACATCAGCAACACCAACAAGTAAATTTTTGTCGGCTTCTACCTTTACCTGGTCAAGCGCAATACCATCGCCAACAGAAGCTGCATCGTCAACAGTAATAATATTCTCGCCAAGGTCGGATATAAGCGTACCGCTCATTACAATACTTGTAGTACCTTTTTCGTCATTGTATGTTAAAGAATTAAGGTCACTTTTTGCATCTTTTACATAATCTAAAGTGTATTCTTCATCAGTAAGGTTAAGTGTACCGCTTACAAAATCAATTTTAGATTGTGCTGTATTATTAACGCCGCCTGCGACATTACCAGCAGCATCGCCATTATTAAATACCTGCTCTGCCGTTGTAGAAAGCACGCCTTTGTCTTTAAGTACAACTTTGCCGCCAGTAATGTCATTCGCAATATCATCAGCAGTAAATGTAGCACCATTCAAATTAACGCTGCTGCCGCTCGTAATATTTAATACGCCGTCCATATTGCCGCCTGCAAGATTGATTGTGCCGCCGCTTACCGTAAATTGATTACTTTCGGTAAGGCTTATATCACCAAATAAGTTTAATACGCCATTAGTTTGTGCTGTAAAATCGCCATTATAAACGGTGTTAATATTAATGTCGGCATCACTTGTTGCGATAATTTCTCCTTCAACCGTACCGCCATTAAGATTAACTACTGTTTTAGTCACAGTTGCTTCGGCCCCTTCACCTTCTGCATAACCGCCAGCAATTATATCTCCTTTAATTGTGCCGCCTGTAATAATAACTGTTGACGTACCTTCTACGTTGGCTTTTACTCCATCGCCCTGTGCATAGCCGCCAGCAATTACATCGTTGCCTATTTCGCCACCACTAATATTAATATTGGTATTGCCTTTTACATTGGCTGTTGAAGCAAGTAATTTTTGATTACTTACTGCAAAACCGCCGCCAATTACATTATTACTAATCAAACCGTCTGTAATATTGACTGTTGTTATTCCTTCTATATTGCTTACCGGTGCATCATCAGTTAAATTATTTTCTTCGATAGTTCCACTATAATAATATTCAGCATTGCCGCCGCCAATTACATCTGCCGCAGCACCGCCATTTATATTAACTTCGGTTGTACCAAAAACAACGGCTTCCCTCTTGCCGTTCTGATCGTAATAATATCCGTAAGATGTGTTACTGCCGCCAATAACCATTAATGTATCAGCGTTACCGCCGCCATTTAATGTTACTTTAGTGCTTCCGGCACTATATTTTTTGCCGTTATATTCATAGATTCCGTTATCATCAAGCATGCCTACAACAGAAGTACCAAACCAGTTGGTATCGTTGCCGCCAACCAGCAGCCCAACTATATTGCCGTTATTAACTGTAACTTCCGTATTGCCAACAACTGCCGTACTAACCTCATCTTTTTTGATAGTACCGGAAATACCATTACCGCCAAAAACTGCATATACGGCTGTATCTTCACCATCAACGGTAACTTGGGTGTTTTTTACGTTTAAAACAGAGTTTTTACTGCCATAAAGCTGTCCGCCGCCATATATTTCTGCACCGGGTTCTTTATTAACAACAGATTCTCCGTTATCTTTATCATAAGTTTTGCCGCCGACATTATTAATTATTACTTTTGCCGATTCATGTGTTAAATTTGTATTTTCGCCACTTTCTATATTGCCTGCACCAAATACTCGCCCGGTCCAGCTGTTTTTGTTTGTATCACTATAACCATCTAAAGTAGTATTGTTTAATTCTACAACAGAGCTGCCATTTGTCACCGAAACATTTTGGTCATATACAAAAGCGCCGCCCCTCACGTCAGCAGAAATATGTGAATCATTAATAAGAATATTAATTTCTTTTGCATCATTTATAGTTTCTTTGCTATTATCAGAAGTAATCCTCGAACCGCCGATAATCTGCCATTTATTTTCTTTATTGGCTTTACCTAATTCCGAATTACTAATTGTAATACTGGTTTTATTGGATACACCGGCCTCCTTGCTGCCTGCATGTAAATTAAGCCCATAGTCAACGTTTAAATTATCTATATTAACATTGGTGTTCTCTACATTAACCGTACCGCCATTGACAGCATAACCACCGCCAAAAACATTGCCTTTACTACCAGATTCTGTAATAGATAATATTGAGTCGTCGTCTCCTTTAAGCGTTAAATTAGCAGTTTCTACATTTACAACGGAATTTTCTCCATTTGCCATACCAGCGCCAAAAATAGTCTTGTTAAAAGTACCACCGGTAATTGTAAGATTTGTAGTTTCGTCATTAACTGTTAATTTGGGCTTTCCGTCAGTCTGCTGTGTGCCATAGTTGTCCGCAACACTGCCGCCATAAACAGAATCGTTAAAAGTACCGCCGCTGATAGTTACACTTGTATTATTTGCATCAGCAGTGGTTTCTGCCGCTACCCCAGCACCGGGATTGCCGGTTGCCTTAATATAGTTGCCGCCCATTACCGACTGGTTAAAAGGGCCGCCGCTGATAACAACGTTAGTATCGCCAGTTGTAATAGTACCGGAAGCATTGCTAACTTTAGTGCCGCCGGTAATATAGCCAAATTCGCCACCGCTAATGGTCACTTTAGTGTTGCCCATTGTTAAAGTATTGCCTTCAACTTTTGATACCCTAATATGGCTGCCGCCTATTACTTCATCAAACTTGCCGCTGGTTACAGTAATATCGGTATTGCCATGTGTTGCTTCTATTTTATCGGCATTATCTTTATAATTCCAACCTCCTATTACTTTTTTACTGCCATCACCGGCATCAGACGAACTGTACGATTTAGTTTGGCCTTCCGCAACTAAATCGTCACCATTGGCAGCCATAGCCAAACCGCTAAAACCCAATACGCTTGCTGCCAAAACAGAACATAAAACTTTTTGTGAAAGCTTGCTTTGCTTCAAAGTTTTGGTTTTCATCTTACTACTTCCTTTCATAAAAATACCATTAAAATTTAATATAGATTTATAGAGTTTAACTGCCATCAAAATTATACCACGTTCTTCCCCCCCGGCAAGACCTTACTTTAACTTTGTGTCTTTCTTTTACGTATCTTGCCAACTTGTAACCTGGTTTGTGTTAATCCGCTCTTTTTTATTTTTTACAATTTTTTCAACAAACTCTTTACAAACTGCCAAGCCTTCGGTTATAATCTTGCTTACGCCGATTTTTAGGTGCGCACCGCTAAACGGCTTATTATTTTAACAGGGGGTTTATTTTTTGACGAATTATTTAAACAGAAAAAACTTTTTATTTACTAACGCGGTGCCTGAAACGCCAAAGCCTAAATCTGCCGTGCCGGAAATGGATATTATTCCCAAAACCGTACAGCGCAAAACTTTTACTACTTTGGCAAATGAAACAAAAAATTTAATTACTGCCGCCCAAAATGGCGATAAACAGGCTTTAGAACAGCTTTGCCTTGCTTTTGAGCCTTTGTTCCGCAGTGAAATGCGCCGCGATATGTTTTACAATGCCCTTGGCTTTGAGGATGGGTTAAGCCTTGCAAGGTTAAAGTTTATTGAGCTTGTATTAACATACAACGGCGCTGATTACGAGCATTTTGCAGGATACGTAAGGTGCCGTATTCACTTTGCACTTTATTATGAAGTGAAGAAAGTATGGGCAGATGAAAATAAAAAAGCGCCCCTGCCCGATAGTGAGGCAGAAGGCGCTGAGTTCAGCGACGATGTTATTGAACGTGAGGAATTAAGTATTTTATTAAAACTGGCGCTTAATAAGTTAACCGCCAAACAGCAAAAAACTATTAACGCTTTATATTTTGAAGGCTTAAGCGGCAAAGAAACAGCCCGATTATTAAACTGCACGCCTGCCATGGTTACCAAACACCATAAACAGGCTCTTAAAAATTTAAGGTATAAAGTTTCATAATAAAAATAAAAAAGGTTGTACTGTATGGCTTTTGCCAGCCGGTACAACCTTTTTTGTTAGTTTGTTATTTTGCGGCAATTACTTCAATTTCGCAAAGTACGCCTTTGGGTATGCCTTTAACGGCAACGCAGCTGCGTGCAGGTTTGCCGGTAAAGTATTTTGCGTAAACTTCGTTAAAGGCGGCAAAGTCTGCCATATCTGCCAAAAAGCAGGTGGTTTTTACTACGTTTTCGTAGCCAAGGCCTGCTTCTGCCAAAATTGCGCCTACATTTTTGCAGCTTTGTTCTGCCTGTGCGGTAATGCCTTCCGGCACTTCGCCGGTAGCAGGGTCAACGGGAATCTGCCCTGAAGCAAAAAGCATGCCGCCAATTTCAATTGCCTGAGAGTATGGGCCAATAGCGGCCGGAGCTTTTTCGGTAGAAATTACTTTCATTTTAAAACCTCCTGAAAATATTTTTTCTGTTTTAAGTATAACAGCAAAAGAGGTTTTGCTCAACTTTTTGCGGCAAAATAAAACAGCCGCCGTAAAAACACGGCGGCCAAAGCAGCACCTGCACCCCAACGGGCACTGCAAGAGGAGTAGAGAATGAGTATCTGAGAATGTTAAATGAATTTTAAAAATCAATATTCCAACCTGCGCAGGCAAGATAAAAACCCGTCTTTCCAAAACGAAAAGACGGGTTCAGATAATTACAATCAAGAGGCCCTGCCACTCTCACATAAACAAAGCCGGTTGGTTAGTAAACATCTCCTTCCTGTCTCCCGCAGGTCAAGCAGTGATGCTTATACAGGCTGGGTGACCGGCTCCGGCTTTTATTGCCGTTACGGCGACGGGATCGCATCGGATTTGCACCGATAAACATTTAAACAGTTACTGTACCTGTACGAAATATTGATTTGTTGCCCTAATTATAACTATTACTAATAGTGTTGTCAAGCCTTTTGGTAAAAATTTACCATTTTTATTTTTGCGTTATAATATCCTAATTGATATTATTTATCTTTAAAGTACCACGTCAGCCCCATTGGCACGGTGATATTTAAAATAAGCATTCTAACCAGCTGATAGGTTAAAATTATCGAAACGTTTTCGCCCATGCTCATGCCTGCAAGGCACATTTCGGCAATGCCGCCGGGGGCCATTGCCAAAAAGGCGGTTATAAGCGAAAAGCCGTAAATGCCGGAAAGATAGTAGGCCATGGCAACGCTGACAGCAATAATTATTAAGATGCCGGTTATTATAAACGGCATAAGGCGGGCGGTTTCTTTTATGCGCGCAGGGTCAAGCAGCATACCCATGTACAGGCCGATACTTATTTGCGCAACCGTCATGAGAGGGTCGGGCACGGGCTGAAAGGTGCCGAAGAAGTATGAGCAGGCAGACGCGGCAAGCGTTGGCCCCAGCAGGCGCGGCGTTGGTATATGCAGCTTTTGCAGAACAACAGCGCCAATTGCTGCGATAGGCACCATCCACAGCCAGGTGTAGCCGCCTGTTTGTGCTGCCGGAAGTGCGGTGTCTTTTATTTCTGCCCCAAGGCCGTGCACTACCAGAAACGGTACGATAATAATGGCGCTCATGAGGCGCAGGGTTTGCATTACCATTACCACGCTGAAATCGACGCGCTTGTCGGTTTCGCTCATAAGCATCATTTGCGTAAGCCCGCCGGGCATACAGCCCATTACGCAGCTTTGCAGATTGGCATAGCTGTGGCGTGATGTCCACCACGCTATGATAACCGAAGCGCCTACGGCGGCGCCGGTTGCTTCAAGCACACCAAGCGACTGCATGGAAAGTTCGTGCATGGTTTCTGCCGTAAAGTTGCGCCCAATGCCGTAACCGGCTACGCAAAGGCCCAGTTCGCGCCACTGGCGCGGCCAGTATACCTGTGCGCCTATAACTTTCCAGAACATGGATGATACTATGCCGCCGAGCAAAAACGGTATAGGTATTGCCATGTATTGAAAAAGAAAGCCTATAAGCACTGCCAGCCCGAACATCATCAGGCGCCTTACATGCAGCATTATGTCAAAAATCCCCATACAAACCACTCCCTACAATCTGTGCGCTTACAAAATCATCTGTGGTTTTCCAGTGCCGTCATAATACGGTTAATAAGTTCACTGCGCATAGTGTTCTGCGTTACCGAATAAGTTATAATGCGGCTGTCATCAAGCCCAAGTTCGCGTTTAAAAAGGGCTTTCTGGGCCATGGCTGCATTTTTGGAAAGCTTATCGGCTTTGGTGAGAATAATCTGCACGTTAAGGCCGCAGCCCAGCAGCCAGTGGTAACACTCTATGTCGCTTTCCATCGGCTTATGGCGGATATCAATCAGCTGGCATACTAATGCCAGGTTGTCCGAACCTGAAAGATATTTGCTGATAAAGCCGGACCATAAATCTTTATTGGATTTGCCTGTTTTGGCAAAGCCGTAACCGGGCAAATCGACAAGGTAAAACTGTGCTGTATCGGCGCCGCCTTCTACATTGCGTTTGGCATTCAGCAAATAGTAGTTAATTGTTTGCGTTTTGCCGGGGGTGGCGCTTACGCGTGCCAGCCCGTTGCGGCGGCAGAGCGAGTTAATAAGAGAAGATTTGCCGACATTGGAGCGCCCTATAAAGGCGGCTTCAATCATTTGCGGCGAAGGGTACTGTTCTGCCTTAACGGCAGACGTGACAAACTGCGCACGGACTATGTCCCAAACTCCTTTGTTCATCGCGTTTAATCCTCCAATGCTATTTTTAACACCTCGTCCATATGTTTTACGGGAATAAAGTGCATTTTTGCACGTACGTTTGCGGGCAGTTCTTCCAAATCCTGCTCGTTTTTAGCCGGCATAATAATGGTTTTTACGCCGTAGCGGTGGGCAGCCAGGAATTTTTCCTTAATGCCGCCAACCGGAAGCACTCTGCCGGAAAGCGTTATTTCGCCAGTCATGGCAAGGTTCTTTTTAACTTTGCGGCCCGTTAATGCCGATATCATTGCCGTTGCCATGGTAATGCCGGCCGAAGGCCCGTCTTTAGGTATTGCGCCTTCCGGAAGGTGAATATGAATATCGGTAGTTTCGTAAAAATCTTTAGCAAGGCCAAGTTCATCTGCGCGCGAGCGGATATAGGTATAACCCGCCTGGGCAGATTCTTTCATAACGTCGCCAAGCTGGCCAGTTAACGCAAGATGCCCTTTGCCTTTGCAGGCCACAACTTCTACCTTAAGCAGTTCGCCGCCGACACGGGTCCACGCAAGGCCGGTGCAGATGCCGGCTGCTGCTTCAAGGCTTACATCGTCTTCCAGATAAATTACCTTGCCGAGATATTTATGTAAATTTTTAGTTGTTACTTTTGCGCTTTTGGCTTCGCCGTTAACAATGCGCAGAGCGGTTTTACGGCAGACTGCCGCAATTTTGCGTTCCAGATTGCGCACGCCCGCTTCACGCGTATAGCCGCGTATAATCATGCGCAGCGCATCTTCCGTTATGGAAAGCGTTTTGGCTGTTAAGCCGTTATTCTGGCGTTCTTTAGGCAAAAGATGCAGTTCGGCAATTTTTACCTTTTCATCTTCGGTATAGCTGGAAAGCTGCACCACTTCCATACGGTCGAGCAGTGCGGGCGGAATTGTTTCCACGGTGTTGGCCGTTACAATCCAGAATACCTGCGACAGGTCAAAAGGTATTTCAACATAATGGTCGCTGAAGGTGTTGTTCTGTTCCGGGTCTAAAACTTCAAGCAGTGCAGAAGCAGGGTCGCCGCGGAAATCGGACGACATTTTGTCCACTTCGTCCAGCAGGAAAACCGGGTTCATAACGCCGCAGGTTTGCATGCCGTGAATAATGCGGCCCGGCATTGCGCCGATATAGGTGCGGCGGTGGCCGCGGATTTCGGCTTCGTCATGCACGCCGCCCAGCGACATGCGTGTAAATTTGCGGTCGATAGCGCGGGCAACAGACTGCGCCAGCGAAGTTTTGCCCACGCCCGGCGGCCCGACAAGGCACAGAATTGGCCCTTTGCCGCTTTTGGTAAGAGCGCGCACCGCAAGATATTCCAAAATGCGCTCTTTAACTTTTTCAAGGCCGTAGTGGTCTTTGTTAAGCACTTTTTCGGCGTGCTTTAAATCAAAGTTATCCTTGCCATAAATGCCCCACGGCAAAGCAAGAAGCGTTTCCACATAATTGCGGATAACGCCGCTTTCTGCCATCATCGGCGGCATTTTATACAAGCGGTCGAGCTCTTTGTTAATTTTATCTGCTACTTCAGGCGGCAGGTCGCGGCCTTCCATCTGCTTTTTGTATTCGTCAACTTCGGCCTGGCGTTCGTCGCCTTCGCCAAGCTCTTTGTTAATAACCTTAATTTGCTCGCGCAGATAATATTCACGCTGGTTTTTTTCTATTTGTTTGCGTACTTCCTGCGTAATGTTTTTTTCGAGCTCGGCAATTTCAAGTTCTTTGCACAAAAAAGTATGCAGCTTGTGCATACGCTCTTTTACATCGGCAAGTTCCAGCAGTTCTTCTTTTTCGTCAATGCTGATTGTTAAATAACCGGCAATGATATCAGCAATTTCACCGGCGGTAGTTATGTTTTTAAAGTTAAGCATAACTTCGGTGGTTACTTTTTTGCCGGTAACAAGCCATTTTTCAAAACTTTGCAGCAGCACACGGCGCATAGCTTCGGTTTCGGAATTTTCTTCCGGCTCAATGCTGACTACCGGCATGGCAAAACCTTCAAGGTAATTATCTTTAAAAGGCGCGTCAATTAACGAAGTAAGTTCTGCCCTTTCAAGCCCCTGAATTAAAATACGGATTGCACCGCTCGGCAGTTTTAAAAGCTGCTTAATTTCGGCAACAACGCCATAATTATACAGTTCTTCGCGTTTCGGGTCTGCGGTTTCGGCATCGCGCTGAGTTACCAGCATTATTTTTTTATCAAGCTGCATGGCAGCATTAACCGCATTTATTGATTTATCCCTGCCTACATCAAGGTTTACCGTCATTCCCGGGAATACGATAATTCCTCTTAACGCCAGCAGGGGCATTAATTTTCCTGATGCTTCCATTTATATTAGCATCCCCCTATTTTATATTAAAATTCAAATCTCTTATAATTGTATCACAAAAGGCCCATAAAACCAAAAAGAGGGAAGGTTAAAATCCCCTTCCCCCATTATTTTTCTTTCAGCCTGCCGCCACAATCATTTTAGGTTCTGCATGATTGCGGATGGAATCGGCCGTTACAATACATTTTACAACATCACTGCGCGAAGGCACGTCGTACATTACATTGCGCATTACCGCTTCAATAATGGCGCGCAGTCCACGTGCACCGGCACTGCGTTTCAGTGCTTCTTCGGCAATGGCGTCCAGTGCATCCGGCTCAAATTCAAGCTCTACATTGTCCATGGCCAAAAAGTGCTGATACTGTTTTACCAGTGCGTTTTTTGGCTCCTGCAAAATCTTAATCAGCGCAGCTTTGTCCAGTGCTTCAAGCGTTACAACAACCGGCAGGCGTCCGGCAAATTCCGGTATCAAACCGAATTTCATCAAATCTTCCGGCAATACCTTTTTAAAGGTATCCGTCAGGCTGATTTCGTCTTTGGTTTTAATATCAGCGCCAAAGCCCATATTCTTTTTGCCTGTGCGTGCGCTGATGATGCTTTCCAGCCCGTCAAACGCGCCGCCGCAGATAAACAGAATATTTGTGGTATCAATCTGCAAAAATTCCTGGTGCGGATGTTTGCGCCCGCCCTGCGGCGGAACGTTGGCAACAGTGCCTTCCAGAATTTTCAGCAGAGCCTGCTGTACGCCTTCGCCGGAAACATCCCTCGTAATGGAAGGATTTTCGGACTTGCGCGAAATTTTGTCAATTTCATCAATGTAGATAATGCCGCGCTGTGCGCGTTCAATATCGTAATCTGCATTTTGGATTAAACGCAGCAGAATGTTCTCCACGTCCTCGCCTACATAACCGGCCTCCGTTAAAGCGGTGGCGTCGGCAATGGCGAAAGGAACCTGCAATATTTTTGCCAGAGTCTGTGCCAGCAGTGTTTTGCCGCTGCCGGTAGGTCCAAGCATTAAAATGTTCGATTTTTGCAGTTCAACATCCTTGTCGCCGGGAACATGGTTAAGTTCGTAGTCAATGCGTTTATAGTGGTTGTAAACGGCTACGGCAAGGGTTTTTTTAGCTTCTTCCTGGCCGATTACATATTCATCCAAAATTGCTTTTATTTCTTTGGGTTTGGGCAGCTCGGCAATTTCAGTATGGTTTACAGCCCTTGCCCGCATTTCTTCTTCAAGCATTTCATTGCAGAGTTTTATACACTCATCGCAAATAAACAAATCACCTTCGCCAAGCACTTTGCTGAACATTTTGCTGACCTGCGCTTCGCGCTTGCCGCAGAAAGAGCAAACCGGGGCATCATGGTGATTGTCCCCACCGAATTTCATTTTGAGTATCTCCTTAAAGCCTTTATTTTTCATTAGCAGGTTTACGCGATACAACTTCGTCAATCAGGCCGTATTCTTTGGCCTGCTGGCTGGACATGTAGTTATCACGGTCAGTATCCTGCGCAATCTTTTCTTTGGTTTGTCCGGTATGGCTGGCTAAAATACCGTTCATTTCATCACGGAGGCGCAGAATTTCGCGCGCGGTGATTTCAATTTCGGAAGCCTGCCCCTGAACGCCGCCCAGCGGCTGATGAATCATAACTCTGGAGTACGGCAGGGCAAAACGTTTGCCCGGAGCACCGGCAGCCAGAAGCACGGATGCCATGCTGGCGGCCATGCCCATGCAGATTGTGGAAACATCAGGCTTTATGTACTGCATTGTATCATAAATTGCCAGGCCGGCGCTTACGCTGCCGCCCGGGCTGTTAATGTAGAGATGGATATCCTTATCGGGGTCTTCCGACTCTAAAAAGAGCAGCTGGGCGATAACGAGATTGGCCATAGTATCATCTATTTCGCCGGTAACAAAAACTATCCTGTCCTTTAAAAGGCGGGAATATATATCGTAAGAGCGTTCTCCGCGGTTTGACTGTTCTACAACTATTGGCACATAATTCATTATTGTCACACCCCTTTACTGTGGTTTAACCGCGCTTGAATTATTTCGCGCTGTCAATGATTACATGGGCAGCTTTGCGGCGCAGAATGTTTGCGAGCAGCAGGCCCATAGTGCCATTGGATTTAATGATTTTCTTAACGTCTTCAAGAGTTGCGCCATGCTGGGAAGCAATAGCGGAAAGTTCGCTGTCAACATCTTCCATGGATACCTGGATGTTTTCAGCTTTGGCAATAGCGTCAAGAACAAGGTCGGTTTTAACGTTTTCAACAGCAGCGTCATGCTGGCGTTCACGAAGCTGTTTCATGTCGATGCCGCTGTACTGCATGTACTGTTCCAGAGTGAGTTTGCGTGCTTCAAGGCTCATGCGCATTTCGTCAATCATCTGGGTTACGCGGTCTTCAATCATAATTTCGGGAACTTCAAATTCCGCATTGGCAACTGCAAGGTCAATCAGTGCTTTTTCATAAGCAATCTGGGCATTGTTTTCAGCTGCTTTCTGCATGCGTTCTTTGTAGCTTGCGCGCAGTTCTTCAACGGTTTTGCAATCGCTGTTTGCTGCTACATATTCATCGGTAAGTTCCGGCAGTTCTTTGCGTTTTACATCCTGTACGTTTACTTTGAAGATTGCCTGTTTGCCAGCCAGTTCTTTAACAAAGTATTCTTCCGGGAAGGTTACGTCCACATCGGTGGAATCGCCTTTTTTAAGACCTACAAGCTGGTCTTCAAAACCGGGGATAAAGGAGTTGGAGCCAACTTCCAGAGGATAGCCTTTGCCTTCGCCGCCGCTGAACGGTTCGCCGTCAACGGTGCCTGCAAAGTCGATAATGGCAAAGTCGCCTTTTTCAATTACAGCGCCTTCTTCAGCTTCTACCATTTTTGCATGGCGGCTGCGCAGGCCCTGTACCTGTTCTTCAACTGCTTCGTCGGTAACTTCAACTGCTTCTTTTTCTACATGCAGTTCTTTGTAATCACCAAGTTTAACTTCCGGTTTGAGGGTTACTTTAATGGTAAGTTCCATATCTTTGTTTTCTTCAAATACGGAATCTTCAACCTTCGGGTCGGATACCGGAATCAGTTTTTCCTGTTCCAGAGCTTCGGTATAGCACTGGTTAGCAACCAGTTCAAATGCTTCTTGTTTTACTGCTTCTTTACCATAGTGCATTTCGATAATATTGCGGGGGGCTTTGCCTTTACGGAAGCCGGGGATATTTACCTGGCCTGCAATTTTTGCAACGGCTTTTTTAAAGCCTTTGTTTACTTCCTCTGCGGGCAAAGTGATTTTAAGAGTTGCGTCGTTGCCGACTCTTTCTACTGTTACGTTCATTAATAAATCCTCCCTTAATTATATGTGCTGATTATTACAGCATGTTTTTTACATTAGTTTTATTGTTAAAAATGCAGCTGTTTACACACATTGCTCATAATATAATATCACAACCAGCGGTACTTGACAAGAATTTTACTGCTATTCCTACAATATATCATTATTCTTTTCTGAATAAATTCAAAAAACCCGGCAGTAAACTGCCGGGCTGACAATT
>ENA-OPCS01001245-OPCS01001245.1-human-gut-metagenome-genome-assembly--contig:-NODE-1245-length-15071-cov-1.518314_pt1 | contig 15071 bp, 13 predicted proteins | sample MGYA00241256_ERZ501492 | MGnify/ENA primary metagenome ERZ501492 (study PRJEB25962, sample SAMEA2042512) | human gut metagenome | biome: human gut; feature: human-associated habitat; material: faeces... | reverse complement strand
TGCTGCAATCAAATGAATATTACAGTTATAATATGCTGAATTTTACTCGCAAAAAAAAACGGTCCTTTTATCGGGACCGTTTCGTTTAGCATTTTTTTGCAATTTTTACTGACACATAACATTTTCCAACAATGCCTGAACCATCCGTTGCTTTAGCTGTGATAACAACGATACCGTTAGAATTAGCTGTTACGACACCTTTCTGATTGACAGTTGCAATCTTAGGATTGGAGCTTGCCCAGATAACTTTCTGATTTGTTGCTGCTCTTGGATAAATACTTGTATCAAGTCTGCAGGTTTGCTGCTTTACCTGTAACTGAACATATCCAGGAATGACACAAATAGAGTTTACTTTAACCGGTTTCGGAATTGGTGTCGGTGTAGCGGTTGGCTTAGGTGTGGGAGTGGCAGTTGGTTTTGGAGTCGGCTTTGCTTTTGGCATTGTCACTGTCCTGACGGTGCAGTAGCCGCTCCATGTTTTACTGCCTTTATTGTAAGCACGGATTGTATACATATAAGACTTGCCTGCATTAAGAGGCTTGGTTTTGGAAGAAATATGCATGTATGATGTTTTTGATGCATCAACATCTGCAAGTGTCGTCCATTTTGTCTGGCCTTTCTGCCTGTAATACAGGCGGTATTTTGTTGCATATCTGGCTTTTGACCAGATGATGCGTGTCTTATTGTTGCCGCTTACCGTTACGCTGATAAAAGGAACCTTTGCAGGGGTTCTTTTTACGGTTGTAGCATTTGCATCAATCATAAAAACTGAAGAAATGCTTAAAAAGGTGACCAAAAGGAATGCAAAAAGCATTCTGGCCAAAGATTTTCTTTCTTTCATTGGGGATATCCTCCTTTCTGTTGTGTCCGGAAGGAGGTTTCCAGCTGCAGCATATCTGGAATCCTGATTCCAGACAAAAATTTTTGTACATATATAATATGCAAAATAATAAGAAAAAAAGAAATTTTCTGAATGTTGCGCATAATAAGGCAAAAAAGATATTGCCTGTAAATATTCTGAAAACCGAAAAAAGAAGAGTATATTTTGCATATTGTAAGTATCCTGAAAAGAAAGGAGAAAAGAATATGCAAAAAAATATAAGACTAAGCGAGATAGATACAAAAATGGAAGAGCTGTGCCATCAGATGTACGATGCGTGGAACGAAGGCGATATCGACACGCATATCACACTGTTAAAACAGATGCAGGCACTTGCGGAAGAGGGGAAAAAGATAAGGAAAGACAGCGGGGAAAAGGATGAGAGTATAGCGGAGTGGGTAGAGCTGTAGCAGAGTACCAGAAACATTTGCACAACATGTTCGCAAAATTTTTCTTCCTTATAATAAATCCTGCATAATAAAAAAGAAAAAAATAATTAAAAAGAGAGGAAAAAATAATGTCAAACAAAATCATAAAACAAAATCCTGTCATACAGGAAAAAGAGGTGCATTGGAAGGCAAAATGTCTGTATATGCTTGCCGGGATAGCTGTGGCATATGGGCTGGCGTTCTTAATGCTGGGAAAAAATGATGGGGTCATATTTATGCAATGGCATATTTATATGATGCTGATGCTTGGGATTTCAATGCCGATGTCAAGAATGCTGTTTAAAAACTGTGACAGCCTGCTGCCGTTTGGCAAAATACTCGGCATCATAATCCCTGGTTTTATCATGTGGGTTATCGGTATCCTTTTGGATGTTCCGTTTTCAAGGACAAATGCGTTACTTGTGATTGTTTTATATGCAATTACCAATTCAATAATCGCATATAAACAAAAAATGACACTTGAAGACTGGCGGTCATGCCTGGTATCATGTTTTAAATTTGAAGTTGCGTTCTTCTTTGTGTTCCTGTTCTGGGTGTATCTTATCGGTTTCAATCCTGCGGCATATGGAACAGAGAAATTTATGGACTATGCGTTCATGCAGAAAATGGTAACGACAACAAAGCTTCCGCCTGATGATGTATGGTTTGCAGGAAAAATCATCAATTATTATTACGGCGGGCAGTATTATGCGGCATTTGTTGCAAAGACAATGATTGGCGGAATTTCAAAGACTGAGTATTCATATAATATGATGCGTGCGCTGATTCCGGCTCTTATGTTTGCCGGTGTCTATGGAATTGCCGATGAAATGATAAAAAATAGGGCAAAAAAGAAAAATGTGGATTTTTATAAAACAAAAAATCGGGCCCGCATTCAGTTTTTTGCGGTATTGTCCGCAGTTCTCGCAGTGTTTGCAGGAAATGGTCATTATATCGTTTATGGTATGTTAAAGCCGTTCATTAATAATACGGTAGCAAGTGTGTCTTACACATGGCATCAGGATATCAATGTTGATTCATCATCTTACTGGTTCCCGGATGCGACAAGGTATATCGGATATAACCCGGATGTCCCGACTGATAAGACTATTCACGAATTTCCGTGTTATTCATTCGTTCTCGGTGATTTACATGCTCATATGATAAACATTATGATTGTTATTACAATCATTGCCCTGTTATACAGTTTTGTAAAAAACCTGAAGCTGACAGAAGAGAAGGGTAAGCTGTATAAATGTTTTGGCTATCCTCAAATTTATGCACTCGGGCTTTTATGGGGTTTGTGTAATTTCACAAATTATTGGGATTACATCATTTATATTGTAGTAATTGCCATTACAGTATTGTTCACGAATATAATGACCGACGGTAAAATAAGAACTGCACTAAAGAATTCCACAATACATCTTGCGATTGTGATTATCATTGGAATGCTGGCGGCTTTGCCGTTCACAATGAATTTTGAAAGCGTATTTAAAGGGGTGGGGGTTGCACAGAATCATTCAAAATTATACCAGCTGGCTGTTTTATGGGGGATTCCTGTAATGGCATCAATCGCATTTCTGGTAATGTTCTTTGCAGCCATGATAAAAAGGAGCAAAAAAGATGGACTGAAAAATAGTATCTCTGCAACTTCGGCAGAAGACATGCTCGTATTTGTACTTTCATGCTGTGCAATTGGTCTTGTAATCATGCCGGAGCTGGTTTATGTAAAAGATATCTATGAGGGAACCAATGCCCGTGCAAATACAATGTTCAAGCTGACATATCAGGCCTTTATCATGTTTACAGTCTGCAGTGGGTATATCTTATATCTGCTGACAGAAAAAAAGGTTAAGACAATTGCACAGATAATAAAAAAGACAAGCAAAGAACATTCTTTACAGAATGTTTCTTGGAGACGAGTTCTTGGATATGTTCTTATTGTTTTAAACCTGATGACCGTTCTTTACTTCTTTAAGGCGTCTTCATCATGGTTTAAAAACTGGATGATTGCTTCTGAGAGGACCGGAATTTATGCATTAAATTATCTTGATACAGATGATTTTGCTGCTGAAAAAGATGCACTGTTATGGTTGAAAGATAACGTTGAAAACGATGATGAAACAGCAGCAGTGGCAGAAGCCCCTGGCGATAGTTATACCGCATATGAAAGGGTTTCCGTAATAACCGGGCTTTCCACACCGGCTGGATGGACAGTACATGAATGGTTGTGGCGTGACAGTTACGACGGAATTTCAGACAGACAGTCAGATGTTGACCTTGTTTACGATGAGGATGAAGACACTGCGAAAGAGATGATTAAGAAGTACAATATCAAGTATATTTTCTTCGGCCTACGGGAAGAGGAGAAATACGGTAAGATTACAAAATACAACGTCAAAAAACTTGGAAAAGTAATCTATGAAGAAGATGAGACTCTTATCGTGGAAGTCAAGTAGTATAATGGATACACGGGGCGCTGCCCCGTACCCCGCAAGGGCGTGCCGCTATTGACTATGGCATGAATAAGCCTTCGCATTTTGCGAAGGTTTATTTTTTTGTCGTAAACATAAATAAGCATATTAGTAATACAAAAAAACAAAGAAAAGGAGATATTGCTATGGAGAAAAAAGGATTTGGATTTGCGGTTGGCATTTGTGTTATCGTTTTTGTCGTAATTATTGGGGCTGTTGCGCTTCTTGGAACTTCTACTGCACAGAGAACCTTAAAATCGGTGTCCAGTGATTTTGGTGGAGGACTTGACCGGACGGTAACCGTGTATGATTACAACGGTAATGAAATCCGCAGCTGGACCGGAAAGTTTGATGTTTCAGAGTCAGAAAACGAAGTATATTTTGACGATGAAAATGGAAAGCGTATCATCATCCATGGTGGAATTGTAATAAACGAAGAAAACTAGAGTCTCTTTTGAGGCTCTTTTTTATTCGTCTTAAAGTGGCTAATTCATATTAACTCATTTTAATTAATTACAACGAATTAATTTTTCTGCAATCGAGTTAAACCGAACTGAGTTAAACATTTCGGTCGTCCACCACAAAGCGGAAAGCAAAACGCAGTTTTGTAAGCGGTCCAGTCTGCAAGACTGGCTGGATTTGGGACAACGCCACGAATAACACCCCAAAAATATCCGCAAAAATATGCAGTCTGCAGAGCTTTCAGGCATAATAAGTATAGAAAAACAAAGGAGGGCTTAAAGAATGGACAAAAAAGAAATGCAACATTGGATTGATTATCTGAACAACGGTGGAAACGCATTAGATATGCTTGATGAGCTGGAGCGAAAGGCAAAAGAAAAAAGAAGAGAAAAAGAAGGCTTCAGACTGACACTGAAAGAGGGTGGTATCGGGATTGAGGATGTTCCGATGGAATACAGAGATACGGAAACATATATTATCGCATTTGGCCTGACAAAAGATGTATTCGAGAAAAGGCATGTGGCAGAAATAATGAATGCCGATATCGATGAATTGGCCGATAACGGAAAAATCGAGGAAGCAAGACAGCTGGAAGACTTAAAACGCGCGATTTTTGGTGTTGTCACACTTCAGGAAGATGAAACGCCAGAAGTGAAGCCGGCAAATGAATTTGAGGATGAGGCAGCATATGAAATGAGCGAAAATGCAGATATTTCTGAAGAAGAAACACCTGACGAATTTGACGACAGCTTTGACGACTATGATGACGAAGAAAACGGTATATACCAACATCCGGAAGACTGCAGGAAACATAATTCTGTCCACGATAATTCTGATGATTTTGACGATGACGATTACGAAGACTTTAACCAGCAAGTTCTTGTGGACGGCAAAAAACAGGAAAAGGAGCCGAAAAATACACACAAAGATGCCGGAGAGGTTGCAGAGACAAAGCCAAATCTCAAAAAAGTTATTACTGCTGCAATGGCAATCGTCGGAATCGTGGTTTTGTTTTCCAGAAAAAGAAAAAAATAAAAAAAAGAGGCCGCAAAAATGCGGCCAAAGCTGAAAATAATTACTGCAGCAGCGCCATGATGAAGCCTAAGCAATTCCCCACAATAGGAAGAACGGCAAACATAATGGCCAGGCGTACAACCCCAAAATGGGATTTGCCTGCATATTCTACATCGTCATCGTCGTAATCGTCATCAATATTGTTGAGCTGAACATACGTGATAAGCTTCTCAGTGATGTCTGTGCGGCGGTCTAGTTCGACCAGCGCATCATAGACACACTTGCAAAAAAGAATAAAACTGTACAGGAGACGTCTTCCTGCATAGCTTTTTGCATTCCTTTTTGTTGAAACTGCTGTTGTTTTTTTCATTTTCTCTTCCTCCTCTTAATAAATAAAAATTATTTTTGACAAATCTAATATGCCGGAATGAATCTGGAATAAAAACGAAACGGCTCACCTCTTAAGATTAAAAAAATACCGAATACAACAAGGCAAAAAGAAAAAAGATATCTGAAAAAATAACTTCCCAAAAAATCTGCTTCCGTTTTTTTATGCTGCCTTTTTTTCTGCATATTGAATTTGTATCTAATACAAAGAAAAAACAACAAAGAAAAGGAGATTTGAAACATGAATATCAAAGAGGCAAAATTAGAGGTAGAAAAGGCAGTAAAGGTTTATCTGGAGAAGGACGAGAACGGGGAGTACCGTGTCCCGCTTGTAAGACAGCGCCCGCTGTTTCTTGTTGGAGCGCCTGGACTCGGTAAGACTGCCATCATGGAGCAGGTTGCTGAAGACCTGGATATTGCATTAGTGTCATACTCCATGACACACCACACAAGACAGAGCGCTATTGGCCTGCCTTACCTGAAAGAGGTAACTTATAATGGGCAGACTTACACAAAATCAGAGTACACAATGAGTGAGATTATCGCCAGTGTGTATGATGTCATTCAGAGCACCGGAAAGAAAGAAGGAATTCTGTTCCTTGATGAAATTAACTGCGTTTCTGAAACACTTGCTCCGGCAATGCTGCTGTTCCTGCAGTATAAGCGTTTTGGTAACCAGTCCGTTCCGGAAGGATGGGTTGTTGTTACAGCAGGTAACCCGCCGCAGTACAACAAATCCGTTAAGGAATTTGATGTGGCTACCCAGGACCGTCTGAAGATGCTGACAATTGATGCTGATTTCGGCTGTTGGAAAGAATATGCATACAATGCAGGTATTCACCCGGCAATCACTGCATTCCTGGAAGCCAACAACGGAAAGTGGTTCTATGATATCAAAACCACTGTTGACGGACAGCAGTATATCACTGCCAGAGGATGGGAAGACCTGTCTTCTGAAATTCAGGCATATGAGCGAAATGGGTTCCCAGTAACACAGGAGCTCATCATGGAATACATTACAAACAAGGAATGTGCCCGCAAGTTTGCAGTATATTATGACCTGTTTAAGAAGTATCGTGTAGATTATGCAATCTCCGATATTATTGCAGGGAATATCTCTGCTGGTGCAATCCAGAAGGCCCAGGCTGCCAAGTTTGACGAGCGTCTGTCCATTATCTCCATGCTGATGGAAGCACTTGGCATCTCTGCCAAGGACGTTATGGTGGATACAGAAGCGATTGAGAGCGTAGTTAAAAAGTTGCGTGTTATCAAGAAGAAGGCTTCTGACATGGATAGTGTATATCAGATGTTGGCGGAGGATATTGCTGACGTTCATGATGAAATGGACAAGGCAAAAAAGGCAAATGCACTGTCTTCTGCAAAAAAAGCAATCCTGATGCGTGAGATTAAACTCATGGAATCTTACAAAGATAAGATGACCGAGTTCTTCACAAATCCGGATGTACGCAAGAAGCTGGAAGAAAAGACAAAGAAGAGCCTGGCGAAGATGTCAGCCTTCGATGTTGTAAAGATGTACTTCCAGGCAGATGTCAAGAAGATGCAGAACGCATCCAAAAAGACATCCGCATCAATGGAAAACGCCTTCAAGTATATGGAGAAGGCATTTGGTGACGACCAGGAAATGACGCTGTTTGTCGCTGAGCTGACCGTAAACCGCAACATCGCAAACTTCATCGCGAAAAACGGAAGTGATGCTTACTATAAGCATAACAGCTCCATGCTCATTTACAATGAGGATGACAAGCTGAACGGCCAGATTGACCAGCTGCTTGACGAGGCTGTCTGATTTGCTTCAACACAGAACCCCGGGGATTGATTTCCCTGGGTTCTTTTTTTGTGTCAATAAAAATCAAGCATATTGATTAAGAACCTATAAAAAACAACAAAGAAAGGGAGTAAAAAAATAATGGAAAAAGTAATCATGCCAAAACATGGAGTAGTAACACAGGCTCCAAACCAGATGACCGATTTTGAGGCAATCGCAAACAAATGCCTTAAGCAAATTAAAAACAAGCTGTACTTTCAGTATAAGGCATTGTCTCCGGTAATCTACCGTATGCCGGTAGAATTTGTGGAACCTGGCCAGGGGCTCTTCGGGACAGACGCAAGAAAGATTTACGCCGACCCGATGGACGTCATCCTGAGATATAAACAGTCTCCGGATGCGCTTGGTCGTACGTATCTGCATATGATGTTCCACTGTATCTATCTGCACCCGTTTGCAACACAGAAAAATATTGACAACGGCGTGTGGAATGTTGCCGTTGATATCTGCGCGGAAGCAGCTGTTGCACGTCTTGACCCGAAAAGGATTGACAGGGATAACGACCGTAAACGTATCATTGATGATATTAAAGGCCGTATCAAAATGTTTATCCCGGCACTCGTCTATAAAGAACTGATGGAAAACTCTTCACATTATGATTTTGAAGAGTTAATCGCCTTATTCCATATGGATGACCATCTTTGGATTAAACCACCACAGTCAGAAAGAGAAAAAGGCGGAAGTGAAAATGGTTGCAATGGCGAAGGTGAAGGTGATAGTGACGAAAAAGGAAACGGTAATGGGAAAGGTAATGGCGAAGGCGAAGAAAACGAAAATAGCGGAGGCGGAAACAATAATCCGTCTGGTGAATTCGGAGAAGATGACACAAAACCAAACGGTTCCCAGAGCCAGCAGGATAAGCAGCAGGAATGGGAGGATGTAGCCCGTCAGGTTGCCGCAGATATGCAAAACTTTCACCAGCAGGGAACAGGTTCCGGTGATATTGCGCAGGAAATTGATTTCCTGACACAGGACAAGATGGATTACGAAGAATTTCTTCGTACGTTCTCTGTAACAGAAGAAGTGATGAAGGTAAACCAGGATGAGTTTGACTATATGTATTATACATATGGACTCAACGGATTACCAAACGCAGAAGGAAAGAAAGCTGTAGATAAGAAGGTTCTTCTGATTGAGCCCCTTGAATATAAAGAGGATAAAGTCATTAAAGACTTTGTTATCGCAATTGATACTTCCGGCTCCTGTGCAGGTGAACTTGTTAAGAAATTCCTGAACAAGACATACAGTATCCTGAAAGAAAGCGAGAGCTTCGCTTCCCGTGTGAATATCCATATTGTTCAGTGTGATGCTGCCATTCAGAATGACACAAAAATCACTAACATGAAAGAAATGGAAGAATTCATGCAGAATATGAAACTGTATGGATTTGGAGGAACTGATTTCCGGCCTGTATTCGAGTATGTTGACACACTTATCAAAAATAAGGAGTTCGATAACCTCTGCGGTCTCATCTATTTCACAGACGGTTACGGAACATATCCGACTAAACCGACTCAGTATAAAACGGCATTCGCGTTCCTTGAGGATTACAACAACAGAGAGGATATCCCGGCATGGGCAATGTCTGTATTCTGGAATGCGGACCAGGAGTAATACCAGAATTTTTACATCAAACCAGAACATTTACATGTTCTGGTTTTTTCTTTATGAAAAGAATTTCGCATATTAAAAAAGAATAAAGAAAACAAAGAAAGAGAGGAGCCATAACTATGGATAGAGATTCAGCTAAACAGATTATCTTAGCAAGCCTTCCAAATTATCTGGCTCAGAAAGGGATTGACCCGAGCCGAAATTTTTTATGCTTAAACCCTGAACACCAGGACCATTCTCCGAGCATGCATTATGACCGGAGACGAAACCGCTGTCATTGTTTTTCATGTGGGTGTGATGCTGATATCTTTAATCTCATCCAATGGGATTATAATACAGATTCATTCAAAGACACATTTGGCATTGCCTGTGACCTTTTCGGGCTTACTGTAGAAAGCAGAAAAGATAAACAAAAAGAAAAGCCAAAGATTAAGCCGGCACAGAAGGAAAGGACAAGGTTTTCAGAAATAAAAAAGGCAGCACCGGAAATCTGTGATAAGGTGTACAGGACCATGCAGATTCTATCACCGCTTACAGATGCAGATGTAAGGTATCTTGAAGAGAAAAGGGGATTGTCAAAAGAGAGGATTAAAAAAGATTATCTCCGTATGGTGACTGCACCAGAAGAGCGCGAAAAGCTTATAAGGAAGTTGTCAAAACTGACCGGTTACACAAAGGATGTTTTAAAATATGTCCCCGGATTCTTTATAGACAAAAAGACCGGGAAACTGGATTATTCAGGAGATAATATCCCTTCTATATCGCACGGTACAAGATGGTGTAATAACGCTGGAATCGGCATTCTGATTCATGATGCTGACGGTTATGCTGTAGCCATCCAAATCAGGCGTGATACAGCGAACAAGGGGAATAGATATTGCTGGTTCACTTCCATATTCGCTGTTGATAATGATGATTATGATGGAGGAAGCACACCGGGAGCAGCAAAGGATATTATCATCCCTGATAACCCAAGAAACTGCCTCTGTATTACAGAGGGACGTTTTAAGTCTGAAATCCTGGCAGCAAATCGCAATATAGTCATTTCAATCCAGGGCGTGTCAGCATGGAAAGGTGTTGATGAGATTATTGGGAAGCTGCGTGAAGAACGCGATATTAAGAGCATCTATTTGATGTTTGATTCTGATATCATGGGAAACCGGCAGGTATTCAATACCATTTCAGATATGGCAAGGACTCTTGCGGAGCGGATTCCTGATTTAAAAATCAATTTTGCCGTATGGAAGATTGAATACGGAAAAGGGATTGATGACTGTATCCTTGCAGGAAATATCCGTCACGTGAAATATGTGGATGCAAAATTTTTTATGGACGTCTGCAATAATACATTTAACATGTTATTAAAAAAATACAATGTGGAGTCCTTTAGAAAAATGAGCGCAGAAGATAGAAAAGAATTCAAAAAGATTCTCCAGAAAGAAAATGAAAAAATCATTTTCAGTAAAAAACAGGGAGAAGTTCCAAAAGAAGCAGCGTAGTTTCAAGCAGGAGGCAAAAGCCTTCTGCTTTTTTATTCGGCAAAAATTTGCGTTCTGGATTTTCTCGAATATAATAAAGATATAACGAAAACACGAAAAGCAAAAAGCAAAAGGAGTTGCAGGGGTTCAAATCCTCGGTTTTCATTCCATGGCGTTAAGCCTTGACTACATATTCGTCCTTTCTTTGTTTGGCAGGACCGTCAGCCGGATTGGCCGCGGTTTTACGCGCCATTGTGATAATCTCTGTCAGAAAGAAGACGGGTATACTGCAGCGCATTCTTCCCGTATTGCAAAAATTGCACATGCCATTGGGAGTGCACTTGGACTCTCTGAATGCGATATGGACGCCTTAAATGAGGCATCTGAGCTGCATGATATCGGGAAGATTCGTGTAAGCCTTCAGGTCTTAAATAAGCCGGGAAAGCTTACAGATGAGGAATTCGAGGAAATGAAAAAGCATTCAGCATACGGCTTTGCGATTGTAAGCCCGGAAGATGCTGAAATTGCAGACATCATCTTGTCACATCACGAACGATATGATGGAAGTGGATACCCGAACAGATTATCTGGAAAAGATACCCCATATCTTGCACGGATTATTGCAGTGGCGGATTCTATTGACGCAATGTCATCAGACAGGTGTTATCGTAAAGCTCTGCCATGGTCAGTATGTGTGGATGAAATCATTAAAAACAGAGGAAAAATGTATGACCCGGATGTGGTCAGTGCATTTGATTCATGCAAACATGAAATAATGGCAATATTAACCAGGCTTTAGCCTGGTTTTTGTTTTGTCACAGTATTTGGCATATTGTAAGAAAACATAAAATAAGGAGGAAAAAATTATGGCAAAAAATATTTTTTCAAGAGCAGCAAAAGAAACAAAACAGGCGGCAGAAAAACATATGGGTGATGACATCACAATGCGTGGTACACTTACCGCCGCAGCAATCGTTGGCGCAGGCGTTAATGCCGGAAAAGCATTACACGATATTGCCTCTAAAAGCAAAAAAGAAATGCAAAAAAATACAGACAAAAACAGTGATGTTTCCATAAGTGAAAAAAGGACTCAAAAAGAATTTGAAAAAACAGACGATGCTTTAAGGGATGTGGAAACAGCACGGGAACAGCGTGGAGGTACAAGAGAAGATAGGCCGCGCGAAATCAAAAAAGCAAGAGCAGATAAACATGAACGAATGCCGGAATGCGATAAGATGATGGAACTTGAAGCGGAACGCGTAAAGAGAGTTGCAAAACAGCGTGAAGCCGAAGCAATGCGCCAGAGAATGCGGGAAGAAGACCGGAGATGTGAAAGACTGCAGGACGGAAAAGAAAATGCAATGGAGCACGACATGACAGAACAGGTGCTTGGTCAGACCTATAAAGTGCCAGGTACAAATATCAGTTATGAAGATGCAAAAATTATGGCAAAAAATAATATAAGGGATACGGATGAATTAGCCGGAATATCACTTGAAGATGACGGCTTTGCAAATTCTGTTTCCGAAGTGCAGGAGATGATGAAAGGTTACGTATTTAACGGAGTACCGGATATTGAAGAGGCTTATGCCCTTTCAAATGAGAGGAATTACGGTGCAGATGTGATTGCACAGGCTTACGTGAATGTCCTGAAAGAAGTTGATATCAACCAAAACATCCAGGCGTTAACGAAGATTGATGAAAAATTCTGTTTTGAGCACCAGGCTTTTGAAACACAGTTTGATTACATAAGGGAACATGACAGTGCAGCAGACCGGGTTTTAGATAAAGTTGAAATGGAGCTTGGAAGGGAAAGGGAATAAATCTATTTAAAATGCACTTTTACAGGATTAATCTACCGTAAAAGTGTATTTTTTTTTCGCAAAAAAAATCCAGTCAGTAATTTTTTAAGCATATTAATAATATTAATATCAGAAATCAAACGAGGTGATATTTATGTCAGAAAATTATTCAAAATTAATGACAATGAAAGAAGCCAGGTCGTTTCTTCCTGTGTCAAATACCACCATCAGAAGATGGGTCGATGAAGGAAAACTGCCAGCATATAAAACCGAAGGAGGGCATCGGAAGTTTTTTAAGGAAGACTTATTAAGGTGTGTTGGAGCCAGAGGATATAGAATTACAAAGAAATTGACAATTGGATATTGCAGGGTTTCGTCCGCTGGACAAAAAGACGACTTAATACGACAGGAACAGGTTGTTACAAATTACTGTGAGCAGAATGGTTATAAATTCAAGATTATAAAAGATATAGGCTCCGGAATCAATTATAGCAAGAAAGGACTTCAAGAACTTATACGCCTTATCTGTAATGGAGATATCGAAAGGATTGTTATCAGTTACAAAGATAGACTTGTTATATTTGGATATGAGTTGATTGAAATAGAAATCATTAATTCAACAACAGAAGAATCTAACGAGACTGAAATGGTTAAAGATGTCTTATCTATCATAACCGTGTTCTCATCAAAATTATATGGTAAACGGTCACATAAGAATAAAAATATAGTTGAAGCAAATAAGAGGTTATTTTACATTGAGAAAAAGGAAGAAGAAGTCACGGACAGCAATATATAAAAAGAACTGTGTTGAAAAATGTATAAAGGTTGAAACTGTGCAGCTTAACGAAGAGGAATATGCCATTCTTGATGAAATGTTCGAGCGATACAGACAGTGTAAAGATATGTTTTTGAAGAGGCTGTGCGGAATTGGAAGTATATTAAATATTCAAAGTTTTCAGAATGTCCGGAATATGATTCGTAAAGAGCAGAACGCATTGCCAAATGAATATGGAAATAAGTCTTACTGTGATATTTTTGAAATACAGGGAAGATTCTGGGTGATGGCTTTATCTGATACCTGTATGACATTAAAATCAATGTGGACAAACCTTGGAAATAAATGCAAGGCTAAATTAAGAGACAACCACACTGATTTATCAAAGCCTGAAAGAACGTATTGCAATTATATTTTGTCGTCACCAAAAATTCTGTATTGCATTTTAAATGAATGTGAATATACGGGTAGTAAATCAAAGAATTACCGCAGGATTCTGGATGATATAAAAGACGTTCCCGAAATACGGATAAAATATATTCATTCCATGCTGAGAAGGTTGGTCAGAGACAATAAACCGTATCCGGAAGCAAAAAAGGCAGATTGTATACTTATGGATGAAGTTATGTATAAGATTACATCTGAAAAAGATGCGGATTATATATTATTAATGACAAATTCTAAAGGAACGAAACTGAAACTGAAATTAAAAAGCCGGTTCTGCTACAATAAAAAGGGAAATACCCAGATTGTCTTTAACAGGGAAAAGAGAACTCTCTCTATACATAAATGCATCAAAGCAAGGCAGAGTGAGACAAAGAAAGGGCATCCGGTAGGAATCGATAAAGGATATGCTACTCTGATATCCTGTAATGATGGAAACGGTAAGAAGCCTGAATATGGTGAAAATTTTGGAAAACTGATTTCTGCTGAATCGGAGCGTATCAATAAGAAAAATACAAACCGGAATTATTTCTATGATAAATGCAGGAAATTACAGGACAAACTGAACCAGTCTGAAGATAAGAGTGAACGGGAACTCTTGCGGGAACTGATTAGTAAGACCAAACAGTGTCATCTTGGTAAGAAAAAATATAATAAGAAGCACACCAGGGCAATGAAACATATGGAATCTGTAACCAATCACAATATCCGTATGTTCATGAATGAAATGGAGCCTTCTGAAATTGTACTAGAAGACCTGTCATTTGTTACTGACAGAAAAAAGCCACGGACAAAATCTTATAACCGTAAGATGTCTTCCTGGCAGAAAGGTATACTTGATGAAAGGCTTGTATATATCGCAAAGATATTCGGAGCAGAAACAATACATGTAAATGCCGCATATACATCGCAGTACTGCTGTATATGCGGAAGTAAACTTGGACTGAGGTATGGAAAACACAGCGGTCTCGCTGAGTGTGAGATATGCGGAACGGTAAACGCGAACACAAATGCTGCCGGAAATATCCTTGCCAGAAAGACGGACAGGAAAATCATGCAGTATACACCATACAAAGAAGTAAAGGCAATCTGCGATAAGCGGGCAGAAGCTTTAAATGCAGCGGTAGAACATGCCGATATATGGTAACTGATAATAAGACATCGGCCTGAGAAGCGGCAGGCTAGAATTACGGATGCGGTACATTCCCGGTCTTCCTGGAAACAGGTGGCTTGGTTTCACGTCTCGAACGGGCCGCATAGTGAAACTATTAACCGAGATTAGTAACCGGCGTGGAGATATAGCCGAAAGGTGAACCGCCCGCGTCGGCCTTCACTGTCTGCAGAAAAAAGTAGTTTCTCAATACAAAAGAAAACCGCTTTTGGATACATACATAAGGGACAACAGAAACGCAAAATCTAATCAAATGTAGTCAGGAGGTGGATTTAGATAGATTTTTGCAAGCGGAG
>ENA-OPCS01001223-OPCS01001223.1-human-gut-metagenome-genome-assembly--contig:-NODE-1223-length-15308-cov-1.293123_pt1 | contig 15308 bp, 19 predicted proteins | sample MGYA00241256_ERZ501492 | MGnify/ENA primary metagenome ERZ501492 (study PRJEB25962, sample SAMEA2042512) | human gut metagenome | biome: human gut; feature: human-associated habitat; material: faeces... | reverse complement strand
GACCATAAGAACCCGGCAGCCGGAACAGATGGAACCTCCTGTGAAACCAGAAGTCAAGCCGCCTGCAAAGCCGAAACCCGATAAAAAATCCTATGCGGAGTTCGTGAAGATGAGCGAAGCAAACTACGACAGGCTCGTGAAACTGTACGGCAAAGCCTTTGCGGATGCCTGCATTGTGGAGCTTGACAACTACAAGGGCGCACGGGGAAAGACCTACAAGGACGACTACCGCGCCATCCTCTGCTGGGTCGTAGACCGGGTCAAAGAAAAGAAACCGGGCCTGCTTCAGCAAAGCGTTAGCGAGGCAGCACCGGCTAAGGATAATCCGTTCAGAGAGTGGGGTGAGCAGAATGGGTAAATTTGACGGCCTGCTGCAAGGTGCTGTTCGTCAGGCGCAGGCGGCAAATCAGCCGGAGAACGGTGATTACTACGACGATGAAGGGTTCCTCGTCTGCGGGAACTGCCATACCCGTCGGCAGGTAGAGGTCAATATGCCCGACCTGAAAGCCGTTCCGTTCGACCCTAAGAAGAAAGTCCGGGTCAAGATGCCGGTATCCTGCCGCTGCCGGGCAGAACGGCGGAAGCAGGAAGAGCAGATGCTCATGCAGGACCGGGAAATGCGGGCAGCACAAACGCTTCAGCGGCAAAGCCTCATGGACGAACGCCTGCGGGACATTAGCTTTGACGGATTCCAGCAGACTAAGGATAACGCCTACAACCTGAAGCTCTGCCTGCGGTATGCGAAGCACTTCGATGAAATGCTGGCAAAGAATCAGGGGCTTTTGTTCTACGGCGGGGTCGGGACCGGGAAGACATTCGCAGCGGCCTGCATTGCAAACCATCTCCTGAGCCTGCGAGTCCCGGTGGTGATGACCTCGTTTGTGAAGCTGCTGGAAACTATGCAGGGCTTCAGTGAGGATGACAGCACCCTGATTGCCCGGCTGAACAGGGCAAAGCTGCTCATCATTGATGATCTCGGCGCTGAACGCAGTACAGACTTTGCGCTGGAAAAGGTCTACGACATTGTGGACAGCCGGTACAGAGCCAAACTCCCCATCATCCTCACCACGAACCTGAGCATGACCGAAATGAAAGAATCTGCGGACATCCGCTACACCCGCATCTATGACCGTATCTTTGAAATGTGCTACCCGATGCAGTTCACAGGTCGGTCGTGGAGAAAGGCGGAAGCGGCCCGCAGATTTGACGAGATGAAGAACTTTTTGGAGGGCAACGATGGATAAAGTTATCATCGCAAGCGTTGAGGACCGGTTGACGGTAGCTGCCATCCTCGTAAAGAACGACTACACCGTCCGGCAGGGCAAGCAGCTCCGGCAGGGCAAGAAAAGCTACGAATACTATCTGGAGTACGCTCCGAACGACAAGCCGAAGCAGGCGGCAGGGGAATGAGGACGCAATTCTGCATCTATGGGGAGCCGCGAGGTAAGGAACGCCCGAAATTCTCAACCGTATGCGGCCATGTGACAGCCCGAACCCCGGAAAACACGGTTCTGTACGAAAACCTTGTAAAGACCGAGTACAGAATCCAATCCGGGGTTCGGTTTGCTGATGACGCCATGTTGAGCGTGAGGATTTTTGCGTTTCTCTCCGTCCCGAGGTCGGCCAGCCAGAAAAAACACCTTGCCATGATCGACCGCCTGATACGCCCGACACGAAAGCCTGATTTCGACAACATCGGCAAAATCATCTGCGATGCCCTGAACGGCATTGCCTACCGCGATGATGCCCAGATCGTAGACGCACTGGTTCGGAAGTTCTACTCAGACATCCCGCGTGTTATCGTTGAAATCTCAGATATACCGTATGAACAGTAAAGGAGAATGACTATGAGCGACAAAACGTATGTGCTGTCCCTGAGCGCGGACACCTTCAACGCCTTCAAGATGGACTTCGACAGCGCCCTCCAGCGCTTGCTTCAGAAGATGGACAGGCTCCAGAGCGACAGCGCCTCCATCAACTGCAAAATCAGCGTGGCACTGACCCCGGCTCCGGAACGGAACTTCGATGCAACGCGGGAGGGGGACACCGTGCAGGTGATGAAGCCCAGCTTCAGCCACGAGATCAGCACCGAAATCAAGGTCAAGGACAAAACGACCGGCAACCTCTCCGGCAACCGCAAGCTGGTGTGGGATGAGGAGCTGATGGAGTATGTGATGAAGGACATCGACGATGGGCAGACCTCGCTTTTCGACACGGCCCAGAGCCGCCAGAATGCTGCGCCCCCTGTGGAGCAGGAACCGCCCCAGCTCCCGGAAGGCATCGTGGATGTTGACTACACGGTCATCAGCGATGACAAGGGCTACATCCTGCGCAACCCCGATAAGTGCGGCATCAAGGACCAGTGGGGCATCCTCAAAGTCCTTGTAGGAGAGCGGATGACGGTGAGCCGGAGTGCAGGCCACTGCTATGCGGAGACCGCAGACGGCATCATCGCCCTCGGCTCTGCCTACCTCGCAGAAGACCCCCGCCATGTGGATGACAGCATTCTGGAGCCTCATCTGGCAGAGGAAATCGCCTGCAACGGCTTCGGCACGGTTCAGGTCGGCGACCATGAGGAGCCGGAGAAGATCGTGGTAGAGTGTCTGGAATGCGGTGGCATCCTGCTGGATGTGGAAAACCCCAACGCCCGGAAGGGTGATGCCGAATGAGGTACGGAACCTGTTTTCTGTGCGGAAAGACCGGCTGGCTGGAAGAGCACCACGTCTACCCGGGGCCGTTCCGGGACAAGTCCGAAAAGTATGGCCTGAAGGTGGGCCTGTGCGGCGAGAGCTGCCATCGGAACGGCCGGTATGCGGCGCACCAGTGCAGGGAAACCTCCGATGCCCTGAAGCAGTTCTGGCAGATCAAGTACATGATGGCCCACAAAGCCAGCGTCGCAGACTTCCGGGCGGCATTCGGGAAGAACTATCTGGAACTCGACTACTACGATGATGAAAGGAGCTACCCTATGAACATTATTGCCATCAGCGGCCGCTTGACACGCGACCCCGAACTGCGCACCACTCCCAACGGAAAGCCCGTGGTGGAGTTCACGGTTGCGGTTGACCGGCCCGGCGTTAAGGACCAGACGGACTTTATCGACTGCGTGGCGTGGGAAAAGAAAGCTGAGTTTGTCGCCCGGTATTTCAAGCAGGGAAAGCGTATCGAGGCAAGCGGTGTCCTTACCACACGCACCTACGAGAAAAACGGGGTGAAGCGCAAGCGGACGGAGGTTCGCTGCGATCAGGTCTTCTTCGGCGAGTCCAAGAAAGATAGCGGCTCCACCCCGCAGGCAGCGCCGGAACCCACGAACGATGATTTCCGCCCGCTGCCCGATGATGATGACATCCCGTTCTGAGAAAGGAGAACACATGGAAGAAAATAAAAATCCCCTTATGGGCCATGTCGTAAAGGTCCCTGCACAGGTGTCCGGCATCCCTGACGGAGTGCAGATGACGGTGAACGCAGCCGTGACCACCTTTGCGGCGGTCGATGGCAAACCGGCTGGCATCGAAAGCATGGGTACGGCAGAATGCAATATGCTTGCCAGCTATACGCGGGGGAACGGTCTCGTTCTCTGTCCACGGGGAAAAGCCCGTTATGGTGAGCGTCCGTCTGGATGAGTTGATGAGACTCTTGCAGGCGGCTGCTGCTGTATGTCACCACGAGCAGGAAGACAAGAAGAATGCTGAGGAGGAAAAGGCATGAGAAAGCTGTTTACGTCTGAGTCTGTGACCGAGGGTCATCCCGACAAGGTGTGCGACCGTATCTCTGATGCGGTGCTGGATGCAGTGCTGGCTGTTGACCCGAACGGCCGGGTGGCCTGTGAGACCTGCTGCACCACCGACACGGTGTTTATTGCAGGCGAGATCACGAGCAAGGTCGATGTGGATATTGAGGGCATTGCCCGGCGGGTCCTGCGTGACATCGGCTACACCGGTGGGGCATCTGGCTTTGATGCCGATACCTGCAAGGTCATGACGTTCATCCACAAGCAGTCCCCCGATATTGCAATGGGAACCAGCGACACGGTGGGCGGTGCAGGCGATCAGGGCATGATGTTCGGCTATGCCTGCAACGAAACCCCGGAGCTGATGCCCCTGCCCATCATGCTTGCACACAAGATGGCCTACAAGCTCTCCCAGACCCGCAAGGATGGAACCATCCCCTTTATCCTGCCGGATGGCAAAACGCAGGTAACGGTGGAATATGAGGGGGATGGGAAGCCCCAGCGTATCGACGCCATCGTCATCTCCACTCAGCACACGGACGGGAGTCTCCCTCTGCTGATGCACCCGCTGGTGGAAAATGTCATCACGCCTGTTTTGCAGGAAGCCCGTCAGCACCTCCCGTGGCTCGACATCGACACCTACGACCTGTACATCAATCCTACCGGGCGTTTTGTGCAGGGTGGCCCTGCGGCAGACACCGGCTTGACCGGGCGGAAGATCATCGTGGACACCTATGGCGGTTATGCTCCCCACGGCGGCGGGGCATTCTCTGGCAAAGACCCCACGAAGGTTGACCGCAGTGCAGCATACATGGCCCGGCATATTGCAAAGAACGTCGTGGCATCGGGTCTGTGCGATAGGTGTCAGGTCCAGTTGGCCTATGCGATCGGCATGGCGTTCCCGGTATCCCTGCGCATCGACACGTTCGGGGCCAATGTGGATGAGGAAAAGCTCTGCAATGCAGTAGACCGCTGCTTTGAACTGACCCCGCTGGGAATCATTGATGCCCTGAACCTGCGCCTGCCTATCTATGAACAGACATCCGCCTACGGCCACTTCGGCAATGTAACGGGCGGCAATTTCACATGGGAGAGCACCCACAAAGCGGGGCTCCTGCGCAGAACGTATAACACGCTGTAAGAAACAAGGCAAGCCTCTTTCCCCGTGGGCGGGGAAGGGGGCGAGGCCCATGATGGGAGGTTTAGACATGGCACAGGAAGACAAGAACGTCACAATTCCCCCGGAAATGATGCAGGAGATCGTACGGGTGGCATCGGAAACAGCCATTGAAAAGTTCCAGCACGAAGCGGAGCGGAACCGAAAGGCCGTCAAGGATAAGCGCCTGCATAACACCAAGCTGCTGCTTCAGAACTACCACTGCTTTGTAGAACATAGCAAGAGTGCCGTGTATGAAGCCAGCCAGCTCTCCGAGGATGACGACTTCGAGGAGTTGATGGAGGAGCTGATGAGTCAGAGCGACGGCAGGGTGAGGGTCCCGGTGGTGAGGAGCATTCAGGAGAGTGCTGCCCACACCCGCATCATCGTGCAGCACATCGACCGTATGCTGGAATACTACAAGTTCCGCTGTGAGCATTCCAAGCGTGCGGAGGAAATGCGTCGGTATCGGACGATTTACGACCTCTACATTGCCCCTGAACCCAAGACTCAGCAGCAGATCGCCGATGAAGAACACGTCGATTTGTCAACCGTGTTCCGCGACCAGAAGGCGGGTATTTCCAAGTTGAGCGCCCTGATTTTTGGATGGTTGGACTAAAATTTTGGCAAAGTTGCAAAAAAGCTGCTATTGCAGTGCAATTACCACTGTGGTAAGATACGAAGCGTGAACCGATGTGTCACCCCGGAAAAACCGCGAGTGGCACATCTGGCCTCGTATCAAGCGGTGAAGCCAAAAACTTTCGCTCCGAATGCAAAACCGATTGACTCCGGTGGGTAAAGGGTTAGAATGAAGATAGGCCCAAAATCTTACCGAAAAGGTCAGGAGGTACGACAGATGGAACGAAAATCCGATAAAGTTAGACGTCTGGTTGCAGACGGTGACTTCAAAGGGGCTTTGCGGATTGCAAAGGACTTCAGGCTCGGCATCACGAAGGAGCAGTCCTCCACGATGACAAGAGCGTATGAGTGCATGGTCCACGGCAGATTCTACAGGCAGCTCGGCTATGATCTCGATGAGAAGATAGCTGATGGCGTGAAGATTCTGGTGGGCTTGTACGGAAGGAGCGAGGCACATGATTTACACCAGCCGGTACAGTAACCCGGAACTCAAGACCGGGAATTACACAGTCGTTGGGATAACACGGGGAGCGCCTAAGTTCCCCCTTCGGTATACGCTTGCAGGCAACATCATGGAGATCGCGCCGCCGGGTTATCTGTTCAACGAATACAACCGGGAGCGGTTCACGCCGCCCTACTTCCAGCACATGGACAGAGTAGGGACGGCGCGGATTGCTCAGATTCTCCAGCATTATGAGGACATGGGCAAGCCCGTGGTACTTTGTTGCTACGAAGATGTCCGAAAGCCCGGAGAGTGGTGTCATAGACTGGTGTTCGCAGAATGGTGGCTCCAAAGAACAGGAGAAATGATCGAGGAGCTGCCCGACCCGTCACCAAACAAGTGGGCGAAACAGCCTGAACCGCAGAAAGCGGTTGAGCCTGATGCAGTCCAGATGAAAATGTGGTAATACCCGCCGATAGCTCAGAAAGTAGAGCACCTGACTCTTAATCAGGGGGTCGCACGGTTCAATCCCTGCTCGGCGGACCAACCATAGGGAGTCATGTTGGAAACAGCATGGCTCCCATTTTTTATGCCTACGAACAAGGACTTTCCAGATGTTCACGTCTTTGGAAACAACCCACCCTCTGGAAAGCAACTGCTCCAGTCGAAACCAGAGGGGCAATTTTGAAAGAAAGGTCGGTGATATGAATGGCAAAGTTCCAGAACCCCGGAGCGTTCTTCCTCGGAACTCTGGTTGCTCAGGAGCAGAAGTTCCTGAAGCCGCTGATTGAAAACGCCCGCAAGCAGGGGTACACCCGGTTCGTTGAGCCGTGCGCCGGCGCTTTCGCCATGTCGCACATCGCGGCGCAGTGTGGGTACAAGCCCAGCGAGATTGAGGCCAGCGACGTTTCGATGTTCACCTCCATCATGGGATATGCCATCACGGGCAAGTCCCTTGAGGAGCTGGAAATCAGAGCGGACGGCTTCACGAATGAGGAGCTGCTTGACCCTGCGGTTGCGCTCTATGCGCAGTTGTACCTGCGGACCGTGAAGAACGCTGGGAAGGAATACTTCTACGGCATCATGCGCGATCTGGAATACCGCAAGGAGGAGCATCTGGCGGAAATCCGCGCACAGCTCGACAGGGCCAAGCAGTCCTTGCATGGGATGAGCTACCGCCCGCTGGATATGTGGAAGCACCTTGAAACGTGCTATGATGACCCCCACTGCCTTGTGGTTGCAAACCCGCCCACCTATGCCGCTGGATTCGAGAAGTGGTACGACACCGGCGGGCGCATGACATGGAAAGAACCTGAGTACGGCATCTTTGACCCCAAGACCGGGCTGAACGACCTGTACGACAAGATGAACGATGCCAAGTGCCTTCTGATGTGCTACGAGGAGAACGCCCCGGGCCTCACTGCCGGGCATCCTGTCTTTGCTCGGTATGGTGTGCGTGACGGCATCAACGTGTACCTGACTACCAACCGCCCGGATGAGGCAACCATGCTTGCTGAGGGTAAAATGATTACCCGCCCGAGCGAGGGCAAGCTGGAGCCGCTGGATTGCAGCATCCTGCCGCGTGATTATGAAATCACCCGCAAGAGCAAGATTCAGATTACCCAGATCGAGCGCACCGCCGCCCAGTATTACAGAAAGCTCTGGACGCACAACTTTGTCGGTTCGTCTGCGCCTATCAACATGGCCGTCCTCATCGACGGCAAACTGGCTGGCGTGTTCGGGCTGGATAAGTCAGCGCTCACGATGGGAGCCTTCGGTACGCAGGTTTCCGATGCTGTGTTCCTCATGTACGGCATGACCGTTCCCCATAAGACCTACCGGCTGGGGCGGCTTCTGACCATGCTGGCACAGAACAGGCCGCTGATTATGAATATCTGCACGGATTTGGAGAAGGAAAAGGCCAAGTCCCTCAAGACGGTGCAGATGACCAAATACCCGGAGGCCAAGGAAATGCGGGGGCTGATGGAGTTGACCAAGAAAGTCCCGGATAAGAAGATGGGCTACCGGCTCACATACGAGTCGCCCTTGTACGATAGAAACGCCAAACAGGCATTGAATGAATGGTTAGGGAGGGAAGAACGATGGCAGAAACAGCGCGAGAAAACCAAGTCAGCAGCGCAGCCGTAAAGTATGAAACGGTCGCCGATATGGGTTCCGGTCTGGTCATTGCCAAAGTAAAGCTGACCGACTTCCGCGAGCAGGACATCAACGCTCGCATTATGAAGACCGAGATGCAGAAGCAGCTTACCGACAACATCAAAAAGCGGGGCCAGCTTGAAAGCCTCCCGTTCTGCGCACTCATCGACGGTAAGATCGAGATTATCTCCGGCCACCACCGCATCCGTTCTGCAAAGGACAGCGGTGTGCTGACGGAGCTTTTTGTCATTCTGGACACCACCGGCCTGCGGCGCTCTCAGGTGGCCGCAAAGCAGTTGGCGCACAACGCCATCAGCGGCTTTGATGACCAGTCCACCCTGAAGGAAATCGCCAAGATGATCGACGATGTGGACGATATGCTGGAAAGCTACATTGGCAAGGACATCATCGGCGAGCCTATGGCCGAGCTTGAGAAGCTGCTGTCCCCGAAGGTGGAGTTCGACTGGAAGAACGTCACGTTCACTTTCCTGCCGCATCAGCTCCGTGATTTGGACCAGCTTGTGAAGGTTCTGGGTTCCCTCAGCCCCGATATGCTGGGCGTTGCAGATATTGACCAGCACGAGGAGTTCATCGAAACCATCACGAAGTACCAGCAGTTTGCCAACGTCAAGAACACCGGCGCTGCCATCCACGCCATGATTAAGGCCACCGAGTCCCTGTTCGATGACCTGCACTTCGATGAAAGTCAGGAGTGGGTGCAGTTGCCCAACCTGTTCGGCTCTCCGGCCATCCCCAAAGAGGCTGCTGATACCATCACGCAGGCGCTCGACAAGATGGTCAAGGATGGCGAGATCGGCCCGAAGAACAAGTGGCAGGCCCTTGAATACTGGGCTGCGGATTATCTGGCAGGGAAGTAGGTGATAGCAAATGCCTACGCCTCTAAAGTACAATCCGGCGTACCACGATGACTGGGCATGGTCACTTGCTATCAAGGGCGCAACAGATCAGGACATTGCCGATGCCTTCCACGTTTCGCGTAGGACCATCATTCGCTGGCGACAGACGTACCCGTCGTTCAATACGGCCTGTCAGAGCGGAAAAGAAGTCGCCGACGCAAAAGTAAAAAAATCTCTGTTTGAACGCGCTGTAGGCTTTGAATATCAGGAAAAGGAAAGCGTCATTGACGTAGACCCTCGGACTGGTGAGCAGAAGCCGGTCCGGGTCAGAACGCTCACGAAGAAAGCCGTTCCCGATACAATGGCGCAGATGTACTGGCTCAACAACCGATGCCGGGATGAGTTCTCCCAGACCCAGAAGGTTACGCTTGACGGAGCTGTTCAGACATCCCCGTTCGATAACCTGACGGATGATGAACTCCGCCGTTTGGCTCAAATGGACGAGGGCCTTGATGGCGACGCGGAATAATGTTTCGCCTGCCAAGCGTAAGTACCTCGGCTCAAATGCCCGGATTGCGCTGGCGAAACGGCACTACGCCGATTATGTCCAGTACGTCCACATGGGCAGGTGGAAAAGAGCCAGACACCTCGACCTCGTGTGTGAGAAGCTGGAAAGCATCATGGAGGGGAAGACCAAGCGGTTGATGATATTCATGCCGCCGCGCCACGGCAAGTCCATGACCGTGACCGAAACCTTCCCCTCGTTCTATCTGGGAAAGAACCCAGAGAAGCGTGTCATCGAGATCAGCTACAGCGGCGACCTTGCCCAGCAATTCGGCAAGCGGAACCGCGATAAGGTCGAGGAGTTCGGTCCTGCGCTGTTTGGGCATACCATCTCCCAAGTGCAGGCCACCAAAACGAACTGGAACCTCGACAACGGCATGGGCGGCATGATCTCCGTTGGTATCGGCGGCTCCATCACCGGCTATGGCGCAGACCTGCTTATCGTCGATGACCCCATCAAGAACCGCGCCGAGGCTGAATCTGCCACCTACCGCGATAAGCTGTGGGACGAGTACCAGTCCACGGTGAGTACCCGACTGCACGCAGGCGGCGCTGTTATCATCATCCTTACCCGCTGGCACGAAGATGACCTTGCCGCCCGGCTCCTGAACCCGGAGTACGGCAAGGTTGAGGACTGGGACATTATCTCGCTCCCGGCCGTTTGCGAAGACCCGGCTACCGACCCTCTGGGCCGTGAGCTAGGCGAGGCGCTGTGGCCTGCGGGCGGCTACGACGAAGCATGGGCTGCACAACAGAAAGAGACCGTCGGCACATACGCATGGTCTTCTCTGTATATGCAGACCCCCACACCAAGCTCCGGCGGTATGTTCAAGAGAGAGTGGTGGAAACGCTGGGCGGCGCTGCCGTCCGGCCTGCATGACTTCATCCAGTCGTGGGACTGCACCTTCAAGGACAAGGACGGTTCAGACTTCGTTGTTGGACAGGTCTGGGCAAGGAAAGGCGCAGACCGCTATCTGCTCGATCAGGTGCGTGGCCGCATGAGCTTCACGGAAACGCTGGATGCCATGCGCGGGCTTTCCTCCAAGTGGCCACAGACCACAAGAAAGCTGGTCGAGGACAAGGCCAACGGCACGGCGGTCATCGACGTGCTGAAGAAAGAAATCCCCGGAATCATCCCGGTGGAGCCGTTTGGTGGCAAGGTGGTCCGCGCCCATGCGACCACCGCTGTGGCTGAAGCCGGGAACGTCTACATCCCAGCGGCATCTGCCTGCCCGTGGGTGATGGACTTTGTGGAGGAAATGGCAGCGTTCCCAAGCGGTGCGCACGATGACCAAGTTGACTGCTATTCGCAGGCGAACGCCTATTACAACGACAATACGTTTGATATTCGTTCGCTGATAACGTAAGAAAAGAGGTGAATGCAATGCTGATTATTTTCTCGGTCAATGACCAGAAAATCACCCATGACCTGAAAGGCCAGCTTGTCGCAGGCAGCGTAGACATTGTGCAGGCCGCATTCAAATTTGACAGCTCGTGGGATGAACTGGACAAGATCGTCGTCTTCACGAGCAGCGCTTGTCCCAAGTCCGTCCCGGTGCAGTTTGCCGATGAGGCGTTCTACATCCCGAAGGATGTGCTGAAGCCCGGCAAGCTCTACGTTTCCGTGGTCGGTTTCGGGCTGGACGGCCGGAAGAAAACTACGCAGAAGTGGGACATCATGCAGGCTATCACCGTTCAGAAGTGTGGCGATGGCGGCGATTGTGACCTGCTGCGATATTTGGCACAAGGTCAGGTCGCCGACGGGAAAGTCGCAAAGGACGAAGAAGTCAAAGATATGCTGGACACTGTGTTTGGCAAATCGGAAGCTCCCAAACCAGACCCCGGTGGCTCGGACTCCAATGACAAGAACGTCAGCGAGGATGACATTGCCACCGATAAGGACGTAGCCGATATGCTCAACAAAGTATTTGGCTGATGTCCTCTCGCCCTTGAAAGAGGGCCTTAATTCGTCATAGCAGCGCTGAAACTGCTGTGAAATATAATTTTGGAGGTATGCAAATGCCCGTATCCGCAAGTAAGCTTGTAACCCTCGCTCAGTTGCAGGCGCAGGCGGAGAGAGTGAAGCAGGAGCTGGCGAAGTACACGCTGGCATCCGAGCTTGGCTCCCTCGCCAAGAAGAGCGAAATTTCGGAAGCTGACCTCTCGGCTGCTCTGAAGTCCGTTATTGACGGAAAGATGGATGCAGCAGACGGCATGACGACCGAGGCAATCAACAGTGCCATCGCCACCGCCATTGCAAAGTCTGCTCATGCACGCTTCGAGAAAGTTGAGAAGGTTCCTTCCAACGATGAGGCGCAGGATAATGTGCTGTATCTGGTGATGAATGCTGCCACCGGGTACTACGACATTTACGCTAAGGTCGGTGAGGAAGTCGTCCGTCTGGATGACACCACCGTTGACCTGAGCAACTATGCGACCATCGAACAGCTGAATGCCGTTTCTGGCGGCATTGGCGGCACGGTGTATGCAGGCGCGAAGGAAGACCTGTCTGCATCCGATGATTCGGTTATCGCCGCGTATTTCAAGGCGCACACCGACGTGGCCGTCAAGAAGAGCGATGTCTTCGTGGTCACGACCACCGTTGGCAACTCTACCTACGAGAAGTCCGCCTACTTCTACAACGGCAAGGCGTGGGTGGCGATGACCGGCAATGTTGATGCCGATAAGGTCATCCTGCGCGAGAACATCACGCTGGCCGGTGGATATACGCAGGTCGGCAACCTGACCAAGAGCCAGAACGGAACGGCAACCTTCCAGACGAAGGGCAAGTCCGTCGCCGACATCCTGACTGAGATTTTCAGCAAGCGTCTTCAGCCCACCATCACGGCGCAGCCCTCCGTCACTGGCTTTGCTCTGAACGGAGCGAAGGCTGTCGAAGCTGGTACTCAGGTCGCTGCTGCGTCTTATGGCACTGCTGAACTGAACCCCGGTTCCTACAAGTACGGTCCTGACACCGCAGTTGTAGCTTCCGGCTGGAAGGTTGAGCGCATCACCGACAAGGCGACGACCGAGGTCGCAAATGCTGAGACCGTTTCTCTGGCTGCTGGCTCCGACAACAACGGCGGCGCTGGTTTCGTCATCGGTGATGCTGGCGGTGACGCTGTGGCAAGCCTGAAGTACAAGGCCACTGCGACGCACGGCGCAGGTGTTACCGCAAAGGACAACCTCGGCTCCGACTCCAACCCCGCTGTGGCTATCGCAGCAGGCACGAAGTCGAAGGAGACCGCTGCGTACACGCCGTTCCGAAATTACTTCTACGGTGCCACCGCCGAGAAGCCCACGCTGAACAGCGACTACATCCGCAGTCTGACTAAGAGCGGCAAGGCGTATGCCGCTGGTACGCTGACCATCAACGTCCCCGTCGGTGCGCAGCGTGTGGCGATTGCCTGCATTGCGACTGCAAAGGGTGTCACCAAGGTCATCAACGAAACCGCGATGAACGCGGATGTCACCAGCACCTTCACCAAATCCACCGTGTCCGTTGAGGGCGCGAATGGTTATTCGGCGAAGGATTACAACATCTGGATCTTTGAGCCTGCTGTTGCCTATGGCAATGCCGCAGTCCTCAAGGTTACGCTGGGCTGAGAGGGGAGGAACTGAACATGGCTGTGAACAATACCGCAAAGGCATACTCCAACATGGAGTTCCCCCTGAGCATGAAACGTCAGGATGCTTTTGCTCTTGACCCGACCTGCGTCTGGCCTTCTCTGGCGGAGGCGCAGAACTACGCAAAGACGAACCCGACCGCGTACATCGGTCAGGTCCTCTCCGTGGTTGCTGATGGTACGGCTACCGCATACACCATCAAGAACGCTGCTGGCGATCTCGCCCCGCTGGGCGATGCCGCAGTCGATATTGCGACCGATTCCGAAGTGAGCGAGATGCTGAGTGAAGTATTTCCCACCGATAACACCTGATAACGATATGGAGGAATGAACGATATGGCATACAATGAGGAAAAGCTGGCCCGCCTGAAGCACCTGAAGCAGCTCGCACAGAAAGCTAAGGCTGAGAGCGACGCTGTTGCTGCTCGTGTTAAGGCTCTGGAAGATGCTGGCGCACAGGCCAACGTGCTGGAGACCATTAAGGTCAACGGCGTGGTGCAGAGCATCGAGGATAAGGCTGTGGACATCAAGGTTCCCGGCTACACTGTGGAGAAGTCTGAGAAGTCCGGCGACTATGCTGCTGTCTACCAGCTCATGAAGGATGGCGTTGCCGTTGGCGCGGCCATCAACATTCCGAAGGATATGGTGGTTAAGTCTGGCTCTGTTGTGACCAATCCCACCGGCCAGCCCAAAGGCACTTATATCAAGCTGGTTCTGGCAAATGCCACCAACGACACCCTGTACGTTGATGTCGGCGGCCTGATCGAGTACGTTACCTCCGGCTCTGCTGCGGGTGATATGGTTGTCATCGCCATTGATGAGCAGACTCATAAGGTCACCGCATCTATCACCGACGGCGCAATCACTAAGGCAAAGCTGGAGACCGAGGTGCAGACCGCCCTGAACAAGGCCCATGAGCACGCCAACAAGGCACTGCTGGACACCTACGACCAGACCAACGCCAACATCAAGGATGCCGTCAGCAAGAAGCACTCTCACGCCAATGCGGCCGAGCTGGACAAGATCGCTACCGGCGATAAGGAAAAGTGGGACGCCACCTCCACCAAGGTTGAAGGCATTGCTGAGGGTGCTACCAAGGTCGAGGCCAGCACCACCGAAGGCAATATTAAGATCAATGGCGTGGAGACCGCAGTCGTTACCATCGCCACCGACGCTGAGGTCACTGAGATGCTGACCGAGGTCTTTGGCGCAACCGCCTGATAACCCATAAGTAAGAATGCAGCGGCAGGGGAATGGACTCCTGCCGCTGTTATTTTGGAAAGGAAAGCGAACATGAGCGACAAACTCAACACGCTTGAAGCGCTTAGGCTTGCTTCTCTGAAGGCAAAGGGTTACACGGCGGAACAGATTGCAGCGTTGTCTTCTGCGATGGAAGACATCATCAAGGACATCAACGATTCACTGAAGACCTGCGAAGATCATGTACAGTCGGCTCATGCTCCTGCCAATGCGGAAGAAAACGTCATCGTTAGCATCCAGAGGAATGGGCAGGCTATCCCTCCCGACAACAAAGTCGTGAACATCGAGGTTCCGACCAAGACCTCTGCGCTGGAGAACGACTCCGGCTATGCCACGACGGAAGATGTTGTGGAAAAGGTCAACGGGGCCGGGCATCTGAAAGCCGTCCCTGTCGATGCTCTCCCTGCGCCCAGCGAGGCCAACGCTGACACCATTTATTTCCTTCGTAAGAACAACAGTGAAGCTGGGAAGCAGTACAGAGCGTACAAGCTCATCCACGGCATCTTTGAGATCGTCGGCTCTGCCGAGGTGGACCTCACCAGCTATGCTACACGGGAAAGTGTGGCAAAGGCGGATGATGGCCTCATCAAGGGCATTTACAACAACATGACCGCAAGCAGCGAGAAGTATTTGGGCAGTGGGAATCTGCTGCTGTTCTGGACGCTTCTGAAAAGCCTGCTCAATGGCCATGAATCCAGCATCAACGACCTGCTGGCCCGCGTGAAGCTGCTAGAGCTGATTCTCAGTGCTGATGTTACCGGCAACCCGTACTACGTCACCTTCAACACCCTGACGGATGTTGTGGTATCCTCTGGCATCTGGAACGAGTCGGATGGACGCATTGAATTTTAACAGGAAGGAGGAAGCGCAATGCACA
>ENA-OPCS01001222-OPCS01001222.1-human-gut-metagenome-genome-assembly--contig:-NODE-1222-length-15308-cov-1.841080_pt1 | contig 15308 bp, 11 predicted proteins | sample MGYA00241256_ERZ501492 | MGnify/ENA primary metagenome ERZ501492 (study PRJEB25962, sample SAMEA2042512) | human gut metagenome | biome: human gut; feature: human-associated habitat; material: faeces... | reverse complement strand
GTGGGCGCAAGCCCGACTGAGAGGTTGGATGAAGGAGCAGTCAACCAATAAAGGAGTCTGTATGGCATCAATTATTACGGCCCATGACCTGAACCTCTGGTACGGCGACTTCAAGGCCCTCAAGGGCATCTCGCTGGACGTGGGCGAACGGGAGATCACTGCCCTCATCGGCCCCTCGGGCTGCGGCAAATCCACCTTCCTCAAGACCCTGAACCGGATGAACGACCTTGTGCCGAACGTCCGCATCGAGGGTGACGTCCGGCTCCGGGGTGAGGATATTTTCTCAAAGGAGATGCAGCTGACCGACCTGCGCCGCCGCGTGGGCATGGTCTTCCAGAAGGCGAACCCCTTCCCCATGAGCATCTACGACAATATTACTTACGGCCCCAAGCTCCACGGCGTCCGCAATAAGGCGGAGCTGGATGAGCTGGTGGAAAGCTCCCTGCGGGGCGCTGCCCTCTGGGACGAGGTGAAAGACCGCCTGAAAAAGAGCGCGCTGGGCCTCTCCGGCGGCCAGCAGCAGCGCCTGTGCATCGCCCGTGCTCTGGCTGTCAAGCCCGAAGTCCTGCTGATGGACGAGCCCACCAGCGCCCTCGACCCCGGCTCCACCATGAAGGTGGAAGAGCTGATGAGCGAGCTGAAAAAGAACTACACCGTCGTCATCGTCACCCATAACATGCAGCAGGCGGCCCGTATCAGCGACCGCACGGCCTTCTTCCTGCTGGGTGAGCTGGTGGAGTGCGGCCCCACGAGCGAGATTTTCAGCACCCCGAAGGATAAGCGCACCGAGGACTATATCTCGGGCCGCTTCGGTTAAAAAGGAGGGTTTGCGATATGAGCACACGCACACAGTACGAAGCCGACCTCGCGGCCCTGAAGGGATCGCTGGCCAAGATGAGCCAGCTCTCTGCCGACGCGGTGGAAGATGCGCTGGAAGCCCTCTGCACGGCGGACGCCGAGGAAGCAAAGGGCATCATCAAGGGCGACACCGAGGTCAACCGGATGGAGCGGGACATCGAGCACCGCTGCATGACCCTGCTGCTGCGTCAGCAGCCGGTGGCAAGTGATCTGCGCTTTATCTCTGCTGCCATGAAAGTGGTGACAGACGTGGAGCGCATCGGTGACCATGCCGCCGACATCGCGGAGATCGTCCCCCATCTGGCCGGCGTCCGCAAGGCGGGCGACCCCGCCGTGAGCAGGAGCATTGAGATGGGCCGTAAAGCCCACAAGATGCTGCAGGACGCCATGAGCGCCTTTGCGGCAGAAGATGAGGCGGCGGCAAAAGCCGTCATCGACGCCGACGACGCGGTGGACTACGACTTCAACACCATCAAGCGGATGCTGGCGGCGGAGATCGCCGCCGACCCCGGCAAAGTGGACGCCGCCCTCGACGTGCTGATGGTCATCAAGTACCTCGAGCGCATCGGCGACCACGCCGTGAACATCGCCGAGTGGGTGGAGTTCCTGCGCACGGGCCGGTATCACCACGAGAAGATGTTCTGAGTTCTGTTTTCCTCTTTTTCTTTTCCTGAAAAGCTGCTGCCCGAGGCGGGCGGCAGCTTTTGTTTTGTCGAAACCCCGTCTGAAAAAATTTGGAGTTTTTTCTTGTCTTATGCAATTTCCGGCCCGGATGCGCCGTATTATAAGCAGAAGCCTCCCAACAGAGGGACGCTTATGAGACCTGAGCGCGGCCCGGCTCCGACATCCCCCATGTCCCCGGCTGCGCCGCAACGGAGGATACCTATGAGCATCAAGAAATTCCCGCTGGAAGCCTACGGCGCGGCCGTCAGCCGCGAAGAGCTGGTGCAGGCGGCTTTGGATGAGATCACCAAGAATTACCGTGAGGCCAGCCTCTCCAATGTGGCCCGCAGTTACGGCGTCTCTCTGGCCTATGTCAGCGAGTGCGTCCGGGCGCAGACAGGCCGTACTTATAAGGAATTGCTCCAGAAGCACCGGATGGAGACTGCCGCCCGCCTGCTGCGCCGCAGCGACTGGAACATCCAGCAGATCATCACCTACGTCGGCTACGAGAACACCAGCTATTTCTACCGCCTGTTCCACGAGCGGTACGGCCAGAGCCCCCGTGAGTACCGCCAGAGCCGCGCGGCCCGCACCCGCACACCGGCCTGACCTTTGAACACACTGCGAAAAAAGACGTCCCGTGTCTGCGGGACGTCTTTTGATGTCTTAAGATGGAAAAACGATGCAGAGTGTGTTACAATAAAAGCCAGATCTGCAAAAATGCGGGAGTGCGCTGCGGCGCACGGAAAGAGAAGGTGGAAACGGAATGTTTCGTGGAGCACGGCGCTCTGATTTGGAGCAAATTTTAGAGATCTATGCCCATGCCCGGAAAGCAATGGCGGATTCGGGCAACCCGACCCAGTGGGGCGACAGCTATCCGCCGCAGGAGATGCTGGAAGAAGACATCGACTCCAACCGGCTGTTCGTCTATACGGTGAACGGCCGTCTCGAGGCGGTGTTTGCCTTCATCCTCGGGCCGGACCCCACCTACGCGAAAATCGAAGACGGCCAGTGGCTCAACGATGAGGTGCCTTACGGCACCATCCACCGGCTGGCCTCGGCGGGTGACCGCAGGGGCGTGGCGTCTGAGGTCATCGCATGGTGCCTCGAGCACTGCGAGAGCCTGCGGGCCGACACCCACGCCGACAACAAGATCATGCAGCATCTTCTCGAGAAGAACGGTTTTGCCCGCTGCGGCATCATCCATGTGGAAGACGGCACGCCCCGCGTCGCCTATCAGAAGCTGTCGGCCACCGTACACATGCAGGAAGAATAAGGAGGGACTGGCATGAAGATCACACAGGTAAAGCTGGGCCGTATCTCGACCCCGCTCCGCGTCCCCTTCAAGACAGCGCTGCGCACCGTGAGCAGCGTGGAGGACGTCATCGTTGAGCTGCACACCGACACCGGCGCGGTGGGCTACGGTGAGGCACCTCCCACCGGCGTCATCACCGGCGACACCACCGGTGCCATCATCGGCGCCATCCACGACCACATCGCCCCGGCCATCCTGGGCCGCGGCCTCGACGAGTTCGAGGATCTGACCGCCGCCGTGCAGAAGGCCCTCGTCCACAACACCAGCGCCAAGGCTGCCGTGGATATGGCCCTGTGGGACCTGCTGGGCCAGAAGTACAGCGCCCCGGTCTACCGGATGCTGGGCGGCGCGCGCAGCAATATCGTGACGGACATCACCATCAGCGTCAACCCGCCCGAGGAGATGGCCCGGGACGCCCGCACCGCCATCCAGCGCGGTTATGACTGCCTGAAGGTCAAGGTGGGCATCGACCCGGAGCTGGACGTGGCCCGTCTGGCCGCCGTCCGCGAGGCTGTGGGCAAGGACGTCAAGCTCCGCATCGACGCCAATCAGGCGTGGAATGCAAAGCAGGCTGTCCGCATCCTCGACCAGATGCAGGAGAAGGGCCTGGACATCGAGTTCGTTGAGCAGCCTGTGCCTGCGGCTGACCTCGAGGGGATGCAGTACGTCACCCGCCACGCCAGCGTGCCGGTACTGGCCGATGAGAGCGTGTTCAGCCCGGCGGACGCCCTGCGCATCATGCAGACCGGCGCAGCCGATTTCGTGAACATCAAGCTGATGAAGTGCGGCGGCATCACCAACGCCCTCCGCATTACTATTATGTAAAAGAAGGTCCGGCAGAGATAAAGGGAGATAAACTGGCATTGACTAAAATTCCCCCACGTGCAAAATTTCCGGTAAAGGTGACAGTGGTAGCCTGGCAATATGGGCGTAGCGGAGAACCTAAAGTGCAGACTGCTGAAGCAGTAGAACAGAGCTTTTATATTACTGCCCGTTAGTTTGACAAAGAGATTGTCCAAGGAATCAGAGTACTAATTCCTTGAACAATCTTTCCAAAGTCTTATCTAAATCAGTAGAAAATCCCGGATGTGGGCGAGATACTTGTATGCAGGAACTTCTTACTGCAGTCAGCCAACGAAATCTGTCAGGAATATCCATATTGGCTATGGCTCCTCCCTCTTTATTTCCCATGCATATCTTGTCAAAGACCTGTAACCCTTCTTTCAGGCAATTCATATCCAGTTCGGAAGAAAACAGTTTTAGTTTGTTCTCATCTATCGTATAGAGGGATTTCAGGTATTTGGCTTGTTTGGAAAACAACACAATCCCCATATTGATAAACTCCTCCCGTTCTACTTTAGGAACGAAACGGATGACTGCGTATTCATATAAGTGCCTTTCTTGCATTTTGCGCTTCATTTACAAATGTTTCGGAATGTTTCATCCTTTCTTCTAAGAATCGAATATAAATGTCTCTCAAATCCTGTGGAGTTTCTGTGCCTTCTGTCCAGTTCAACCAGTCGTCGGGAATAGCATTGACTATCTCACGGATTTTATCAGAAGTCAATATCTGTCTGAATTCGATATCTACTTCTTCCAGTCTATCGGCAAACGGTAATAATACATGATCTTTTATCTGTACAAAAGGAACCAGTGCCTGTTTTTGCCAGTTAGTCCAGGAATGGTGGAAATAAAGGGACGCCCCATGATCTATCAGCCATAGTTCTTTGTGCCATATCAACATATTGGTGTTTTTAATGGTACGGTCTACGTTAGTCAGCAAGGCATCCAGCCATACTACTTGCGAAGCCGTTTTTCCATCTACTTGATGTACTATCGGATCAAAGGTCAACGAACCGGAAAGGAAATGCAATCCCATATTCAGTCCTCGACTCCATTGAAGTAAATCCTGTATCTCTTCGTCTGCTTCCGTTCGTCCGAAGGCCTCGTCCAGATTCAGAAAAACTATTTCGGGGACTCTGAAACCCAGTGCACGGGCTATCTCCCCACCAATCAGTTCGGCAATCAGCGCTTTTGTTCCGTGTCCTGCCCCCCTGAATTTGACTACATACTTAAATTCATCGTCAGCTTCGGCTAGAGCAGGCAATGAGCCTCCCTCACGCAGAGGAAGAATATATCTTGTAACATTTGCCGTACGTAAATCCATGTAGCTCCTTTCTTTAATTTGGGGAATAAAGATAGGACGTTTTAGATGAATTTTATAAGAAAGTGGGCTTTAAATTAAAGAATTGTAGCTTAATTAAATAATTTTGTGGCTTTGAGTGTTTAAGGCACCTTGTTCGTATCTTATAGATAAAAGATAGAAATAATATGAATAAGAAAGTTTTAGTTACGGTAATCTTGTTTGGTTCATTGACAGTATCGGGTATAGTGTCAGCTCAATCTGTATATCCCGGACAACATCAGGGAAAGTTGAAAAAGGAAACAGTCGCTCCCCTTCAGGCGGAAAGTTTTGATTTGAAAGATGTTCGCCTGTTGCCAAGTCGTTTCCGTGATAATATGCTTCGGGATTCTGCCTGGATGACGTCAATAGATGTGAATCGTCTGCTACATAGCTTCCGTACCAATGCCGGTGTGTTTGCCGGACGTGAGGGCGGATATATGACAGTGAAGAAACTGGGTGGTTGGGAATCTTTGGATTGCGAACTTCGCGGACATACTACCGGACACATGCTCTCGGCACTTGGTTTGATGTACGCAGCTACCGGCAGTGAGATATTCAAACTGAAAGGCGATAGCTTGGTTAACGGATTGGAAGAAGTGCAGAATGCACTGAAAAACGGGTATTTGAGTGCCTGGCCCGAAGAACTGATAAACCGGAATATTCAGGGAAAAGGTGTATGGGCTCCCTGGTATACTCTGCACAAACTTTTCTCCGGGCTGATAGATCAATATCTGTATGCGGATAATAAGAAAGCATTGACTATCGTCACCCGAATGGGTGATTGGGCATACAATAAATTGAAACCCCTTAGTGAAGAAACACGTAAACTTATGATCCGCAATGAATTTGGCGGTATCAATGAGTCATTCTATAATTTATACTCAATAACGGGAGATGAACGTTATCGCTGGCTGGCGGAATATTTCTACCACAATGACGTAATCGACCCATTGAAAGAACTTCGTGATGACTTGGGAACGAAGCATACCAATACTTTCATCCCGAAAGTGATAGCCGAAGCCCGCAACTACGAGTTAACCCGCAACGAGACAAGCAGGAAACTATCGGAATTCTTCTGGCACACCATGATTGACCATCATACTTTTGCTCCGGGATGTAGCAGTGACAAAGAACACTACTTTGATCCGAAGAAGTTATCCCAACATCTGACCGGCTATACCGGAGAAACTTGTTGTACCTATAATATGCTCAAACTTAGCCGCCATCTTTTCTGCTGGACGGGCGATTCATCTATTGCGGATTATTACGAAAGGGCATTGTATAATCACATCTTGGGACAACAAGACCCTGAAACAGGTATGGTAGCTTATTTTCTGCCTTTGCTTTCCGGGTCTCATAAACTGTATAGCACAAAAGAGAACTCTTTTTGGTGTTGTGTCGGTAGCGGATTTGAGAATCATGCAAAGTTTGGAGAAGCCATCTACTACCATAACAATCAGGGAATATATGTAAATCTATTTATCCCTTCACAGGTAACCTGGAAAGAAAAAGGACTGACAATCCGTCAGGAAACGGAATTCCCACAGGAAGAAACAACACGTTTTACTCTTCAGGCAGAAAATCCTGTCCGCACGACTATTTATCTGCGCTATCCTTCGTGGAGCAAGGATGTAAAAGTTTCGGTGAATGGTAAGAAAATATCTGTAAAACAGAAATCTGGTTCTTATATTGCCATTACCCGTGAATGGAAAGATGGCGATCAAATCTCGGCTACTTATCCGATGCAAATCAAACTGGAAACTACTCCGGATAACCCGGATAAGGCAGCCCTGTTATATGGCCCGTTGGTATTGGCGGGAGAACGGGGAACTGAAGGTATGCAAGCCCCTGCTCCTTTCTCAAATCCTGCTCTTTATAATGATTATTATACCTATAATTTTCATGTCCCAGCACATTTGCGTACCTCTTTGAAACTAGATAAGAAACACCCTGAACGTGCTTTGCAACGTGTAGGAAGTGATTTGAAGTTTACGACAGAACAAGGAGATGTGATTCGTCCGCTATACGATTTGCATCGCCAGCGCTATGTCGTATATTGGGATTTACAATCAGAAGAATAGATAGTAAACAACGAAATGAATAATCGTTTATTAATTGCCGCTTTTGTAAGTATCTGCTTTTTGTCCGGTTCTTGCAAAATATCATCCGGTCAGGGAAGTCGGTATGACTTCTCTTCTTTGGATTCTGTTATCCAAGGATGGGTAGACAAGGGATATTACCCCGGAGCATCCATTTGTGTAGTGAAGAATGATACCGTCATTTTTCAGAAGAACTATCGGGATTATACACCCGATACAAAAGTATATGTCGCTTCTGCCGGAAAATGGGTAGCGGCTGCTGTCATAGGCGCGGTGGTAGACCGTACTGATTTGGGATGGGATGATCCGGTAGAAAAATGGTTGCCGGAATTTAAAGACGATGCTAAAGGTAAGATTCTTCTCCGGCAATTATTATCCCATACATCAGGAGTACGTCCATATCTTCCCGAGCCCCGTGTAGATAACTATAATCATTTGGATTCGGCAGTCACTGAAATTCTCCCTTTGGATACAGTCTTTACTCCCGGCACTCGTTTTGAATATGGTGGACTTGCCATGCAAATTGCCGGAAGAATGGCAGAAGTGGCGATGGGAGAGGAGTTTGAGACTCTTTTTCAAGAACTGCTGGTGCAACCTTTGGAAATGAAAAACTCTCATTTTACCCCAATCAACACGGACGGCGGACATGCACCCATGTTAGGGGGCGGACTGTGTACTACAATGAATGATTATCTTCACTTCCTGTCCATGATTTATCACGATGGAATGTATAATGGCAAGCAAATTATATCAGCAGAAACTGTGAAAGAAATGCAGGTCGACCAAGTGAAAGGCGCCATAATCCCTTCGAATAACTCGGATAATTATGTAGCGAAAGGACTGGGACAATCCCACAATGGAATCTACGGATTAGGAGAATGGCGTGAATTAATAGATAAAAAGACAGGTGAAGCTTATCAGATTAGTTCACCGGGATGGGCCGGTGCTTATCCGTGGATAAATAAACACGATAAAGTTTACGGATTCTTCATCTCCCATGTAGCAGGTTCTTCTGCTAAAGAAGACGGTTTTTCTTCTTTCTTTGGCAGCCCTGTCATTTCACGGACCGTTTCAGAAATACTGAAAGGTAAGCCATTGGTTGTCAAACAAGGACGTATCAATGTAGGAAACGGCTCTCTATACTATGAGGAAGCCGGTCAGGGTGAACCGATCATCTTTGTACACGGTCATTCGCTTGACCATCGTATGTGGGATGAGCAATTTTTAGTGTTTGCGAAAAAGTATCATGTCATTCGCTATGATTTAAGAGGATACGGCATTTCTTCTTCCCAAACAGAAGATTATCAATTTATGCATGTTGAAGATCTGGTTACTTTGATGGACTCTTTGCACATCAAGAAAGCGCATATCGTCGGACTTTCTTTGGGGGGATTTATCACTGCTGATATGTTGGCGTATTTCCCAGACCGGATGTTATCGGCTTTTTTAGCCAGTGGAAACATTCGAAAGTCCAAAGGTCCCAGTGAACCGATGACTAAAGAGGAAGCAAAGGTACGTGATGACGAAATAGCTGCCCTGAAAAAGAAAGGAGTGGAAGTGATGAAGAAAGAGTGGTTTGAAGGATTAATGAAATCCGGTGGTAGCCAGCGTGAACGGATGCGTGTGCCTTTGTGGCAGATGATTGACGAATGGGATGCGTGGCAACCGCTACACAAAGAAGTACGGGTAGTAGCAGGGCTGGATGCTATTGAAGAATTGAAGAAGAGTCACCCTGCTGTACCTGCCTTAATTGTAGAAGGTCATTCTTCTGATAACAAATTTTCAAAAAATCCTCCCATATTGGAATATCTACCTAATGGAAAGCTGAAAATCATAGAGGATTGCGGGCACATGATGAATATGGAGCGACCGGAGGAATTCAATGCAGCTTTAGAAGAATTTTTAATCAATATTGAACAGTAAAATGAAAAAGCAATAAATATCATGAAACAAATAGTTCTATGCCTGATCGGAATATTATTAGCATCGTTTGTATCTGCACAAAAGATAAATCATCCTTCACTTTTGTATACCCCTCAACGCATTCAGCAGGTAAAACAACGTATGCAGAATGAACCGAAATTGCGGGAAGCCTGGGAGGATATTCAGAAAACCGCCGATGAAGCCTTACAAAAGAAAGATTTCAATCGGTTGGATTATTTGTCGTTGGCCTATCTGATGACGGATAATAAAGAGTATGCAAATATAATCAAAGAGATTCTTTTGAAAGCTGTGGAAGCCGAATCCTGGGGAGATATGGAAATGATGGCACGTATTCCTGCCTGGCGTTCGCAACTGGGCATGGCACATAAGAGTTTCCTTTCTGCCATAGGATATGATGCAGCTTATAATATAATGTCTTCTTCGGAAAGAAAAAAGATTGCCGAAGGCTTGAAACGATTGGCTGTAGAACCTGCATTGGGAGACTGGCTGTTGGAACCTGCCCGAATCCATTCTTTGAACTCTATGGGACACAACTGGTGGACTTCCTGCGTATGCCAGGGTGGAATATTAGCATTAAGCCTACAGAATGAACTTCCCGAAGTAAAAGATTGGGTGGAGCAACTTCATGAATCACTTCCCGAATGGTTTGACTTTGCCGGCGATGCCTTGCAACAGAAAGCAAAGAGTTTTGATGAGGCCGGAGGAATGTATGAAAGTTTGAATTATGCAAACTTTGGTATTCAGGAAGCCCTATTGTTTCGAATCGCTTGGATAAACACTCATCCGGGACAAAATCCCGGCAATATACCCCAATTGGCAAAACTTCCGAACTACTTTTCTCAAGTATGCTATCCTCGTACAGGTATGCTGTATAGTTTGAATTTTGGTGATAGTCATAAGAATGTATCAGCAGAATCCAGTATGATGTTATTGTATGCATTGGGACTGAAAGACCCGACTATTCTGTGGTATATAACCCAAGTAGAGCAAGGACAGCATCGCGATGGATTTTTCCTGAATCGTCCGATGGGCTTTCTCTATACCCCTGATTTGAGTAAAGCTCCCATAACTCCCGATTTGAAAACCTCACAGCTATTCTCGGATTTCGGTTGGGCCACCATGCGTACTTCTTGGGAGAAGGATGCTACGATGCTTGCTGTGAAAAGCGGTCATACGTGGAATCATTCCCATGCGGATGCCAACTCCTTTATTGTTTTTCATAAAGGCGTTGATATTATCAAGGATGGAGGAAACTGCTGGTATCCCAATCCTGCCTATCGCAACTATTTTTTTCAAAGCCAGGCACATAATGTAGTCCTGTTCAACGGGGAGGGACAACCTCGTGAACAACAGTATAGCGGCTCTACTTTGCGAGGAAATCTTTATCATCTCTTGGATGCGGGCAATGTGAAATATGTTTTGGCCAATGGAACAGGTCCTGTCTCTAATAATTTCAGCCGTAACTTCCGTCATTTCCTGTGGATGGATAATGTGATTTATATGATCGATGATTTGAAGACACATAAGGTAGGACAGTTCGAATGGTTATGGCATACCAATGGAACTTATAAGAAATCGGGCATTGACGTGAATGTGACAAACGGAAATTCTTCAGTAGTCATCCGTCCTTTATATCCCCGCATGCTGGCTAAGTCCGATTTTGTGCACGACTATCCCGAAGATTTATATTGGGAAGAAATAGAAGCTCCTACGGAAGATTTGAAAGGAACCGAAAAATATTATTCATTCCATTTACCAGCCGAGGTGAACCGTGTGAAAGGACTGACAGCTATTATTCTGAAAGACGCTCCCGATGAAAAAGACCTGCCTCAAATGGAAAGACGTGAAGGGCAGGACTGGATAGGGCTTCGTATCCGTCATAAAGGTAAAATTACCGATTTATATATCAACCAACTGGCGGACGGAAGATTAATGCACAGTAATTCATGGATTATGCCCGACGGCTGGATGACAGATGCTTATATGTTTGCAGTTTCTTACCCAGAAGGTACTGAAGCAAAGAACGCTAAGGACTTCTTTATTGCTTATGGAAGTGCATTGAGACGGGGTAATGAAACTTACTTTTCATCATTGGCTAAGCTGTTCGTTATTCAGAAAGCAGAAGGTAAGAAACTTGATCTTTGGATAGACGGACAGCCGAAGATAAATACCACCTTTAGAAGCACAAAGAAGCCTATGTCTGTAGAAGTGAATGATAAGAAAATCCCGGTAGTTTATCAGAAATCACAGATAAAGGTGAAACTGTAAATTATGTATATCCAGGATAGATTCTATCTTTTTAAAGAGAGTAAGTTCCTTGTTTTTTGTGCAAACCTATATAAAATCCGAGATATTTTATGTAGGTTTGCATTGTTTCATTAAATATGAATCCTCTATGCATAATCTAATACGACATATAGTAAAGGCTTTGACTACTCTTTGTCTGCTACTCATAAATATACCTATTTATCCGATTTCTTACTCTTTCCGCAGCATTTCCGAAACAGACGGACTTTCCGACCTGATGGTCAGTTCTTTTTATAAAGATTCATTAGGCTATATTTGGATTGGCACGGCAAGTTCTGTTGAACGTTTTGACGGAGTCCATTTGAAACATTATCCCATATTAGGGAATAATGAAAAACTAAAATGGGTGAATGTAATAACAGAGACGACTGGTAATAGGATATGGATAGGGAATGATATGGGATTGTGGACGGTTCATAAGGAAACAGAAAAACTGGAACCCTTTAGTCCGGAGACTATTAATTGTGGTGTTCGTGCCCTTTTACCAACTCGGGATGGAGGATTGTATATAGGTAGTGAAAAAGGATTATTTATCTATCGAAATAATCAATTGGAGCGACTGGCAGTAAGTTCCGACATCTTATCGGCAGAAAATTTCATCGTTGCATTGAATTTGGATGAAAATGGAGCTTTATGGATTCTTACCAAAGGTGGATTACATTCCATGAATATTTCAAACCGGAAAATAACCTCTTATCCATACAAGCAGGGATTCTCCTATAGAAATATGACACGTATCGGCAAAAAGCTTTATTTAGGAACAATGGATCATGGGTTGCTATGTTTTGATATCTCGACGGGTGAATTTAAAGAAAATATTATTGACTTGGGTTGTAATGTTATCATGTCTCTCTCCAGTGATGAAAAGAATTTGTTGTATATAGGCACTGATGGAAACGGGGTACATTTTGTTTCTGCGAATAATATGAAGATTGTTCGTTCCTTTTGTTACGAATCGGGAAATAAACAGGCGATCCGTTCCAATTCTGTCTATGCATTATTGGTTGATAGGGAAGGAGTGATTTGGATTGGTTTTTATCAGTTAGGCTTGGATTATACACTATATCAGAGCGGGTTATTTTCTACCTATGCCTATCTTCCTTATTTCGACTCAAAAGAGATGCCTGTTCGTGCAATAGCTGTTTCGAAAGACGAGAAACTGATAGGTTCGCGCAATGGACTTTTCTATATAGATGAAAAGAAACAGCGGTTTAAAAGTTTTAAGGTTCCCGAATTACGTTCCAATATGATTTTGTGTATTTATGCTTTTGAAGGAAAGTATTACATAGGTACTTATGGTGGCGGTATATATATCCTCAATCCTTCCACGTTGACTTTATCTGATTTTGAAACAGCAGACTTAAAATCAACTCCATTCCTGAAAGGACATGTGTTTTGCATAAAATCGGATGATGAAGGAAGTTTGTGGATGGCGACGTCTATGGGACTTTACTGTTATAGAGATGGAAAGCAAATCCGGCATTATACTACTGAAAATTCGAAATTACCGGGAGAGAATGTCTATGATATATGTTTTGATTCCACTCGTAAAGGATGGATTTGTACAGAGAACGGTTTATGCATTTGGGATCCATCAACCAATAGTTTGAAGTCGGATATGTTTCCTGAAGGGTTTATTCATAAAGATAAAATCCGGACAGTATACGAAGATTCTAATCATGAGCTTTATTTCCTTCCGGATAAAGGTGCAATTTTTATATCTGATTTGTCGATGAATCATTTTCGGAGAATGCAGTCGGGCACTCCTTTGGATGGAAAGGATGCAATGTTTATTATAGAAGATCATGAAGGTTGGTTGTGGATTGGTACTAATTTGGGCTTATATCGTTATGATAAGAAAGGTAATTTTATTCCCTATAATTTCGTAGATGGCTTGCCCAGTTCTATATTTATTACTTGTTTCCCTGTGATAGATGAAGAGGGTACGATGTGGTTCGGCAATTCGAAAGGTATGATTTATCTGACCTCGGAACAAAATGGCAGAAAAGCAAAATGGCATTATCCGGTTGCTATTACCGATGTATTAGTGAATGGAAAGCAATCGGTTTATGCTAAGATGAGTAGAGAAAATAACGTGTATAAAATAAAATTGGAAGCAGATCAGCGTAATTTGACAATCCGTTTCTCTGGGTTCACTTATTCGGAGCCTGCATATATGTCTTATAAATGTAAGATGGAAGGAATAGATAGCGACTGGCAATTATTGAGTGGACAATCTGGAATAACGTATTATGACTTATTATCCGGCAATTATCAGTTTAGAATTCATCGGGTGGATGATCCGGAGTCGGAAATTTGCCTGATGGTGACTATTGCTCCTCGTTTCAATGCTGTTATGTGGAGTGTGACTGTTTTAGTGATATTGATAATAACCTTGGCTTATATATATTATCGCCGGAGAATGAAACGAAACAACCTAATTCAGTCGAAGGAAAAACAGCAACCGGTAATAGAAGAAAAATATAGAAAGAGTAATGTGACTGAAGAAGAATGTAGGCGCTTGGCTGGCGAACTGGAACTTCTGATGCAAAGGGATCGACTATATGTTAATCCCAATCTGAAAATAGCAGACTTGGCTGCAATATTGAATGTTTCCACTTATACATTATCCTATTTATTCAATCAATATTTGGATAAAAACTATTATGACTATTTGAATGACTATCACATAGAGGAGTTTAAGCGTTTGGTTGATAAAGATGAATATTCTAAATATACGTTGACAGCTTTAGCCGAACTATGTGGTTTTAGTTCGCGTACTTCCTTCTTTCGTTATTTTAAAAAGGTTATTGGAATTACTCCGAATGAATATATTCGAAGTATCGGAAAGACCAATGAAGAATAATATACTTATGTACCTTTCATTTTAAACTTTAGATTGATAAATACCTCTTTAGAGTCTCAAATAATAAATTGAGACTCTATGAAATTGAGAGTTAACTGTCTGATAATTAGAATGTGTCCGCGTCGATGCGCAGGGCGTCGATGTCGCTGTTGTGGCGCACGGCAGTGGTGTCGTACTTCAGTGCCCCGCTTACGTCCACGCGCCGGTAACGGAACTTGTAGTCGCCTTGTGACGTGATCCACTCCGCACTGACAGCCGCGCTGATTTTGTCACTGATTTTGTGCTCGTAAAGCAAAGCTGGGTTGAGCAATCCGTAGGAACCGAACTTCACTTTGGCCGCCAGGTTGGCATCCTTCTCCCCTTCGAACCGGGGGCAGCGGGTGGTGAGATAAATGCTACCCGACGAGCCGAACTCTCGCGCCGATTGGAAGATGTCGCTTTTCTGTCCGTTGTAGAGCGAGATTTCCTCGATGTTGTCCAACGAGAACTTGCCCAAGTCCACCTGCCCGTTCTGTGCGTTGCCCAACTGTATGCCGTTGTAATATACGCCCGTGTGGTTCGTACCCATGCTGCGGATGTTGACCGTCTTCAGTCCGGCCACACCGCCGTAGTCTTTGATTTGCAGTCCCGAAAAATAACGGATGGCATCAGCCACGGAAAAGCTGTTCAGCTTCCGCAGTTCTTCCCCTTTCAGGGTCTGTGCGGGAATGACCTCTTTGTAGGTCTTGGCTTTGACCACTACCTCGCCCAAGTTGCGTATGCTGTCCGTCCGGTGTGCGGATGCGGCAGGTAAGGGCAGGCAAAAGACTCCCATCAGGCATAAGGCATGCCTGCGTTTGATTTCTCCCATGAACTATCTATTTGACAGTGAAAACTCCATCAAAACAGCTTCTAAGAAAACCCGTAAATATGAATAGACAACCCCGTACTGCGACCGATGGCCGCCCGGGATTTTCGGATTCATAGCTCGTCCTCGAAAGCTATTGAACATGTTGCATGGCAGGTCTTCTGACTCGTTTCCGTGAATAAACGCCTTCCCAATCGGCTTAGAAGCCTCTCAGTGGCATGAGG
>ENA-OPCS01001215-OPCS01001215.1-human-gut-metagenome-genome-assembly--contig:-NODE-1215-length-15362-cov-2.610701_pt1 | contig 15362 bp, 8 predicted proteins | sample MGYA00241256_ERZ501492 | MGnify/ENA primary metagenome ERZ501492 (study PRJEB25962, sample SAMEA2042512) | human gut metagenome | biome: human gut; feature: human-associated habitat; material: faeces... | reverse complement strand
TCCTGCCTGCGCAGGAGTACCGCCCAAAGCGTCAACAGCCGCGCCTGCCGCCATGGCCGCCGCACTGCCGCATTCTGCCTGGCAGCCGCCAACCGCACCCGCAAGCGAGGCACGGGCTGCAATTACAAGCCCGATTTGCCCCGCCACAACAAGCGCGCGTGCCAGCTGTTCTTCCGTTAAATTACAGTGCTTTTTTAAAGCCAGCAGCACGCCGGGAAGCACGCCTGCTGCACCTGCCGTGGGAGCCGCCACAATTCTGCCCATGGCAGCGTTGCATTCGCTTACGGCAAGGGCGTAAGTTACGGCGTCCGTTGCAAGAGCGCCCAAAAGTTTATTAAAACCGGGCTGCGCTGCCGCATTTTGCAGTTTAAGCGCACTGCCGCCGGTTAAGCCGCTGTGCGAGCGCACGCCAGTCAGCCCGTAGGCTGCGGCTTCTTCCATTACTTTCAGCATCTGCGCCATTTTGGCAAGCAGTTCTTCCTCCGTAATTTCCAGTTCAGCAGCGCTCTGCGGCAGCAAATAAGCGTTCAGGCTCAGTTTTGCCGCTTCTGCTTCTTCTATTAATGCGTTTAATGAAATTTTGTCGTTTGCCATCTTTCACCTCAAAGCACGCTGTCTACAAAGCGCACCGTGTCAATAGGCGGCAGCGCCGCCAGCAGCTGCACTATCGCAGGCTGCACTTTCTGGTCGCACTCAAGCACCATGGTTGCCAGCCCGCCTTTATTTTTGCGGAACACGCGCATGGTTGCGATATTTACGGACGCACTTGCCAGCGTGCTGCTTACAAGCGCAATCACGCCGGGCTTGTCGGTATGCGATACCAACAGCGCAGGCAGCTTGCCGTCCAATTCAACCTCCGCGCCGTCAATGGCGGATACCTTAACCTGCCCGCCGCCGATGGAGGAACCGATAACCTCGCAGCTTTTGCCGTCTTTTGCCGTCAGCGTAAAGCGCGCTGTATTGGGGTGGGTTAAATCGCCAAGGTTTACTTTGGCAAAATTATATTCCAGCCCTGCTTCAGCGGCATATTTACGCGCCTGCGGAATACGCGCGTCATCAGGCAGCCAGCCCATCAGCCCGGCTAAAAGCGCCACATCCGTGCCGTGCCCGCGGTAGGTATGCGCAAAGCTGCCGTGCAAATCAATCTGCGCTTTAACAGGCGGCGCGCCCAAAATACCGGCAGCTAAAAGCCCCAGCCTTACCGCGCCCGCCGTATGCGAACTTGAAGGGCCAATCATTACAGGCCCGATAATGTCTATAATATTCATACTGCTCCTTTATTCTTCACTTGCCAGTGAGCGGTGCCCCAACGCCACGTACAATTCGTCAAGGTTCAGCACGCCCACCGCCATATATATGGCAACGCACAAATGCTCGCCGCTGCGGGCAATGCCAATTTTGCCGCCCACGTTAAAGCCTGCCGCCTTCGTCACAAGCTGCTCCAAAGCAGCGTGGGCAGCGCCTGCAACCGCGCCTGCGCCGACGTGGGTTTCCGTAACAATGCCCTGACGCTGCGCCGCCACAACGGCACGCTCCACAATTTTAACAACGCTCGGCATAAATTCGCCGCCAAAATCAACCGCCGTGCTGCGGATGCCCTTTGCCGCCAGCTGCTCTTTAATACGCTGCTCCTCCGCGCGGTTTTCAGTAACGGCAATGCGCAGTGCCGCACGCCCTATTTCAATGCTCGTCAGTTTCTGTTCTGCCATGGTCAGTCTTCCTCCACCATTTCCGGTTTTTTAATAGGTGTTTTGTCAAACACGGCTACAATAAGGAACACGATAATGCACAGCAGCCATTCAAAATAAATTACATGCTGCAAAACATGCAGTGCCGGTAGAAACTCCCATACCACAAGGCCCAAAAGCCCTGCAAGAGTAGTCCAGAACGCGCTGCTGCGGCGGCACAAACCGGGCGCAAACACCGTAAACAAAAATACGCAGGTCAGCGCTGTCGTCATCGAAAGCCCTGCCACCATGGTTTTTAAAATACCGGCAGCGTTAAAAGCAAACCATAAGGTTATAATGCCAACCGCCAGAATAGTCAGGCGGTTAATTTTAACAAAACGGTCGTCCGTAACGGACGGATTAATAAAACGCTTGTAAATATCCTGGCTGAACAGCGTGCCCGCGCCCAGAAGAATGGTGCAGGCGGTAGATACATCTGCCGCCCACAAAGCCGCAAGCGTTGTGCCGGAGGCAATGGGGTCAAGCGCCATAACAACCTTAGGCAGTGCCAGAGTTGCCGAAATTTCCGGGAACTGCACCTTGCCGATAATGCCTAAAAGCGCGCACAAAAAACCTACCGGGAAAATTAAAAGCCCGCCAAGAATAAAGCCGTTGCGCGCGGTTTTGGCGTCACGCGCGCCGCAGGCAATCTGCACAGGGCCCTGCGCCGTAATGGCCTGCGTAATCATAACAATAAACCAGCCGATAATAACGGCCAGCGGAATGCCTGCAAACGGGTCAAACCAGTCAAGCCCGGCCGGAAGCTGCGCCGCAATGGCATCAAGCCCGCCGCTGTGGTCTACCGCTGCCACGCAGGAATATAAAATGCCCGCGTAAATTAAAACAACGCTGACGATATTGGACAAACCGCTCGACCACAAACCGCCGATAAGCGTAATGCCGATAAATACCACCGCGCTTACAATCATGCCGCCGCGGAACGAGAAATATTCGGGCAGAAGCGAAGCCAGAATCGCGCCGCCGGCGAGATACTGAAGCGCCGTAATAACGGACATGATAATTACAAGCCCAACCGCGCTGATAACGCGGCCTTTGGTATCGTAATATTTTTCAAAAAATTCCGGAATGGTGGAAACCTTCATGGCACGCAGCTTGCCCGCCGCCACAAGGCCCATAATAATGGCGCCCGCGCTCCACGCCGCGTTGTACCAGCCTGCCGCCATGCCGACCTTGTAAGCGTTTTCGGCAACGCCAACGGTAGAAGCCGCACCAACGGCAAGCCCCGTAATATTAACGGCAATCAGCACCGGGCCAAGTTTGCGCCCTGCAAAAAGATACTCCGCAGAGCCTTTATCCGCCCTGCTTTTAACGTAAAAACTTATTGCGAACAAAAGCGCAATATACACAACAACAATAATCAACTGAACATTCATCCTGCTGCACTACCTTTCTTCACAAAAAATCCGCTCTAAGCTACAATACTACCCTCCTACTTTTAAAATTAGTTATATTATATCAACAATTTTTATTAAAGAAAAGTAAAAACTCTGCCCCTGCAGTTTAAAATTTTGTAAAAAATTTAACTAAACAGCCCCTTTAACAAGGATTTTGCGCTTTTGTGCCGAATATTTAAAAGATTGCAGAGTGAATTAAATTTACAGCCCCGCGCTGCGGCTTTAATTCACATTGCAAACGGAAGGAGGGACCGCCAATGTACAGAATTATGAAAAGCACCAATAACGGCATGGACGAACTGGAACTGGACAGCCTGGAAAAAGGCTGCTGGATAGACATCGTCAGTCCCTCACCCGAAGAACTGCACGAAGTGGCGGACGCCACCGGCATTCAGATGGACTTTTTAAGCGCCGCGCTTGACGATGAAGAAAAATCCCGTATCGAAACAGAGGATGACCAGATACTCACCCTTATCGACATCCCTGTCCTGCGCAGCAACAAAGATTACGACACCCTGCCGCTCGGCATTATCGTATCGGCAGATTACATTGTAACCGTCTGCCTGGAGCCTAACGCCGTTATCGCCGATTTTTCTTCCTACAACTATAAAATGTTCAGTACCTTTAAAAAGACGCGCTTTCTCTTTCAGATACTCTATAAATCGGCAACATTATATCTGAAATACATCCGTATTATTATCAAACGCACCGACGAACTGGAACAGCACCTGCGCCAGTCCATGGAAAACAGCGAGCTTTTCAACATGCTGGACCTGCAAAAATCCTTGACATACTTTACAACCTCCCTGCGCAGCAACTACATTGTAACCGAAAAACTGCTGCGCCTGCGCTCCACCAATCAGAGCGCGCACCTCATCAAACTCTATGAAGAAGACGAGGATTTGCTGGAGGACGTTATCATCGAATACAAGCAGGCTATCGAAATGGTTGAAATGTACAGCCACATTTTAAACAGCATGATGGAAGTGTTCGCCTCCATCATCAGCAACAACCTGAACCTTGTAATGAAATTTCTGGCATCCGTAACGATTATACTGGCCATACCGACCACCATTGGCGGCTTATGGGGCATGAACGTGCCCGTACCGCTTTCCGACAGCCCGTACGGATTTCTTGTAATAGGCGGCACCTCGCTTCTGGTTGCCGGGGTTACCGGCTACTGGCTGTGGAAACGCCGCATGTTTTAAGGAGCAGCAATGAGCAAAATTTTAGCGGAACAGTTACTTGCAGGCATTATACTTGCTGACAACGACAACAAAGAATACATTTACCTGCCCGGCGGCGAAGTTGGCAGCGAAGACCCGCACTGCGTATTTGAAAAAAACGGTGAGCGCGCCAGCGACCTGCCGCTTGAAGAAGCAGTGGAACTTGCCAAACGCCTGCACCTATCTCCGGGACGCCATCCGGAGCTTGGCTCACGGGCGTGGTGAAGGGGGAATTTGCCTGCGTAAAAACAGCAGCGTCCTACGCTTTACATTTTACTAAAAACTTTTTGAATACTGCAAAAAAACACCTGTGGAAATATCCACAGGTGTTTTTATTTAATGAGCTACTTTTAAATCTCCATGCCGCCGTCTACAAAGTTTACTTCTGCTTTGCGTTCACGGAAGTCTTTATTGCGGTCGAACGGAGCATCGTTAAAGAGGTAGTTCCAATGGTTATTCGGCCAGTCTTCATTTTCAAACGGCGAATATACAAGGCTTATATCATAACCAAGGTTATTGGGGTTGAATAAGCCATTGATATTACTGCTGCCAATCTGCCATGAATACAGCCAGTTGCCGGAATTTGCCATGGCGTCATCAGCCACGCCCTGGATTAAGCCGTTATTGTTATTAAATGCGCCAAAACCATCCGGTGCGGAAATTGCGCCAATAGCAATAAGCGCTTTAATGTCATCCGCAGTAATCTGATGTAACTCGCCATAATGTTTAGCACTGAAATACTGGTTTACAAGGTGCTGGTCTACAACCGTTACTTTGGTTAAGAATACGCTTAACATCGGCAAGGTTGAACCGTTATAAATCTTCCAGCCGTTTGCTCCAAAAGGAAACCCAGCATATGAACCTTCTTGCTTCCATTGGTCAGAAGTATCAATTACATAACCATTTACAGCGTCTGTGCCACTGCCAATTAAATTATTCGCAACACCGTAAACATATTGTACAGTACCGCTGTTTTTGCCAACAAGATTGCCAACAATACCATCTTGATTTGTAGTAACAACATTACTTGTATTGTAGGCATTTGTTATTTCGCCATTTGCTTGGTTATAACCTACCAAGCCGCCAACAATACCATCTTGATTTGTAGCAACAACATTACTTGTATTATAAGCATTAGTTATTTTACCATGTGCTTCATTGTAGCCGACTAATCCACCGACATTAGTACCGCCGGTAATAGTTTGATTTTGACCATTTTCCGTCATTACGGTGTTAAATACCTGGTCGATTGTACCACTGTTGCTGCCTGCAATACCGCCGACATTTTCACTACCTGCTGCGTTGATTGCACCGGTGTTGTATCCTGCGGTTAAGCTGCCCTGGTTATCACCGATAAGGCCGCCAATGTTATTGCCATCCTGCTCATCGAATACATATTTACCATCGCCATTTTCGTCTTTATAAGTACCGACATTAATAACACCGTTGTTGTAAATTTTATTAATATACATCCCGGCATCTTCACCAGTAACAGTATATCTTCCGCCAGTAATATCGGCTTTATTAACACCAATTAAACCGCCTACGTTATTCGTACCTGTTACGGTGCCAGTTACTTCATTAATAAGGCTGGAATAGGTTATATCGCCCATATTAACGCCAATAATACCGCCTGTACCGCTATTATCATTAGCAGTATTGTTGCCATGAACTTCGCCACGGTTTATCATAACAGTATTTGTAATAGCAGCATTATTTTCACCAATTAAACCACCGGCACCACCTTTAGTTGCAATAACCGTACCTTCATTGGTAATACCTACTTGCGCACTGTCTTTACTGCCTATTGCAGCATCATTTTTGCCAATTACACCACCAACGTAAGAGCCACCAATAACAGTACCTTCGTTACTATTGCCCATACCGATAAGCTGACCTTTTTCTGTATTCCACCCAACAATGCCGCCTACATACTGCGCATTTTCAGCAACAACATCGCCTTCGTTAGTTGCACTGGTAATAGTTCCGGTTACCGCTTCATTAACATCAGTAGTTGTTTCATCATCAACTCTGCCGTTAATACCTGCAACACCGCCGAAATATTGTGCAGTTTTAGTATCGTCTTTTACATAAAGGTTAACGTCATTTTTAACATATTCAATAGTACCAATATTTTCACCTGCTACACCGCCAACATAATTTTGACCGGTAATACTTCCGCGATTGATCAAATTAGATTGATTTTGTGCCGTAATAGTACCTGCGTTAGTACCTGCTATACCGCCTACATAATTTTCACCTTCAATAGCTGCTGAACTATCGTTAACAAGATTAGTAAGTGTTGCACCTTGCGCATTGCTGCCAACCATACCGCCAACATAGTTAGTACCGGTAATAGTGCCATTGTTGCGTCCGTTGGTTACACTGCCGCTGTTACTGCCAACAAGCCCACCAACGTATTGACTGACATTATCTGCACTTACATTTTCGCCGGTAACGCTGGTTGCATTAACAATATTAGTAACTGTACCACCAGTACTATTTTCACCAATAATACCGCCTACTTTATCTTTGCCGCTGACGATACTTTCGTTATACCCACTGTACATATTGCCATTATTTATGCCAATGATGCCGCCAATATTGCTGCTATTGGTTGCACCGCCGTTGGTAACGCCAAGGCTATCAACATATTGTACATTGCCCTTTTCTGTATTAACGCCAACTACACCGCCAAGACCAGCACTTGTACCACCGGTAACATTTATACCTACTGTTACTGCGCTGTCGCTGAAGCTGTTGGCAAGGCCGCCATTATTTGTGCCAACCAAACCACCTGCAATGGCACTGGAACTGCCTGCGATAACACTGCCGGTGCTTTCAACATCGTAAATGCCGTTAGTTAATTCGCCGTCATTTGCATTATTTGCAAATGTGCCGCTGTTATTAACACCAACAATGCCGCCTGCATTGCCATCCTCATCAGTAACGGTTACAGTATTGCCAAAGGTTACAATGCCTTCAATGCGTCCTTTGTTCTTGCCAGCAACAGCACCGGCAGTTGTTGTGCCGGTAAATGTACCGCTGTAAATGTTAACATCTTTAACAACGCCGCCTTTGCCAACAGTACTGAAAATACCTGCATTAGCAGTATTTTGTCCATTAACCTTATCAACAGTTAAACCAATAATGCGGTTGCCACGGCCATCAAAAGTGCCATTGTAGCCAGTAGTACCACCAATAGCTTCATAACCATTACCTATGTCACTGGCGTTAATGTCATTCTTTAAGGCAAAATTAAAATCAAGAAAATTATTGTTTTCCTTTGCAGATTGCTGAATACCTTTTAACTGCTCACCATCACTCACCCAGATATAAGTATAATCTTTTACATGTTTATTTTCTTTTTCACCAAGTTCTTCCCCATTGACGGTAACATTCATAGAATCAATTTCCGTTTTAAACTCATGCTCAGTTCCGTTTGCATCTGTGGTGTCAAATTTTTCTAAATCAAACTTTTTGCCATCCCACATGTCAACTGCAAGTTTAGCATCGCCGCTTGCAGAATTTAAAGTAATTAAATTATCCGTATCGGCATCAGTATTTTCAAAATGATGCATAAACTCGTGCAGTTTTTCAGCAGCTGTTACCAGACTTGCCGGATTTTCAGCAAGTTCATTCTTTGCCTGTACCTGTCCGATATTGGTAATATCAAGCACAACTTCACTCTCTGCACCCGTACCCTCAAGCGTTAAATCGCCGCCGATGTCAAGGTCGCTGTCAACATAAACATCGCCCGTGCCGGTTACAGTTAAATTGCCTCCGGTTGTAATAAGCCCATGTTCTTTGTTGCCGTAGTAAATATTTACATCACCGTCATCAACATATTGCTCATTACCTTCTGCATCCAAAATTGGATTGCCGTTATCGTCAACAACGAGCTTAGTTTCCGTTGCTTTAATAGTAATATCACCGTTTTCAGCAGCTTCACCGGTAGTATGTGCGTAGTGCTCACCCATATTGGCAATATCATCATTTTTATTTATTATATTGCCAACATTATCAATAGTATTATACCCTTTGCCTATGCCTGCAATATTGGTAGCTTCACCTTCAGTTGCCGATGTCAACTGTCCATACACATCAACATCACCGCCGGTAACAGTAATATCGCCTGCCGATTCTCCACTCGCGGCATTACCGGTAGCAGTTACATCACCATAAATAGTTACTTTGCCGTCTGTTTTAATAGTTACAGATGAACCGTAAATTTGTGAAGCACTGCCCAAACTAATATCATTGATGTTTCCATCAAGCTTTAATTTGCCATCAGCATAAATTGTACCGCCATAATAACCTGTACCGCCGGTAGCCTTAAAATTATCCAGCGTTACACCGGCTCCGTAAACAGCCAGCCCTGCATCATTATTTATGCCAAGATCCTGCCAATTAAACGATAAATCTTTAGAAGCCTCAATAATAGTTAAAAGCGGATTATAGGCAGTACCGTATTGAATTTTTGTAATACCGTCTATCTTATTATGCTCAGCAAAATATTCTTTTGAATTAGGAATAAATTCATTTAAAATAGGTGTTGTGCCTTTATATACGCGCCATAAGGCAGCATCAATAAAGTCATCCCAAGCACCTGCAGTGTTTTCTCCATATACACCGTCTATTTGGATAGCACTTTGCGAGTCTGCTTTACTGTAAGCATTATCACTTTTCGTTATATAAACAACATTATCTATGCTGATATTATTTGCACTAATATCAGCAGCATTGCCGTATACCGCACCGACATCGCTGCCTTGAGCATACAAGTCTCCCGTTGTATATACATTTTTAACAGATACAATTCCTCCTAATTCTTCCTCTTTCAATCCCGATTTATAGTTTACTATCTTGCCTATTATTCCTCCCAAAGTATGCTGAGTCTTTTCGCCATTAAAGCTTCGGATAACACCAAGGTTATAGGCATTGCTGATAGAAGAAATTCCTCTCCCTATATTAGCCGCACCTACAAGCCCGCCAAGCTGCGTGCCTAAATCTTCACCATCATTATTCTCTACCGTAATATTACCAGTATTAAAAACATTAGTCATGCTGCCAACAGATAAATATCCTGCAATGCCGCCTGTAACAGCCGCTCCATTGTAGATAGCCCCGGCATTATAAGCTTTTTCGATAGTTCCGCTTAAACGGCCTGCAATACCGCCAACATGACGGCCCTTATAAGTATATGTTTCATCTCCAATCTGCCCTTTGTTATAAACATCGTATAAATATGCTCTTGCAGTGGAGTTTTCTGTTGTATCACCAACTATGCCGCCCATATTAAGCGGAGTTTCATTACCTACTGCAATACGTGTACTTCTGATTGCGCCAAGGTTATAAGAACCGGCAATTTCACCGTTATACATCATACCGGCAATACCGCCTACTGCCGTATAACCGCGTACATCACCGGTATTATAGCTATTGGAAACAGCGGCTTTCGTTACATCAATTTTACCATCTTCATCTTTTAAATTATCAGTTTTGCTGCGGTCAATTTTCCCAACAATACCGCCTACATTAGCAGCTTTTTGCCATTCTTCAACATCTGTGTGGTCAGTGGATTCATCAGTATGTACCGTACCACGATTTGCGCTTTGAGTTATATAAACATTATTTCCATCCATATAACCTACAACGCCGCCGATATTGCCAACTATATATTTACCGTCATTATTGGCATCACTAAAATTTGCTCTGATAGTTTCCCTCACAAAGTCATTTCCAAAACGAGCGCCGGTTGCCATAATGTCGCCGCCGTCATTAATGCCGTTAGTAACGGTATAATGCGGAGTAGTTTCGTCAGTATTATCACCAACACTGCTGCCAAAATAACCTGCTATGCCGCCTACATTATGCGCGCCGCGGATTTCGTTTTCCTGATTAGTTGCATTTGTAATATTAGTGTCAACAGCACTGCCAACAATACCGCCTACATTACCGGCATCGTAAAAATCATTGCCGTTTTGTTTGCTGCTTACATCGCCGGTATTGGTTACCTCTTTTATTGTACTACCAACTTTAATGTGAGCACCATTATTCTGTTTATATACATAAGTTGCTGAACCTGCTATTCCGCCTGCGTTAGCTACATTTACGGCAACAGTTTTGCTGCCGCCTTTGCTGTAACCATTACCTGTATAATCTGTGTGGAAGGTATAGTTTCCATCATCATATCCTGTTGCTAATACTGTACCGCTGTTTTCGGCATTTTGCACAGAACTGCCTTCCATATTGCCGACTATGCCGCCGACATTGTAAGCACCGGTTACATCAAGGCGGTTGTAAACGAGGTTAGTACCATCGCCAATAGTAGCATCATAAGCATGACCAACCAAGCCGCCAACATCATAACCAATGCTAGTTACAGCACCTAAATTATAACTGTTACCACCCAACGAGCTCTCTTGTAAATTACCAACAAGACCACCGATACGATTTCCATCGCCTGTTGCTACACCAATCGTACCTGTATTTATTAAATTAGTTAATGTGCTATTTTGCGCATCACCAACTATACCGCCTATATTATAATCACCATTAACAGCCGTACTATTAGTAGAGTTGCTGATAACAGAATCCCTGGCAGAACCAACAATTGCGCCAACTGATCGTCCACCAGTAATGCTACCGCCAACAAGCGTTACATTGTTTATATTAGCACCATCAACTACGCCAAATAAACCAACATTATTTTCACCAGATCTATTATTTTCACCAGATCTATTAATTGTTAAGCCAAAAATATTATAATCTAACCCATCAAATTTGCCATAAAAGCCATTTTTTGTAACAACACCATTATCGGTATTAACATCAGTTTTTATAATATCACCATTTTCATCAATACCAATAGATTTAAAACCTTCATTTATATCAGTATCAGTTCCTTCATCATTCCAAGATGAAGTTGCCGTCGCATCAATACTGTTTCTTAAAGCATAGTTACCGCTAAGATTGGTATTAATATCTTGCAGCTGCTCAACATCTTCTACCCACATGTAGCCTTTAACAGTAGTATCTAACTTACCGTTTACATAGACGTTGTTGGAAAAAGTTTTTTGTTTACCTTCATAGGTACCTTTACCATGAACTGTACCACTATCTTCAGAAACTATTTCATTATAAGCATTATAACCGATAAGCACATTACCAGCGTCATTGGTATGCACTTCAAAATCATTATTCACAGCGCTACCAGCAGCGTTTTTAATACGCTCACTATCAATAACAATGCGTCCGTCGCCTTCAAAAGTAACATTGTTGGCGTTAATATTGCCAAGGCTCATAAGAACAGCATCAGCATTTTTAGAAGTGTTAATCATCTCAGGCGTAATTTTACCTGCAAAATCACCTAATTTATTTTCATTCAAATACTTATTTGAAACATACAAACTGCCAACGTTAATCTGTGCGCTGTTACCAATTTGCACACCAGCCGGGTTAACGATAAAAATATTACCGTTATTATTGGCGTTTATAGTACCGTAAATTTGCGACATATTTCCGCCGTTGACATAGTTTAATGTATTATGATTTTCAGGACCCCAAAAATTAACGGTAGCACTGCCGCCTACATTAAAATCTTTCCAAGTAATAACAGCATTATTTTCGCTTTGAGTAATATCCATCTGTAAGCCATTATTACCTATAAGAATATTATTATCAGCGCCGCCAGTAACAAAATGTCCACCACTCGGCAGCGTGCCGTTACCAATTACGCTTGTTGCTGCGTGCAGCGGCAGGGTATACATTACGGCAGAACCGGCCAGCAGGCATATTAAAAGGTTTCGTTTAAGATTCTTTTTACTGTTCATTATATTTCCCTCCGTAAGTTTTTAAAGGAATTTTTAATGAGTCTATTACATATTTATTAATATTAATCAGAACATTTTATAAAGCTGGAACCAAAGCCTGCCGTCATGGTCATCGCGCTCAATGCGGTCAGGTCGCGCGTCAATCTTGCGGGCGTAATCAAGCTGGGCATACCAGTCGCCGGGTTTAGCATATCTTAAACCAACGCCCCAGCCTGCCAGGTGGTCCATGGTGCCGTCGTATTTATTTTTAACGGCACCACTGTCGATAAATACAGCTGCTTCCAAACCTTCAATGCCGGTTGCGCGGCGGATTTCAGCCGTTGCCAGATAGCCAAGGTCGCCGTAGCCATCGCTTGCGCCATAAGCACGCACGCCGTTAATGCCGCCAAGGTAAAACTGTTCACTACCGTCCAGTGCGCGGCTTGCCATTTGCCCGCTGGCTTTAATGCGGTAATTCCAGTCGCCGTCATACCAAACGTTCAGCAAGTCGCCGGTCAGTTTATGGTAGCCGCCGTCGTAATAAGCATTCTGCCCTTCGGTATCAATATCGCCGTACCAGTAAATTAAGCTGTACTGCGTAAACTGGTTTACATTATACTGGCTGCCGCTGATGCCAACATGCCATACGTCCGCGTCTTTTTCGGTCTTCATGCGTCCTAACCTGTCTATGCTGAAACGCAGTTCATCTTCAATATCGCGGTGGTCGTAACCATAAATTGCAGTAATGCGGTTGCTGCGGTCACGGTAAACCGGCGTCATGCCGTAAAGGCTGATGCCTTTGGATTTGCCGAGCGTATCGTAAAAGCTGTTAGTACTCATTTCATAAGAGCTTTGGCTGTAAGCAATACCAACCCGGGTACCGCGGCTGCCAACCGGCAGTTCGTAACGGATGCCGTAGTTTTTAACATCATGGCTGGAAAGCATACCGTTTAAAATAAACTTATCGCCTATTTTACCGGGGTTGTTAATTTCGGTATTAAAGCCGTAGCGGTAACGCCCGCTCCAATAGCCGCCGCCGTTATCAACAAACACATAGTTATTCCAAACCGGCCTGCGCGTTGCTTCAACATCAAGGCTGGTTGTGCCCGGCTCGCCGCCCGGTTTTAAAACAGCGCGTGCCTGTACGCCCGGAAGGTCGTTAATGTTGTTAATGGCGTCTTCCAGTTTGCTGTCGGTAATGGTGCTGCCCGGCTTTAAGCCGCTAAGGTAGTTATTCAGCACGCCGGTAGCAATATCGCTGTCATTCTGCGTAATATTTATTTTATCGTAATTGGCTACATACACTTTTATTTCAAGGCTGCCGCCGGCAACTTCCTGCGGCGGAACAACCGCCTGTGCAACCGTATAGCCGCATTCTTTGGCGTATGCCGTAATTTCTGCCGTTAAATTATTCAGTTCCGCAACTTTAACGCTGCGCTTTTGGTATTTGTTTAAAATTTCCTGAAGCCGTCCCACTTTATCCGGCAGTTTAAAGCCGGTAAGTTTAATGCTTTTAACATAAAAAGCAGGGTCATCTTTTGTACCGGTGTTACCGGGGCGGAATTCTCCGGATGGAGTTTCATCCCCACTGATAACATCCTGCTGGCCGGTACGGTTGTACGGGTGCGGCGTAACAGCTTTCTTGTCAAAAGTAGGTATCGGCGACTGTGCTAAAGCGCTGCTTGCCACTAACAGGCACACTGCCGCCATCCCAACGGTTTTCTTCATAACTATCACTCCCCAAAAAATTATAAATACAAAAGTTTATCTTATTTTAATAACTTTACATTAATTGATATTAATATATTTTAACATATTGCAGCCAAAACTGACAAGTAGGGGTATAGTTTGGTTTTTAGCTGTAAGAGTAATATTTTTATTATTTATTAAAATACACAATGCCATTCAGCAGTCTTTTTTATAAATACCTATTTTAATTATTTTATAATTATGCCTTTTAAGCGGCATAAAAAATAAGCCCCTGCCGTTAAGGCAAAGGCTTACTTTTCGCTTATTATTTTATTACAATTACAGGCACGGAAGCATTTTCGATTACTATATGGCTGACGCTGTTTTTAAACAGGCCTTCAATAGCGCCGAAACCGCGCGTGCCTATGATAATGGTATCGCATTTTTCCTTGCGGCACTGCTTAATGATTTCCGGCGCAGGGCGGCTGCCGATAACCAGCACATAAGAGCAGGGAATGTTCTGCTCATCAAGTATATGCTTTGCCGCGCCCAAAACTTCGTTGCCTACCTGCATGGCAGGCCCGTTTACATCACCGGCCAGTTCGCCTTCCAGCGGCAGCTGCGGCGTATGCTGCAACCCTTCGCGGGCAACAGTTAAAACAACCAGCTCCGATTCCGCCATTTTGGCTATGCCGATGGCATATTCCAGCGCACGCCACGAATATTCAGTACCGTCTATTGCTACCAATAATTTTTTCAGCATAGTATCACTTTACTTTACAATCAGCACAGGCACTGCCGCATACTGCGAAACCTTGCTGCTGACGCTGCCGAGGAAGAATTCGGCAATGCCGGAAAGCCCGCGGGAGCCGATAACGATAGCGTCTGCCTGAACTTTTTTGGCAAGGGCGATAATGCGTTCCGAAGGATGGCCAACTTCCATATCGTAGCTTACTTCATGCGGATAATCGCCAACAATGTTTTTAGCGTATTCAAGCACTTTGTCGCCGATGCGTTCCAGTTCGCTGTTGCCGCGGCTGATAGTGCTGTGGTCAAGCGGTACTGCAAGCAGAGCTGCGTTATTGTACGGCTGAATAACGTTTACTACAACAATTTCACTGTTAAATTTTCTGCCAATTTCCAAAGCATTATTAAGTGCGCGCCAGGACGTTTCGGAACCGTCAACAGGCACCAGAATTTTTTTAAACATACTACACACCTCCCGATATGGCTTTTGCCATATCTTTTATGTTTTAAAATGTTCTACTTTTTTTAATAAAATCCTGCAAAGCGGCAAATTTTTACGGTTATCTTTCCTCACGGTCATACGAAAGGCCAAGAGCCTGCGGGGATGCGCTGCGCCCGCCGCGGCGTTTTAACACCAACACAAGCACCAGCACCGTAAAAATGTACGGCAGCATATTAAGTATAAAGCCCGATACCGGCACGCCGAGCACCTGCAAATTAAAGCCCAGTGCGTCGATGCCGCCG
>ENA-OPCS01001168-OPCS01001168.1-human-gut-metagenome-genome-assembly--contig:-NODE-1168-length-15860-cov-2.931920_pt1 | contig 15860 bp, 12 predicted proteins | sample MGYA00241256_ERZ501492 | MGnify/ENA primary metagenome ERZ501492 (study PRJEB25962, sample SAMEA2042512) | human gut metagenome | biome: human gut; feature: human-associated habitat; material: faeces... | reverse complement strand
AAGGTTCGCCGCTACAGTATATCATCAAACATTCTGTTTAAGGCAGGTTTTCAGGTCATCTTCTGCGTTGCTGATTGGACGCAAGCCGAATGTTTCTGACAAATACTGCAACACATTCGGGCTTAAAAATGCAGGGAGTGTCGGGCCGAGGTAGATATTCTTTATTCCGAGGCTTAAAAGTGCCAGCAAATCGGCAACCGCCTTTTGCTCATACCACGAAACAATCAGCGACAACGGCAAGCCGTTTACATCTGTATCAAACGCATCGGCAAGTGCTACGGCAATGCAGATTGCGGAGTAAACATCGTTGCACTGACCGATGTCGAGTAATCTTGGCAAGCCGTCGATGTCACCGAATTCGAGCTTGTTAAAGCGGTATTTTCCGCAAGCGAGCGTCATAATTATGCAGTCTTTCGGCACATTTTCGGCAAACTCCGTGTAGTAATTTCTGCCCGGTCTTGCACCGTCACAACCACCAATAAGGAAAAAGTGTCTGACTTTTCCGCTTTTGACGGCCTCGACAATTTTATCGGCATATGAAAGCGTAGCGTGATGACCGAATCCCACAAGAATTTCGTGCGGTTCAACATCTTCCTTAAAACCTCCGAGTTCAATTGCCTGCTGAATAATTTCGCTGAAATCTTTGTCGCCGTTTTCCTTTTTGCCGATGTGCTTAACACCCTCCCAGCCGACAACATTTGTACTGTAAATTCTGTCTTTGTACGAATCTCTCGGCCGCATAAGGCAGTTTGTCGTCATAAGAATACAACCGGGGATATTGTCAAACTGCTTTTGCTGATCTTGCCATGCACCGCCGAAATTGCCGATAAGATGCGGATATTTTTTTAAACCGTCATAGCCGTGACACGGCAGCATTTCGCCGTGAGTATAAACATTTATGCCCTTGCCCTTTGACTGTTCAAGGAGCATTTCAAGGTCTTTCAAATCGTGACCCGACACAATAATAAACGGACCTTTTTTGATGTGAACATCAACCTTGTGCGGTGACGGATTGCCGTAGGTTTCAGTGTTTGCTTCATCAAGTTTTTTCATAACTTCAAGAGCATTTTCACCCGTTCTCATCGTCATTCTGATAAGCTCCTCAACCGTGAGCGAATCATCCGTTGTCGCCTCAAGTGCAGTGATGTAAAAATCGTCAACCTGATCGCTGAAATAGCCGAGTTCACGAGCCTGATGACCGTAGGCGCTTATGCCTTTGAGACCGTAAACAATTGTCTGTCTTAAAGAGCGGATGTCGGGGTCAAGCGACTTTTCGTACATAATTCCCGCAAGCGGTGCGTCTTTGAGCATTTCCGACTTTGTTTCGGGAAGATTGTAGGTTGCGTGCAGAGTATGATTTTTGATTTCGCCCACAACTTCACGAAGTTTTTCCTTGATTTGCTGAGATTCACGCAAAAGCGACACATGCACATTGGCATCAAAGTTTACATTCGTCAGCGTTGTAAAAAGGCAGTTTTCCACAAAGCGAACAATGTCCTTGTCAATGTGCTGACCTTTTTCAATAAGCACCTTGCCGTAACAGCTTATGCCCTTCAGCTGAAAGATAAGTAAATCCTGAAGATTTGCAATTTCGGGAGTTTTTCCGCAAACACCGAGCCGTGTGCAACCCTTTCCGTTCGCCGTCTGTTCACACTGATAGCAAAACATCTCATAACCCAAGTCCATATTATTACTCATAAAAATTACCTCCGAAACATTCTGCAAATATTATCTGCAAATTTTCGGAGGTTTATTCTTAATTTGGATTTTTAATAAACACTGAATGAAGTGCTCTCACTCTGACCGCCGCCTGAAACGGTTATCGGATAAGTTCCCGATTTTGTTCTTGTGCCGACTTTCCAAGACCACGATGCGTTGCCATTGCTGTCGGAAGTAACATCTTCAAGTCCGCTTGCCGTTGATATTCCGCTGTTATACACAACTGTGATTGAATATGTTGTGTTTGGAGCGCCGTGAATACTAACGCTCGCAAACGAACCTGCACTTACGCTTGATGTAACATTTGTAAATTCGAGCGTTGTTTCAACCTGTGACGACTTATCCTCATGCTTTTCTACAACCTTTTTTACAGGTTTTTTAGTGGGTTTCTGAGTAGGTTTTTCTGTAGGCTTTTCAGTCGGTTTCTCGGTGGTCAGCTCTTCCGTTGTAGGTTCTTCGGTTGTCGGCTCTTCCGTAGTCACTTCGGCAGTTGTTTCGTCTTCAAAAACAGACGAAACAATGTCATCAACAGTATTGCTTGACTCTGATGCTTGGGAACATCCCGAAAATGTAAGGAGCAATCCCAGTGTTACCGCAACAGCTAATGTTCTAAATTTTCTCATCTATTGTCACCTCATACAATTATTTTATTTAATAATAGTACAATTTGTTTTATTTGTAAAGAACTTTTTGTGCAAATAATCAATAATTGTTATTTTTTAGAACATAACTGTGTAAAAAAAAAGAACAGCCAAAAGGCTGTTCTAAAAAATGTATTAGATTTTTATTTTAAAGATTTGCGAAAACCTTTGTGCCTTTATTCTTAATCCAAAACCAAACCGGAAGGCTGATGAGGATAAAATAAAATGCTGTGCAGGCGAGGAAAATTTCAGTCGAAATTTCAATTTCAAAGCTGAGAAGAACCGGATACGCAATAGCAGGTACGCATACGGCAAGAACTGAAAGCAATAACGAAAGCATAACACTTGCACTCTGTTTTACTGCCTCAGCGGTTGTATTCCAGTCAAGCTTTGGCTTTTTCAGGTCAAACATAAGTCCGAGAAGACCCGAGAACAACGAGAAAATTATCGGAATAAGAATTGTGATAATAATATTAACCGGTTTCATTCCGAGCATTATTGAGAGAACAACCGAGGGTACAAGTGAAACAACGCCGTTTACAATAAAGTGCAGTTTCAGCTTTTGCGTAAGCACCTGCAACGGTGATACAGGAAGCGACTGCATAAGCCAAAGGTTTTTAGCTTCCATTGAAACTGATGCCGCAGAAATCGGTCCAATTGAAATCACAAAGGCAATCACAAGCGGAAGATATACTGAAATCATTTCAATCAATGTACTTGGAAATTGCTTCAGCGTATTAAGCTGGAACACCGCATAAATTGTTCCGCCTACCATAATTAACGCACTGAGTCCGCTGTTAAGCATATAGGTCGCGTTGCCTGTGAACATCATTCTTTCTTTGCGTAAAAGCGCCTTTGATGCAGAACTTACTTTCAGGGTTTTCTCCTTATACACGGCTTTCTTCGCACCCTTTTTCGCTGTTGCAAGCTTTATGAAGCTGTGAGAAAGCACCGCATAAACAATTGCAAAGAATGCAATAATTACTACAGCAACACCCAAAAGCGGCAACAAGTCGCCCGATGCGCCAAGTCCTGTGAGATAAAGCGGATATGCACTGTCCATTATATTTGCACCGATACCAATTGAATTTGCAGCGAGTGTTTTTACAAGGTCCTCTGCCTGATAATAAAGGTAAAAATACAGTGCAAAGAAAACAAGTGAAAATACGATTGTCACAACATTTTTATGTCTTGTCCTTGATGTTACAAGTGCAATCAGCCAGCCGAGAACACACGAAACGCTCAGGCTTAAAAGCGGAACTAAAAGCAGAATCACAATCTGACTTACTACAAGCGAAGCCGAAACAGACGCATTTGTTGCATAGGCCGCAAAAGCAGGGACCTGGACAAGTGCACAAAAGAGAAGATTTTGTGCATACAGTGGCAACATTCTGCAAAAGAGAATACTGCGAGGCGGAATAGGCATTGAAAGCAAAAGTTCATTATCCTTTGCCTCATAAAGCTGTGAGAGCGAAAGGAAAATACAGCCTATTGTGCTGATTACAAACGATGCACCCATAACATAGAGAAAATACAACCAACTGAATCCCGATGTTGCAAGCATAGGTGCCATCATGCTGAACATATTGTAGAACATAAATGCAAATACAACACCGACAAAAGCGAGAAGAGCAAGATAAACAGCCGGTGAGTTAAACGAACTTTTTTTGCCGTTCTTTTTCTTGTTTGACGAATTTGCGGTGTACCGTGCAAGTGCCTTTTGAAATTGGAGTTTAATTAAGGTTTTAAGCATCTTTCTCCTCCAGTTCAAGGAATACATCTTCAAGCGAATCATCGCCCTTGACCTCATCCATTGTACCCGACTTGATAAGTTTGCCGCTTTTGATGATAGCAACCTTGTCGCAAAGCTTTTCGGCAACTTCAAGCACATGGGTTGAGAAGAAAATTGCACCGCCGTTATCGCACATCTCTCTCATCAAAGTTTTGAGAAGGTGGGATGATTTTGGGTCAAGACCTACAAACGGTTCATCCATAATGATAAGCTTGGGGTTATGTATGAGTGCGGAAACAATTGCAAGTTTTTGTTTCATACCGTGAGAATAGCCGTCAATTGTCTGAGCAAGTGCATTTTTAATTTCAAACATTTCAGCATATTTACTGATTCTTGCCTGACGGTCAGACTGGCTGATTCCGAAAATATCGGCAATAAAATTGAGGTACTTAATACCTGTCATAAACTCATACAAATCGGGATTGTCGGGAATGTAAGCAATTTTGCGCTTACATTCGAGAGGTTTTTCTTTTACCGACACACCGTCAACATAGATTTCGCCCTCGTCAAAGTTGAGAATTCCACAGCAGGATTTGATTGTTGTTGTCTTTCCTGCACCGTTGTGTCCGATAAAGCCGTAAATCTCGCCTTTTTGAATATGAAGTGACAAATCGTCAACAGCCTTTTTGTCACCGTATTTTTTAGTTAAATGTTCTATTCTGAGCATAAGCGCTCCTCCTATAGCCAAATAAATTAAGCAAATTATACTCCACAAAATATTCTTGTGTCAATATGTTATAAAAATTCAACAAGTTTGAATTACAAACCCATAAATCTGCGAAATTTGGATAACAGAAACCGTTTTTGACGAAATATAAAGTCCGTTGGAATATTTTGCATTACGAATCATCTTGAATATATGCAGGAATGATTTATAATATTAGTACAGATTATTTTTTGGAGGTTCATCTTGGCAAAGTTCAAAAGAAAATATACACTCGGGGAAGAAATTTTCAACTCTGTATCACACGGAATCGGTGCAGGTCTGTCAATTGCGGGAACGGTTGTGCTTATCGTTACGGCGGCAATCCACACAAATGCGTGGGGTGTTGTCAGCTCTTGCATTTACGGTGCATCGCTCATCATACTCTACACAATGTCAACTCTGTATCATTCTTTCACAAATGAAAAGGTAAAAGCATTTTTCCGAATAATGGATCACAACACAATTTTTCTGCTGATTGCAGGAACATACACACCGATTACTCTTTACTACCTCAATGGTGTGACAGGTTGGATTCTGTTCGGAATTGTGTGGGCATCGGCAATTTTCGGAATAGTTATGAACTCAATCAACCTTGAAAAAGCAAGGATTCCGTCAATATTCTGCTACATAGGAATGGGTTGGGTAATAATCTTTGCAATAAAACCGCTTATGGAACATATGCCGTCAATTTCGGGAATCTTCCTCATCATCGGCGGAGTATTCTACACGGTGGGGATTATATTTTACGCAATTAAAAAGGTAAAATATTTTCACTCGATATGGCACTTATTCACGGTTGCGGGAAGTGTGTTTCACTACTTTGCAATTCTTCTCGGATTTTTCCGTATTTAACGGAAGCGAAAGCTGACCGCATAAAAATCCGCAGGTAAATCTTTCACACGCAAAAAATGGGCTACAGAAAAACCTTTCGTTTTTCTGTAGCCCTAAATTTTATAAAAAGATTTGTTTAGTTTGCGGGAACACCTACGGAAACCTCTCTTACAGACAGAGCTTCCTTTGGAAGTGTGTACTTCTGCTTGTAAGCCTTGTAATCTGCGTTGTACTGAATATCATCGGAATTTTTGAGTTCGTGGAGATATTCGTGTGCGTCGTAGCCGTTGCGGTTGATTTCAATAACACCGATTGCAATGTTTGAGCAATGGTCGGAAACTCTCTCAATATTTGTGATAAGGTCAGAGAATACAAAACCGAGTTCGATTGTACAGGTACCGTTAGTAAGACGCTTAACATGGGCGTCTTTAAGCTTGTCACGCAAACGGTCGATAACCTGTTCAAGCGGTTCAACCTTTGAGGCAAGTGCAAGGTCATTATCAACAAAAGCAACAGTAGCGTTGTTGATAATTTCACGAAGTGCGTCAACCATAACGGCAAGACCTGCTTTCGCCTCTTTTGAGAACGAAATGTTCTTTTCGTGAATTTCCTGAGCAACCTTTACAATGCTTACCGCATGATCGCTGATACGCTCAAAATCACCGATTGTGTGAAGAATGAGCTGAATAGTTTTACTGTCGTCAGCCGAAAGCTGTTTGGAACTGAGCTTTACAAGATATGTTGAAATAACATCCTCGTAGGAATCAATCATATCTTCGTTTTCATGAATTGTTTCCGCAACCTTTTCGTCATAATGGTCAACAAGTTCAAGTGCGCCGAGGAGCGTACCCTCAGAAAGACGAGCCATTTTTTCAGCAAGTGACTTTGCACGCTCTGTTGCAACAGAGGGAGTGTTGAGAAAACGCTCATCGAGGAACGGAACATCCGAATCCTCTTCCTTGTCCTTGATTGTAAGGCAGGCAAGCTTTTCAAGATACTTGTTGAACGGAAGAAGAATTGCAGTTGCAAGCAGATTGAATGCTGTGTGGATAACCGCAATGTTCTCCGGACCTACGATATCATTAAGGAAACCGTAGTTGATAAAGAGGTTAGAACCGTAGAACAATGCACAAATTACGAGTGTACCGATAATATTGAAGTAAAGATGTACAAATGCGGCACGCTTTGCGTTTTTCTTTGCACCGATACAGGAAATAAGTGCAGTTACGCAAGTGCCTATATTCTGTCCCATAACAATCGGGATTGCCATTGAATAGCTGATTGCGCCTGTTTTGGACAATGCCTGCAAAATACCGACAGAGGCGCTTGAGCTTTGTATAACTGCGGTCAGCAATGCGCCGGCAAGAATACCGAATACAGGGTTGTTAAAGAGTGTGAGGAAACCTGTGAATGTCGGATCATCCGAAAGCGGTTCAACAGCCGCACTCATCTGATCCATACCAACCATAAGAATACCAAATCCGAGGAAAATTGTGCCGAGATGCTTCTTCTTTTCCGAATTGCAGAACATAAGAAGAATAATTCCTACAAAGGCAAACACGGCAGAGAAAGACGACGGCTTTAAAAGCTGCATAACCAAGCTGTCGCCCTCAATACCCGAAAGGCTGAGAATCCAAGAAGTGATTGTTGTGCCGACATTGGCACCCATAATAATACCGATTGCCTGGCGGAGTTTCATAATTCCCGAGTTTACAAAGCCGACAACCATAACGGTTGTTGCCGAAGAGGACTGAATCACCGCAGTAACAGCCGCACCGAGAATGAATCCTTTCATGGTGCTGTTAGTCATTTTTTCCAAAGTTTTTTCAAGCTTACCACCGGAAAGGCTCTCAAGACCGTCGCCCATTGAATTCATACCGAACAAAAATAGCGCCAGACCGCAGAGCAGTTGTAAAACCATAAACAAATCCATAAATACATACTCTCCTTTATCATCAATAATATTAAACTAAAGTCATAGGATTGTCAATGAATTGTAAAGAATTTGTAAAGTCTGAAAGCTTGGTGAATATCTTTGAAATTTGTCAAAACGGAGTATTTTTTATGTGAGATTCGTGAAATGGTATTGTTTAAGCAATAAAAAAGCGGTACTGCACAATATAGTATGCACAGCACTGCTTGAAATTTATTTTCTCTGCAAAGGATTGTAAAAATATTCACATCAGAACATTGCGGTAAATGTTGTTCCCTGTTCACTGCTTTCAAGAGAAATCTCTCCGCCGTGTCTTTCGGTAATGTGCTTGACAATTGCAAGTCCAAGACCCGTGCCGCCTGTTTCCTTTGAACGGCTCTTGTCAACACGGTAAAAGCGTTCAAACACACGCTTGTGGTGCTTTTCGGGGATACCGATTCCCGTGTCGGCAACTTTAACAAACGGATGTTCATTGTCATCACCTGTTATTATTTTTACCGAACCGTTTTCACGATTATAACGGATTGCATTGTCACAAAGATTGTAGATAAGTTCGTAAATCTGATTACGGTTTCCGCTTATGACGGCAGTTTTTGTATCAACAGTGATTGTAATTCCATGCTTTTCGGCATTTGAACGGAGATCCTCGGCAACCTCGGATGCCACCCCTGCAAGGTCAACAGGGGCAAATTCTTCATCGCTGAATTTTTCGTCAAGCTGTGAAAGCTCCATAATATCGCTTATAAGAGAGAGAAGTCTGCCCGATTCCTTGTGAATTTTATTTGCGAAATTCGGAATATCATCGGGCTTTACAAGACCGCTTGCAATGATTTCTGCATAGCCCGAAATTGAAGTCAACGGAGTTTTCAGCTCGTGAGTTACATTTGCCGTGAATTCACGACGCATTTTTTCAGCCTTTTTCTTAGCCGAAACATCAATAATAAGACAGATTGCACCGTTTTTTTCGCCGTTTGAATAAACAGGATTGGTGATAATCTGCAATGCTCTTCCTTTTACGGTTGTGTCGCCGTTTTTACTCTCGCCCGAAAGAGCCTTGTCAACGCAATCGTTAAGAACCTCGTTGCGTGAAAACGCAATCAAAGTTTTGTCGGTAACACCGTCATCATCGGCACCGAGAAGCTTTGACGCCGAATAATTGCTCATAAGCACCTTTTTGTCAACATCAATAAGAATAAATCCCTCCGCCATATTTTCGATAAGCGTTGAAATTTTATCCTTTTCAAACTGCAGTCTGCGCATCTGACGCTTGATTTGTCTTTGCTGGCTTGCAATTTTCTGTGAGAGCGGCAAAAGCTCATCATACGGCGAGCCGTTGCCGTTGTCCGCCATTTCCTTAATCGGTTCAACGATTTTCTTTGTGGAGCGCTTTGCCAGAATTGTACAGACAACAAATACACCTATCATAATTATAAGAATCGACGGAATAACAAAAAGAAAAATTCCGTAAATACTGTCAATTGTCTTTGCAACACGGATTACAGAACCGTCTGCGGTTTTTTCTGCATAGTAGTATGTTATTTTATTCAAAGTTTCCGACATTCTGTGGCTTGAACCGTTGCCGTCCTTGATTGCCTGTTCAAATTCGGGGCGGTCGCTGTGATTCGGCATAGAATTAACATCTGTGTCAACACTGTCGGATACAACCGAACCGTCACTTTTTATGAGAGTAACACGAAAATCGCCTATTCCGTAATATTTTGAGAGGTCGATTTCGCTGTCGGAATTATAAACGCCGATTATTTTATCGGTATATTGCCGAACCTCTGCCTCCTGTTCATCGGAAAACACAAACCAGAAAGTGGCTGTTGAAAAAACAGCCGTCAGAAGAATGGACACCACAGCGATAACCGAAAAGTTTTTTAAAAGCTTTTTACTCAGTTTCACTTTATTCCCCCGCCTTATATCCGACATTTCTCACGGTTTTGATAAGGTTTCCGCAGCTGCCGAGTTTTTGCCTGAGGGTTGTAATGTGCATATCAACCGTTCTGCTCTCGCCTTCAAAATCATATCCCCACACATTGAGAATGATATTTTCACGGGTAAGCGCCATACCTTTATTTTTGAGAAGATACTTTAAAAGTTCGTATTCTTTGAAGGTGAGGTTACATTCCTCACCGCAGCTTGTTACAATGTGCTTGGAATCGTCAAAAACAATCTGACCGAGCTTTATTACATCCTGTCTGTCATCAACAGAACATCTGCGGAGGATTGCACGGACTCTTGAAATAAGCTCAAGGACTGAAAAAGGTTTTGTAATATAGTCATCGGCACCCATGTCAAGGCCTTTGACCTTATCCATTTCACTTCCCTTTGCAGTAACAAGGATAACGGGAACATTTTTTGTCACGGCGTCCCTGCGCATTTTTTCAAGCACGGAAAGTCCGTCAAAATCGGGTAACATAACATCAAGAATTACAAGCTGAGGAATTTCGGCTGTACAAGCCTTAAAAAAGCTCTTGCTTTCGCCAAAGCTTTGAACCTCATATCCGCTGCTTTTCATGGCATAAGATTCAAGCTCTCTGATATCGGTATCATCTTCAACAATGTAAATTAACATCTAATACTCTCCCTCAACAAATGTGTATTTAAATGCACCGCAAAGGGGCGTTTGCACTTAAATTAAAATCGGAACATCCGCCATAATTATAGACTTTTTTTGCAAAAATGTAAAGTTTAATAAAACAAAAATCAGGAGCATACAGCTATGCTCCCGTTTGTTAAGCAAAATATATCAGTCGGGCAAATCGCAGCTGCCTGTAATTGAAAAAGCAACCCACTCCGCAACATTAACCGCATGGTCTGCAATTCTTTCAAGATACTTTGCAATCATAACGATATCGAGAGCCTCTGAGCCGAGTTCCTTATTCTTATGAATGAGTTCAACCGTTTCATTCTTTGAACGGTTAAAAAGTTCGTCAACGATATCATCCTGACGGGCTACCTTTTTGGCAACCTCAATATCGCTCTTAACAAAAGCGTCAATAGCCTCCGTTACCATTTTTGAGGCATTGTCTGCCATTTCCAAAATGTGAGTAAGATTGAACACCTGCTTTTTGTCCTTGATGTAAACAGACATTTCAGCAATATCAACTGCCTGATCACCGATTCTCTCAAGGTCGGTAATCATTTTGAGTGCGGCGGAAACATATCTAAGGTCGTGTGCAACCGGTGCCTGATGAAGAAGAAGGTGCAGACATCTGCTTTGGATGGATTTTTCCGCCTCGTTAATACGATTTTCGTGTTCTCTTGCGATATCAAGCAAATCTTCGCCGTCAACAATCATCTTCATTGTGTTTTTGATTGCCTGTTCAACAAGACCGCCCATTTCAATAAGGCTGTCGTTAAGCTGTGTAAGCTCTTTATCAAAATATTCTCTCATTAGCCAAACCTTCCCGTAATGTATTCTTCGGTACGCTTATCCTGCGGATTTGAGAAAATTGCGTCGGTTGAATTACATTCAACCATTTCACCGAGTAAAAAGAACGCTGTTTCATCTGAAATACGCAAAGCCTGCTGCATATTATGTGTTACCATAACGATTGTATAATCGTTTTTCAGTTTAAGGCAAAGCTCCTCAATTTTACCCGTTGAAATAGGATCAAGTGCAGAGGTTGCCTCGTCCATAAGCAGAACTTCGGGTTTTACGGCAAGTGCTCTTGCAATACAAAGTCTTTGTTGCTGACCGCCCGAAAGACCGAGAGCGCTCTTTTTGAGCCTGTCTTTAAGCTCATCCCAGATTGCGGCGTCACGCAAGGATTCTTCAACAATCCGGTCAAGTTCTTTCTTGCTTTTGATTCCGTGTGTGCGAGGACCGAAAGCGATGTTATCGTAGACGCTCATCGGGAACGGATTGGCTTTCTGGAACACCATACCAACCCTTTTGCGAAGGATATTTACATCCATATCTCCGTAAATATCCTCGTTGTCAAGGCGAATGTCGCCTGTTATCTTACAACCCTCAACAAGGTCGTTCATTCGGTTGAGCGACTTTAAAAGAGTTGACTTACCGCAGCCTGACGGACCGATGAAGGCTGTGATTCTGTTTTTCTTCATACGGATATTTACATCCTTTAACGCATGAAATTTTCCGTAGTAAAGATTCATGTTTTCTATGGTAAATTTATCCATTGTAAAATAATTATCCTTTCCTGTTACTTCTTGTTGTTTCCGAGTTTCTTTGCAACAAATGCCGAGAGTGTATTGATTGCAAAAACAAGTACAAGAAGTACAACTGCGGTACCCCATGCCTGATCTGTATGAAGTCCTTCGTTGGTAAGTACATACATATGAACGGCAAGTGACCGTCCCGAATTGAGAGGGCCTGCCGCATAGCCTGTTGCCGAACCGTAAGTATAAATAAGTGCGGCTGTTTCGCCAACTATTCTGCCGACAGCAAGAATGATTCCGGCAAGAATACCGGGCATCGCACTCGGAAGAATAATTCTCATAATTGTTCTGAGCTTGCCCGAACCGAGTCCGTAACTGCCCTCACGGTATGAATCGGGAACTGTGAGAAGTGCCTCCTCGGTTGTACGCATAATTGTGGGAAGTACCATAATTGCAAGCGTAAATGCACCGGCAAGAAGTGAATAACCCCAGTTAAGGGCATACACAAAGAAAAGCATACCGAAAAGACCGTAAACAATTGAAGGAATACCGGCAAGGGTTTCTGCCATTGTTCTGATTACCTTAACAAGCTTGTTGCCACGCTTTGCATACTCGGCAAGATAGATTGCCGCTCCCACACCGAACGGTACGGAAATTATAAGGGTTACAAGCGTAAGAACAATTGTGTTGATAATTGACGGCATACACGATACATTGTCGCTGTTGTACTCAAGCGAGAACAGCTCAGGGGTAAGATTCGGAACACCCCGCACGAGAACATAGACAATGATAAATATGAGAGCCGCCGCTGAAAGTGCCGCCGCAAGACCTACAAGAATGAGCAGTACAAGTGAAAGGGGCTTTCTTTTGTAGGCTTTCATTCTCTGTTTAAACGATACTTTGTTGATTGCCTTAATCTGTGACACATCAACCAAAGCGGCATCGTTTTTTATGTTATCGCTGTTAGCCACGCTTTTCACTCCTACTCTTTATAGCCTGCATTGAAAGTGTGATGAGCAGAACAAATACGAACAGAACAACACCCGTTGCAATAAGTGCCTGACGGTGCAAGCCTGTTGAATAACCCATTTCAAGAACAATGTTTGCGGTCAGGGTACGAAGTCCGTCCGTAACGCTGTGCGGAATCTGAACCTGATTGCCTGCAATGAGTACAACTGCCATTGTTTCGCCCAACGCTCTGCCTATGCCGAGAACAACTCCTGCAAGAACGCCTGATTTTGATGCCGGAAGAATAGTCTTGAACACACTTCTTTCCTTTGTAGCTCCAAGTGCCAGAGCACCTTCGTAGTAGCTTTCGGGAACTGCCTTGATTGCCGACTCTGACACACCGATAATTGTCGGAAGAATCATAACTCCGAGTACGATTGACGCCGCAAGCCAGCTTGAACCGTCACCGCCGAAGTTATCACGGATGAACGGTACAACTACCATAAGTCCGAAGAAGCCGTAAACAATTGATGGGATGCCTGCCAAAAGCTCTGTTGCCGGTTTAAGCACCTTGTAAAGCGGTGCAGGACAAAATCTTGCAAGAAATACTGCTGTGAGAATTCCTATCGGAACACCGATTATGATTGCTCCCGCAGTAACATATATGCTTGCGATAATCATATCAAAAATTCCATATGATGCAGGCACATTCGTAGGCGCCCATTTCTGTCCGCCTACGAAATCAAAGAAGCCTATTTCTGCCATTGCAGGAACACCGTTACAGAATAAGAATATACAGATTATGACAACCGCCGCTATACTTGTTACAGCTGTGAGGAAGAAAACTCCCTGCATTGCCTTTTCACGAAATCTGTTTAATCTCATTTAATTATGTCACTCCAAACAGTTGTTTCACCTGTGTAAATTGATTTTACCTGATCAAGTGTGAGGTCATCACATGTGTTTGCATTGTTTACGATTACTGCGATACCGTCTTTTGCGATTGTTTCAACCTTGAGTGCGCTCTTTTCTTCATCTTTAAGGTCACGGGACGCCATACCGATATCACATGTGCCGCCCATAGCTGACTGCATACCTGCCGATGAGTCGGATGTCTGGATTTCAACCTTAGCGTTTGTGTTTACCTTCTGATAAGCCTCTGCAAGCTTTTCCATTACAGGTGATACCGAAGTTGAACCTGCTACGCTGATTTTGCCTGACGGCTTCTTACCGCTGTATGCGGCATTTTCCGAAACTGTTACATAACCGTTGTCCGAAACAATCTTCTGACCGTCTGAGCTCATTATGTAATCAACAAAATCCTGAGCAACATCGCTGAGTTCGCCCTTGTAAGCAATGTTGAACGGACGGCTTACTGCATAGTCGCCTGACTTTACATTATCGGCTGTTGCCTCAACACCGCCGATTTTAAGAGCCTTTACCGTATCGTTGAGTGAACCGAGTGAAATGTAACCGATTGCCGCCTCGTTATCCTTAACATTTGTGATAACAGCCTCTGTGCTGTTGATTGTTACAGCCGAAGTAGTTGTGTTGTCTGTCTTGTTGTCGCCGTCCTTAACAAGAACGCCTGTAAGCTCTGTGAATGCGTCTCTTGTGCCTGAGCCTTCTTCTCTTGTTACAACAGAGATTGTTTTTGATGCGTCAAACTTTGCGACATCCGAACCTGCGTCGGATGAACCGTTTGATGAAGAGCCTGCACCGCCGCAGCCTGCAAATGCAGAAACTGCAAGAACACCGAATAATGCTGTTGCCGTAATTTTTTTAGTCATAGATTTCATTTGAATTTTCTCCTTAAATTCATATCATTTGTGTACCTCTTTCGTACAACATCAGTCTATGACTGTTTTGTAAAATACGCTGTTTGTCAATTGTAAAAAGAGTGTAAATAAAAATATAGGTTTTGTATGCTGAAATAAATTTTTACAAATTTGCGTGACAAAGCTTTTTATTTGTGGTACAATATTACAGAAGTGTGCAGGATGTAAAATAATTCCTGCAAAATTTCAAAATCAACTTACATAAGATTTACAGAGAAATATTATTCCAAGGAGGTCATTTTAGTGGCTGAAAACAAAATCCCATACAAAATATACCTTGACGAAAGCGAAATCCCGACAAAATGGTACAATGTTCGTGCAGATATGAAAAACAAGCCTGCACCGCTTTTAAACCCTGCAACACTCAAGCCTATGACACACGCAGACCTTGCTCCCGTGTTCTGTGATGAGCTTATTGACCAGGAGCTTGACGATACAGACGCATACATTGACATTCCGGAAGAAATTCAGAACTTCTATAAAATGTACCGTCCATCTCCGCTTATAAGAGCATATTTTCTTGAAAAGGCTCTTGACACTCCCGCAAAGATTTACTACAAATTCGAGGGCAACAACACAAGCGGAAGCCACAAGCTCAACAGCGCAATTGCTCAGGCTTACTACGCTAAAAAGCAGGGACTTAAAGGTGTTACAACCGAAACAGGCGCAGGTCAGTGGGGTACTGCCCTTTCAATGGCTTGTTCATATTTCGGCCTTGACTGCAAGGTATTTATGGTAAAGGTTTCATACGAGCAAAAGCCTTTCAGAAGAGAGGTTATGAGAACCTACGGTGCAAGCGTTACTCCGTCACCGTCAACAACAACGGAAGTCGGCAAAAAGATTCTTGAGGCTCACCCCGGTACAACAGGAAGCCTTGGCTGTGCTATTTCTGAGGCCGTTGAGGTTGCAACTCATACAGACGGCTACCGTTATGTACTCGGAAGTGTGCTTAATCAGGTACTTCTTCATCAGTCCGTTATCGGTCTTGAAGCAAAAGCCGCTCTCGAAAAGTACGATGTAAAGCCTGACATTATCATCGGCTGTGCAGGCGGCGGTTCAAACCTCGGCGGTCTTATCTCTCCGTTTATGGGTGAAAAGCTCCGTGGCGAAAATGACTACAAATTTATCGCTGTTGAGCCGGCATCATGCCCAAGCCTTACAAGAGGTAAGTTTGCATATGACTTCTGCGACACAGGTATGATTTGTCCTCTCGCAAAGATGTACACGCTCGGCAGCGGATTTATTCCGTCAGCCAACCACGCAGGCGGACTTCGTTTCCACGGTATGAGTTCAACACTTTCTCAGCTGTATCATGACGGTCTTA
>ENA-OPCS01001163-OPCS01001163.1-human-gut-metagenome-genome-assembly--contig:-NODE-1163-length-15947-cov-1.897307_pt1 | contig 15947 bp, 15 predicted proteins | sample MGYA00241256_ERZ501492 | MGnify/ENA primary metagenome ERZ501492 (study PRJEB25962, sample SAMEA2042512) | human gut metagenome | biome: human gut; feature: human-associated habitat; material: faeces... | reverse complement strand
TCACACAATTGTCGTAGTCCGATCCCTTCATTGATAAGATGCTTCAATATGTGGGTGGAAAGTAATAGATGATTCGCTTCGCTCGGAAGTTTGCCTTGGCTGTTGGTAAAGACCCCCGCTTCCCATTGGCGGATTTCTTTTTGGAGGAAAGGGTTGTGCAACTCTATCAGCCTGCTGTGATGTTCAATCAGAACTCTGTTTATCAGACAGGAAGCCTCACCATTGGTTCCTCTTTTTACCGGTAATCCTAATTTTTCCATCCGTTGGTTGGCTTGTTCGGTTTGTGTCTTGTTTCCGAACCACAGGTCGATGTCTCCGGCTATGCGATGTTCCGGATGAGGGTAGAAGTCAGCTGTCCCTATCCCTTTTAGCAGCAGGAAAGGGATAGAAGGTGATTGTACATAAATCTGTTGGAGGGCTTTAATCGTTTCCCGGTGTTGCCGGTTCACCCGTTCCAAGGTGTCAACTTCCACCATCCAGCCAAGCAATACCTTCCGGGGAGGTACGGCTTCAGTCGGCAACAGGCGGATGCCATCGTAAATAATGCCTTGTACGGTTTGTTTTCTTGCCATGCTGTGAATTTCATTCCATTCCTTTTCATCTAGAGGAAAAAGGGCGGAACAGTCTTCCTGCCGGTCCCACAGTCCTTGCCTTAGCAAAAGCATGAAAGCCTTTTGTAATGGGGCTGAGATCATCTTTTTGTCTTATTCTATGGCTAACCCAGTTTCTAACCATTGTCGGCACAGCTCGTTGGCATCGTTTCGGGCTGTATCTTTATTTACTTCATATTCATTGCACAGCAGTGCTCCGGCTTCATCTACCGTGAATTCCTTGTTTTCCAATTGTTTCCATAACCAGGCGGCTGTTTCATTCAAGGAATAGACCTGTGCCATATCCATGGTTTCAGAAAACGGATTGACAATCATATATTCTCCACCTACTTGGCGAAGAATTAAATTAGAATTGAGTCTCATTGTCTTTATATTATTGCATTATCCTATTTATAGTTAAAATTACATCGACCTTCACAGGCAGATGTAATGGGGAATAAAATGTAAGTTCATTCTATTATCCGCTGATAACATAGGGTCTTGAACTTACCTGATCTAACATTTTTTACAGATCCGGCGCTTCTCGCGAAGAAAACGAATCTCTCTTCTAACATTTCTTATTGTATTGTTTGTCATATCTGAATTGAACAGATTACTGTTTACCAGTTTATACCTGTGGGACGGATCATGCCGGCTTGCAGCAGTTGCATGATAAATCCTGCGGCATCTTGCGATGCGGTGTCTTTATCCACTTCGTATTCCTCCAGAATCAACAGTACTAGATGGTTGAAGCTTTCTGCTTCTTCGATATGCTCCCAGATAAATTCTCCGGTTTCGGTCAGGGTGACCATTCCGTTGAACTCTCGGGCGGTCTGTCCGGAAGGAACCAGTACGATTTCTCCGGCTATGTTTCGTTTGATAAATTCTTTGGTTCTTTTCATCTTTTGAAAAAACGATATGTTTTAATGATGGTCCTGCGTAAAGGAATTATGTTCGGCCATATGTGGGCGAAGAATTTCCACTGGAAATCTTCTGGAACTATCCATTTCCCTTTTCGCTTCACCTTGATAATGATGGCGAAAATCTGTTCTCTTTGAATTGGACCTTCGATGACAGTCTGGGCGTCACCGATAAGATAATATTCTTCATTTTTAACATTATAAATACGGTGCATGACATATTCACCGTTGCTTCGCTGATAGAACACCATATCTCCTTTCCGAAGTTCACCGGAGGGGCTTTTCAGGTAGATGTGGTCTCTTGCGTGGATCAGGAATGGAGCCATGCTGCTGCCCGAGATGATCATGCTCACCTGCTTTCCTTCCTCAATGAGGGTACGCAGCATGGATATATATTCTTTCGTATCGACAGTCTTCATAATGGGGCGTATTTCACATTATCGGATAATTTCCAGTTTGGTCAGATACCTGTGCAGGGTGAAGGCTGCTTCCGGATTCATGTTGCATGCATAGGTGCTGATGCTTGTCTGTCTGGTCAAAACCTGCAGATCGTCGAGTGCTTTGCCGGTGAGCTTTGGATTCCACCAGTTGATTGTAACCTGCGAGCAGAGAGCTTTGAAATGCTTCATGGCTGTCTGGGGACGGATGGTGTTATCAGATGCCTGTTCGATGAATACAATGGCCTCCAACGGGCGGCGTTCATTGTGACAGATACCGCTGGAACCGCATACAGGCCATCCCGTTATCTCGTAGTCGCCGTTTGGAAGTGGACAGAGCAGGGCACGGTCGCCATTGAGTACCTGGGTGCCGGGAATATGCCGGCACCACAGGTTGGCATGCGTCGATTTGCCAATGCCGCTAGGACCACTGAATAAGATGGCTTGCCCACGATAATCCAGAAAAGTACAATGTAGTATGTAACATCCCTGGACAGATAAAGGACGTTCCAGGCACAGGCAGGAAATGAACAGGGTATCTGTTTGCAGTTCTCTTTTCAGACCTTCGATGAAATAGATGTTGGCATCTCTTTCGTTTCTTTCCTGATAGAGAGCATAGCAGGCATTCAGGTTTCCTACAGCCAGCAGGCGTGTTTCTTGTTCTTCCTTCCGGAAAACTACGATGTCGTTGCGTTGGAATGTGATCTGCCAGTCGTTGGACGGCAAAGGCAGACGGTTGACAAAATAGAATGTATAGTACCGGTCCGCTTCTTTGGTAGCGGGTTTATGGTCGAGAAACAAACGGCTGTTAACAGGAATCTCCTGTTCTGTCACTCCTGACAATTCAATCGTTAGCGGGCCGATATTCAGTCTCACAATCTTCAGTTTTTAATGTATTACGGGGGGATAATTCGTAATGATCCGTTCTTTGGCTTTCGCCATCTGGCAAAGATAGTCCATGCTTCCGGTGATTGTTTTTTCACAGTGTGCGGCGGCATAGCATACGTTGCATACGGGACGAAGGTGGCAACCCTCGCATTCGGTATGGGATACCAGTTCCTTGGCTTCTTCTAAAAGTTGTTGCCATGCAGTTGTCATCGGAATCTTTTTCAGGTCAACGGCCGGTTGATCCAGCATCACACAGGGGGTGAGGATGCCTTGCCAGTTGATCCAGCATGAACTCTTGGCAGCTCTGCACTCCAAAGAGCAGGCTCGTGTTCCTTCCACATGGGCAAGCGTATATTTCAAGTCGTGCATGTATCGTGCCATGTCATTCCCTTTTTTGTACTCCATATATTGCATCTCGATGCGGGCCGCCTCGTCGGCATCCAGTCTTTCAGTTAGAATGTTACGCAGACTTCCGCATTCGGGGCGTGAGAGAGGAAACATGTATGAGTTTACTTCTGCCGGAATGTCCAGATGCTGGGCCAGACGGATGATCTCGTCGTAATCTTTTTCATTCTTTCGTACGATACTTACGTTCAGTTTCACATCAATGTCTGCCTTTTTCAACCGTTTCAGGGCTTCCATGCACAGGGTGTATCCTTGCGGATTGTGGCACAAGCGTCCGTAAGTTTCTCTGCTGTCTCCATACAGGGTGACGTTTATCCGCCGCGGCTTGTGGGTCTGCAAGATGCGTACCATTTCGTTGTCGATGAGTGTGCCGTTCGTATTGAGAGTCAGGATGAATCCCATTTCGCGCAGCCGGGTGTACAGCTCCTTGAAGTGTGGATAGAGCATCGGTTCACCTCCGGTGAGAAGGATGAAGAGTGTACCCATGTTGTTCTGCCCAGTCGAGCCATTGTTGCAAAGGCGATAAACCTCCGTGCCGTTCCACCACGCTGCGTTCGGTGCGTATGAAGCACATGTCGCAGTTGAGCGTACAGGTGGGAGTCAGCTCGAAGTTGGTAGTGATCGGGACACGGCTCTGATTGGCTTTGTCCACCAATGCCCGTTCCAAAAGGTTGGCATCGTGAAGATGATCCATAACTTGGAATGTATATGTATTTATGAGAAAAGTCTTTATAGACTTCCTTTCATTTGTTTCTTTTTACTTTTTGCAATGCGGCAAAGGTAGCCGATGCCGCCGCATTGCCCTTTTTCATTGCGGGCATTGGCATAGCAGACATCACAGATAGAGCGTAAGGTACAACCTGCGCATTCTTTATGGAACGGAAGTTGTTCGCATTTGGTTACTATTTGTTTCCAGGCATCGCTTACGGTTGTGGAAAGTAGCGAAACGGCTGGTGTTTCCATATCGACGCACGGAGTCATGACGCCCTGCCAGTTGATCCATGCGGAACTTTTACCTGCCCGGCAGGCAAGTCCGATGCCTTCAGCAGGTACGGGAGATTCTCCACGTTCCAATTGCTGGAGGACATGAGTGGCGTATGATGTGTATTCCTTGCCATATTTATGTTCCAGTGCCTCAACCTCGGCATGTGCCACTTCATCCGGTACGGGGCGGCACGTATCAAGGGGTAGCGTGGTGGCGCATCCCGGCCGTGAATAGACTGAAATGTAACTGTTGGTCAGCATAGGTAAGTCCCATTCGTCAGCTAGTTCCAGCATTTGCCGGTGTTCTTTTATATTTTGTCGTGTCAAGGTGAGGTTCAGTTTGGTATCTATGCCATATTCTTTTAATCGTTTCAGTCCTTCCAGGCAACGGTCGAAACCGTTTGTCGCGTGGCACAGATTGAGATAAGTTCCGTTGGTCACACCATATAACGAGACATTCACCCTCCGGGGTTTCAAACGTTGAAACAGACGTACTGTTTCGTCATCTATCAAAGTCGCGTTTGTATTGATGGTGAGGATGAATCCTTTTTCTTTCAGCCGGATATATAATTCTTTGAAATCAGGATAGAGTAGGGGCTCGCCTCCTGTCAGTAAGATGAAGAGCGTTCCTATTTCCTGTAGCTGGTTGGCAATGTGCAGCCATTCCTCTATGCTCCGTAATCCTCCTCTTTTCTCGGCTTGTGACTTCTCCATGCGGATATAGCACATATCACAACGGAAATTGCACGTCGGTGTCAATTCAATAGTGGCATTGATCGGAGTACGGTTTGCCGTCGCTTTGTTCACCAATGCCCGTTCCACAGGGTTTATGTCTTGCAGGGATTCCACTAGGATAATGATTTTTTTTCAAAGAAAAGTTTTTGAGTCTAGTGTATTGGATTTCATTTACTTCCGTGGTCGTATATGTTACCGAAATTTGTCTCGATGGAAAATATATAGATTATCTTCCCTTTTTGAAGCCCAACAAAAGTTAATACTTAATTTAGAGCATATCCTTTTTATAAGGCACCAGAATTGGCATCTCACAAAAAAATATTATCAAATTCGATTGATTTTTAACTATTGGCATACAACCAAGTCTATATTTTACGATGATAGACCCAAAGATAGGGAAAGTAGAATCTTTCAAGGTCTTCATTGCTTTGCATAATTCGTAAATTTTGATTCGCAGCGAAGATAGATATTTTAGAACCCTAATTTGAGAGGTTTACAGTATAGACTTTACTTTTAAGGTCCAAGTCTATACTGTTATTTGATGCGAATTTCATAAATAGGGGAATGTCTTAAGAGTGGTTAGGACGACCTGGTATTTCTTCAACAGCAGATTTGATTTCACCCCAACCTTGATGATTGTATTCTCCAGTGTTATTTACTGTATCATAGCTAGTCCACTTGATGCCTCTAATCTTGTCACCTACTTTTGCGTCACTTAAATCGAATCCATTCCAATTAATATTGAGAATAGGTATACCCCATTTTTCTATAGTCCCTTCGTGTCCTGTAGCATGGATACCATTAATATCTACATAGGTTGTAGCGCATGGTTCTCCATGATTGTTTGTATTGTTTTCTCCATAATGACAATGAAATAGTGCTTTAAAGTTATAGCATGCAGCTACATATTCGTTCGGAATGAACTCTTCGCTAATAAGCATCGGTTTTTGATAATCTTTCTTCATACTATTTTTTTCTTTTTTGATTCCTGTTTCGGAGGAAAGGAAATCAGAAAAGGTTTGAAGCGAAATAGTGATTGGGTCCCGGAGAAACTCCGGTGTGAAAGAATTTTGAAATAATTGATATATTGCGATTTACCATCTACAATATGATCCTTTCATTTTCCTTTTCATTACACTAATTCTTTGCAGCTCAAACGATATTCTGACTTAGTTCCCCCAGTAGTCTGATCATATATTATTTAATCTCTATTTCTATTAATGAGAATCAATAAATTTATCTAAGCGTTAGGAATCAAGATTGAAATAAATGAATAAGATTGCTATTTACTGTTTTATTTACCGATTAGGATTTAGCAGTTTCCCAAGAATTTATGTCAAGGTTCTTGGTGGCGTGACCCTCCCAGCCCTTTTGTCCTCTCCAAACAATGACTAATTCACTTTTCTCAAATATCTGATTATGGTTGTAATCAACATATCCCCAATAAAAACCAGATTGGGCTTCGGCTTCATGAAATGCACTACATGGATGATAGTCTCCTAGCCAAATACCTCGATCTCCTATAGTGGGGTGTGAACCAGAAGCAGGCTTATCTCTAAAATAATACAACGTTCCTTTTGGTGCATTACAAGTAAACTTATAAACAGTTCCACTATCTCCACAAGCAGCCACATGCGTTTGCGGCACGAAAGCCTCGCTTTTCAGCTCCGGCTTTGTATAAACTTTCTTTGTCATCTTTTTTTTCTTGTTTTGCCAGACTTCTTATTCTGTAAGAGGGCAAAAGTTTGAAAAGAGAAAAACATGACCGAGTTCTGCAAGAACTCAATCAATAAGAATCAAGAATAAAAAGGATGAAACGACTGTGATTTACAGTCTTTACCGATTTACGGAGATAAATATCCGGATGTGACATGTCGCTTTCGGCTTGTTCACGTTCCATCTCCAAATTCCTAACATCTTACAATTTTCTCTTTACTATGAAACTTTCATATAGCCAAGTTCTTGCAGAACTCTGTCTGTTATTAAATAAATTATCTATCTCATACTCCGTATCGCATCCGCTACACGCATCACATCCTCGCACGTCATCATTGATCCCGAAGGCAGACAGAGTCCACAGTTGAACAGGGCTTCCGATACTCCGTTGACGTAGGTGGGGGAGGATGAGAATACGGGTTGCAGGTGTAACGGTTTCCAAAGCGGACGGGTCTCGATGTCGGCTTTTGCCAAGTGCTGCATCAGCTGCAAGGCGCTGAAACTGGTTTCGTTACTGTCCACTTTAATTGTAGTCAGCCAATAATTGGGTAGAAATATGGTAGATTTCTTGGGTTCTACCACAGTGATACCCGGAAGTCCTGCCAGCAGCTCGGTGTATAGCCGGTGGATGGCACGGCGGTGTGCGATATGGTTGTCCACTACACGCATCTGCCCGCGTCCGATACCAGCCGACACATTGCTGAGCCGGTAATTGTATCCGATCTGTTCGTGCTGGTACCAGGGGAACGGTTCACGTGCCTGGGTAGCATAGAACTTCACTCTCTGGGCTTCCTCTTCCGTATGGCATAATAAGGCGCCGCCACCGCTGGTGGTGATCATCTTGTTGCCGTTAAAAGAGAAAATCCCATATTGACCGAAGGTCCCGCAATAGCGTCCGTCGTAAACGGCCCCCATTGCTTCGGCAGCGTCTTCCACCACGGGGATGCCGTAGCGGGAGGCAATGTCACAGATTTCGTTCATGCGGGCAGGCGTGCCGTAAAGGTGTACTGGAAGAATGGCTTTGGGCTTGAGGCCGGTCTGTTTCATACGGTCGCAGATGGCCTGTTCAAGCAGTATAGGATCCATATTCCAAGTATCAGGCTCACTGTCTACGAAAATGGGGGTAGCACCCTGATAACAAATGGGGTTGGCTGACGCAGCAAAGGTGAAACTTTGGCAGATCACTTCGTCTCCTTTGCTTACGCCCAGCATGATCAATGCCAAGTGGATGGCTGCCGTACCTGATGATAATGCCACGGCGTGTACCTCCTGGTCGCAATGCGTTGAAAGCCACTGTGACAAGTCATGCTCGAAGCCATCTACATTCGGCCCTAAGGGAACTACCCAATTGGTTTCGAAAGCCTCACGGACGAACTCTTGTTCGGATCCGCCCATGTGTGCCAATGACAACCAAATCTTACTCATTTTCAGTTATGAACAAAAAATTATTTGTTGCGTGCTTCGGTGATGAACACTACAACACGGTTCCACTCGTTCTTCAGCTGGTATGGTTGCAGGCTATCACCTTTGTAATCCACCCGGATGCGGCTTGGATCTACACCGAACTCTTTCACCATCATGTTGCAGACAGCTTCGGCACGGCGCTGGCTCAATTTCAAATTGTAGGCCGGATTACCAGTCTGTACGTCGGCATAACCTGTTATGATCAGGTTGACTTCCGGATGGTCTTCCAAATACTTGGCAGCTTCTGCCACATTCTTTTTCTGGATATCGGTAATATTGTACTTGTCGATAATGAATGATACGGTCATACCCAACATTTCGTTCTTCACTACCTCTTTCTTCACTTCTGTGACGACTGGTGCCGGTACCGGCTTGTTACGCTCTTCATTGATCTTGCGGTTCAATTCGTCAACCCATGCCTGGTCGTTCACCTCTGTGTAGCGGAAGCGGCGATCGCCGTACTGGTCCTTGAAATGATAGGTGAGACCTAACATGACGTTGGCGTATGAATCCCATTTGCGGTCGTAACGCGTACCGTTGAAAGCATCGTCCGTTGCGTTGAAGGTCGCTTCCAGATTGATGTCAAGCGCATTGCTCAACATATAATTGAACTGGAGGCCTGCGCGTAGAGAGAAAAACGTTTTGTTGTCAGTGCTGATTTGGTAGGGGGCAAACTCCTCACTGGGGGATTTGTCCCACTCTTTGACTTTATCATCGAATCCGAAACTGGAGTTGAATCCCATACCCAAGATACCTACTACATTGAAACGGATATCTTCGTCATATTGGGCGAAAATATTGTGCAGGTTGAACAATCCGTCCAAATAACCGTTGAACATATTGAAACCGTAGTTCCCTTTGCCATACACCTCGGGAAAGGCTTCAATCACTTCGCTGTTGGCGCGTGACATTTGTTTCAAATAAGCGAGTTGCACACGTGCTCCGATGGCGGGTGAGAAGTATTTACCGACCGAGAGGGCTATGCTCGGTCTGGTCATGGCGCCGAAAGATCCGAAGCGGCTGTTCTCGGACAGCGAATGATTGGCGCCGGCCTGAATTCCGATGAACCAGTTGTCACCGGCCTTGTAATGCTTTAGCGCCCGTACAGTGTCGGTCTTTAATTTCCAAGTTGCATTGTCTTCTATTGTTTGTGCCCATAAAGATACAGAACAAAAGAAGACCACAAATAATATAGCTATTTTTTTCATGCCAAATTATACTTTTAAAATGGGTCGTTTATTCATTGATGTACACTATGACGCAGCTCTTTTGTGGATCGAGCGATGCAATGACAGCAGGGTTTTTCTCTATAAAAATACGTCCGGCCGGAATGTCGTATGTGTTGGCTAGCACATTGCGGATGGATTGTGCCCGTGCCATGAACAATTCGGTGTCTCTTACTTCTTTGGTTGAAGTGATATAGAGGTCGCCATCGGCTAGCTTCTTTATATTTTCTGCTGCTGTGTAAACGTTTACTTCCTGTAGTTTGTTGATTGCGGCGGAAGCATTGTCAAACGAGATAAACGAACGGATATGATTGCTTTCCACCACTTCTGTCTCAATCTTTGTGACAGGAGGAGCTGCCGCTTTGTTGGCTTCACGCAGGCGGTTGATTTCGGCGTTTGCTTCGTCATATTTCGACATGTCGCGGCGGGCGTAGGTGAATTGCCGTGAGCCGTTATGATTTTTGAAACGGTACCTGCCAATATGTTGACATGGCCATCCCAGCGGTCGTTTGAACCTTCGCCTTCCCAACCGTCGAATGAGTCGTCAAGCAAACTGTTCGTGATTTCAAGATTAAAGTCCCACGCTTTACCGAGGCGGAATTTCGCCATCAGACCCAGGCGGATGGACAGCAGGTCTTGCGATTCGGTATTGTATATTCCGTCGTTCCAGGTACGCTTGCTGAAGTTGGCGGTGTGTTCGTAACCGGCTCCCAAGATACCGATCAGGTTGAAGGTCCGGTCTTCTTCATACCCGCAAAAGAGGTTGGTGAAGTTGAACAATCCGTCTAGGCCTACCCCCATGGCGTCCCAATAGTAGGGCTTGTCGTTGCTTGCTCGTCCGGCATTGCTTCCATAGAAACCTTGGAGGCGGATACCTCCGGCAGGAGCGATCCACTTGCCTATGGACAACGCACCGGCGGGACGGAACTGGTCGAAGAATCCAGAACTGGAAGTATGGGTCCCCCAGGAATAAAAGGCGCCGGCCTGCAATCCGACAAACCAGTTGTCTCTGAATTTAGACTTGTTTAAGAGCCGTTTGTCCCCGTTTGCAGGGTCTGTCCAGTAAGAGATCTCCTTTGTATCCTGTTTGACAGGAACATCTTGAGCCGCTTCTTGTGCAAATCCCGTAGCCAAGGTTAGAAATGGCATCATAAACGCAATGAAATGTTTTTTCATTTTGCGATTCATTTTAGTTAAACATTATATTGGATTTCATTTTTTTGGATATATATGTTTTTTCATCCAGCGCCTCATATACGGAGTTCATACTTTTGAACTCCGGTACAATTTGCTTCAACTGATATACGGTCTCTTTTTTATTGTCCGTCTGGGCAACCTCAACCAATTGTTGCAGGGCGGGCTTTATTTTATCGTAATCTTGTTTTAAACTGATACCTTTGAATATTTTCGGATTAAGGGTAGGAGTAGAGTTCTCTTCATTATAGAGTAATTCCTCATATAGTTTCTCGCCCGGTCGCAGACCGGTATAGACGATTTCAATGTCTTTGTCCGGTTGTAACCCTGCCAGTTTTATCATCCGGCATGCCATGTCGGTTATTTTTACGGGTTTACCCATGTCGAAAATAAAGATATCGTTTCCTTGTCCCATAAAAGCGGCCTCTAGAACCAGTCGGCAAGCTTCGGGAATAGTCATGAAATAACGGATAATCTCAGGATGTGTCACTGTTACAGGACCACCACGTTGAATCTGATCACGAAAACGTGGAATTACCGAGCCATTAGAACCTAACACATTACCGAAACGTGTTGTAATGAATTGCGTCACATGCCCACCTTTCTCCTGAAGTTTCTTAGCTAAAGACTGCACATAAATCTCACAGATACGCTTGGAACATCCCATTACATTGGTCGGATTTACAGCCTTATCCGTAGAGATCATTACAAACTTCTCAGCACCGTATTTTACAGCCAGATCAGCCAGTGTACGCGTACCGAACACATTGATCTGAATGGACTCGGAAACATTATCTTCCATCATCGGCACATGCTTATAAGCCGCTGCATGGAAAATGTATTGCGGTTGGTATTCCTTGAAGATATCTTCCATACGCGTAGCATTGGAAATATCCGCAATAATAGTCTCTGCATCAATGTCACGCCAACGATCCTGCAATTCCAGACGAATATCATGCAACGGAGTCTCCGCCTGATCTACCAGAATTAGCTTATAAGGATTGAAGGAAGCTACCTGACGCATTATTTCGCTACCGATAGAACCGGCGGCACCGGTAATCATTACGCGCTTTCCTTCGAGATGGGAAGCTACCTTATGAATATCTATTTCAATAGGATCGCGTTGCAGAAGATCTTCAATCTGAATTTCTTTCAACTGAGTACGGTTCAAAGTCTGTCCGCTCCACTCGCTCAAAGGAGGTGCAGTCATAAGCTTGATGTTGTGTGCCAAAAGACGATCGGCCATATCAGACTTCTTCAGTTCTTCCATTTTAGCCGGCGAAATAATAATTGTATGCACATCGCGGTCATTCAATACATCAATCAGAGACTCGTCATTCGGGAATACCTTTACGCCCATCATCACCTTATTAATCAGTTCCGGCTCATCCGCTATGAAACCACGCAGACGATAGTGATTACGCAGGTTGACGCGCAACGCTTTCGCAATGTTCACTCCCGCTTCCTTAGCACCATATATAAAGACATTGGCACTATGACTTCCATCAAAATTCAGAAGTTCATAGAACATCTTCACAACTATACGTGAGCAAGACATAATGGCAAAGCTAATGATATACGCCATAAACAGTACACTCACAGGTGCCAGACGAATATCCAGATAACTTGCCAAAAGCACACTCGAAATCATTAACAGTGCATAAGACACCGTCAATGAAACAAAAATGCGCATAATGTCTATAAACGAAGAAAAGCGCAATACGTTGGAATAGGTGCGGAACACCCTAAAGAAGACTAAGTTGACAATGACCGTCCATACAATCGTTTTGTCAATGGTAGAGGATTCCAGGAAAATACTCCGGAAATCATATCGAAGCGCATAAGCCAATAAGCTGGATACGACGATTATCAATACATCGATCAACAGAATAGTCCAAATCGGCAATACCTTTGCTGAAAGGTACCGATGAAAAATTTTATGTTTCATTTCGTTTGACAGTTTTGTTTTAGGCGAGGCAAAGATACATTATTTTTTATCAAATAGGACAAGAAAAAGATAAAAATGTGTGATAAAATTAAATGGTGGCAAAGTTACAGGTATAACTTTGCCACCATATTTACGACCTATAAAGCTCTGTTACATCAAATTACTGGCTAATTCACTTAATTGGCTACGTTCTCCTTTTAACAAATTTACGTGAGCAAAAAGGTTCTGATCTTTCATACGATCAATCATGTAAACCAAGCCATTGGACTGACTGTCGAGATAAGGTTGGTCTATCTGTTGGATATCACCGGTAAATACCATTTTCGTACCCTCACCCGCACGGGTTATGATGGTTTTGACCTCATGCGGAGTCAAGTTTTGTGCTTCATCAATAATGCAATAAGTTTCACTCAAACTACGTCCACGGATGAAAGCTAATGCTTCAATAACCAGTTGCTCACTTTTCTGCATATCTTCCAAACGTTTTACCTCTGTTGAGTTAGAAGCAAACTGACGTTTGATCACATTCAGATTATCAAACAAGGGTTGCATGTAAGGAGCTACCTTTTCTTTGGCATCACCCGGCAGGAAACCGATGTCTTTATTGGATAAAGCAACAATCGGACGCGCCAGCAAAATCTGTTTATAGTCATTCATTTGACTAAGGGCAGCTGCCAGAGCCAACAATGTTTTTCCTGTACCGGCTTTACCTGTCAAAGCAACCAATTTGATGTTTGGATCGGTCAACACTTCAAAAGCAAAACTTTGTTCGGCATTCCGGGGTTCAATGCCATAGTTCTTTGTTTTATTCACCCGACAAATGGAATGTGTAAAAGGATTGTAACGGGCAAGTACACTGTTCCTGTCACTTTTCAAGATAAAACATTCATTCGGATGGATGATATCTTTGAAATCAAACTCACTGATATCCAGTCCTTCTCTGGAAGAATAAATCCGGTCTATCAAAGCAGGATCAATTCCCTCAAACACCTCATTTGACTTTTCAAATATATCCACATTTATCACCTTGTCGTTGATATAATCTTCGCAAAGTAAGCCTATGGAACGTGCTTTCATCCGGAGGTTCACGTCTTTTGTCACCAGAATGGTTTTCATATCCTTTTTTTGGCGCGTCAACCAGTCCACTACAGCCAGAATCTTATGATCGGGAATACGCTCAGGGAATGAATCGAACACATCCGGAGCATCCACCGAACCGGCAATTACAAACAAACTTCCCAGTCCTTCGCCCAGAGAAGCACCCTTATTAAAAAGATTGTCATCGGTAACTAAATCGAGCTCGCGGAGAAATTCACGGGCATTGAAGTTTATCTGTTCATTCCCTTTCTTGAATTTGTCCAATTCTTCAAGAACTACGATGGGAAGATAAATATCGTTCTCTTGGAAATTCTTAAGACAGTTATAGTCGTGAAGGATTACGTTCGTATCAATCACAAAATTTTTCTTTGCTCCCATACTCTTTTAGATTTAAATTGTTGATATTGCCTCCAAAGCGAAGATAAGCTGTACTTCGGCATAAAAAATGAACAAGTTCATTTTATTCTGCTCTCAGTTTGCATTATCTTTGCAGCTTCTAAGATAGGAATTAAAAAGAGAGAATAGTTTGCTTTCTCGTTAAATATTTTAAAAGATGGATTATCAGAACACTTTATTATACTTATATAACAGTGTCCCTATGTTTCAACAGGTGGGAAGTTCGGCATACAAGGAAGGTTTGGAGAATACATTGGCACTGGATGAACACTTCGGACACCCGCACCGGAACTTCCACAGTATCCATGTAGGAGGTACGAATGGCAAAGGTTCATGCTCGCACACTCTTGCTGCTATCTTGCAGGAAGCGGGGTACCGGGTAGGCCTCTACACATCTCCGCACCTCGTAGATTTCCGCGAACGTATCCGAATAAACGAACAGCCTATCCCGGAAGAATATGTAGTCCGGTTTGTAGAAAAAGAACGTGATTTTTTTGAGTCTCTGCATCCTTCTTTCTTTGAATTGACTACCGCTATGGCATTCCGGTATTTCGCTGACGAACATGTAGATGTAGCGGTTATCGAAGTAGGACTTGGCGGAAGACTGGATTGCACCAATATCGTACACCCGGATCTATGTATCATCACCAATATTAGTTTTGACCATACCCAATTCCTGGGTAATACATTAGAAAAGATAGCGGGAGAAAAAGCCGGGATCATTAAAAGTGGAATACCTGTCATAATCGGAGAAACGACTCCTGAAACAAAACCTGTATTTGCAAAAAAGGCTCGCGAAGTAGGTGCTCCCATTCTCTTTGCAGAAGAAGATGAAAAGGATGATTACCCCGGATTGGAATGTGAGCTGAAAGGATTATATCAAACTAAAAACACCCGCACGTTACTCACAGCCATCCCAGAACTACGGAAAGCCGGATACAATCTGAGTGAGCAGGCTGTTCGAAGTGGCTTCGCCCATGTCTGTGAACTGACCGGCCTGATGGGACGCTGGCAAAAATTGCAGGATGCCCCTACCCTGATATGCGATACCGGACACAATGTAGGTGGCATCACCTATATCACAGAGCAGTTGAAACAGCAATCTTACCGGAAACTACATATGATTATAGGTATGGTAAACGACAAAGACATACACGGTGTATTAGCATTATTACCCCAAGAAGCCGAATATTACTTCACAAAAGCCAGCGTAAGGCGTGCATTACCTGAAAGCGAACTTGCCCAACTTGCCTCTGAGGCCGGATTGCAAGGAAATTGCTATCCAGATGTTCCCTCTGCCGTGCGGGCTGCACAAGAAAAAAGCCTCCCGGAAGACTTTATCTTCGTGGGAGGCAGTAGTTTTATTGTTGCCGATTTGTTAGCGAACCGCGATGCACTCAATCTCCACTAAAGCATCTTTCGGCAGGGCTTTCACTGCAACAGCCGAACGGGCAGGGAAATCACCATCAAAATAGGTAGCATATACTTTATTCATATCTGCAAACAATGACATATCCTGTAGGAAAACAGTAGTCTTGACGATATTTGCCATCGTCAAACCTGCTTCTCCAAGGATATGCTTGATGTTCTCCAATGACTGACGTGCCTGTGCTTCAGCACCTTCTGCCATCTGTCCGGTAGTCGCATCAATAGGTAATTGACCAGATACAAATATCATTCCATTTGCTTCGATAGCCTGGCTGTAAGGACCAATAGCTCCCGGAGCTTTCTGACTGCAAATTACTTTTTTCATTCTAATATTATTTTAGTATTCAACAATTTATGATTCATTCAAGAAAAAAAATTGGTATCTTATGCAGTATTCTGCAACTTCATGCATTTACTTAATAGGATTATACACAAAAGAAAAATTCACTTATACCTGTTTTAAAACCTAGACTTAGCTAATTCTTTTTTGACACGGGAGTTTCCCGATAAAGGCTCGG
>ENA-OPCS01001162-OPCS01001162.1-human-gut-metagenome-genome-assembly--contig:-NODE-1162-length-15949-cov-1.868756_pt1 | contig 15949 bp, 13 predicted proteins | sample MGYA00241256_ERZ501492 | MGnify/ENA primary metagenome ERZ501492 (study PRJEB25962, sample SAMEA2042512) | human gut metagenome | biome: human gut; feature: human-associated habitat; material: faeces... | reverse complement strand
GTCTGGTTGTACAGGTTCACACCCGCCAGCGTGCGGAACGACAGTTTGTTCTTGCTTGCCGCCGACTTCTTGTACTTGTTGTGCAGCAACGTGTAATAAGGTTCCGGTTTGAGCGCACCGGCTCCGGTTTCCTCCACCGTGATTTGGTTCATCTTGGGCGAATCGTGGTTGTAGGTAACATATTGGGCGTTTGCCGCAATGGTTGTCACTAACAGCATCGTTGTAAAAATCCATTTCATAATTTCTCTTTTTTTTAGTTATCAATAATCCAGTTTACCTGATTGTCTCCACCGCCCGAAAGCATCGTCAATAAGTTCCCGTTTGGTCTTGGTACGATAGACTTTCTCTTTCCAGTAGCCGATACGAACCTGTATGTACCGCCAGGTCTCGAAATAGGCACGGTTCAAATGCTTCTTGATATTGTCAAGAGAATGGTTGATGCTGTTCAGCACCATCAGCAAGTCCGAAGTGGAACAAGCCGCCGCACCTGTGGCGTACAGAACCAAATCGCTCACGGATTTATATAGGCATTCTCCTTCCTGTGCTATCATCCGTATGACTCCGGCATTGATGGATAATATCAGCGTGTCCGCCAACTCTATATGTTTCCGCTTGATGACCTTCTCATTGAAATCTTCAAGCATCGCCTTGTAGTCGGATATTCTTTCGCTGACCCCTTTGTAGGTGGAATGTACATTCAATGCCGTGCGCAGGGACTGGTACATCACGTCAATTACATCGAAAGCTCTGGTGTACTTGTCCAGATCCACGTTCAGTTCCTTATAACCCACTGTTTCCTTGCGGCTGTATTCATGCAACAGTTTGTTGCTGTGTTCCAATGTGGAGCGAGCCAGCAAGAGGCTTCGCTGTTGCTTGTGGTCATTGATATAGGCTTCAACCGTCCCCACATCAAAACTCCATTGCGCATTTGCGGACAGGGGTGCTAGCAGCATTATCAACAGTCCGAGTATATATGTCCTGCCTCTTTTCATCGCTTGCCCTCCTTAGTCTTTCTGTTTCGTGCGTTTTCCATCCAACGGTCGTGACATTCCTCCACAAGGGAAAGTCTGCGCCCCTGATCATCGTCAACGGGAGGCAGAACATCTTTCAGCACGTCAATGATACTGCGCCTGTAGTGCATCATCTTTTCCAATGATACCAAGTCGGCGTAAATCTTCGTGAGCCGGGAATCCACTTCACGGGCTATCTCCAGCCGGTCGCTTGACCAAAGCAGGTGATACATATCGTTTGTTTTCGTGTCCTCCTGCGGTGCAGTACGGGCATATTCAGTCGTTATCTTGCACTTCGGATATTCTTTCGCGATTTCCGCTATGCGGTCATTGACCAGTTTTGTCTTTTCCTTGTCGCTCATATCGGGGTCAAGTGTAATCACTTCCACCACATGGGTATCGGAATACTCCGTTGTCAAGTCCCACGATATTTGCAGGATAGCCCTGTGTATCTTGATGCCAAGGAAGTATTTGGGCTTTCGGTCGATTTTCAGTGTCGCCTTGAATGTGATGATGCCGTTGATATTCGGGATTGTGCCTTTTCGGATATAGGTGTAGCCGTTCCAGGAACCGTTGTCCTGCCAGGTGATATTGTAAGCAGTCTTGCAGTCTTGCATGATAGCCGGTATCCGGTAATAGTCATCGGTCTGCACATCGTTGTCGCTTTGGGCTTCTTCTTTTGCCTGTGCGATTTCCTCTTGCTTCTGCTGCCAAGCGGCAAGTTCAGGTTTCAACCTGTCTATCTCCGCTTTGTTCTCATTGTATTTCTGACGGAGAGAAACGGCATCCTCCACACTGGCATTGGCAATCTGTTTGATAAGCGATTCGTTTTCCTTTTCCAATGCGGACATTTGTGACTGGAGCGCGTAAACCTTGTTGTCCCCTTCCCGCTGCATGGCATCGAGTTCAGACAAATCCAGTTCCTCGCTTTCGGCCGTAGTCTTCATCGCGCACTCCTTGGAATGGGCGTTGAGCGTACTTCCGCATTTCCGGCACTTGTACTGGGTTGTTCCCTGCCCAAGTGTCGCACCGTCCGAACAGGTGACACTGATTGTTACCGTCTCGCATCCTTTCAGTTTCTCTTCATTGGTTGCCTGGTAATAGTTCCGGCTGTCGGAAGCGATATAATAGACATAGCCGTCTTCGTTGTCGTTAAATTCAGACAGATGTGCATTAAGTTGAGCCTTGAATGTGTTCAAATCCATCGAATAGGAATCGAACACGTCTTCATAGACTATTTCCTCGTTGTTCCAGCTTTTCGTGACGTGGATTTCGTAGGCGTATGCCTTCTTGGTTTGCTTCTTTCCTTTTTTAATGATATAGCTGGACTGGTAATAATTGATGGTGTAACTGAAGCCGTCATTGGCATTGTTAAGCTGCTGCACCCTGTTCCTTGACCATCCGGCATAGCGTTCCGAATTGGAAAGAGCCTGTTCCTTTTGCGATGCGTCGGGATAGAAGTTCGGTTCGCTTGTCTTGAAGCGGGTCCATTCACCACCTTCAAGGATGCTCTTGTCATCGGTCGGGGGATAATAGTCGCAGAGGCAGACACTGCCACGGTCACGCCTCGCGATGTACCATCGCTGGGTGTAGTAATTCCCGGCTGTTTCGTCCAGATAATCGGTAATCCACGAAGTGAGGTTGTAGTCGCTGAACTTGAACAATCCTGCCACATTTTCTTCACCACCCACGATGCCCAATATGGCCTGTCCGACATTATTCTCCAGTTGCTCGAAAAGTCCGTTGTAATGCTCGTAGATGTCAATGACCTTGCTGACTTTCCCGTTCATCAGCTCGTGAAACGAGTTCTGTTGCAGCAAGGCGTTCCCGATATTGGTGATTCCCGAAGTGGCAAGACCGGCTCCCATCCGGTAAAGTTTGTCCAAATCGGCTTTCAGGTTTTCCTTGGTGAAGTTGCCCGGCACTTTGGATATGTCATCAAAGAGCCGTTGCCAGTCCACGTTGCCTATTTCGGAGAGTTTTAAGATAGAGGCGATTTCCTCATTGATTTCCAGAAAGGCGATATCGGAGAAAGACAAGGTGCTGTTGGTGACAACGCTCTCGAACTGCATACAGAGGGATTTGGTGTCATCGCACACTTTCATCAGATAACTGCACCAATGGAGTGCGGTCTGTGGAGAACGGAGCATCAGCTTGGCGACAATCCATGTCTTCGGGATAATCTTGTGCGCCACCAAGTGATAAATCCTGCGGTAGTAGTAATTTTCGGTGGCACTGCTCCAGATGCCCAAATCAGTGAGTGCCTTCCTCTCCAGGAACTTGCTGGCAAATATTCCGGCAGTGGCCACTTCCGAAGCCTTGTAGTGTTTCAGTATATTCTGCACCTGCTCGTCATAATACGCTTCTGCAACGGTTCCAGTACCGTAGGCGGCAACCATAGCGGCCACGGTTTTCGCATCGAAGTTCACGCTGTAATACTGGGCATGAACTTGTTGGGCGAAAATCGTGGCTATTGTCATTATTATGAGAGCGAATCGTTTCATTGTTGTTTTGTCTTTGGTTGATGAAGATTCAATACCTTACCGGCTGCATTCACTTTTTGGGCGAAGGGCAGGGATTTGCTTATTCCGGAAGCATCCCAGTCTGCACAATAACGCTCGATGGCTTCCTTGTGGCTGCATTGCAGTTCAGCCTTGTAGAGCTTCAAGGCTTCTTTCTCGGCCCGTTCCGTGGTATAGGTCATGTAACACTCATGCGGTTCCTCCACACCATACACACCGCTGGTAGTGCCACGGCGGATAAAGACCTCACGAAAGAACGAACGCCCCTCTTTATTCTCCAGCCGGTTGATGGTAAAGATTTTCTTGCAGTCCACATCGGTCAGTCCGAGTATCGCCTTGATAGTATCAAAGCGTTCACGGAACTTGCTTTGGTCAAGCAACATTACCACATCGGAGTTGTTGATGATGGCCTCCTTGACAATCTCAGACCCGATGATGTCCTGAATCTCCTGTGTGACCACGCCCACTGAAGCCCAGAACTTTCGGGCGGTCTTATACATGAATTTGATGTATTCTGCCATAAGAGGGCTGGCTATGGCTTTCCATGCCTCCTCAATGACCAGGACTTTGCGGTTCTTCTTGATACGCATCTTTTGCAGGAACACGTCCATGATGATGAGTGTCACCAAGGGGAACAGGAGCGGATCATCTTTTATGGAATCGATTTCAAAGACAATGAAGGTCTCGTCAAACAGCGAACTGTCCATGTTCTCGTTCAGCGTCTTGTTGTGGTTGCCACCTCGATAGAAGTCCTTCATCATATACCGGTAGGTGGAAATGTCTATCCCGGTTATACTGTTTTCATTGCAGATGTCGGGAATGCGCTGTACAGAGAACTCATAGAACGTGTTGAATGACAGTGATTCCACTTTCAGTTCCTTTCTCCTGCGTTCTATCTCGTCTATGACAGTTTCTATCCGTGCGTTCAGTTCCGTTTCACTTTCAGCGCGGTTGCCGCTTTTATTTCGCTCGTCAATCAAAAGGCTTTTGCGCAAATCCTCCCGTTGGGGTGGAGTGAAACCATCGAAACCGTTGAAGTAGGTATCGTAATATTCGGTGATGACCTGCTCGATCAGCCTGTCTTCCGTTTTGGTGACCGTCCCTTGGCTGCCTTTCCAAATCAGCAGCACGAGATTTTTCAGGAAACCTGTCTTTTCCACATTCAATTCCTGCCTGTTGATGCGGAAAGGGTTCATCGTAATCGGGCATTCCTCCGTGTAGGAGATATATTTCCCACCCAAATACTCGCACAGTCCCTCGTATGAGTTACCGGTATCTACCATTACCACGTCCGTCCCTTGCTCGTGAAGCTGGCGCACAACGCTGTTCATGTGGAAAGATTTGCCGCTGCCACTTGGACCCAGACAGAAAAAATTACTGTTGTCGGTCAATTTCTCCGCGCCCTCTTTTCCTGTGATGTCGATAGCCACAGGCACGCCTTGCCTGTCCGTGTAATATATCTTCAAGGGAGTTTTCTCGCTATGCAGGATGCGTTCCTTGTACATCAGACAGGCTGCCGCATCACCCAAGGTAAGGAAACGGTCATAGTCGGGATTCATACCGTAACAGTTGCCCGGAAAGGAGTTGACGAACAGCTCCAACTGGTTGTAGGCTCTTTTGGAAATATGGATGCCCATCCTTGAAAACTGGTTTTCCAGATGGTTGGTGCATTTGTGGATGTCGGTGTCCGCGGACATTGCTACTACAAGATTGTAGTGCGTATAGACCAGTTGCTTGCTTTCCCTTGCCACCACTTCCTGCACATGCTTGATGTCCTCTACCGCCATCTGGTTGCCGGGATTGGGCATACTTGCATGGCGGTTCTTCTTTTTGTCAAGCAAGGCCAGTTCTCTCTTTTGGTTGGGAATGAATATCATTTGGTTATACACCACCGCTTCGGTGTTGGGAATACCGGACACAACCGACACCAGATCCATCGGCATACTGCTGTTGTTGACCTCCACGTTGGTATAGGGACGGATGACAGACGGCAGGCTCACGTTATCCACATCCACAAGGCTATACACCTTGCACCGTTTGTCTCCCATGGAGATACATTCGTCATCCACCTTGAAGTTAGTCATGGAGACCACCTTGTCACGGAAGTTCATGGCGAAATAACGGTCAACATATTCATTGACTTCCTGCCTGTTCAGGAATCTCACCTGTACGCCGGAATCACGCAGCTGGTCGTGAACCTTGCGTATCTTTACAAGGAAGTCTCGCCACTTCTTGCCGTCAAAAGAAAACAGACGGCTTTTCTTGATTTCCTGAGTGATAGTCAGGAAACATTCGCTGTCGGTATAAGGTCTTCCGTTGAAGTAACGGAAATAGGATGTGGAGAGAAATTCACGGTTCTCGTCGCTCTCTTCCGTGAATTTCTTCCGGATAAAAATATCCTGCTTGTGTATGGCATAGCCTTCTCCCAAAGTCTGGGCAATGGCGGTGAAAAGTTGCGTAAACTCATAGTAAGAGTCGATATTGGCGCAATACTTCTGTACCGGGTTCTCCAGTTTCAGCACGGCGGAATATTCTCCGGTCTTGGTATATACCACACCAATCCCGTCCGCTTCTTCCACGGAGAAATAGATGTCCTGAAAGATGCGTTTCCGCTTGCCGCCAGTTCCAAAGGCATAGACCGACACGGCCATGCCCACGCAAAGGGCAATGAAGACTATGAAAACATATATAATCATTCGGCTGTTTACAATTAAGGGCAGGCTGACCTATTGAAAGGCCAAGCCCACCCACGTTCAACATTCAATATATCCATTCATGGTCAAATGGTTTTCTGTTACCTTTTCTTTGAGTAGGCATAGATGAACCCCCCACGTTCCTGCCGTTTGCTGTGCAGTCCCTTGCGCTGCTTGAACAGAATCAGTCCCACACCGCTTGTCACGGTGACGGACAGGACAATCAGGGCAAGGACGAATCCTGCCACACAGTAGGCTATGATGAAGCCGACAATGGCGATGCCTATCGTGGCTGCCGCCCAATAGATGTAGCGACCCTGAATACCCATAAATTCAAGGGGACGTTGCAGCCCCTTGAACAATGGATAATCCGGATAGTGTTTCTCTTTCCCGTTCATGATACCTGCGGTTTAGGAGAGTCCGAAAAACAGAGGAAGTGCCTGGGCTGCCGCGATAAGGAAGATACAGGCTCCGACCACCATCATGATCTTCTTCTTGACATCCTGCTCCTCGTTGTTCATCGCGATATATACCGAGATCGCACCCACTACGGCTACCACACCGGCAATGGCGTAACAGAGTTTCACCACGATAGGAACATACTTGGCGATTTCCTCGCTCACTTGGGTCAGTGCCGCTGTTCCGGCCGAGTAGTCTCCTGCGGTAGTCTGTGCCATCAAAGCGGTCACTCCGCACACCATCATCAGGCAGGTCATCTGCGTTTTCTTTGAAGTCGCGATCTTCTTTGCGAATCGTTTTTCTTTTTCAAACATGCTTGTCTTGTTTTAATTGAACTTTATTGATTGTTTTACACTCGTGATTTTCTATATTCGATAGCCGAAAAATGCCGGAAAGACTATTGTTGCACCTATGATGAAAAGGCAGGCCCCGACCAGCGTGAGTATGTGCTTGGTTATTCCGTCCTCGCCCGTGTTCATCTTGATATATATCTGGAATGCGGCTATGACCGCAAAACCTCCTGCAACCGCGTAAATGACGTACTGGACATAGAGCATCATCGTCACCACATAGTCGTGCATGGAAGCCAGCGCGTCCGCTCCCCACGAGTAGTTCACGCCGCCGCTTTTGGCGAAGACGGAACAGGGGAGCAGCATACACAATGCGCTTAGTATTCTTTTGCCGTTGTGTCGGGTCATAGTTCATCAATTACGTTCTTGATGGTTACACCTTCGTCCGGATGCAATTCTCCAATGCCGTTTTGAATCATCAGCTTGTACAGCTCCGCAGAGTTATAGGGATTGGAGAAGGTGACCTGTGTCTCTTCCATGTTAGCCTTGACCTTGTTGTTCAGAGCATCGATGACATCCTGTTTCGGCTTTTCGTCTGTGGGATTTGTTTCCTCCGACACATTCTGTGTCTCATCGATGTAGTGGGTCTCATACTCGTTGTCACCGATATTGAATCCCTTGTCGTTCTCCACCACGCTGACGCTTTCTTCCTCGTCAAAATCGCTCACGTCAAATTCTTCTTCTCCGGATTTTATCTTTTCTCCGTTTTTACCATAAAGGTCTCTTGCTATCATCGCAGCGTAGTAGATGATGTATGCCACGGTCAGCGCAATGGCGAAGATGAAATATGCTTTCATATCTTATAGTCTGATTTTAGAATATGATTAAAATATGAACGCAAAGGAAATACAATAATTTCATACTACGAAATATCCTCACGAAAAGCGGCTGAATATTAAACATTATTCCGAGAAAATCTAAAATCATACTCAATTATCATACTTTAAGCGCAATTTTGAACCGAAATACGAGCCGGATTAAGACGAGGATGAAAGATGACCGCTTTGCTTGGCTTTATGTCTTTTTTGATTTCCATAAGAAGATAGGATGAAAGTCTCTTATTCATCAATGACTATTAAACCAATCACCCGTTTCTTTGCTCAACTCGTGCAAAATCATTAACTTTGCAACAGATTTTCAAGGTGTTTGTGGTAATAAAAGACAAAACGCAAAACTGCCATATATATTTTGAAAGACGAACAGAGGACAATTACCATTAAGCGGATAAATAATTATGGCACTTGCTATCAACATAGACGACCTGCTGAACAAACAGAGGATAGAGTCCAATCGGATTGAATTTAAGAAAGGTTGGAATCCGGTGAGCATATACCACAGCGTATGCGCTTTCGCAAATGATTTTGACGATTTAGGTGGCGGCTATATCGTGGTGGGCGTTGACACTGACGACAAAACCGGAGTTGCCATTCGGCCTGTTGAAGGAATACCCATTGAAGAGATTGATAACATCCTTCAGGATATGGTCGGCTATAATAACAAGATAGCCCCGTACTATATGCCTCGGACAAGCACGGAGGAAGTGGACGGTAAGACTGTACTCGTAATATGGTGCCCTGCCGGGATTAACCGTCCGTATTCTGTTCCGGAGAATGTAACGGCAAAGAACGGTTCCAAGGAATACTTCTATATCCGCAGTGGAACAAGCAGCATTATCGCCAAAGGTGAGGTGTTGGATGAACTTCGCGAACTTGCCAGTCGTGTGCCATTTGATGAAAGGGGCAACCCTGACATTCGTTTGGAAGACATATCCGCTTTGCTTTTGCGTGAATACCTGGTGAAAGTCGGAAGCAAACTGGCAAGCGAGATTAACGTCAGACCACTGCAAGAGATTCTGGAGCAGATGGACTTGTTTGTCGGCCCGAAGGAAAACCGTATGCTGAGAAACGTGGCAGCCATGATGTTCTGTGAGAATCCAAGCAAATTTTTCAAGCGGACACAGGTGGAGATTGTCTATTTCCCTGAAGGAAGGCTGAATAATCCGAGTAACCTTTACGAAGGAGCAGTCATCACAGGTTCTGTTCCGCAGATTATAGACCGCACCTTGGAATACTTGAAGCGTATGCTCGTGATGCAGAGTATCATCAAACCGGAGAATGACTATCGCAGCAGGAAATTCTATACTTATCCTTATCAGGCATTGGAAGAAAGTGTCACGAACTCGCTTTATCATCGTGACTATCGGGAATGGGAACCTGTCGTAATAACAGTAGAGCCGGATAGTATTACCATTCAAAATGTGGGTGGTCCGGATCGAAGTATATCTGCCGCTGACATTTCCCGTTGTGAGATTCTTGTTTCAAAACGTTATCGCAACCGTCGCTTGGGAGAATATCTTAAAGAACTGGATATGACCGAAGGGCGTTCTACAGGTATTCCGACCATACAAAATGTATTGGAGAATAACGGTTCTCCTCGTGCAACTGTTGTCACGGATGAAGACCGCACATTCTTCCGCATCACGATTCCTTGCCATGAAGCAGCCGGCAATATAATAGCCGACATAGCCAACAAAGATGCTTCCGTGAAGGCATCAAGGCGAGGTGCACTCAAAACTGCACTACAAACTGCACTACAAACTGCACCAGAAACTGCACTACAAATTTTGGAACAAATACAAATCAATCCCAAAGTAACCATGACAGACCTTGCTAATCTGACAGGTTATTCAAGAAGGTGGGTCGCCCAAACAATGAAGCAGCTTCAGGAATTGAATGTTATTAAGAGGGTAGGTTCTACTAAGACCGGCTATTGGGAGATTATAGCCAAATAGATAGTAGGAAAAATCCATAACCAGGTTTACTTACACACATATCCACGAAAATCCCTCCTGTGCGGAGAGCCTTTCGTGGATACTATATTCCTATCAAAGGGAAGACAAAGACTAACGCCTTTTGCCTCTCAGATAGTCATTGAGGTCTTTGTAGTTATAATAACATTCCGAATGGTCAGTTACCCGGTTGCCGCAAAGTCCGGCAATGGTTTCGACTGTTTTTCGCCCGGCAAGGTCATTATCCAGATAGCAATGGATGACGGTGTACCGTTCCAGTTCCACAAGACACTTTTTCAGATTACTGACCGAGTTCATCACGAGAAAGTCGGTAGGACTGTCGATGCAAACATTATAGTCTCCTTTTCTATGAAGTTCTTGGTAAGACAAGAAGTCCATAAAGCCCTCGAACACGCAGACATGGTTTTGGATTATATCCTTGTTATACCTGATGACGGATATGTCTTTCACCTTTATACATCCTTTATAATAAGGATTACGCACCTCGTAACCGCCGGTCTTGTTTTCAAAGGCTATGGCGAAATAGTGTCTTTTGCGTAGCTCATAATGAATTTCCTTGCAATAAAGCCTGCCGATATTCTCACTGATATACCTGGAACGGAGGTAAGACAACAGGGCATGGTGGCTCAGTTCTCTTACTTCCACGTTTTCCATTTCTTCCTCGATAGGACCGGGACGGACACTCCGGCTTTGTAACTGTTGAAAAGGTACGCCAATGGCATTCTCGCTGATGCGGAGCAATACCACACTTACATTGCCAGTCCGATAAAGGTGTTTCCCCAGTTCTATGATGTCACCTCCGGCAGAGAGACCAAAGTCGTACCATTCGTTCAAATTATCGTTGACCTTGAACGAGGGGGTACGTTCCTCTCGCAATGGGGAGAGGTACCAATACTGGCAGCCACGCGTATTGACCGGAGAATGTCCTATTATCCGCAGATATTCCACGAGCCGTATCTGTTTCGCTTCTTTTATATTCATTTTAGTATGGTTTACTTATATATACCCACAAACTAAACCATACTGCTTAGAGATGGAATGAACTATTATAGGAGTAGGTACGACCGTTTTTTGTAATGGCATGATTCTCCAACAGGAACTTACACAAGTTTACCAATGTGTTTCTTCCTCTTGAATACCCAATGCTCTCATATCCCTTTTTAAGAGCTTCAAGCAAAGATTGGTAGCCATATTCCGCACATTCTTCAAAGGTTACTTCCAAGGCGGTTCGGTGTTGCTGCTCGGTCATATCTATATAAGAAGCCAGTCTGTCCATTTTGTTCTTTTTGAATTGATGTTCTTTTACCAAGTGAGGGAGAGAGTCTTCTCCGATTTCAAATGCGAAAGGTGTAAATTCCCTGTCCCTTATGTGCATGGCTCTTACTTCGCTGATTTTTCCATTTTCATTGTTTTTTGATATTTGCAGGATAGTTTCAGCCTTATTGTTCAGTTCTGTTCCTATATGACCTCTGGTATTGTCATCGCCTTTGTTTAAATGTAAGACGGTGTGGATATGTAGCTCGTAATAGCTTGACCATCTCATCAGTTCATTGATTATGTCAAGGGATTCACTGGGACTATTTATGTCATGGATTAAATCACGGATGCCGTCAATGATTACGAGCCCGATGTTTTGCTCTTCGTGGAGTGCCCATCGTATAATATCTCTCCTTTGGTCAGGAGTGTATTCACGCAGAACCAAGAATTGGATGTTGTCATTTTCCTGGTCAGTAGGCAATCCTGCCAGTTTGAGGATTCGATGAAGCACTTTGTGGCAATGGCACTTGCTTTGTTCTGTGTCGATGTATAGAATTCGATTCTTGCAAGACGGCAGTTCTGCCTTATATTTTAGGACTTCCTTTCCGGAAAGGGCAGATGCGACAATGGCACTGACATTGAATGTCTTTTTGCTTTTGGGTTTGCCGGTGGAAGCACTGAAATTCCCAATTGTAGCAATGGTAACGCCGTCTATTTGTACGATTTCCTGTGGAAACTCATATTTTTCGGTAACACTCAGCCGTATATATTTCAATAAAGACTTATATTTGGCTTCGTCTATCCGATAATTGTTGGGTTGTATCATATCAGGTTGCATTATTTTTTCCCTCCTTTTGTTGGTTTGTTCTTACTTTTTTGTCCCAATGTGTAAGCGATGACATTGGCTTGCCTTTCTATTTCTGCATTGGAGAAACAGGGGTTGCGCTTTATCCATCGGTTCAGGTCATCCCTGAGAATGAATATGTTTTTCCCATTCGGCTTATACACGGTAAGTTCTTTCTGCATGGTTAACTTATAGACATAGCCTTTGGACACTTGTAGATAGGCGGCTACCTCGTCTATATTGAGAAACTCTTTTGCGGCATAAGCTATCTTTTCTACATTTTCAAGATGGGATAGCAGTTCGGCCAAAGAACCGAATCGTTTCAGGTAATTTTCAACATTCAGAATTTCCTGCTGAAAATTTTCCAAGGAGTTGTTTTCGAGGAATGATTTCAATCCTTCGATACGGGAGAGTAGTAAGTCTATTTCTTTTCTATTCATAATTCTTCTTTTGTTATAGCAGCAGGTTGCCCTATTGTTTGTACTTGATTTCTCATTGCCCATCTGCAAAGTTCCTTTCTGTTGAAATACACCAATTTGCCGTTTGGCTTGTAGTGTGGTATTTGCTTGAGAGAAGTGAGTTTGTAGATATAACTCTCGGACAAACCGAGATAAGCAGAAGCTTCAGCGGTAGTCAGCACTTCCTTGACTGCCCAAATACGCTCTTTCAGCTGTGCAATGTAATTCTCGATGGTCTGGATTTTATCCACTTCGTTGATCTTTTGTTCTAACGATTGGAGCCGTTCAAAAGGTTTCTCCGTTGTCATCATCGAAATCATGTTCTCCATTTTGGAGAGCATCTTATTTTCATTTGTTGTTCTTCGATGTCTCATTGATTGATGCTGTTAAATTTGACAATGGGAGGTATGCCCTCCGTGAGTAATCGATTACGGAGGGCAAAGGTAGATGAGTATATTCGCTTGATTATGTTGAGATTATTGAGTATCAACACAATTCTCAATACAACTCTCAACAATTTGTTATTCCTTTGTTATACTTCTTTGTTTTTGATTAGAGTGATATACTTGTCTATGATTGCCAATAACTGCTTATCTATGGCGTTGGGAGTGGTGTCTTTTATCCGATTGAGGGTTGATGACATATCGTGTTGGGTCAGTAATTTCTTCCCTGAAGAACTGATGACAAGATGTTTTTGGGCAATTACCGATTGCCAGTTATAGGTTATCACATCGTGTGAAGCCAGTTTATCCAACAATAAAACCAATTTGCTGTTGTTTCTTGAAGTCACAGTCTGCAATCTGTCTGCTGCATAACAAATGGCAACATTGTCTACATCCAAAACTTCCTTAAACAAACAGACCTCATTGGCAAGTTGCACAATGAGGTCCAGAGTATATCTGTCAAGTAAAGGTTTGATGTTGGTATTCTGAATGGTCTGAATATGATTTCCCGGACTGCTGTTGTCGGACTCGGTAGTGGATTCCGACAGGTCAATGGCGTAAAATTCGTTCAGAAGTTTTATGATCCCATTTTCGTCCAATAGGTCATGGTCGAAATGTTTGCGAATCAAAATTTCATGCTTTCTCAGAAGCTCTATTACCGTGTGATAATTCTTTAGATGTTCATTTTTGCTCCAGGCATCAATCGCATCGTGAAACCGATGTGAATGGGTAAAGTCAAGCACGTATCGCCTGTAACTTTTTTGCCGTGTGGTGACTTCGTCTTTGTAAGACTTTTGGGCTTGCTCAACCAACCGGAATAGCCCTTCTTTACCGGTCTGCGCAGGAGTCCATTGGAAACCTCGCATCGCTCTTTTCAAAAAGAGAGAGGTGCAAAGATAATTTCTTTGACATAAAACATTATTTTAAGTATTGTTGTTTGCCACCTTTGCGTTGATGGCGTTTTTGTTTTGAGTGCTAAGATAGTTATCTGCAATGGTTTTTAGTTGAATATCGTATGTGTCCATCAATCCTTTTTTGACTATAAAACGAAAATTACTATCCATACTTTCTCTGTTAGGCACTATATCATTTTGCAAGCGGAAGCAGTTTACGCACTTTACCCATACATCATAGGGATTGTGTTGCTTAAAGGCCAAATGTACAAAGTACATAAGTGAAGTCTGTGTTTTCATCCATACTATAGGATGTTCAAATACCGTTTCATCGAAAATACCTTTGAATGCAGCAAATGTGGTGTCGGAGGAGATATATCCACCGCCAAGTAGGGCGGAGAACATTAAATGTATCTCATCTTCGCTATTCGGACTGTAAAATACAACTTTGCTCGTATGAATGAGCCGTTCATCAGAAGTTTTTTCATTGAACGTATTTTCAATGTGGTTGAACTTATCACAGATAGTCTTTAATTTAACATCATACCTATCCAACCATCCGGTTCGCTTAATCCAACTGTAACCTGATACAAAACAAGCTTTGTGCGGAGTGTGTCCGTTTATGCTGAAACAACATTCTCCTTTTACCCACAAATCCTTCTTGTTGAATTTGTAAAATGCCTGATATACGAAAAAGGACAACTGCCGTTGCGTTTTAATCCATTCTACCGGCTTGCTGAATGTCTTTTTATTGAAAATTCCGACAAATGTTTTCAAGCCAGTGTCAGGTGCGATGTATCCGTATTTCACTAAATCTTGATACAGCACTGCTATATCTTCTTCACTTTGTGGTGTGTAGAATGTCTCTGTCTGATGCGTTGGCTCAAATTCAGTAAAGTCAACTTCCTGGTAGAGGGCTTTGGTCGTTTCGTAAAGTCCCGTATTGTGTCTCGGAACACGCCAAGTGCTGAATCGCTTTCCATTTTCCCTTTTCCATTGCTTTTCAAAAAGGATGTAGGTGCTGGGAAGTTTGCAGATGGTAGATACAGCATAGGCTATCACTTTCAGTTGCAGCGGCTTCGTTTGCGGCATCGGCTGATAGTGTTCATCCAAGAGACCTGTGTGTATGGCTCTTTGTAATAATGTAGCCACCTGTTCATTGGCTAAAGGCTCAATCAAATCTTTATATTCGCCTTTCACCTCCTCTTCTTGCCTTTTACAAAGTGACAGCAACGCTTGCATATTGTTCGCATAACAGTCAATAACCTTGACGTATGCAGAATCAATTTCCTGTCTGTGACTTTGTACATAGTTTACGACCGGGACGGTAAATTCGTTATTTGTTATAAGGTTTGCCAAAAGAGGAGAGGGGGCTTGTTCCATATATTGATAGATCTCATTCGCCCATTTCCCGATATTCATCCACGAAGAGTCAAGTGCTTCAAATTCGATTTCATCATCCAAATCCAATTGGCTTTTCATTTCACCGACGATTCGGGTAATCTTCGTTATCTTTATAACGGTTTCTTGCCTTGTCATAAACACGAGATTTAATCAATGTCCGGAATCAATGATACGGCATTCTGCTTGTTTTTGTCAAGCACCTTTGCATAAATTTGCGTGGTCGCCAATTCTTTGTGTCCTAATAGTTTTGATACTGTGTAGATGTCTGCGCCCAAGTCAAGCATAAGCACAGCGAAGGTATGTCTCCCGCAGTGGAAGGTCAGATTCTTATTGATATTGGCAGCCATGCTCCAACGCTGTAATTCCAATGAAGTCCAAGCTCCGTATGTAAATCCTGTAAAGACGGGATCTTCCGGGTTGCCTCTTTCACCGAGGTATTTTTCTGCCTGTGAGGAAATGTCAAGATACTCTTGTCCGCCAGTCTTTTTTTGTTTGAAGACGATTCTCGTGTAATCTCCAAATTTTTGAACTTCGCTCCATGTGAGTTTCTGAATATCGCTTTTACGAAGTCCGGTCAGGCATGAAAAGAGGAAAGCTCTTTTTAGAATAGGATAGCGGCAAGGAGTAGCAGCCAACTGTTTTACCTCTTCCAAGGTCAGATAGTCACGCTTTACTTCTGCGGCTTTGAATCCCTCGATTCCACGCAAAGGATTTACAGGTATGATTCTTTCATCGTAAGCCTGGTTGATACAGGCGCGGAGCTTATTGAAATAAGAGACTTTTGAGTTTTGGGACAAGCCTTGAAAC
>ENA-OPCS01001155-OPCS01001155.1-human-gut-metagenome-genome-assembly--contig:-NODE-1155-length-15989-cov-2.166939_pt1 | contig 15989 bp, 15 predicted proteins | sample MGYA00241256_ERZ501492 | MGnify/ENA primary metagenome ERZ501492 (study PRJEB25962, sample SAMEA2042512) | human gut metagenome | biome: human gut; feature: human-associated habitat; material: faeces... | reverse complement strand
CGGCAGTCGCAGCCGGTGTCAAAGATGAGTTCCTTTTGACACCGCGTTTTGATGATTTAGGCTGTGTGTACACGACGTTACAGGGCTTTTTGCGTGCACAGGACAAGCTTCCGAAAGAAGCACTTTCCGTCTTTTGTCTCTTTGATAATGAAGAGGTGGGAAGCGGCAGCAGGCAGGGGGCACTTAGTAATTTCCTGCCGGATGTATTGGAGCGGATTTGTTTGTCTTATGGCATGACAAAGGAGGAGCAGATTTGTGCGGAAAGCCGGAGTTTCCTGCTTAGTGCGGATAATGCCCATGTAGTGCATCCAAACCATCCGGAAAAGAGTGATGATGAGTTCCCGGTTGTTTTAAACGGCGGTGTTGTCATCAAATATAACGCGAGTCAGCGATATACGACAACCGGAATGACCGGTGGTGTGTTTGGCTCACTTTGTGAAAAAAATGATATCAAAACGCAGTTGTTTGTGAATCGCGCCGATATGCCGGGCGGCAGTACGCTTGGTAATCTTTTGAGTCATTCCTTTAGTGTGCCAATGGTGGATATCGGTCTGCCGCAGCTTGCCATGCACAGTGCGGTGGAAACTGCCGGCTGTGAGGACGTAGAAACCATGATAGAAGCAATTCAGGCATTTTATGAGAGTGAGATTTGCCAGATAAAGGATGGCATGTGGCGTATTTAATGAAGAAAACGCTTGCATTTTCCCTAAAAATCGGTTATTCTAAACTTAGTTCCATACGACTGGCGGAAACTATATGAAAATCATATAGAGTGAGAGAACTCACAGGGAGTGTGGATTTGTATGAATTGCCGACCGCCTGGGCGACCGTTTACCCGGTTGCCCGGGCGGTTTTTTTGATACTATTACAAAAAAGATTGGAGGAACCATGATGCAGAAACTTTCATTGGAACAGGAACTCAAAAACAATGCGTATCCGGGACGTGGAATCGTGATTGGAAAATCACCAAACGGCAAATACGCAGTGACCGCTTATTTTATTATGGGGCGGAGTGAAAACAGTAGAAACCGTGTCTTTGTAAACGATGGTGAGGGAATCCGCACACAGGCATTTGACCCATCAAAATTGAGTGACCCAAGTCTTATTATCTACGCACCGGTCCGCGTATTGGGAAACAAGACTATTGTTACCAACGGTGACCAGACAGACACAATTTATGAACTGATGGATAAACAGCAGACTTTTGAGCAGGCGCTCCGCACAAGAGAATTTGAACCGGACGGTCCGAATTATACACCAAGAATTTCCGGCATTATGCATGTGGAAAACGGAGAGTACAATTATGCAATGTCTATTTTGAAAAGCAATAACGGAAATCCGGATGCCTGCAATCGTTATACTTTCGCATATGAGAATCCGGTAGCAGGAGAGGGGCATTTTATTCATACATATATGTGTGACGGAAATCCATTGCCAAGTTTTGAGGGCGAGCCAAAATGGGTTGAAACAATGGATGATATGAATGCGTTTGCTGACATGTTGTGGGAAAGTCTGAATGAGGACAATAAAGTTTCCTTATTTGTGCGCTACATTGACATTGAAACCGGAAAATACGAATCGATTATTAAAAATAAGAATAAGTAAAGGAGAAAATCATGAAAGAATTGGAATTGAAATATGGCTGTAACCCGAATCAGAAACCATCCCGTATTTACCGCAAAGATGGTGAACTGCCAATCAAAGTGTTAAATGGAAAACCGGGTTATATTAACTTTTTGGACGCATTTAACGGCTGGCAGTTAGTCAGCGAATTGAAGAAGGCAACCGGACTTCCGGCAGCAACTTCTTTTAAACATGTTTCGCCGGCTGGTGCAGCAGTAGGTCTTCCACTGAGTGACGTTGAGGCAAAAATTTACTGGGTAGACGATTTGGGTGAGTTATCTCCGCTTGCTGCCGCATATGCCAGAGCAAGAGGTGCTGACCGTATGTCTTCTTATGGTGACTTTATTGCATTGTCAGATGTGTGTGATGTCTCCGCAGCCAAATTGATTAAGAGAGAATTTTCCGATGGAATTATTGCACCTGGATATGAGCCGGAAGCATTAGAACTTCTGAAAGAGAAGAAAAAAGGTGCTTATGCCATTATCGAGATTGACCCGAATTATGTACCGGACCCAATTGAGCACAAAGAAGTATTTGGTATTACTTTTGAGCAGGGACGCAATGAGTTAAACATTGACAAAGATTTCTTTAGCAACATTGTGACAGAGAATAAAGATTTGCCGGAGTCAGCAAGAATTGATATGGCAATTTCAATGATTACGTTAAAATATACGCAGTCAAATTCTGTTTGCTTTGTAAAAGGCGGACAGGCAATTGGTATCGGTGCCGGACAGCAGTCCCGTATTCACTGTACAAGACTTGCCGGACAGAAGGCAGATAACTGGCTGTTAAGACAGTCTCCACAGGTACTTTCCCTGCCGTTTAAAGAGGGGATGAAGCGTGCCGAGCGCGACAACGCCATTGACAATTATATCGGTGAAGATTACATGGATGTTTTGGCAGATGGATGCTGGGAAAAATATTTCACCGAAAAACCACCGGTATTTACAAAAGAAGAAAAGCAGAAATGGTTGTCCGAGTACGCAAAAGATGTAACACTTGGCTCCGATGCGTTTTTCCCATTTGATGATAACATTGAAAGAGCATACCGCAGCGGTGTAAAATACATTGCACAGCCGGGCGGCTCAATTCGTGATAAGGATTGTATCGATGCCTGCAACCGTCACAATATGGTGATGAGCTTTACAGGAATCCGTTTGTTCCATCACTAAAATGACAACTAAATAAAATATTTAGGTTGACAATCATTCCTCCCATGGTAGAATAAAAGTATCTACCATAGGAGGAATTTTATTATGTATGAAGAACTGGTAAATGAGATTATTGAAGGAAGACGTTTAGGAAAAGAAGATGACCTGACTTTTTTGATTAATGGTGATTTGGAGTCGCTTTGTCAGGGAGCCGATAAAATTCGAAAAGAATTGTGTGGTAATCAGGTGGATTTATGCACAATTATTAATGGACGTGCCGGACGGTGCAGTGAAAACTGCCGGTTCTGTGCCCAGTCGAGCCATCACCATACCGGAGCAGAAGAATATGATGTAATGGATGTGGATTCTTTTGTGAAAGCATGTCATGTAAATGAAGAAAATGGAGCTCATCGTTTTTCTATTGTGACAGCGGGCAGAACGCTTGTCGGCAAAGAGTTTGATCAGATTGTAGAAGCGTACAAAAGAATGCATGAGGAGTGTAAAGAAATTGAATTATGTGCTTCGCATGGTCTTTTGACAAAAGAGCAGTTTGAAATTTTGCGTAAGGTTGGCGTAACACGCTGCCATGCGAATATTGAGACGTCGCGCAGATATTTTCCAAGTATCTGCACCACGCATACGTTTGAGGATAAGCTTGCGTGCATCCGGGCTGCCAAAGAGGCCGGATTAGAGGTTTGCTCCGGAGGAATTGTCGGCATGGGAGAGACATGGGAGGATAGGCTGGATATGGCACTTACGCTTGCAGAGCTTGAAGTTGATTCCATTCCGTTAAATGCACTGATGCCGATTCCGGGCACACCGTTTGAAAACCTAAAACAGCTTACTGAAGAAGAACTTCTGCGAGTTATTGCTATGTTCCGTTTTATTAACCCTTCGACATCAATTCGCTTGGCAGCAGGCCGTAAACTGATGAAGGAAAATGGTAAAAAAGCTTTCTTCTCCGGGGCAAACGCCACGATAACCGGCGATATGCTTACAACATCGGGAAATAATACCAAACAGGATAAACAAATGCTTGTTGCAAGTGGTTTTGAGATTTAGTTTACAGGTTCCGGAAGATTATAAGAGGGGGGAAGGGCTGTATTCTGCGTCGCTTTTGCTATTATTTACGAAACCAAATAGGATTTTGAAATCAATTGTAAAAATGACGGCATCGTGTTATACTATGTACAACAAAACAAGGAGGGTGATTTGTATGAGTACAGCAAAACAGTTGATTATTGATAATCTTTCTGACATATCTGATGACATTCAGGATGAATTTGAAGTTATGGAAAACTTATATAAATTGCTTCGTTTCAAGAAGAGCCAGCAATCTATCACTGAATATGGCGGGCATACAACGGACGAAGTACGCAAAATGTTTCAAAAGAAACGTGAAGAAAGGACAATTCTTGCATGAGCATAATCTAGTCTGATTTGGCAATTGAAGACTTGAATGATATTGAAGACTACATTGCAAGAGATAATCCGGCTCGTGCAGTGTCTTTTGTTGATGAATTGATTGATTTGGGAGATTCTTTAAGTAATGAAGGCGAAGCTGAAAAAGGAACTCCGGCAAAATGGATTCGTGATACGAATGTGCGTGAATTGTACTACAAGAATTATACTATCGTGTACGAGATTTGTGGTGACGATATTATTATTCATGAAGTATATAATTCCGCAAAATTGTCTCGACAACTTCGAGGCTGGTAATAATAAAAATACTGAACGACCGCAATTTCAAGCTATGATGGATGTGGCTGATTTATTTGGCTTCAGTAAATAGCAGCGGAAAATTTGTTCCTTGTGTGCTACGAATACGCGGGTATCTGGCAGGTGTTTTGACCTGCCGATACCCTTGCGTAATTTGTTAAGCGAAAGCGGCACACAAGGGATAAACTTTCCGCTATTATTTATGAAACCAAATAAACACCACCACTTGATTTTTCGCCCTTCTTATTGTATCATATAAATACGGTAGGGAATGTATGAAAAGAACAGGAGGGACGTCTCTTGAAGATATCGACGAAAGGCAGATATGCACTGCGGCTTATGCTGGATTTGGCACTGAATGATTCAGAGAAGCCAACCAGAATAAAAGAAATATCAAGCCGTCAGGGAATATCCGATAAATACTTAGAGCAGATTATAGCAATTTTGAACAAGGCACGGTATGTCAGAAGCATCCGAGGACCCCAGGGCGGATATCTGCTGACAAAAAAGCCGGAAGAATACACAGTAGGCATGATTTTGCGCCTGACAGAAGGCAGTATGGCACCGGTTGACTGCGTGGATGAAGAACTTGGGTCATGTAGCCGCATGGACAACTGCGCAACAGCCGTTGTCTGGAAGAAATTAAACGATGCTATCAGTGATGTAATTGACAACATTACACTTGCAGATTTGGTTGACTGGCAGATTGCAAAAGACGGCGATTATTCCATTTAAAATTGAAAAACAAAAAACACCTTATTTCCTATTGACAAACTAGGAAATAAGGTGTATTCTTTTAATCATCAAATAGTAATCATACCAAACACGTATGAATAATATGAAAAGAAAGGAAGGAAGGGTAAGAAAGATGGCAATTTATAAGAAAGTAACTGATTTAGTAGGAAATACACCGATTTTAGAGTTGGGAAATTACGAGGAAAAACACAATTTAGAGGCAAAAATTTTAGCAAAATTAGAGTATTTTAATCCAGCTGGAAGCGTAAAAGACCGTATTGCACGTGAAATTATTCTAGATGCATTGGAGACTGGCAAATTGACAAAAGACTCCGTGATTATTGAGCCAACGAGTGGAAATACAGGAATTGGCTTAGCTTCTGTAGCTGCTTCATTAGGAATTCGTATTATTATTACAATGCCAGAGACCATGAGCGTTGAGCGACGCAATTTGATGAAAGCATATGGTGCTGAACTTGTTTTGACCGATGGCGCAAAAGGAATGAAAGGTGCCATTGCAAAGGCAGATGAACTCGCAAAAGAAATTCCAAACAGCTTTATTCCGGGACAGTTTGTCAATGAACTGAATCCACGTGCACATAAGCGTACGACCGGTCCGGAAATTTGGGAGGATACCGAAGGAAAAGTAGATATTTTTGTTGCCGGTGTAGGAACTGGCGGAACCGTTTCCGGTGTCGGTGAATATTTGAAATCGAAAAATCCGGATGTGAAAATTGTAGCAGTAGAGCCGGCAACTTCTCCGGTATTGTCAAAAGGTGAGGCAGGAGCCCATAAGATTCAGGGAATTGGTGCCGGATTTGTACCGGACACATTGAACACGGACATTTATGATGAGATAATCCCGGTTGAAAATGAGGATGCCTTTGAGTTAGGCCGTGAGATTGCAAGAACAGAGGGAATTTTGGTTGGTATTTCTTCCGGAGCAGCGTTAAAAGCAGCGACAGAACTGGCAAAGAGACCCGAAAACAAAGGCAAGACAATTGTTGCCCTGTTCCCGGATACCGGTGATCGCTATTTATCCACACCGATGTTTTCTTAAGCGGTTTCAAACTGCTAGGGTGAAAATTTTATAGGATAATTAAAAAGATAAAGAAGAAGCACCTTTTTCTGTGTTGGGATTAAGTTGAAAAACAAAATTCCAAAGAAAGAGGTGCTTTTTTTGCAAAAGTGGCCCTTCATTTTTCTAAAAATGTCATTTTTATTGAAATGTGTGCATTTATGCGATAAATTAGCAAGGCAAGTGTTTTGCATCAGCCGGAAATGTCGGGTAAAATGAAAAAACTTCTTGGTGAAAAATAAATTAAATATTTTGTCAGATTTTCTCCGTTTGGAACGTTATAGTAAGTAGATGCTTCAAACGGAGATGATTTTGACCGTTTAGGGACGAAAAACGACCATTCGTGCCGGTTTTGTTTTTTACGGATGATTATATGCTATGATAAGTGAGTAAGGGAGGTGCAGTTTTAGATGAAGCCAATAAAACCGCAACCGTGTTAAAGATTAAACCGACAAAAGAAGTGGTAATTCCGAAGATAATTGATGGATATTCCATTGTGCAGATTGGAATATGTTGGAATGAATATGATTACTATTTTAATGAGGAAAACGAATATCATTTTACAGATAGTGAGTATGCTGAATTTAAAAATTCTCGACATGTATTTTCGACAGATAGTAAGTCAGTAGAAAAGATTACGATTCCGGAGGGAGTAAAAAAAATAGGAGAATTTGCTTTTGCGAATACACCGAATTTAAAACAACTTAATTTGCCAAAAAGCCTAAAGTATATTTATGCTGAGAATTTTTTTGATGCTGCAAAATTAACGAAAATCGTATTCAAAGATTCAATTTGTGTTAGGAACGCGTTCGCTAATATTAAAAATGTGGTACTAAATGGCAATTTTGACAGTAATTTTTGGGAAGATTGCGTTACACCATCAAGAGACGGTATGCATGGGAAAATAAATCAATTAGAGGTTAAGGGAAAAAGAAATGTAACCATAAGTGCTGGTTCTAAAATTCAAAAAATAATTGTTTCAAAGTCAGTTAAGGATTTATATATATCTGACAGCAATCTAGTGAAAAAACTGAATGTTAAGAGCAAGAAAACAAAGGTGAGCATTGACCCAAACTTAACATCAATTATTCGTACACAATTTGACATGGGAACCTATGCGAAAAAGAAATCAGGAAATTATACATGGTCCAAACCTTATTTTAAACTTGTGAGTAATGACGATGGTAATTATAAAAAGCAGATTTCCTACCTTGTCAAATACAAGAAAAATGGTAAATCAAAGACGAAAACAGTGAAAAAGAATAAAATCAAGAAACTTTATTCCAGTTCAAAGATTCATGTATATGCAATCGTAAAAGTAAAAAAACAAAGAGTTCCGTATATGCCTTGATTTTTCTATGGGATGGTGTTATTCTTAAGTCGATATTATTGACCTAAGGATAAGGAGGATTTGTAAATGAGTAATGTGACGATTTCAGATGCCATTCGTTATATTGGAGTGGACGATAAAGATATTGATTTGTTTGAAAGCCAGTACATTGTGCCAAATGGCGTATCGTATAATTCTTACGTGATTTTGGATGAAAAAATTGTCGTAATGGATACGGTGGATGCCAGAAAAACTGATGAATGGCTGGAAAAATTAGAGAGAGAACTTGATGGAAAAACACCGGATTATCTTGTGATTTCTCATTTGGAGCCGGACCACAGCGGAAGCATTCAGGCAATTGCTGAAAAATATCCGCAGATGCAGTTTGTCAGCAATGCGAAAGTATTTGCGATGCTGCCACAGTTCTTTGAGATGGATGTAACAGACAAAAAAGTGGTTGTTGCTGAGGGAGATACCTTGTCTCTTGGTGCACACATACTTACGTTTGTGATGGCACCGATGGTTCACTGGCCGGAGGTTATGGTTTCTTATGAATCCACGGAAAAAGTTTTGTTCTCTGCCGATGCTTTTGGTAAGTTTGGTGCGCTGGATGCTGATGAAGACTGGGCTTGTGAAGCAAGAAGATATTACTTTAATATTGTAGGTAAATATGGTGCGCAGGCAGCCGCTTTGCTGAAAAAGGCAGCCGGCTTGGATATTCAGAAGATTTGTCCTCTTCATGGACCAATTCTTCAGGAAAACCTTGCCTATTATATTGGTAAATATCAGGTTTGGAGCAGCTACGAAGCAGAAGATGATGGTGTATTTGTTGCCTATGCATCCATTCATGGAAATACGGCAAAAGCAGCGAAAAAACTTGGTGAAGTGTTAGAAGCCAAAGGGGCAAAAAAAGTCGTTGTCAGTGATTTGTCGAGAGAAGATATGGCAGAGGCAATTGAGGATGCGTTCCGCTATGATAAAATTGTAGTTGCCTGTGCAACATATGATGGCGGTCTGTTCCCGGTTATGCAGGATTTCCTGTACCACTTAGGTCACAAAAACTTCCAGAACAAAAAAGTTGCCTTCATGGAAAACGGAAGCTGGGCTCCGGTAGCAAATAAGAAAATGCGCGAAGCATTTGAGAAGATGAAAAATATGACACTCTGTGACAACATGGTTACAATCAAGTCGACGATGAAAGAGGCAGATGTCGCTCAGATGGAAGCGTTAGCAGATGAATTGTTAGCATAATTTGTAATCCAATATAATTGAAGTAAAAAGGCAGTTTCAGGAAGGAAAATCCTTCGTGAAACTGCCTTTATCATATTATTCTTCTTCGGTTTCTTTGTCCTTATGAGCAAGCTCAGATACAATCTGAATTCCATTTACCTCTACTAAATCATTGATTTCAATCACTAAGCACGGAACGCCGTCGATTACTTTAGTTTCTACTAAGTCGGTTCTCTCCGGATTAACGGAAACTTTAACATCCGGGGTGCGCACCTCAAAATTCCTTGTATTGGATAAGTTGGTGGCAACCAGTGTTTCATTTTCTCCGACGGATTCGTCATAATGTGCCTCAAAAGCCTCAATTTGTTCTTCCTCAACACCGCATTTTTCCAGAAGATGTGTCATGTCGGATTTATCTAGCGTGAGAGGCTCCGGATTTTCTTTGTTTTCTGCTACCATCTGATTCAGATTTTCATGAATGGATTTAACCACCTCATAATCACATTCTAAGCCAAGCGATTCCTCTACAATTGCGTTGAATGTTTCTTTCTGGATTTTTGCCGGGAGCGGCATACGGCAGCCGAGGAGTTTGTCGGTAATCACTTCATCCACCTCATCCGCATTTTTGGAATAATACAAAAGGCTGTGAATATCCATGTTGCGGTCATTAAATGCCGGGAACAAAAAGCCAAGTTCCGGCGGCTGTACGAGCCAGTCGCGAATCCGGTCCTGAATGTGGTTGGTCTCTGCATTGTAGCAAAGTCCCGGTTTTGTCAGCTTAACCGGACAGATGCTGCAAAGAATGTAATCATACACATATTCCGATGCATCAAAATTTTCAATGCCGTCTGTTGTGATTTTCGGAATATCATAAGCGTCATGAACCAAAATAATAAAATAATTTTCCGGATAGCCGTAATTTTCAATTACTTTGTCATAAAAGGCATCCAGCAATTCATCATCGGTCAGTTTGCTTTGTAACAGTTTCATTAAAAATACCTGCGTGCCATCTTCTTTTGTTTCCTGTTCGGTTGGAAACTCCATATTCAGAAGTGTTTTTCCGATGGAGCCGGAAAGTGTTTTGCGGAAAATATCAATGTATTTGAACATTTCTTCTTCCGGAAGTCCTAAAAACGCTTCCTTTAAAGTCATGCGTTTTTGCTTGTCGGCATCCACGTAACATCCGCAGAGTCTTGTAAAGCTGCATTTTGTTTTTGTAAATCGTTTTTTGATTTCTGCGATTTCTTTTTTGTTCATATGTACCTCCCTTAACCGGCAGACGCCGGAAATTGTCTTTTTCCATTGTACCACATCAGGGAGAAAAAAAGGAAATATTATTTTGTACTCTTTTTTACTTTTTTATCAATATATTATCTTTTGCGTAAAGAACGTGATTGCTTTTGGAAACACGAACGGTTTTTAATTTCGTGATGCTGTGTATGTCTTCAAAAGCACCATCGCAGTTGTGTGCTTCTTCTACATATATGCCAAAAACTGTCTGGCCGAATTCATCAAAGCCATCTCCAGAATTGGCATCTCTTGTGATGTAATCATAACCTATTTGTGTTACCGGTGCACCGCCAAGTGTAGCTGGAATGTCAAGATTTTTTACTTTCCCTTTATTGCTTATTACATCAATTTTTTCTTCATAGTTAAATTCTCCCTTCGATAATTATTTGCTTTTTTGTGGGTGTCTATTTACAATACGAATGAAAAATATTATAAAAAAAGTAAAAATAGATTTAAAAAACTGCAACATTTTACCATTTTATATCGTATTGTTTATAGAAACAACCCGAGAAGGAGGATGATGTATATGGTAAAAAAATTCAGCAAAATAGGGGTTTGCATGTTTTTTGTACTTTCTATGATTTTACCGCAGGCGGCGGTTTCAAAAGCAAAGACGGCGAATCCGTACACTGGCAAAAAGTATGTTTACTGCAGTAATTACAAAGACGGAATTGAACTCTATGGAAAGGATGGCAGTAAAAAGAAAAAGTACACATTGATTAAAAAAGAGTATTCAATGAGGGGAATTTACAAGACGAAAAGCTATATTTATTATTACAAAGTAAATCGGAAGGATTCGTCGATCGGTTATGTATGGCAGGTTCCGTTGAACCAAAAGACCGGAAAGTTAAAAGTAAAAAAGAAAAAGAAATTGTTTTATGTCAACGAATGGCGGGAGATCCTTTATGCGACGGATAAAAAAATTGTCTATCGCATAAACAATTCGATTGTATCTTATAATAAGAAAACGAAACAGAAAACGTCACTTACCGGAAAGCCTGTCTATTACAGCAGTATTAATGTTGCAAAGGATGCATCGGGGCTTACTGCAAAGATTGGAAACTGCATTTATTACTCGCGGTTTAAGAGTTATTATAAAAAAATTGATGAAGCCTTTTACCAGTTAAATCTGTCTACCGGAAAACGTAAAAAAATAGTAAATAAGGCTTCGCAGTATGAGTCAAAACGCTACCGTTATGATGAACATGAAAAGTTAGATACGCAGGTTGGAATTTCCGGTAAAAAACTGTATGTTCCAACAGAAAAGTGGATTGTTTGTTATGATATGGCAAAGAAGAAGAAAACAAACCTGATTTCAATGGATGTATTAATGCAGTGTGTAAAAGAGAAGTTTTCCACAGATGCATTCCATTCGATGCATATTGATAAGTTCTATTTTATCGGCAATACAATGTATTTGCAATTAGCAGTAGATTATCAGTATAAAATTGGAGCATATCAGGAAATTTCATACGACAGAAATTATGTTGTTGTAAGTTTAAATAAAAAGACCGGGAAGTCGATTACCTATGAGGAAGAACTAAGTTCTTTTTTGAAGAATTATGGAAATGGATATAATGACGGCAATCAGTGTGGCATGCACAATTGGACCGTGCGTACAGGAATGATACTGGATGTAACGCAAAATGGTACCTGGATTGGTGAATTTGTAAATGAGAAAGGTGAACTTTTTTATTATTCCTACAACAAAAATACGAAAGTGACAAAACTCTACAGCAGTAAAAAGGCGAAAGTTCGTCTTATGCAGCAGGGGCTTAATGATGAAGCGTATGTGTAATTTATACGCTGATGGTAATTTAAGATTTATTGTCACAAACAGCACAACATCCGATATTGAATATATATACAAAAGATGATATAATTTGCATATATTATACACGGAGGTGACTAATATATTGACATTACAAGAAACAATAAGACCATCTGCTGATTTGCGAAATCATTATTCTGAAATATCAAAACTGTGTAAGGAAAACAAAGAAGCAGTGATTATTACAGTAAATGGCAGAGGTGATACGGTTACACTTTCCTATGAAGAATATAAAAATATGAAAGCAAGAATAGAATTATTAGAAGTATTAGCCGAAGCGGAAGATGATGTTAAAAATGGCAGAGTTGCTCCGATAACGGAAACATTTGATGATTTGAGAAAAATGCTTCAGGAGGAGTGATTATGAAGTATGCGGTAATAAGGACTGATACAGCCGATGCAGGTATCAGAAAAATAATTTTGTATATTGCTCAAAATTTTGGAAATACAGCAGCACTTGAGAAACTTGACGAGATTGAAAAACGAATTCTTGAATTAGGAGATGATCCATATATTGGAACCGAGCCAAGATATCTTATTCTTAAGAGACAAGGGTATAAAGTGCTTATTTTAGAAAAAGACTTAGTATTTTATAAAATTCATGAGGAAAATAAGCAAGTGATTGTATATGCAGTCGTAGATCAACGCCAAGATTATTTGAATATTATTCGTGGTTTGTAGAGAAGTTTATCCTAAAAAAAGAGATGCCCCGAGGACATCTCTTTTTTTTACGTCCAGGCACTTATGGACAAAAAATTACATAGGATGAAAGTAACGACAATCTCTGAGGTGTATCATGCAGTCATTTCCACAGCCTTTAAGTGTAGAGGAAGAAAATGAAGCAATTGAGAGATGGGAACAGGGTGACAGAGAGGCAAGAAATATTCTAATTGAACGAAATCTTCGACTGGTTGCCTATCTGGTGAAGAAATACAGCAATTCCGACCATAGTGTCGATGATTTGATTTCTATAGGGACAATTGGACTGATTAAAGCGGTCGACACATATCGAATGGGGAAGGGTGTTCGGTTAGCGACGTATGCCTCCCGCTGTATCGACAATGAATTGTTGATGACATTTCGGAGTGATAAGAAGCGGGCGCGGGAAATTTTTTTGTATGAGCCGATTAGCGGGGATGATGGCGAGGGAAATGCGCTTCGGTTTCTGGATGTCTTGGAGAGTGTGGACGAGGATATTCCGGAGCGGATGGAAAAGGAAGAAAATGTAGAAAAATTATACGGTTATATTGAGAAAAATCTGACGGAACGAGAAAAGTTAATTATTCGCCTCCGCTATGGCGTGTCTGAGGGAAAGGGAACGCCGGAAAATCCGGAAATTACGCAGCGTGAAATTGCCAAACGTCTTGGTATTTCGCGCAGCTATGTGAGCCGGATTGAAAAAAAGGCATTACAAAAGCTTCGGCGTGCATATGATTATGGAAGGAGAAAAAACTGAGATGTCGGATCCTAAAATAGAGAATTTACTGGAGTTGTCTTTAGATGTCTCAGAAGATACAAGAGAAAAAAGCGAAAATTTATCTGCCGGTTATGACCCGGAAGAAAAGTTGTGGCAGGTGATTATTCGGTATTCCGGAGAACTTTTGCAATTGGCAGGTAACTATGAGCGGGTGACGCCGCTGTTAGGAGGGTACGCTGTTTTAGAAGTGACAGAAAAACAGTTGAGAGCGTTGGCAGAAGAACCACAGGTAGAATATATCGAAAAGCCAAAGGCGTTGTCTTTTGCCGTATACGAAGGAAAACTGGTATCGTGCATTCCTCCCGTACAGAGGGAGCCCCTTTCTCTGACCGGACAGGGTATTCTGGTAGGAATCATAGATTCCGGAATTGATATTTATCATCCGGATTTTCGAAAGGAAGATGGAACAACAAGAATCGTGGGAATTTGGAACCAGACGGCGGTAAATGAGGGCGAAATGGAGCTTATGCCACCGTCCGGTTATTCCTTCGGCTTGTTTTATTCGGAAGAAAAAATAAATGAATTGTTACAAGCATTAGGTCCTGCGCCGGCAGTGGATGCAAGCGGACATGGAACACATGTTGCCGGGATTGCAGCAGGCAATGGCCGTGCCAGCCGGGGAGAAAATCGCGGTGTGGCGTATGAATCACAACTGTTAATTGTGAAATTAGGCGGCAGGACGCAAAGAGATTTTCCGCTTCCGGCAGGACCTGTGATCAGAACCATTCCCTTGGTAAGATCAGCTGCTTCCATAACAGCCGGAGGAATGTGCAGATCCTGCGGATCCGGCAGATTAAATGCAATAATACGGATGACAGCGGCAAGAGAACCACGCTGCCGGTATGTATTTACACGAAATCTTGAGAGACCAGGGATAGCCATGGAAAAGTCATCGTCACCGGTTTCCAGCATAGGTTCTATATTCCGGTCGTGAGCAAGCTTGTAAATGATCCGGATAAATTCATCTGTCTCCGGAGGCATGAGCCGTTCTTCAAAACCATCCAGCGTACAGAGCTTTCCGTCAATTTTTACAGAAAGGGGACGACCGGCAATAATAAATATATCAGAGGCTTTTTTCTGAGTGGCAAGCTCCAGAAAAGCCTTTACTTTTTCTTCCATAAAATATTAACCTGCTTTCTATAATTACACATTTTTTACATTATATCAGCGAAAATGGATTCCCGCAATCAGACAATCTTTATTTATCTGTCAATTTCCTCTCCGAATGTCGAAAAAGCAGGGATTCTGTCGAAATTTTTTTGACTGATTTCTGTTGAAACTTGTAGACGAATGTAGAAAAATATGATATAGTTTGTACATACAAAAGAGAAAATCATCGAATTGCCAAAGAGAAAAAAATTTATATCACCAAGGATAAAAACTCAGAAATACTCCAAAATACAAAAGATAAAATACATGAACTAAATACACCTGATAAATAGTCAAAATACAAAAGTATCGAGGCATTCCTTTCGTGCAAAAGAGATTTACCCAAAGTACAAAAGAAACAGCTTACAGCAGATTTTTACACCAGATAAAAAAGACAGTTTCAGTAATGAAGCTGTCTTTTTCTTTATACATATTAATTTCATAAGATACTATGTGTCTGACATAGCCAAACAAATATTCGTAACAGCAATTAAAGCAGGTAACTTACCTGCTTCAACTATAACAATCCCCTGAATACAATCCAATCAGTAAAATTACCAATTTTCCTGTATTCAGGGGCATTATATTATTTCTCGTTTGGACACAAAGATTATCTGCTTATAATCAGTTTTTTATTCTTATTTGTAGTTTACGATCTTTCCGAAATCAGCTTTCAGAGAAGCGCCACCTACAAGGCCGCCATCGATATCGTTCTGAACGAATAAGTCAGGTGCTGTTGCAGGATTTACAGATCCGCCATACTGGATACGGATTGCTTCTGCTGTTGCTTCATCATAGATTTCAGCGATGCATGCACGAATACCTGCGCATACTTCCTGAGCCTGCTCAGTTGTAGCTGTTTTACCTGTTCCGATTGCCCAGATTGGCTCGTAAGCGATAACCATGTTAGCAACATCTGATGCAGCAACACCTGCGAGATCTGACTTAATCTGAAGTCTGATCCAGTCAAGTGTAACACCGCTCTCTCTCTGCTCAAGTGTCTCACCACAGCAAAGGATTGGTGTAAGTCCAGCCTCGATAGCCTTCTTTACCTTCTTGTTGAGAAGTGCGTCATCCTCTTTGAAGTAATCTCTTCTCTCTGAATGTCCGATGATAACATACTTAACGCCTGCATCAAGAAGCATCTCTGCTGAGATTTCTCCTGTGTAAGCACCCTTCTCCTCGAAGTACATATTCTCTGCTCCAACAGCAACATTTGTACCCTTTAATGCTTCTACAACAGGTACGATGTCGATTGCAGGTACACAGTAAACAACTTCAACATCATCTGAAACTACGAGTGGTTTTAACTCTTCTACTAATTTAACAGCCTGGCTTGGAGTCATGTTCATCTTCCAGTTGCCGGCTACAATTTT
>ENA-OPCS01001150-OPCS01001150.1-human-gut-metagenome-genome-assembly--contig:-NODE-1150-length-16017-cov-2.164077_pt1 | contig 16017 bp, 7 predicted proteins | sample MGYA00241256_ERZ501492 | MGnify/ENA primary metagenome ERZ501492 (study PRJEB25962, sample SAMEA2042512) | human gut metagenome | biome: human gut; feature: human-associated habitat; material: faeces... | reverse complement strand
CCCCGCCGTATCTCTAGGCTGGGTAATCAGTAACGAAAAGTTCTTTGAACCGATGACCAAGTATATAGATAACCTGAAAATCAGAGGATCTTATGGTCTGGTAGGTAGTGACGAAACCGGACTTTCTGCCGGTGCACAACACTTCCTGTACATCGACCAGGTATCGCTCAATAACATAGGCTTCACTACCGGTGTAGATATGAACTATACCTTATATGGTCCTTTAGTAACCAATTATGCAGTTGTTAATGGCGGGAACGCGTAAAGAAACTGGATATAGGTATCGACCTCGAATTATTCCGCCAGTTGACTATTACTGCCGATTATTTTAATGAGAAACGTTACAATATCCTGCTCCACCGCGAAGCATGGCCGGAATCTCTTGGATATTATACAGCTAAACCTTGGAGCAATAAAGGTAAAGTTGATAACTGGGGTATTGAACTAAGTGTAAACTGGAGAAAAGAATTCACAAAAGATTTATATGTAGATTTCCGTGGAAACTTCACATATACTGAAAACAAATATGTCAACCTGGATGAACCGGTTTATCCGTATGTATGGAAAACATCTACAGGCAAACCGTTAAGCCGCACAACCGGATATATCGCCCAAGGATTATTCAGCAGTCAGGAAGAAATCGATAATAGCCCGACACAGAATCTTGGTAGTACTGTTAAACCGGGAGACATAAAATACCGTGATGTAAACGGAGATGGTAAAATAGATGGCAGTGACCAAGTAATGATCTCTCCTTATGGAACTACCCCCCGCATCCAATATGGTTTGGGAATGAATGTAACCTATAAAAAATTCGATTTCGGTGTATTCTTCAATGGGTCGGCTAAACGCACTATCATGATTAGCGGTATTTCACCATTCGGCCAAAGTGACTATAATGTCATGCAATTCATTGCAGATGACTACTGGTCTGAGTCAAATCCCAATCCAAATGCTAAATATCCGCGCTTAGGATTGACTAGTTCACAAACAGCCAATAATACAGTAGCTAGTACTTACTGGATGCGTAACGGTAATTTCATCCGTTTCAAGACACTGGAACTGGGATATAAATTCAAATATGGACGCGTATACCTGAACGGTGACAATATAGCCGTATTCAGTCCGTTCAAGCTATGGGACCCAGAACTATCATGGAATGCTTATCCTTTGCAGCGTACATTCAACATCGGAGTACAACTTAATTTCTAATATATGAACCTAAATACGAGATAAATATGAGACTTATAGATAAAATAAAAAAGATGGGTAGTCTGTTAATACTCTCTACGTGTTGCCTGACATCTTGCAATTTCCTAGATGTAGTACCTCCCGAACAAGCAGGTCTGGGAGATGCCGTTAAAAAGCCGGAAAGTACACTTGGCTTCCTCTACTCATGCTATGCAGGAATCAAAGGTTCATCCAACCCAATTACTTATACCGGAATGGAAGCTGCATCTACTGATGAATTTGTATTCCCGGAATTATGGGGACACAGCGGACAGCGTGCCGGTTGGGGACTGCTGACTCCGGAATCTCCCGGAGACTGGAAATGGGGTAATATCTACCGCTATATCGGACAATGTTATCTGTTTCTGTCCCAATTACCAAATGCCCTCGATGTATCGGAAGTACAAAAAAGAGAATGGACTGCCGAAGCCAATTTCCTAATTGCTTACTATCATTTCCTGATATTAGAATACTATGGCCCGTGCCCTATCACTGATTCATACATTGATATGGATACACCGAACAATGAATATCACGGACGTTATCACTTTGATTACGTAACAAGCTGGATTTCCATGAAACTGGACGAAGCAGCTAAAGATCTTCCGGCCTCCCGTATCGGTTCGGAATGGGGACGTGCAACTTCCACTATTGCAAAAGCAGTAAAAGCACGCTTGTTGCTCTATGCAGCTTCTGACTTATGGAATGGGAAATTCCCTTATCCGGATTGGAAAAACAAGAATTTCGAAACACCGGGATATGGGAAAGAATTAGTCAGCCAGGTTTATGATCCCGATAAATGGGAACGCGCACTGACTGCTTGTAAAGACGCACTGGAATGGGCAGAAGGAGAAGGCGGATGCGGACTGATGACTACTAAAGAAAGTGCAATCCTTATGGGTAATCAAGGACTTAATCTAGGAGAGCTTGATGTTCCCGTAGACGGAGTTACCGAAGAATTCAAAAAACATGTTTATTTGATGCGTTATCTCGTAACTAGCCGTTACTCGGATGGTAACCGTGAAATGATATGGGGACTTGCAGATGACGGCGGTGTAGTAATGGCTTCTTTACCAGTACACGTGGTAAAAGTAGACGGAGGCCCTTGGAGAAGTGGATATAGCGGCTACTCTCCTTTATTAAACAGTGTAGAGCGATTCTATACCAAAGAAGGAGAATTACCTCGAATTGCTGCCAATAAAGGGACTTTCGCAGAAGAAGATTCATGGTATGAATCTGCAGGAAGAAGCAATGCGGATATTATCAAGTTAAATACCAACCGCGAACCACGATTCTATGCATGGCTTTCATTTGACGGAGACCAATACAGCCCACGAATTTCAGGCGGCAAACCTCTGGTACTCAATCTTAAGAAAGGCGAAGCACAAGGTTGGAACAGAACTGAATTCGCCCGTGATCACTGTGTCACAGGATACATGTCAAAGAAATTTATCCAACCCGACCTGAACTGGGGTACAAACTGGAGTAACAACGAAAAAAGCTATCCACGTCCTCTCTTCCGCTTGGCAGAACTTTACCTGAGTGTAGCCGAATGTTTGGCAGCTTTAGACAGACCCAAAGAAGCACTTACGTATCTGAACGTAGTTCGTGAACGTGCCGGTATACCAGACGTAACAGAAGAAATGCTGAATGATATGCCGGCCATGGATTGGATACGCAACGAACGTTTTGTAGAACTATGGGGAGAAGGTCTACGCTATTACGACGCACGACGTTGGATGATTGCCCCTGAAGTTTTTGCAGCTGGCGTACGTAAAGGGTTGAATATGGAACAAGTAGAAGAACCTACTTTCGAAGAGTTAAATCAACCTGTTATTGTAAATCAAGATTACAAATGGGAAAACCGTATGTATCTGGCACCTATATTTGCTAACGAAACATACAAGAATCCACAAATGGTTCAAGCACCCGAATATTAATCTTTAAACTGTTTACAAATTATGAAACAAATATTATACTCACTTCTTTTCTTGGGTTCACTCGCCACATTTACCGGATGTGAAGAAGCTGACTACCAAGAACTGATACCCCAAGAGTACAACAAGATTCTTTATTTAAAGAATAGTGGACAGAACGATCTGGTACTCTTCAACGATGGACAACAAGTAAAATATTCTATTACTGTAGTCAAATCCGGAAGCGATCCTTCCGCTACGGCCCAAGTCAGACTAAGCACATTATCTCAGACCGAAATTGATAATGAATCACGTTACAAAGGCAACAACTATGTTGTATTGAACAGTGATTGTTATACTTTCCGGAATAAGGATATTAGTTTCGAATCCTCAGATACCTATAAAATAGAAGAGTTTACATTAAATCCGGAAAAAATAACAGAACAGGTGGAAGCGGAAGCTAATGCCAACAGCATCTTTATTTTGCCTATCCGCTTAACCAGTAAAACTGATTCTGTCAATTTTGAGCAAAGAGACTTAATTCTTAAACCTCAAGTGAAACAGCTAGGTATCAAATTTGAGAAATCATCCACAATGATAGACCTGGGAATTAATAAGGAAGAAGAAATTATTGCTGAAATCAAAGTCTCCATGACATCCGGAGTCATCAACCAGTGGAATTTTACGGCCGGTATAACAGCCAGCACTGACCAAACAGAAATAGATGCATACAATACGGCCCAAGGAACAGATTACAAAGCAGTTCCGGAAGGAGCATTTTATCAACTGGAAGATTTGATATTCAGTTCCGGAATTAGTGAAAGCGTCGGGGTTTTAGTAGTAGACCGTTCTAAATTGACTAAAGGGGCGACTTATTTAATTCCACTACAACTTGAACAAAGTGAAGATCTTGAAACTATTACCTCGGACACTAAAAAACATTATGTAATCTTGAAGTATATGTTCGATATGGTGGATGATAAGATTGACTTGACAGATAAAATTACTGATCCGTTGAGCTGTGGAGCTAATTCACTAAGTTTTCTTTACGATGACGATACCAGTACAGCTTATGAAACCAAATATCAATCAGCAAGCGGAAATGCTCAGTATGGACAACCTATTGACATTAATTTAGGTAAAGAAATGAGAGCTATCATGTTTGAGTATATTACAAAAGGTTGGAATAACTCAGGACCTAAAGTAATTAAGTTATTTACTAGTAATGACGGAACAAACTGGAATGAGTTTGTCGAAATAAACGAAGGATTACCAACATCAAGTGAAGGAGGAAAAACATATACCTCAAAAGTATTTACGTCGCCTAATCCTTTCAGCTATCTAAGATTGACAGTAATGGAGTCTTATTTAGGAAATTGTATAGGAGAATTCCAGCCAGGTAGTACTTCATGGTATGCATGTTGGGGAATGGCCGAACTTAAATTATGGGGAATGTAATCACTAAAGTTAATACATAGGAAACGTTCTTATTATTTATAGAGCGGTTTCCTATACAAATCCAATAACTTATGAAATATATACATTTATATTTAACATACTTCTTATGTCTAATAACATCCTTAATATATACCGGATGTAAGGACGATGAGAGTGAACTGATTCCAAATACATTTGAAATCAGCAGTAGTGACCTGAACAAAGAGATTGACTTTAGAAGCACTACAATGTCAATCCCGGTAAAAACAAATCTGCGAACCAGCCAATGGAGTGTCAATTCCGACGAAAAATGGGCTACAGCTTTCCAACAGGATGATAAAATAATGCTTTCTATCCTTGATAATCAAGGAAAAACAAAACGTTATGCCAAATTAGCTGTTAAATCTGAGTTGGGCAATTATACCATTAATTTAACCCAATATGGAGTTAATGATGTTGATTTCAGAAACGACACTCAAATAGCCATAGTAAGTGGAAATGCTATCTCACAAGGAGATAACTGGAGCATCGAAAAGACATTCGACGGAATCAAAGGTTCACAGACACAAGGTGATGGATATCATTATCATTCTCCTTGGGATAATACGACTCATCCATTGCCTATAGATCTAGAATATACACTTCAAGGAGATAAACAAGTCGATTATTTTATCTATTATCCTAGAAACGGAAACGGAAACTTCGGAGCAGTCGATGTTTACGTTCAAACAGCGGATAACCCGAATTATGTTCTTGCAGGTACTTATGATTTCGGACAGCAGGGCGGGTTTGACGGCAAGACCGGAATACTAACTAAAACGGTCAAAGCCACTAAAGTTAAAATCACCGTTAAGACGGGTTTAGGAGGCTTCGCCAGTTGTGGAGAAATGGAGTTTTTTGAAAAAGCAAACTACAGAGATTTGAATGATCCACTCCTGACTGTCTTTACAGATCTTACTTGTAGTTCCTTGAAAGAAGGAGTTACCGACGAAGAAATCGATGCATTGGAAAGTGAAACTTTCAGACGTGTGGCCCATGCCTTAAAAGATAACACTTATGACGAATGGGAGAAAGATTTCCGTATACGCGAATATAAAGCATATAGCAATATCGACTACTGGGCAACAAGACTACAAACAAAGAAATACAGTAATCTAGACAATCCGACCGGAATCTACGTCAACAAAGATGAAGAAATCATAGTATTAGTAGGTAATATCCCGGAAGGACAAAAAGTATCATTACAATGTATTTGGGAGGAGAATGTCTATACAAGCGGTAGCTCCACTGACTACTACAAGCAAACACAAGCAACCGGAACGACCTACTCTTTGGAAGAAGGGGTTAACTTATTAAAAATGCAAGGTCCCGGTCAATTGTTCGTTATGTACAATGTGGATGGAGAACAGTTGCTTAACAACCCTGCTCCTATCAAAATACATATTCCTCTAGGACACGGTGTAGTTAATGGTTTCTTCGATTTGGAAGAACACAAGACAGATGCTAAATATGCAGAATTAATCAGTAAAGCCACCCACAAATATTTCTGTGTACGTGGAGAACGAATGATGTTCTATTTCCATCGTCTGAAAATGTTGGATGCTGCTCCGACTGAAATTTTATCCGCTATTCATCTTTGGGATGACATTGTCGGTTGGGAACAATCGTTAATGGGAATCTCTCAATACAGACAGGACGGAAAAATCAATAACCACATGTTTGCCATTTCTCCTGAAGGTTCGTATATGTGGGCATCTGATTATCGCATGGGATTCGTATATACGTATCTGAAAAATATTCTTTTACGTGAAAATGTAATGGCAGCAGAAGATAATGCTTGGGGACCTGCCCACGAAATGGGACACGTACATCAAGCAGCTATTAACTGGCCGTCGTCCACCGAATCATCCAACAATCTGTTCTCTAATTACGTAATTCGCAGATTAGGAAAATATAAGTCACGCGGACGAGGCTTGACATCTTTAGCCAATGCAATTTATAGAGATAAGCAGGTATGGTGGAATATGGGTACTTCTACTCACCAGAATGAAGATACAGAGATTCACATGCGTATGAATTGGCAGCTATGGATCTATTATGACTTATGTAAAGGTAACGAACAGGAAGCTAAATTCTGGCCTAAAGTATTCGATATCATGCGTACAACATATAAAGATGTGCCAGAAAGCGATCCGGGAGCAAGACAATTGGCTTTCGTCAAAGCTGTATGCGAAGCTGCCCAGGAAGACCTTACGGATTTCTTCGAAACATGGGGATTCTTCAAAACTGTAGATAATGTAAAAGTAGAACAATACGGTACATGGACTTATACAGTGACTGACAAGATGATAGCAGATACTAAAGCATGGATTAAAACTCAGAATTATCCGAAGGCCGCTCCAATACAATATATTGAAGATCGTAAAATTTCAGATTTTACATCCGGCGACTACCGATATAAAGAGGTTGGAGACTTAGGATATTATACCCAGTTCCAGAACAATGAAAAGATTACTAAAACTCCAACCTATACAATGGTGGCATCTGTGACAGGAAGTGAAATCACAATTAAGAATGGAGAACAAGCCGTAGCCTTCGAAGTAAGAAAGCAATCAACAGACGGTACTATGGGCGAAGTTGTTTATTTCTCTAACTTCTTAAAATTCAGTGTACCGAGAAATATTCCTTTAATCCGTACAGGCATTTATGCCGTGCAGGCTGATGGAGAACGTATTCTTGTGAATAAAGAATAAGTTGCATTTCACGATAATTATTTATAAAAATGGCAGGTAATATATGCCTGCCATTTTTATTACCTTTATAACGCACAATCTATATCAATAACACAATCAGACTTATATGAAAACATTCCACAAGTTTACCCTCCTGTTTCTATTTCTCTCTATTTTCAATGCAACACTTTCTTGCAGTTCCAACGACAAAACACTGCCTCAGCCTATACCTGACATCGAGGAAGAAGAGGAAGAGACAAAAGATGTAGTACTTCCCGAAGATATTCAGATTATACCGTACGGAGGAAAAGCCAGCGAATACCAGCCCGGATCTGACATTGACAAATCATACGATGGCAAATTTACTCAAGGAATCAGCTTCGAGTCACATTATCACAGTTCATGGAGTAATACATCCTTCCCTGTCACTTTGGAATATTTCTTCAAAGGAGATACGGAAATCAATTACTTTATTTATTATACCCGATCAGGGAATGGTAATTTTGGTGAGGTTGAAGTTTACACCTCTACCGATTCCGATAGAAAAAGATATACGCTTCAAGGAACTTATGACTTCAAAATGAAAGATACTCCGAGCAGAATCGTATTCAAGAAAGGGATGAAAGCCACAGGCGTTAAGTTTGTTGTCAAAAGCGGACTTGGTAACTTTGTCAGTTGTGACGAAATGCACTTCTTTAAAAAGAATGAGGATAACACTTTGGCAACTAAGTTATTGACCGTATTCAAAGATATTACTTGTAGCGAACTGAAAGCTGATGTCACCAATGAAGAAATCAACAAATTGCCAAGCAAATATTTCGTCCACATAGCCGAAGCGTTAAAAAACAACGCTTATGATGAATGGGAGAAAGAATTTCGTATCCGCAAATACAACGCTTATAGTGATATCAACGAGTGGGCGGAAAAGTTAATGACCAAACATTACAGTAGCTTGGATAACCTGACCGGTATTGCTGTGGAAAAAAACGACGAAATTATCGTCCTTGTTGGCGATACCTATGGACGCGAAGTTTCAATACAATGTGTAGGAGAAGAAAGAACGAACTTTTGGGAACCGCAGGAATATGTACAGACCGCCGCTTCGGGAGACGTTTACTATCTGGAACCGGGTATTAACAAAATCAAAATACGTAATAGGGGCCAGTTATTCGTCATGTACAACTGTGACCTGACCAGCCATCCGAAACCTATAAAAATCCATATTCCATTAGGAAGCGGAACGGTCAGCGGTTTCTTTGACTTGAAAGAACACAAAACAAATGCCAAATATGCCGAATTGTTATCAAAAGCCACCGACAAGTATTTCGGAGTACGTGGTGATAAGATTATCTTTTATTTCCACCGGGATAAACTGCGTGAGTTTGTGAAAGATGAAATATTGTCCGCTATTAACCTATGGGACAACATCATCGGTTGGGAGCAGGAACTAATGGGTATTGAAGATGTGCGCCCTACTCAGGTTAATAACCACTTGTTTGCAATTTCACCTGAAGGTGCATATATGTGGGCTTCCGACTACCGTATTGCATTCGTATATACCTATCTGGAAAATATATTACTATACGACAAGGTGATGAGTGCCAAAGATAACGCCTGGGGACCCGCACATGAAATCGGACACATTCACCAACTGGCAATCGACTGGCCTAGTTCTACTGAGTCGTCCAATAATCTGTTCTCGAATTTCATACTGTATAAACTTGGAAAATATTGTTCACGCGGCACAGAGCTTAATCTTCCTAAAGCGGCCGATAACCGAACGACTAACTCCGAAGGAAATATTACAGGAATGACACTTTCGGAAGCCCATTGCGTACTCAACCGACCTTGGTGTAACTTTGGCAGCAATTATCAGGGAGAAAATACAGAACTGCATATGCGTATGAACTGGCAACTATGGAATTACTATCATCGTTGCGGACACAAAACGGATTTCTGGCAAAGACTGTTCAAACTCATGCGGGAGAACCGGACATCCTCCAATAATCCGGGAGTTAAACAACTTCTGTTTGCTCGAATGGCAAGTGAAGCCGCACAAGAAGATCTGACCGAGTTTTTTGAAATATGGGGATTCTTTGTAACCGTAGATACACAGATCGATCAATATGGCAGCTATCAGTATACTGTAACGAAGGAAATGATTGAAAATACAAAGAAAGCTATGGCTAAATATCCGAAAAAAGCCAAACCTTTCTATTATCTGGAAGACCGGAAGAAAGGAGATATAGGATTGGATACTACTCCACCGGATGTTGGTCATTATACCCAGTTTCAAAAGATAAGACCTATAACAAAGGATATAAAAGGAAATATCAACGGACGGGAAGTGAGCATTACAAACGGAGATGAAGCTGTAGCTTTCGAACCCAGGGAAAAAGACGCTAATGGAAAGTTACTCTATTTTTCTACCTTTATCAAATTCGAAGTTCCCTTGACGGTATCATTGACGTACGCCAAATTATACGCCGTACAAGCCGATGGAAAACGTATTCTACTGGAAGAATGACTTTGCTTCACATAAACAGCCGATAAGAAGGCAAAAAGTTAAGCAATACTAAAAAGTGGTTCCTATTCTAGGAGAATGTTCCCATAGTGTGTCTTATATTTGAGTTGGTTTGAAATAGTAATAGTAAACTTAAACATTAAGAAATGCTAAAAAAAACATTAGTTCATAGGGGAACACCCCTTACGAGGTGTATTTACTTCGTACACACGGAAATATGACCGTCACAACATAAACGCATTAAGACCATGACAAATCTGAAAGAAAAAGTAAGACCTGTTTTCTACCCAAATAAGGGTAAAAAAACAAAATTATCTGTTATAATTATATGGAATTGACTAATAAATTACTATTTTTGACCGCAAAATGAAAAACGACAAATAACCCCCTATTAAAAACATAAAAAATATGATGAAAAAGCTATTCACAGTCGCAGCTATTGGACTAACCTTGTTAACCTGCCATACAAGCTGCACACAACAACAGAAGGCTCAGGAAGCCTTCGCTCCTATCAAAGTAGAAACTCCTGCCCGCCCTGCCGGACAAGAAGACGTAATCCAACTTGTTGCTCCCAAAATTGATACCGTACGTGTCGGTTTTATCGGATTGGGAATGCGTGGTCCTGGTGCCGTATCACGGTGGACACATATTCCGGGAACCAAGATTGTAGCCTTGTGCGACCTTTCTCCCGAACGTGTAGAGAAATCACAGGAAATCCTGAAGAATGCCGGAATGCCGGAAGCTACTTCTTACAGTGGTTCGGAAGACGCATGGAAGAAACTATGCGAACAGGAAGATATCGACCTTGTATATATAGCAACTGATTGGAAGCACCATGCAGAAATGGGCGTGTATGCAATGGAACATGGCAAACATGTAGCTATCGAAGTACCTGCTGCCATGACATTGGACGAAATCTGGCAGTTAATCAACACTTCAGAAAAGACCCGCAAGCACTGTATGCAGTTGGAAAACTGTGTATATGACTTCTTCGAGTTGACTTCTCTGAATATGGCACAGCAAGGTGTCTTTGGAGACGTACTACACGTAGAGGGTTCATACATTCACAATTTGGAAGACTTCTGGCCTTCATACTGGAATAACTGGCGTATGGATTACAATCAGAAACATCGTGGTGATGTATATGCTACTCACGGTATGGGTCCTGCTTGCCAAGTACTTAACATCCACCGTGGTGACCGTATGAAAACTTTAGTATCAATGGATACGAAAGCTGTCAATGGTCCGGCTTATATTAAAAAGCAAACAGGAGAAGAAGTGAAGGATTTCCAGAACGGTGACCAGACTTCAACTTTGATTCGCACAGAAAATGGTAAGACTATGTTGATCCAACATAATGTAATGACTCCGCGTCCTTACAGTCGTATGTATCAGATTGTAGGAGCAGACGGTTACGCAAGCAAATATCCGATTGAAGAATATTGCCTGAGACCTTCACTAGTTGATTCAAAAGATGTGCCTAATCATGAGAATCTGAATGCACATGGTTCTGTACCTGAAAACGTAAAAAAAGCCTTGATGGATAAATATAAAGATCCTATTCATATAGAGTTGGAAGAAACAGCCAAGAAAGTAGGTGGACATGGTGGTATGGACTTTATCATGGACTACCGTCTGGCATATTGCTTGCAGAATGGACTGCCATTGGATATGGACGTTTATGACCTGGCAGAATGGTGTTGCATGGCTGAACTTACCAGACTTTCTATCGAGAACAATTCAGCTCCGGTAGAAGTACCCGACTTCACTCGCGGCGGATGGAATAAAGTACAAGGCTACCGTCACGCTTTTGCAAAATAAAACAGCATATTTCCTTTTAGCACGAGCATAATGAACCAATCCGGCTTCTCCCCCAAAGCCGGATTATTCATTGGTTCGTGTTTCAACATTTTATAGATTATCATAATCACGTTTATGAAAACAGCTATTCCAAAGCCTTCTAAGCAAAGCATTATCCGTGAAGCCAGAGATTATGTAATGATTGCCATCGGCATGATTTTGTATGGTATCGGTTGGACCGTTTTTCTGTTACCTAACGATATCACCACCGGGGGAGTACCGGGTATTGCTTCTATCGTATATTGGGCCACAGGTTTTCCGGTACAATATACGTACTTCAGCATCAACTTCTTCTTGCTACTACTGGCCCTCAAGTTGCTGGGACTAAAGTTTTGCATCAAAACTATTTTTGGTGTATTTACCCTCACCTTCTTTCTGTCCGTCATTCAAAAATTGACGGCAGGTTTCGGGCTTCTCCACGACCAGCCCTTTATGGCATGTGTCATCGGAGCATCCTTCTGTGGAGGTGGCATAGGTGTTGCTTTTTCGGCTAATGGAAGTACGGGAGGTACAGATATAATTGCAGCCATCATCAACAAATACCGGGACATCACATTAGGAAGAGTCGTGCTCATCTGCGATATGATTATCATTTCTTCCAGTTATTTTGTCTTAAAAGACTGGGAAAAAGTGGTGTATGGGTTTGTAACTCTTTATATTTGTAGTTTCGTTCTCGACCAGGTAGTGAATAGCGCCCGCCAATCTGTACAGTTCTTTATCATATCCAACAAATATGAAGAAATAGGACGGCATATTAACGAATACCCACACCGGGGAGTAACGATTATCAATGCAACCGGCTTTTATACAGGACGAGAAGTTAAGATGATGTTTGTATTAGCCAAGAAAAGGGAATCGCCTATCATCTTCCGGTTGATAAAAGACATAGACCCGAATGCATTTGTATCGCAAAGTGCTGTCATTGGAGTATATGGAGAAGGATTCGATCATATTAAAGTAAAATAAAAAAGAAATGAAAAACCAATATTGAGAAACATGAAATTTCGACCAACCCCCAACTTATTAACAGGCATCTTCATGGGAATATTTTCCCTGACAACACTTAGTACAATGGCAGAGAAAGCCGTGAAACCTTATTGGCAGGACGTGCAGGTAGTTGAAGTTAACAAAGAGTATCCACGTACTTCTTTTATGACATACAACAATCGCGCTGATGCATTGAGTGGCAAGTTCGAACGAAGCAAGTATTACCGCTTGCTGAACGGAACCTGGAAATTCTACTTTGTAGACTCTTATAATAAACTTCCCGAAAACATTACCGATCCGAACACCAATACAGATTCGTGGGATGATATTCAGGTGCCCGGCAACTGGGAAGTACAAGGACACGGAATAGCCATCTACACCAATCATGGTTATGAATTCAAACCGCGCAATCCACAACCTCCTGCTCTTCCCGAAGCCAATCCGGTAGGAGTTTATCGCCGGGACATCGATATTCCGGCAGACTGGGACGGGCGGGATATCTACTTGCATTTGGCAGGAGCTAAGTCCGGCGTATATGTATATATCAACGGACAAGAAGTAGGATATAGCGAAGACTCCAAGAATCCGGCAGAATTTCTTATCAACAATTACGTGAAGCCGGGAAAGAACGTACTTACAGTTAAAATTCTCCGTTGGAGCACCGGTTCCTATCTTGAATGTCAAGACTTCTGGCGTATGAGTGGTATTGAACGCGATGTTTTTCTGTATTCACAGCCTAAAGCAGCTCTCAAAGATTTCCGAATTAAGTCTACGCTGGACGACAGTTACAAAAATGGAATCTTCGGTTTAAATGTCGATTTGAGAAATCACGAAAAGGCTGCAACTAATCTTACATTAGTTTATGAACTATTAGATGCACAAGGAAAAGTTGTAGCTACTGAAGAGAAGACAGCCTATATTCCATCGAACGAAGTACGTACACTTTCTTTCGATAAGAATCTGACAGATGTCAGCACATGGACCTCCGAACATCCGAATCTATACAAATTGTTGATGACAGTAAAAGAGAATGGCAAAATCAATGAAATCATTCCTTTCAATGTAGGATTCCGCCGGATTGAGATCAAGCCTATCGAACAGAAGGCTGCTAACGGAAAACCGTATGTCTGCTTATTCATCAACGGTCAGCCTCTGAAACTGAAAGGGGTAAATATCCACGAACATAATCCGTCAACAGGTCATTATGTTACAGAGGATTTAATGCGCCGTGACTTCGAACTGATGAAACAACATAACTTAAACAGTGTACGCCTTTGCCACTATCCGCAAGACCGCCGTTTCTATGAGCTTTGTGATGAATACGGACTTTATGTATATGATGAAGCCAACGTGGAAAGCCACGGAATGTATTATGATCTCCGGAAAGGCGGTTCACTGGGTAACAATCCCGAATGGCTGAAACCGCACATGGATCGTACCATCAATATGTTTGAACGTAATAAGAATTATCCGAGCGTTACATTCTGGTCGCTGGGAAATGAAGCCGGAAACGGATATAATTTCTATCAGACTTACCTTTGGGTGAAAGACCGTGAAACCAAAGGCATGGCAGACAAAGATCTGATGGATCGTCCGGTCAACTACGAACGTGCTCAATGGGAATGGAACTCCGATATGTATGTTCCGCAATATCCGGGTGCCGACTGGCTGGAAAATATCGGAAAGAATGGTAGCGACCGTCCTGTAGCTCCTTCGGAGTATGCACATGCCATGGGAAACTCCACGGGAAACCTGTGGGGACAATGGCAGGCAATTTACAAATATCCGAATCTCCAAGGTGGATATATCTGGGACTGGGTAGACCAAGGTCTTCTCCAAAAAGATAAGAATGGAAGAGAATACTGGGCCTACGGAGGTGACTTCGGCGTAGACGCACCTAGCGATGGTAACTTCCTCTGCAACGGTCTTGTCAATCCGGATCGTGGTCCGCATCCGGCAATGGCTGAAGTGAAATATGTACATCAGAATGTAGGTTTTGAAGCAGTAGATGCCGCAGCCGGTATATTCAAAATCACCAACCGTTTCTATTTCACTAACCTGAAAAAATATCAGATTCACTACAATGTACTTGCTAACGGAAAGACAATAAAAGGTGGAAAAGTATCTTTGGATATTGCTCCGCAAGCCTCTAAAGAATTCACCGTACCGGTAAATGGTCTGAAAGCCCAACCGGGAACAGAATATTTTGTCAACTTCAGTGTAACAACCACAGAGCCTGAACCGTTGATTCCAACCGGATATGAAATTGCATACGACCAGTTCCAACTTCCTATCCAGGCAGAGAAGAGTATATATAAAGCAAACGGTCCGGCATTGAAAACAACGATTCAAGGAGATGAATTAATCGTTTCTTCCTCCAAAGTAAACTTTGTATTCAACAAGAATAGCGGATTAGTAACCTCGTATAAAGTAGATGGTACAGAATATTTCAAAGACGGATTTGGTATTCAGCCTAACTTCTGGCGTGCTCCTAATGATAATGACTATGGTAACAGCACTCCTAAACGTTTGCAGGTATGGAAACAATCAAGCAAAAACTTCCGCATAACGGATGCCACCATGACAGCAGAAGATAAAGCAGTCTCCTTAAATGTAACCTACTTACTGGCTGCCGGCAACTTGTATGTTGTCACTTACAAAATCTATCCGAACGGAATAGTTAACGTAAATGCCAAATTCACATCAACGGATATGCAGCCTACAGAAACAGAAGTTTCCGAAGCTACCCGCATGGCTACATTTACTCCCGGAAGTGATGCTGCCCGCAAGGCTGCCTCCAAACTGGAAGTCCCCCGTATCGGTGTGCGTTTCCGCTTGCCGGCACAGATGAACAATGTACAATACTTTGGCCGTGGCCCGGAAGAGAATTATATCGACCGCAATCACGGAACGCTCGTTGGCGTATATAAGACAACAGCGGATCAAATGTACTTCAACTATGTGCGTCCACAGGAAAACGGACATCACACTGATACCCGTTGGATCGCTTTATCTCCTAATAAAGGAAACGGCCTGGTGTTGGTAGCGGACAGTCTTATCGGTTTCAATGCCTTGCGCAACTCTATCGAAGACTTTGACTCTGAAGAAGCTCTGCCCCACCCTTACCAATGGAATAACTTCAGCCCGGAAGAGGTTGCCAATCACGACGAGAACGCTGCCCGCAACGTATTACGGAGAATGCATCATGTCAACGACATCACTCCCAGAGATTTCGTTGAGGTTTGTGTAGATATGAAGCAACAAGGAGTAGGCGGATATGACAGTTGGGGTGCTCGCCCGGAACCTTTCCACCAGATCCCGGCTAACCGTG